>ERZ808054.42-NODE-42-length-166702-cov-35.010815_pt1 | contig 166702 bp, 144 predicted proteins | sample MGYA00380201_ERZ808054 | MGnify/ENA primary metagenome ERZ808054 (study PRJEB31490, sample SAMN06133419) | mouse gut metagenome | isolation source: Z5_2 | host: mice | place: China: Chengdu | collected 2015-05 ...
AATCCGTTGACAAACTGCAGCGCCTCCCGGAAATTCTCGCAGTCAAAACTGCATTGACCGTTCTCCCAGTCCACGTACTGATCCAGCATGGGGCTCATCAGCGTCCGGAAGACCTTGTACTGGGTCGCGTCAAACTGCAGGACCGTAGCGCCCGGCGGCATGGCCGCAAAGGCCTCCTTCATCTCCTCCATCGTCCAGCCCCACCGGTCCCCAAACATATCCCTCGAACCGATCAGCGTGTTGACGGAAACATCCCCGAAAAGCATATAAAGGCCGCCGTCTACTTCGGCTGCCTTCAGCGGCGCTTCCAGAACGCCCTCCCGGCCCAGGTCCGGATCGTTCTCGATATAGGGCCACAGGTCTTCCAGATATCCTTTCTGTGCCATCTGACGGTAGGGCATCCAATAAAAGTCAGACATATCCGCATCCAGCGGCGAACCGAAATACATAGCTTCCACATTTTTTGCATCGTTATAATCCTGAAAAGCGATCCTCTGCATCTCCATGATGTCGGGGACCCGCCCGGCAGCCAGTTCTACCAACAGGCGCTGAGGACCATCCTCATCGGAGTAGTCACGGACTTGTATCTGCACGTCCGCATGCTCCTCATTAAACTTCTCTACGCTCCGCTCCAGCTTGGTATCCACCGGATTCAGCGCGGCGTAGATCAGTACGCCGTCCTCCGGCTCCGGCGGCAAGTCTACACGGTCTTTGCTCCCGCAGGCTGACAGGAGGAGGATACACGTAAGCAGCAGCAGGGGAAGCTTTTTCTTTGTATGATCCATGACGTTCCCTCACTTTTGCTCGTTCACATACAGGGTCACCCGATTTTGAATGAGTGCCACTGTCTCGTCCAGGGACTTGTCTCCGGAAAAGTATGCTTCACAGGGTTCCGCTATGATGTCCAGCAGCTTTTGGTTATATATGCCGAGTTTATCAATTCTGTTTATAAAGTCCATCAAGCGGTCATAATCCGCCTCTTCCATAGGCGGAAAATCATAAATCGGACTGCCAAGGCCAGCATACACAGGAGCCTTGTAGCTGATGCTCTGTTCATGTTCAAAGTGCTTTCTGAAGTCCGTCTGATTCACGGGAAACATATAGTTGCTTTCCTCAATTCTTATGCCCTCTGCGGATACATACTGTGGCAAAAGCATTTTTCGAAGAAAGTCCCACGCAGCATCCTTGTTTTTACAGTTGGCGGACATAGCCAGTCTTTCGCTCTCAATTGAAAAGAAACTGCCCACACTGCCGTCTGCCGTTGGGTAACCAACAAATCCCGCGCGTCCTCCGCACCAAGCATCAATTTCCTGCATACCACGTGCACGAGTTATTCCAAAGGTATTCAGCATCTGCAGTCCATTCATCTGACGTTCACACAATTCTCGGTTGATCGCCTCATCGCTAGTCCACTCCAGTTCCAGCGGAAAGCTGTTGATAAATTCCAAGCTTGAACGGAATCCCTCGCCGTCAAAGAAACACTGGCCGCCTTCCCAGTCGATATAGCTGTCTACAAGCATTGGGAACAGCGTTAAAAACACATCGCTCTTTCTAGTGCAATAATCTAAAACCGTTGCATCCCCCGGCATAGTAGAAAAAGCATCGCGAAGCTCGTCCAGGTTCCAACTGTACTGGTCACCAACAACCTCTATCGGGCCCGCGACAGTCTGGATGGAAAAACGGTTGAACAACATGTAAAGTCCCCCGTCAACCTCAGCGGCTTTCAGAGGGGCTTCTAAAATACTGGTCCGGCCCAGCTCCGGGTCATTTTCAATATAAGGCCACAGATCCTCCAAGTACCCTCTTTTCGCTAACATCTGGTAAGGGAGAGCATTGATCTTTCCGGTATAATTGGTTGTATACGTGAACATTTCCATAATATCGGGGCATTTGCCCGCAGCGATCTCAGTCACTAGCCGGTCCATACCTTGATGACCGCCTTCATCGATCCCCTCAGAGTAATCCACCACTTCGATCTGAACATCTCCTGAGTGTTCGGCGTTGAATCTGTCCACCAGTTCCCGGTTTACCCGACCAGATAAGGTTGCATATATCAGTGTGGAAACATTTTGATCCTGCTTCTCACTGCCTACGGAAGCGCAGGCAGTGAGAAGCAGGATTAGAAAAAATAAACAGGTATACCATAAATAAATTGGCAGTACACTATTTTTTCTCTGCATAATTCAACTTATCCAGTTTATCCAAGGCAAAAGCTCAATTGAGTTTCTGAATCGCTGCTACAAATGTGCCCTTTTTCACAGATGATAGTTTTGGTAACAATAATTGTTTCATGATAGTGACTTCTGCTGGGTATATCAGAGCAACCGAGCACCTTCATCTTTGCTCCGGGCTCCTCTGATGTATAAAGCGAGGCAGATGCGCCGCATGAACAAATAGTTACCCGTACCCGTGGCATGATTCCCTCATCTCCGTGGGCCATGGCGGGGACCGCCATGCAGCTGAGGGCCATCATCAGAGCCAGGAATAAAACCAGCAGTTTTTTTGTTTTCTTCATGTTCGAGTCCTCCTGATCAAAAATCCTATTTCCACCCGTCAAAGTCGGATAGATTTGTTTTCCAAAGGCTTCCGCGGTCCCTTTTGGTATCTATAAATATACCATATTCCCCGCTTCCTGTCTATGCCGTTTCAGGCAAATTGCAAATTTGCCTGAAACAGCAAGTTCTCGCTCTTGACATCCGCCAGGAAACGCGCGATAATAACAAAAAAGGGTCATTTTTTCATAAACAAACCATCAAAAGGAGAAAACGCGGTGGAAGAAATGCTGGTCGGCACGTATATCCGGCAAAAGCGGCTGGATAAGGGGTGGACGTTGGAATATCTCTGCGACGGCATCTGCGCTGGCCCCACTCTCTCACGGATCGAAACCAATACCCGGACCCCCTCCAGCAGTGTGCTCAAGGCGCTGCTGGAGCGTCTTGGACTGCCTGCCGGACAGTTTTTTGCCCTGCTTAGTGAGAACGATATTGCCGTGGACAAGCTGCAAAAGAAAATTCGGGATGATGACATCCACCTCCGCCGCGCGGCGAAGCCGGAGCAGGACAAAATTAGAGAACAAATCCTGACAGACCTGGAAGAATTGGAGAAGTTGGGCGGAGAGGACAATCGGTTCGTCCGACAGTTTATATTGAGCACGAAAGCCGGCATCGGCAGGCCGGAGGGGCCCTACAGTCCCGAAGAACGGCTGGAAATGCTATTGGAGGCCATTCGGCTGACGGTCCCGCGGTTTGATTCAGGAAAAATCTCAAGTTTCAGCTACACTGCAGAAGAGATCATGCTTGTCAATCAGATCGCCCGTGTATACGCAAACTCAGGAAACAGAAAAAAAGCAATCGGCATTTCCAGCCAATTGCTTAAACATATTGAGAAAAATAATGCCAACCTAAACCATTATCCCCGCCAGTTCTGCCTGGTGGCGAGCAACTGCGCCCTTGACCTGGCGTATGAAAAGCTGTACAAGAAAGCCGTCCAATTAGCAGAAAAAGGCCAAAAAGTCTGCATAGAGCGCGGGGAATATCAATTCCTCCCCACATTTACTGCCGTTCTGGCGGAATGCTGGTATTTCTTGGGCGACCCGGAAAAAAGCACCGCACTGTACCACCAAGCGTACGTCCTCTATCGATCATTTGGAGACAGCCGCAACCTCGCCATTATGCGGCAGGAAATGAAAGAACGTCTGGGCCTGGAGCCGCCTTATGAAATGTGGTAATTGCCATTGTCCTCCGGCAGCTCCTCGCTCATGGGCCTTACCGGCTCCTCCGGGTCCAGGGGCTCCACGACGGCAGGGGGCTGGGGCGAGTCCGGCTCACCGGCGGCACAGGCCTGTCCCGGCAGCAGCGACAGGCACAGCAGCAGTGACAGCAGAAAAGAAGTTAATTTTTTCAGCATGGGGGACGCCCCCTTTCTTTTTTTGCCATTATACACCATATTGCAGAGTTTGTCATTGCCGTTTCAGGAAAGTTTCAAATTTGCCTGAAACGGCAAGTCGGGCCGGGGCATACGCCCCGGCCCCTTCTTTTTTACCGCGCCAGCACCTTTTTACTGCTCCGCACCGGTGATATAGGCGACGATCAGCGCTTCCAGCTCAGCCGCCGTATATGTTTTGTCCGGCTGTTTTTTGATGATCTGGATCAAATCAAACATCGCGGCCTTCTGGATAATGGCAATTTCCTTTTCGTTTGGCATTTCAACAGCCTCCTTTTATTGTTGATGGGTATATGATAACACATTTACTGAAAACCGTAAAGAGTAGAATAGCTCTCCGGCCCGTTCTTTTTTACCGCGCCAGCACCTTCCTCAGATACTGCCCCGTATAGCTCCCCTCGCAGGCGGCCACCTCCTCGGGAGTGCCGGTGCAGACGATGGTCCCGCCGCCGTCGCCCCCCTCGGGGCCCAGGTCGATAATGTGGTCCGCGCACTTGATGACGTCCAGATTATGCTCGATGACGACCACCGTGTTCCCCGCGTCCACCAGCCGCTGCAGGACCTCCAGCAGCTTGCCCACGTCGTCCGTGTGCAGTCCGGTGGTGGGCTCGTCCAGAATATAGATGGTGCTGCCGGTGCTCCGCTTCGACAGCTCGGTAGCCAGCTTCACCCGCTGGGCCTCGCCGCCGGAGAGGGTGGTGGACGCCTGGCCTACCTTGATATATCCCAGCCCCACGTCGCACAGGGTCTCCATCTTCACCGCGATCTTGGGCAGGGGCTTGAAGAACTCCCGGGCCTCCTCGGCGGTCATCTCCAGCACCTCGTAGATGTTCTTGCCCTTATAGCGCACCTCCAGGGTCTCCCGGTTGTACCGCTTTCCCTTGCAGACCTCGCAGGGGACGTAGATGTCCGGCAGGAAGTGCATCTCGATCTTCAGCAGCCCGTCTCCGGAGCAGGCCTCGCACCGCCCGCCCCGGACGTTGAAGCTGAACCGCCCGGAGTTATACCCCCGGGCCTTGGCCTCCGGAGTGGAGGCGAACAGCTCCCGGATGTCGTTGAACACGCCGGTATAGGTGGCGGGGTTGGACCGGGGGGTCCGTCCGATGGGGCTCTGGTCGATGTTGATGACCTTGTCCAGGTACTCCTCCCCCTCGAGGGCCGTGTGCTTTCCCGGGCGGCATTTCATCCGGTTCAGATCGGCCCCCAGCCGCTTGAATAAAATTTCATTCACCAGCGAGGACTTTCCCGATCCGGACACCCCGGTAACGCAGGTCAGCGTCCCCAGGGGGATGTCCACGTCGATGCCCCGCAAGTTGTTCTCCGCCGCCCCCCGGACGGTGAGCAGCTTCCCGCCGCCCCGCCGCCGCGTCTCCGGGACAGCGATATACCGCTTCCCGCTGAGGTACTGCCCCGTCAGGGACGCCGGGTCGGCGGCCACCTCCTCCGGCGTGCCGGCGGCGATGATCCGCCCCCCGTGGACCCCCGCGCCGGGGCCCACGTCGATGATATAGTCGGCGGCGCGCATGGTGTCCTCGTCGTGCTCCACCACGATGAGGGTGTTGCCCAGATCACGCAGCTTCCGCAGGGTCTCCAGCAGCTTGTCGTTGTCCCGCTGGTGGAGCCCAATGGAGGGCTCGTCCAGGATATACAGCACCCCCATGAGGCTGGACCCGATCTGGGTGGCCAGCCTGATCCGCTGGCTCTCGCCGCCGGAGAGGGTGGCGGCGGACCGGCTGAGGGTGAGGTACTGCAGTCCCACGCTCTGCAGGAACCCCAGCCGTGAACAGATCTCCTTCAATATCTGGTCCGCGATCATGGTCTGGGTCCTGGTGAGGGTCAGCCCCTCCATGAACCGCAGGGCCTCGGACACCGGCAGAGTGGTAAAGTCGTGGATGCTGCTCCCCCCCACGGTGACGGCCAGGCTCTCCATTTTCAGCCGCCTGCCCTTGCACACCGGGCAGGGGCACTGGCTCATGGCCTCCTCCAGCTCCCGGCGGGAGGCCTCGGACTGGGTGTCCCGGTAGCGGCGCTCGATGTTGTTGCAGATGCCCTCGAAGGGCTGGTGCAGCGTCCCCTTCCCCCGGGGCTGGTCGTAGTGCAGCTCCAGGTTCTCCCCCTTGGTTCCGTAGAGGATGATCTCCCGGACCTCCTTGGTCAGGTTCTTCCAGGGGGTGGTGAGCTTGAATTTGTACTTCTTCGCCAGGGCGTCGAAGTACATCCGGCTGATGCCGTCCCCCCGGATGTTGTTCCACCCGGAGCACTGGATCGCGCCCTCCAGGATGGCCTTGTCCGGGTCGGGGATGATGAGGTCCGGGTCCACCTTCAGCTGGCTGCCCAGGCCGGTGCAGGCGGGGCAGGCCCCGAAGGGGTTGTTGAAGGAGAACATCCTGGGGGCCAGCTCCTCGATGGACACGCCGCAGTCCTCGCAGGCGTAGTTCTGGGAGAACAGCAGGTCCCGCTCCTCCTGGAGCACGTTGGCGATGACGATGCCTCCCGCCAGATTGGAGGCGGTCTCCACGCTGTCCGTCAGCCGCTGGCGGATGTCCGGCCGGACGATCAGCCGGTCCACCACGATCTCGATATTGTGCTTCTTGTTCTTGTCCAGCTTGATCTCCTCAGTGAGCTCGTACAGCGAGCCGTCCACCCGCGCCCGGACATAGCCGGACTTCCGGGCGTCCTCGAAGACCTTGGCGTACTCGCCCTTCCGCGCCCGGACCACCGGGGCCAGAATTTGGATACGGGCCCCCTCGGGGAGCTCCAGGATCTGGTCGATGATCTGGTCGATGGTCTGCTGGCGGATCTCCTTGCCGCAGACGGGGCAGTGGGGGGTGCCCACCCGGGCCCAGAGGAGGCGGAGGTAGTCGTAGATCTCCGTCACCGTGCCCACGGTGGAGCGGGGGTTCTTGCTGGTGGTCTTCTGATCGATGGAGATGGCGGGGGAAAGTCCGTCGATATAGTCCACGTCCGGCTTCTCCATCTGGCCCAGGAACATCCGGGCGTAGGAGGATAGGGACTCCACGTACCGCCGCTGTCCCTCGGCGTAGATGGTGTCGAAGGCCAGAGAGGATTTCCCGGACCCGGAAAGGCCGGTCACCACCACCAGCTTGTCCCGGGGGATCTCCACGTCCACATTTTTCAGGTTGTTCTCTCGCGCGCCCTTGATATAAATTTTATCCTGCATGGGTGTCGTCTCCTGTTTGCGTTAGAGTAGCCTTCCGCACGGCTGTCATAAGAATAAACGAACAAATTTTCTGTGTCAAGCCCTGATCTGAATTTTTTTCGCCAACCGCAGGGCGCCGTCCCGCAGGAGCTCGATGTTTTCCTCCTCGAACACGGTATCCCGAGCGGTATGTATCCTGTTCATATAATATCCAACGATCTTGTTATGCTTCAGGGCGCAGACGCCCACGCCCCGCTTGAAGGATGCGTTATCGCTGGGGTAGAACCCGAAGCCCCGGACCACCTCCGTCCGCTTTTCGCCCCGTCCCGCAAAGGCCTCCCCGATCTGCTCCAGGGCCGCCCCGTCCCTTTTCAGACGCTTGCCGGGAAAGAATTGGATGAAGTCCCCATCGGACACGCAGTCGAAATTGATGTTCAGCGTCTCCTTTTTTGCCTTTTTGTGCCTTTTCGTAAACGCAGCGGAGCCCAACATCCCCTTCTCCTCGTTGTCGAAGAACACGAAGCAGACCTTCTCCCGGTCCTCCCGGGGCATGGCCAGCGCCGTCTCCAGCAGGGTGACGACGCCGCTGGTATTGTCGTTGGCGGTGTGCTTATTGGCGGGGCCGGTGATGATCCACCAGACCATAAAGGCACACAGCGCGTATGACACCGCCATTCCCACCTCCCGGGAGGCGTCTGTCAGGAAGAACACGGCCAGCTCGGCAGCAAGCACCACCACGAAAAAGATCAGCAGGAACAGCATCTGATAACAGATATAAAAGAACAGATTCCTGGGGGTGATAAAATTGGGGATGGGCAGCACGGCGCAGGTGTCATAATGGGCGGAGAAGATGACCTTCGCCGTGTCCGGGTCGCCCGCGACCACGTTTTTTGCGGTGAAGCCCCCTTCCATCTTGGGCGCGCAGCCCGCGGCCTCCAGCTCCCCGCAGAGCCAGGCGCGGAAAGCCTCCTTTTGCTTTTTGGATTTCCGGACCTGGAAATCCTCCATAATTTTCATAGACTGCGGCAGCATCGTTACATTTCCTCCGACCGTCCTAATAAATAATCTGTGGTCACGCCGAAATAATCCGCAAGGATCATCAAAGAAATGCAGGAAATATTGATTTCTCCATATTCAATTTTTTGGTAATGACTTGTCGTACAACCCAATAATTCCGCCATTTCAGATTGTTTCTTTTTCATGTCTTTGCGCAGTTTTTTTAATCTTTGTGCAAATTCCGCCATTTCAGGCTTTTTCGGATTATTCATAAAAACCTCTTGACACATAGTAAAATTGGGTGTATACTAAACACATAGTTAAACTGTGTGTTTAGAAGGACGACCTGATGAAAAATATTTATCTTTGGCTCTACGAACGTTATGCTGTGCCAAAGCAGCATCGTTACGTTTCCTCCGACCGTCCTAATAAATAGTCTGTGGTCACACCGAAATAGTCCGCCAGCACCATTAAAGTCGTGGCGGGAACATTGGTCTCTCCATATTCAATCCTTTGATAATTTCGGTCTGAACACCCCAAAAGCTCCCCCATCTCAGCTTGCGTTACTCCTTTTGCAATCCGCAGAGCTTTTAACCTCATTGAAAATATTTCTAATCCTTTTTTCATAATAACCCCAAGCGCCTATTAGCACGACAAATTTTTTCGTACTATGGAGGATTCCAACATGAAAGATATTTACACCTGGCTCTTCGAACGTTACGCACTGCGCAGATTGAAGCCGCTGGAGACAGAACAGCAGAAAATCGCCGCCGCCTTTGCCGGGCGGCTCTCCCTGAACCAGAAAAACCATCTGCGCTTCATTGATTTCACGGACAACATGCGCCTGCAATGGGGCGTGGAGGCGTTCGCCCTGGGCATACGGTTCGGCATGCGCTTGAACGCCCCCCGCGCCGGGGTCCGGGACGCTTCGTCTCTATTGAGCTTCCTTCCTCAGCTCGATGATCCGGTCTCTTAGCACCGCCGCGTACTCGAATTCCATCATCTTCGCCGCTTCCTTCATCTGCTTCTCCAGCTTGGCGATCTCCTCCACGACCTCGGACTTGGTCAGCTTCTTGCCAGACTTCTTCTGGGCCTCCGCCTGGCTCTTGGACAGCTCCAATATCTCGCGGACAGACTTGATGACCGTCTTGGGCACGATCCCGTGGGCCTTATTGTAATCATCCTGTATCTTCCGCCGCCGCTCGGTCTCGTCCATGGCGGAGCGCATACTCCTCGTAATGGTATCCGCGTACAGGATGACCATGCCCTCCGCGTTCCGGGCCGCCCGGCCGATGGTCTGGATCAGACTGGTCTCGCTGCGGAGGAAGCCCTCCTTGTCCGCGTCCAGAATGGCGACCAGACTGACCTCCGGCATGTCCAGGCCCTCCCGCAGGAGGTTGATGCCCACCAGCACGTCAAATTCTCCCAGCCGCAGGTCCCGGATCAGCTCCATCCGCTCGATGGTCTCCACGTCGTGGTGCATATACCGCACCTTGATGCCCGCCTGCTGCAGGTACTGGGTCAGGTCCTCCGCCATCTTCTTGGTCAGGGTGGTCACCAGCACCCGCTCGTTCCGGGCGGACCGGGCGTTGATCTCGCCGATGAGGTCGTCGATCTGCCCCGCCACGGGCCGGACCTCCACCCTGGGGTCCAGCAGGCCCGTGGGCCGGATGACCTGTTCCACGATCTGGTCCGCCTGACTGCGCTCGTACTCCGCCGGGGTGGCGGAGACGAACACCGCCTGATGGAACCGCTCCTGGAACTCGTCGAATTTCAAGGGCCGGTTGTCGAAGGCGCAGGGCAGGCGGAAGCCGTACTCGATGAGGCTCTCCTTCCGGGCCCGGTCGCCGTTGAACATGGCCCGGACCTGGGGCAGGGTCACGTGGCTCTCGTCCACGAACAGCACGAAGTCGTCGGGGAAATAGTCGATCAGCGTCATGGGCGGGGACCCTACGGGCCGCCCGGAGATGACCCGGCTGTAGTTCTCGATGCCGTTGCAGTATCCCAGCTCCCGCATCATCTCGATGTCGTAGGTGGTCCGCTGGCGGATGCGCTGGGCCTCCACCAGCTTGCCGTTCTCCGCAAGCCAGCGCTCCCGCTCGTCCAGCTCCCGCTCGATCTCCCCAAGGGCCCGCTCCATTTTCTCCTTGCTGACCACGTAGTGGCTGGCTGGCCAGACGGGGATATTGGTCAGCCGCCGGGTGATGCTCCCGGTAACGGGGTTGATCTCGCTGATCCGGTCGATCTCGTCCCCGAAAAATTCCACCCGCAGGGCGGAGTCCTTCCAGTAGGCGGGCCACAATTCCACGGTATCGCCCCGCACCCGGAACATGTTCCGCTCGAAGGCAATGTCGTTGCGCTCGTACCGGATGTCCACCAGCCGGTGGAGCAGCGCGTCCCGGCCCATGTCGTCCCCCACCCGCAGGGAGACCATCATCTTCTCAAAATCGTCCGGTTCCCCCAGGCCGTAGATGCAGCTGACGGAGGACACCACGATCACGTCCCGCCGCTCCAGCAGGGAGGCGGTGGCGCTCAGCCGCAGGCGGTCGATCTCCTCGTTGATGGAGGCGTCCTTTTCAATAAAGGTATCCGTGTGGGGGATATAGGCCTCCGGCTGGTAGTAGTCGTAGTAGGACACGAAGTACTCCACCGCGTTATTGGGGAAGAACTCCTTGAACTCCTCGCACAGCTGGGCCGCCAGGGTCTTGTTATGGGCCAGCACCAGGGTCGGGCGCTGGACGGCCTCGATGACCTTGGCCATGGTGTAGGTCTTGCCGGAGCCGGTGACGCCCAGCAGGATCTGCTCCCGCAGGCCGTCCTCGATGCCCTGAGCCAGCTTGGCGATGGCCTGGGGCTGGTCGCCGGAGGGGGTGTATTCGGATACAACTTGAAAAGCGGGCATAGGTACCTCCTAAATTTGCAGTATGTAAAGCCCTCCGCAGGCGCAAAATAAATTCCAACCGTTTTCCGGGACCGCTCCCCGGGAAACGCGGCTACAGCAGGCCCGATTCCGCCATGGAGACGTAGTCGTTATCCGCCACGATCACATGGTCCACCAGGCGCACGCCCATCGTCTCCAGCGCCTCCCGGACCATCCGGGTCGCCACCTTGTCGTCATGGGAGGGCAGCGCCACGCCGCTGGGATGGTTGTGGGCCAGCACCACCATCACCGCCTTGGACCGCAGGGTGTTCTCCATGATCTGCCGGATATTGAGCCCCACGCTGCCCAGGTCTCCCTCGCCCAGCTTATAGAGGCCCTTCTTCTTACCCTTCCCATCCAGGCAGAGCTGGTACATGACCTCGGAAGCGTGGGCGATGAAGAGCTGCCGGAAGAACTCCCCGATCCGCTCCCGGGTATCCAGGATGACCTCGCAGTCCTCCCCGGACATGAGGACCCGCTGATACAGCGCGGGCGCCAGCCGGATCAAAACCGCCGCCTTTTCCTTGATGTAGGGCACCTCCATCAGCTCCTCCGCCGGAGCGGACAGCACCGCCTGGAGGCTGCCGAACCGCTCGATGAGGGCGTGTGCGATGGGGTTGGTATCCCGCTGGGGGATGGCGTAATAGAGCAGCAGCTCCAGCAATTCATGGTCGGCGAAGGACTCCGCGCCGCACCGGAGGAACTGCTCCCGTTTTCTGTCTCTGTGACCGTCATGGACGCCCATTGGTTACCCTCCTCCTTCCCGCCGGACGGCGGTCCGGCGGAAACCCTTTTCCCGTTATTGTACCACACAAACAGATGTTTCACAAGAGTATTTTTAAAATTCTCATCATTTTTTCAACACGGGAAGGACCCCGGCCGCCTGTACGCGGCCGGGGTCCCTGCTGGTCTCCGACTTATCGGTTCATGGTCTCCTTCACCGAGGCCGCCGCAGCGTCCACGGCGTCGGTCGCCGTCTGCATCGCCTTGCCTGCGGCGGTCTTCTTCACGGTGTTGGTGTGCAGCGCCATGTCAGCGGCGGCGCCGGCAGCCGCGCCCAGCAGCATACCCTTCAAAAAGCCTTTCATCCGTCCACTCCTCCTCTCGATCCTGTCCCTGAGAACTCTACAGCCTGGGACACACGGTCCCAAGACAGGTCTTAGTATCTCCGTCCAGGCGGGAAATAAGCATACCGGATGATTTTTCTTTCCTGCAGACGGGTACACGGCCTTATGGCAAAATATTCCAATCGCCCCAAACGATGTCCGCATCAGCACCCTGACTAAGTTTTTCCCGCTGAATATAGATATCTATTCCCCAGGCATCCCTGAAGACCTGAGGACCGGCGGCCAGCCCCCCGTCCTGCATAGCCGGGGCATGGAACATCTCGACGGCCTCGCCGTCTACCAGCGCCGTCTCATTGCCAGCCTGAAGGACGATGGTGACGCCTCGATAGGTGCAGGCCGCTTCCCCCTTAGCCGCGTCCTGGCTGAAGGTGCCGCCCAGCCGCTCCGTCAGCTCCTGGACAGGGACAGAAAAACCGCTGCCCTCCGCCAAAGGTTCCATCCGCCTTATAGTGAAGGGGTCCAGGGAGAAGTCATGCTGTACCGGAACGGACTGGGAGCCGTCCAGAGGATATTCCCTGTCAAATACGATGACCGCCGCGATGCTTTCCAGCGTCATGATCTCCTTGAATCGATAGCTGTAGGAGGTCGCGCGGCTTTCCGGCTGCCATTCGCCGCCTGTTTCTTCCATCACCTGCGACTGTGTGCGGATGGAACCGTCTGCCATTCGCAGGAAGATGCGGGGTTTGACCGCCCGCGATGCCGCCTCCGCTTTCACTTGGCAGGTAAAGGGAGACAACGCGACCTCCTTTATTAACAGGATACCGGAGTCCACCACAGAAGCGGGCAATCCGGAGTAGTCACCCGTTCCAGAAGCCCCTATCTGCACTGTCACTGACGGCGCGGGCGTCACGGGCACTTCCACCCGCTTTCCCTCCTCCATATAGCTGCAGCAGACAAACAGCGTGTCCACAGGATAGGGCAGATCGTTCGCCACCAGCCGGAATCTGCGGGAATTTTCCTGTTCTGTTTTCAACTCGCTGCTGGAGAAACCCACAAGCCGGAGAGACCCATCGGCCGCGTCCGGCTCTTTTGCCGGAACCAGGATATCAAAAGTACCTATCGAGCTTGCATGAATGAACGTCTTCGCCTTGTCACTGAGGGCGGTGATGGTAACGATCATAAAGACGTTTCTCTCATCTCCCACGGAGCTCTCCACCGTGAGGGCATAATCCTGGCCGCTCACTGTTCTGGCCTCGCTGTCCACATATTCCCGCCCGGAGGAGACATCCCCCTGAAACCAGTAAGCGAGCGGGTCCCACATTACGTTGGCCGCGAAGGCCGCCCCCATAAGAGCCACCGCCGCCGCTGCCGCGATCAGCACAACACGCAGTTTTTTCGTCATATAACCCTTCCTTTCCGTTTCATCCGTGTCAAGCGCGGCATTGACCCGCGCCTTGACGCGCCTCGTGTCCAATCCGGGCGGAGTACCGGGACCACCCGCCGCCCGCCAGAGTTTATCCAGCCGCGCCATCCGTCAGACCTCCTTTTTCGAGTATTTCCTTCAATTTCCGCCGGGCCCTGCATAACCTGCTTTTTGCCGCCGGAACAGACAGCCCAATATCCCGAGCGATGTCCTTCAGCCGTTCGCCCTCATAATAAAAGCGAAAGACCAGCTGACCATCCGGCGGCGGCAGGTCCTCCACCGCCCGCCAAAGAGCCTGCGCAAACATCCGCCGCTCCAGCTCATCCTCCAGCGCGCCGCCGCTCTGCCCCCCAGCCTCATCCAGCGGCAGGGAAGCCGCCGGCGCAGCCCGCAGGCGGTCAACGGCCTTGTTCCGCGCCACCGCCGCCAGCCACGCCTTGATCCCCCGCTCCGGATCCAGCCGTTCCCGGCTGGACCAGAGCGCAAGGAACGCATCGGATACGACCTCCTCCACATCCTCCGCCGAAGCGGACGCCCCCATAGCGTTCCATACCACGGCAGACAGATAAGGAGTGTACGCCTCCACAGCGCGGTCAAGCGCCATTCGGTCACCCCTCTTCAGTTTTCGGGCCAGCCTTTCATCGTTCAAGGTCTCACATCCTTCGGAACCGGTTCTGCTAATAAATACGAATAAACCCGAAAAAAGGTTGCATCATTCCAAAACAATTATCCCCCAGCACCAATAAAAGCCCCTGCACCCTAACGGACGCAGGAGCCTTCTATAAAAATCATCAGCAGTAAAAGCGCTAAACCGCACTTCCAGCATCATCCCGTCCTCCCCAACTGCGAGCCCAATAGGTGCCGCCTTCGGCGGCTTCGCCCGCCACCAGGGCGGGCGAACTATGGGTCGCAGTTGGAAGCGAAGAAATCCCCATCATAGCGCAGTTTTCGCCGGAAGGCGGAAACGGAGCGGTGATGGGGATTTCTGAGCTGGCAGCGGGAGAAGGATTCGAACCCTCACATACGGAGTCAGAGTCCGCTGTGCTACCTTTACACAATCCCGCTGTGTTCATAACGAACAGTGATTATTATACACATTTGCGGCGATTTGTCAAGGGGGTATTCTGAAAAAAACAAAAATTTTTCCAAACCTCACGCCTGGCCGCTGAAACCAGCCTCCATGGGCGCGGCTGAGACGGACTCCGCGGCGGCGGTGTAGTGCTGCACGGCGGTCTCCAGAGAGGCGGAAGCCGCGGTGGACAGATCCTGTGCCTGCTGGCGCAGTTCCATCTGCGTGGCGGTCAGCTGGGTCGCCAGCCGGTCAGAGATCTCCGCCTCCCGCATGTAGCCGGACTCCCGGATCATTCTCTGACTCTTCCGGCGGAGCAGCTCCTGACGCAGACGGAGCTCCTTCTCCTTGAGTTCCTCCTTTGCGGCCTTCTTCCGGCGGAGCTCCGTCAGACGTTCCCGGTCCAGCTCCCGCTTCTTCCGCTCCCCTCGGTTGACGGCCTTCTGGAGCTGGCTGATGGCGGCCTTGATCTTGGCAGCGTTGTCGCTGTCGGTGCGCAGGGCGGTCTTGAACTGGGCCAGACGGCGGCGGGCATACCCCGAGGCGGCGTTGACCTCCATGCGGGACCTGGCCCGGGCCAGCCGGGCGTAGGCCTCCAGCGGCGCGTCGCCATACCGTGCAGCGCTCTTAGGCAGCTTCATGGCCTCCCGCTGGGCCTCCGCCTTCTCTTGGGCGTCCCGGATCATCTCCACCAGATCCTTGCCCTCTTCCTCCTTTTGGGAGAGGGCGGCGGACAGGCCGGCGCTCTCCACCGGGGCCTCGGCCCCGGCATCCGCCTGCTGCTGCTCCCGGGACCATGTCTGCTGGGCGGCAGCCGCGCCGTTAACGCTCATATCCTTCATGTCGCTCCTCCATCCATTTCCTAGAAACAGATTCCTTTTATTATAATATATCGGCAGGAACCCGCCAAAAGGAAACCCCGGCGGCAAAACGTTTTTTACACTGCTTCCGCATCTGGCCCCGATCCGCCGCCAGGAGCAGGATTTGGTAAAAACAGACAAAATTGTATCGGGATTTTTTGGAACATTCAAGTTTATTTTTGATATTAGTATCTTTCCTATTTGCACTTCAAGCGCGGGACAAAGAACGGTATCCTATATACGGTAATTTTTATGATGGGCTGGGAGGGAGGAGATAAACTGTATCTCAATAGGTATCGTTGAAGGCGTACGCCTTCAACGACGGGTATATACCCGTCGTCGCCCCCTTTGATTGGTACACCTGGTCAAGAATGACAGGAAAGGAGCAAAACGAAAAGATGAAGAAAAAAGCGCATAAACAGCTGCTGTCACTTGTTTTGGCACTTGTTATGACTGTATCCGTCCTGCCCGCTGCCGCCTTTGCGACGGAAGAGGACCCCGGCGCCACGGACGACTACGGCATCAGCCCGTATTTTGCCGATCCAGGAGACCCCAGCGAAAGCTTTGAACCCTGGGTCCACGGCTATCGCTACGTGGATCTACTTGCCTTTGACCCCAGCACAGACCCCTACGCGGAGGAGATGCGGGCAACGATCCCTCTCCAGGGTCGCAACAGCACCTTTTCCGCCACCCAGGCCAACCCCGGGCTGACGGACGAATCCCAGCTATATGTCCTGTCCGCCTCCAACTACCGGAACACGGGGGCGGACGCCTATAACGGCAACGCCTCCTATGACGATTTTACTTACGCGCCGTTTATGTATTGGCAGTACACCGATATCACCGGCACCGGCGGACGGCCTACCCCCGGTATGTACCGGGGCATCGACACGGGAAAGGCTCCCGATGGGCGTGATCTCGGCATAGAGTTCTGCCCGGTGGCCATCCCCATGGCTGCGGCCACCAACGTGGCCCACCGCAACGGCGTCATGTCCCTGGGCGAGTTCTTCATTGACGCCACCTGGCGCGGCGGCCAGTTCGTCGAGGAGTTCATCTATCAGGATGAGGACGGGAATTATCCTTACGCCCAGAAGATGATCGAGATCATGGAATACTACGGCTTCGATGGGTACTTCATCAACATAGAGGCCTCTTTCGACGCGGGCTATGTGGATACCCTCCGCGATATTCTGAGATGGATGCGGGAGCAGGGCGCTTATATCCAGTGGTATGACGCCATTAATGATAGCGGCACTGTCTCATACGTGAACCAGTTCAACGAACAGAACAGCAACTGGGTCACAAACGGGGTATCCGACTCCATCTTTTTGAACTATTGGAGTTATGACGATATGCTGGCGAACTCCAAAGCCTATGCCGAATCCCTGGGGTTAGACCCCTATGACACGGTATTTATGGGAGTCGAAGGCAACGGATGGCGGTTCAACTTCGATTTTGATACTGGTACTGCCGACGAGGGAAACAGCATAGCCGGCAGCCCTGTCGGTATTGATGCAAACGGACAGCCTCTCAGCAGCTTTGGCGTCTGGAGCAGTGACTTCTATCAAAATGAATATCATGACCGGTTCGATCCGGGCTACCAGTGGGAAGCTGAGGAGCGTGCCCGGATGTATTATACCAGCCGCACCGAAAACGCCGGTGATTACACCGAGGCGGACCGCCCCGATGTAGGGGTGTCCAACCCCATGTTCAAGGGCTTCTCCAAGTACGTAGTGGAGAAATCCGTCATCAACGGCACCGTGTTCGCCACTGACTTCAGCAACGGCCACGGTATGCAGTATTGGCGGGAAGGCGTAGTTTCCCGTGATATGGAGTGGACGAACTACGGCCTTCAGGACATCCTTCCCACCTGGCAGTGGTGGGTGGAGTCTGACGATGAGCTTACCGACGCCGCCATAATGGCTATGGAAGAGGAGTATCTCAAGGACGAGGACCCCGATGAGGGCGAAAGCACTGATGTGAACAACGAACCTCCTGCGGACGTGGAGAACGACGTGAACAATGAGCCTCCCGCAGACCTGGAGAACGACGTGAACAATGAGCCTCCCGCAGACCTGGAGAACGATGTGAACAACGAGCCTCCCGCAGACCTGGAGAGCGACGTGAACAACGAGCCTCCCGCAGACCTGGAGAGCGACGTGAACAACGAGCCTCCTGCAGACCTGGAGAGCGACGTGAACAACGAGCCTCCCGCAGATGTGGAGGGCGATGTGAACAACGAGCCTCCCGCAGACGTGGAGAACGATGTGAACAATGAGCCTCCGGCAGACCTGGAGAACGATGTGAACAACGAGCCTCCGGCAGACCTGGAGAACGATGTGAACAATGAGCCCTCTGCGGACCCGGAGGACGATGTGAACAACGACCCCCCCGCAGCCCCGGAGGACGATGTGAACAACGAGCCTCCCGCAGACGTGGAGAACGATGTGAACAATGAGCCCCCCGCAGACGAGGACCCCATCGAGGACGATTTTGCCCCTTATGTGCTGCCCAGAGCAGCGGAACTGTTGGAACTCGACTGGGACTATGGCCCTGACTTCTACCGTCTGGACAGCAACAGGAACGATTTCCCGTTCCCCTATAAGCAGATTGGCGCATACAACGGCGGGTCCTCTCTGGCGGTCTACGGCAGTTTGACCGGCAGCCAGATCGTGAACCTGTATAAGACCGATCTGCGCATCACCTCCAGCAGTTCGATCTCCCTGACCTACAACAAGCCCAGCGCGACCGACAGCTCCCAGATGTATATCGTTCTTGCGCTGCAAAACGGCAATACTGTTGAAAAGGTCTATCTGCCCATTGAAAATTCCAATCTGCGGACCAGGGGCTGGGAGACCGCGACGCTGGACCTGAGCGATCTGGCTGGCGAGACCATCGCCGCCATCGGCGTGGGCTTCACCGCCAGCGAAGTGATTGATGATTATCAGGTGAACCTTGGCCGTCTGGAAATCACCGATGGCGGGAACTACCGGCCCAGCCAGCCCACCGGCCTGCATCTGGTCCACCGCTTCGATCACACCGATGAGATCCAGATCGCTTGGAATCAGAGAGATTTCGGCGATGTGCAGAATTACTACGTATTCGCCGAGTACGCTAATGGTTCTGAGCGCTTCGTAGGCGGCGGATATGCCGCGAATTACTTTATCAAGAATCTGGAGAACGCGGATAACGTCACCGCCCTGAAGCTATATGCCGTCGGACGGGACAGCTCTCTGAGTGCTCCCGCCACGCTGGAGCTGGCCACCGGTGACCGGCTGGCCAACATCCGCACCACCACCGCCAACAACAAGCTCACGGTTACCTGGCAGGACGGCTCCCCCGTCTACAGCAACGACACAGTAGAGGTGTCTCTGAGCTGGTGGGGAACGGACAAGACGCCCGTTGCGCCTGTGACCGTGCCCGCCGGGACCGAGATGGCGGTCTTCGACATCCCGCTGGAGGACGGCAGCAGCTATATCCTGACCCTTACCCCCACCAGCAACGGCATCGAGCAGGAGCCGGTGAACTACTTCGGCATGATCACCGACACCTACAGCGCTCCCTATGACGGCGAAGTCCGGAAGATGCCCACCGCGGAGAATGATGGGAAGTATCTGCTGACCACGCCCACCGCCAGCGACTGGCGCGCCATGCTGGTGGAGACCAGCTCGGGCTCGGAACGCTATGCCCGTTTCAGCGAGATCCATAATGAATGGGGCGCTTTCCAGGGTATAAGGGCCAAGGATATCCTCATCAATACCACCGGTTCCGATTTCATGACCGTTCGGGTGGAGGACATTTATAACAACGTCTCCGAGCCGGTCACGTTCCTGTTCAAGGATGGCAAGCCTGTTACGGGCAGCAGTGATTTCGGCGAGGAGTTGTTCCCCGACCCCGTCCTGCGCGCGGCTGTTCAAGCGCAGGTCGGTACGAGCTACGACAAGCTGTCTTCCTTTACCGGCACGCTGGATCTGTCCGGCACGGCGGTCTCCGATCTGACAGGCATCAATTCCCTGGGCAAGATGTCGGAGTTGAAGCTGGACAACTGCACCAGTTTGAACACTGTAGACATGACGCAGCTTCCCGGTATAAAGGTAAGCGTCACGGGCTGTTCAAATCTGGTGACCTTGTATATGCCTGGTACAAAGCAGACCTCTCTGGACATCACAGGGGTAAATAAGCTCCGTTACTTCGATATCTCCAACAGTCAGATTGATACCCTGACGGCGGATGAGGCTGATACCTATACCAATGTCTTTACGTGGAATTGGCAGGGTGCCAAGATGGACCTCAGCGACAATACGCCGGAAGGCCAATTGAAAAACGATATTGCAGGCTATTTTTCTAATGGCTCTCAACCTGAACTTGGGGAGGTAGGAATCAAGTTCTATAATGAAGAAGCGTGGAATGTCTATCCGCCAAGTGATTATGTGATGGAGTTAGGTCAAGACATTCTTCTCAAGACCGTTGGTTACAAGAATACTTTCCACAACACTGATTGGGGTGATAGCTATGACCTTGTGGCAGGAACAGTGTATGTTTCTATGGACGGCAATAATTATACAGAAGTAACCTCTTTTAATATTAGTCCCGCTTACGATGTTGTTATACAAATTCCTGACAACACTATTGCACGATACGTTTGGGTCAGGTGTACTGAAGTTGTATCAGCGGAGTTTTTCTGTACAGAGCAATGGACCGTTACCGGGCAGTCTCTGATATACGCTGGATTTAATTATAGCAACCAGCAACCCTCCATAACCATCGATGACGTCCCGGCCCTGACCGTCCAGAACGACGGCAAGACCTATCAGCTGCTGAATCTGCTGACCGATAGCTACAACAAGGCCGTGACCAATCGCGGAAACACTCCCGCCAGCCTCCTTGGCGCAGACTGGGTAGACCAGAACTACCTGGCCCCATATGCCACCCAGCCGGAGGCCGTTCGGGTCGTCATCACCAAGCCAGACGGCAGCACCTATATTTACCCCAGCGCGCCCTCCCTTGGCGATATCGACATGACCCCCCTGGCCGTGCAGAACGTTATCGCAAAGGCGCAAGTCAATGAGGGCGAAGCCGGTGAGTTCGCCTTCGATGGTAAGTCCGATACGAAGTGGTGCGACAACAGCGATGGCGGACAGAGCAGCTGGCTGGGCTTCGAGCTGACGCAGCCGGAGGTGATCGGCCAGTGGTACACCCTCCACGCCGGACATACCAACGACGGCCCCGGCGCGATCACCCGCGATTTCCGCCTCCAGATGCTGGATCCCGAGAAGGTTTCTGAAGCTGACTATCTGGCACAAGGGACGGATAATAAACGCAGTATTCTGGAGATTGATGACAATTGGACAGATGTGGACGTTGTCACCGGAAACACGCAAAACGACGTCAGCCGCCTGCTGGCGCAGAACAGCCTTACCTCTGCCCAGGTCTATCGTCTCAAGATCGACCAGTCCATCCAACCGGACGCTAACGGGGTAGGCGCGGCCATCCGCCTCCATAAGCTGGAGCTGTACGCCTACAGCGGCGAGTTGGGGAGCGAAAGCACCAACGGCCTGTTCAAGGCGGACGATGCCGGGACCTATTATGTCAAATATCTCCGTCCCGGCGACGTGACGGGCAATGTGATCGCAAATACCACCGTCACCGTACAGGGTACTCCCCCGGTCGATCCTCCGGTCGTTCCCCCTGTCGATCCTCCTGTCGATCCTCCTGTCAATCCTCCCGTCGATCCCCCTGTCACCCCTGGCGGCAGTACAGGCGGCAGTTCCGGCGGCAGCACTGAGAAGCCCTCGGAGCCCAGCCGTCCCAGCGGAGACACCTTCGCCACTGTTGAAGTGGAGACCGAGGGGAACACCTCCAGCGTGACCCTGGACGGCTCCATCGCAGATGCGATCATCGCGGAAGCGGTGAACAAGGACAGCGAAAACATCATCCTGACCGTGGACGCTCCCGATCACGCCAACGAAGTCGTGATCACGATCCCCGCGTCCACGATGGCAGACCTGACGGATAAGACGGACGCAAACCTGACCGTGAGCTCTCCCATAGCGGACGTGACCATCACCAACGATGGTCTTGCCAGCCTGGGCTCCGGCGCGGCGTCTGTGGAGATCGCCGCCAAGGCAGACGGCGATACGGTGCAGATCACTGTCTCCAAGGACGGCCAGCCGGTCTCCAACATTCCCGGCGGACTGCAGGCCAGTATCCCTGTTGCCGATGCCGCGCCCGGCACGGTAGCCATCCTGGTGGACGAGAACGGAAACGAGACGATCCTGAAGAAGGCGGTCGCCATGGACGGCACCATGGACCTGGCCCTGGCGGGCAGCGCCACCATCAAGATCGTGGACAATTCCAAGGACTTCACCGATACCCAGACCCATTGGGCAAGTGATTCCATCGACTTCGTGACCAGCCGCGAGCTGTTCCAGGGGACCGGCCCCGATACCTTCTCCGCCGACGCGCCCATGAGCCGGGCCATGCTGGTGACGGTCCTCCACCGTCTGGAGGATACGCCCGCCGCCAGCGGCGGCAGCGGGTTTGCCGACGTGGACGCCAACGCATACTACGCGGACGCGGTAGCCTGGGCCTCCGGACTGAGCATCGTGACCGGCAACGGCACGGGCTTCAACCCCGACGGGCAGGTGACCCGTGAAGAGCTGGCGACGTTCCTGTACCGCTACGCGAAGGCCACTGGCGCAGGCGCCGGAACCAGTGGCAGCCTGAGCGGCTTCTCCGATGGCGGAGCGGTCTCCGGCTGGGCCTCCGAGGCGATGCAGTGGGCAGTTGGAGCCGGTATCATCGGCGGCAGCAACGGCAAGCTCAACCCCTCCTCCCCCGCGACACGCGCCGAGGTCGCCACGATCCTGATGCGCTTCTGTCAGAACCTCGCGAAATAAGCGGCGAAGCATTTCCCTGACCCAAACACAAGGAGCCCGGACGGCATGACCGTCCGGGCTCCTCTGCCTGCCGGGCCGCCATCTTCCCTCAAAATACCAGCCCTCCCGGATTGACAAGTTATTGTCAATGTAGTAAAATGTAAAAAAATATCCTTGTGTTTTGGAGGGTGCAATGCAAACTATGAAAAAGCAAAACGTATCTGACGCGGTCATCCGGCGCCTTCCCCGCTATTACCGCTACCTGGACGACCTCCACTTAAAGGGCAGCGTGCGTATCTCCTCCAGCGTGCTGGGCGAGAAGATGGGGATCACCGCCTCCCAGATCCGGCAGGACCTGAGCTGCTTCGGCGAGTTCGGCCAGCAGGGCTACGGCTATAACGTGGATGAGCTGCGGGGCGAGATCGGCCGTATCCTGGGCGTGGACCAGAGCCACCGGATCATCGTGGTGGGCGTGGGCAACCTGGGCCGGGCCCTGATCCAGAACTTCCGGTTCAACGACGCGGGCTTCCTGCTGGAGGCGGCCTTCGACGTGTCCCCCGCCCTGGTGGGCACGGACATCGCCGGCGTTCCGGTGCTGGATACCACGGAGCTGGAGCGCTTCGTCCCCGAGCACAAGCCCGACGTGGCCGTGCTCACCGTCCCCCGGGCGGCGGCCCAGCAGATGACGGACCGGCTCATCGGCCTGGGCGTGCGGGGCTTCTGGAACTTCACCAACGTAGAGCTGTCCAGCCAGGCGGAGAACGTCCGCTTCGAGGACGTACACTTTGCCGACAGCCTGCTGACCCTCAGCTACCGTATCACCAAGCGTTAGCTGCCTGCGAAAAAGGAGACTCTCTATGAAAAAAGCGACCTCTCTCCTGCTGGGACTGCTGCTGTGCCTTGCGGCGCTGGCGGCCTCCGGCGGGAGCCAGGGGGACCCCCTTATTTCCCTGTCTTACCTGACGGGCGCCTTCGCGCAGTCCCTTGAGGACGCGCTGGACGCCCGCCTGGACGCCTCCGACGAGGCCGTCCGCGCCACCATAGGCCAGGAGCCTCCCGCCCCTCCGGCGGGCCCCTCCGCTCCGGTGGAGCATACGCTGAAGGAGGGAGACGTCCTCTCCGGCTCCACCGGATTGGTGGTGGTGCCCCTGGGAGGCGGCGTCCGCCTGGACGTGTCCGGCGGCGCGGTGGTGGACGTGACCGCCGGGGAGGAGGCCCTTCCGGGCCATCTTCTGACGGCGAACCACCGCTACATCGTGGCGGAGAACGCCCAGGCGGGCTTCACCGTGACCTCCGCGGCGGCGGTGCTGTCCTTTGAGGGCGGCGGAACGCTGACCCGCTCCCTGTCCCCGGACTACTACTCTGCCGCCCTCGCCCTGCGGGAGGCGGGGCTCTTCCGGGGCAGCGGCTCCGGGGTGGGCGAGGGCTTCGATCTGTATCTTGCTCCCACCCGGGGGGAGAGCCTGGTCATGTTCCTCCGCCTGCTGGGGGAGGAGTCGGACGCGCTGGCGTTCAACGGCACCCATCCCTTTACGGACGTGCCCGGGTGGCTGTCCCCCTATGTGGCCTGGGCCTGGCAGAAGGGATACACCAGCGGCGTGGCGGCGGACCGGTTTGGCTCCGGCCAGCCGGTGACCGCCGTAGAGTACGAGGAGTTCCTCCTCCGGGCGCTGGGGTACAGCGTGGCCGGGGTGGACGACTATCGCACCAGCCTGGAGCGCGCCCTGGCCTTCGGGGCGCTGACCCAGGGGGGGTACGATATGCTGCGGGAGAGCGTGTTCCTGCGGGCCCACACGGCCTACGTCTCCTGGTACAGCCTGGATATGCCCCTGAACGGCGGCGGGGAGACCCTGGCCCAGCGCCTGATGTCCGCAAACCGGATAACGGAGGAGCAGCTGGAGGCCGCCCGGGCCCAGATAAATTTCTCCCGAATTTCCTGACGGATAGGAACCACCGGCGGATACCTGCATAGGATGAACTGAGGCGCGGGAATGCCTCACATCTCACAGGAGGTATTTGCTTTATGTGGAACAACAACGGTTTTGGCGGCGGCGGTTGCTGCTGGATCATCATCCTGATCATCATCCTGTGCTGCTGCTGCGGCAACGGGAACGGCGGCATCTGCGGCGGTGGCTGCGGTGGCTGCGGCGGATGCGGCGGGTGCAACTGCGGCTGCAACAACAATTGCAACTGCGGCTGTAACTGCGGATGCAACTGCAACTGTGGCTGCAACAACAACTGCGGCTGCAACGACGGCTGCTGCTGACCATCCGGCGCACATACAAAAGTAAAAGAGCGAGGACCCCGCGCCCTGTGGGCGCGGGGTCCTCGCGCAATATTATTTCCTCTGACGCCGTTCGATCCGGACGGACGACACGACCGCATAGACAACGGTAACGATGACGGCCAGGATAAAGGCCGCGAACATCCATATCCATCCGGTGGCGATGTGGACAGCCTCTATCAGGAAGAGAAGCCCGGCGAGCATAAACGCGGCCCCCGACTGGCGGTAATACGGCCTTTTGCCCTCCTTATTTTTGTCCATCTGTTCGCGCTCCTCCGGGGAGGCCCAGAAGTATGCGTTGTTAAGGAGATATCCCTTTTCCAAAAACTGAAGCGCGCTGATAACAAACGCGCCGACGGACAATGACAGAAAAATCATGCAGCATATGATTTGGCCGCCACTCATTTTACAGCTCCCTTCTCCCCTCCAGCGCCCGCATCAGCGTGGCGTCGTCGGCAAACTCCAGATGCCCGCCCACGGGGATGCCGTAGGCCAGCCGGGTGACCCGCACCTGGAAGGGCTTTAACAGCCGGGCGATATACATGGCCGTGGCCTCCCCCTCGGTGTCCGGATTGGTGGCCATGATGACCTCCTTCACGTCCCCCTTGGCCACCCGGTCCACCAGGGACTTGATCTGCAGGTCATCCGGCCCCACGTGATTCAGGGGGGAGATCACGCCGTGGAGCACGTGGTAGCTGCCGCCGTACTCCCTGGCCCGCTCCATGGCCGCCACGTCCCGGGGGTCCGCCACCACGCAGATGGTGGACGCATCCCGCTTGGAGGAGGCGCAGATGGAGCACAGCCCTCCGGCGGTGAGGTTCTGGCACACCGGGCAGCAGGTGACGCTCCGCTTGGCGTCCACGATGGCCTCGGCAAAGGCCTCCGCCTCCTGGTCCGTGAGACTCAGCACGTAAAAGGCCAGCCGCTGGGCGGACTTGCCGCCGATGCCCGGTAGCCGGGCGAACTGCTCCACCAGCTTCTCCAGCGGCGCGGGAAAATATTCCATAGCGTGTTACCCTCTCAGTTCTTCTATCCTTCCGGGGATGTCGGCGGCTTTATAGACCGAGCTGCCCGCCACCAGGACGTTGGCCCCGCTGGCGGTCACGGTCTTGCAGGTGACCGGGTCGATGCCCCCGTCCACCTCCAGCTCGCAGTCCAGCCCCCGCTCATCGATCCACCCCCGGAGGGTGCGGAGCTTGGGCATCATGTCCTCCATGAACTTCTGCCCGCCGAAGCCCGGTTCCACGGTCATCACCAGCACCATGGAGCACCGCTCCAGGAAGGGCAGCGCCGCCTCCGCCGGGGTGCCGGGCTTGAGGACCACCCCGGCCCGCTTCCCCTGGGCGCGGACGGTCTCCAGGGCCTGCCGGGTGTTCTCCTGGCTGTCGGCCTCCACGTGAACGGTGACGATGTCCGCCCCCGCCCGGCAGAAGCGCTCCACGTACCGCACCGGCCGGTCGATCATCAGGTGGACGTCCAGGGTCATGTCCGTCACCGCCCGGATGGACTGGACCACCGGCAGGCCGATGGAGATATTGGGCACGAAGAGACCATCCATCACGTCCACGTGGAGGTAATCCGCCGTGCGGACCTTTTGAATGTCCCGCTCTAAATTTGCAAAATCAGCGGCAAGGATCGAAGGCGCGATCTTTATCATGGCTGCACTTCCTTTTGTTGTTTTTTGGGCGGAGATCCGGGAGGGACGGGCGCCGGCCGGAGGCCCGGCGGCAAGCACCACGGCCAAGCCTGCTTCATAGGATACCCTAAGCGGCAAGAGCGTCCCGGCGGGACGACGATCATTCCCACGCCCCTGCCCCGTCCGCGCCGGAGGCGCGCCGCATCATATAGGGGACCGCCGGAGCACCCGGCGGTCCCCATCAGCGCGCCGGGAATTTGTTTCAGTATATCAAATCCACATCCCAAAAGCAAGCGCGGCGACTCCTTTTTCCTCCTTTGCACCACTGATCTTAAGGAAGATCAAATGATCTGCGCCGCATACATATTTGCGGCCATGCTCATGACCTACCCAACGAGCATAGCTATTTTTTCTTTTTCTAAGAAAGAAATACTTGACATCCAAAAAGAAATAAATTATACTGTGCGTGGAAGAGAAGATGACTTGCTCTTCACAAAAATATAGGAGGATATTTTAAATGGCAGATGAAAAAACCGCGTACCGGTATCTTGAGGAAATCGGCCTTGAACCGATCGAGCACAGGGCGATCATTGTGAAATACGCGCCGGAAAGTGATGATCTCAGCAGCGAGGTGAAAAACTTCTTCAGTACAGAGTACTACGTTTTGCAGATGTGCAAAGATGAGCTGGTCCTCATGCGGGTACTGGTCTGGGCGGTCTGTACTCTGGAGAAAGAAATCGCTTTGCGGCTGCCCTATTCTTCCGTCCGCTCCGTGGAAGTTACAGACATAGGGATGAGTTATCGGATCACGATTGGGACCGATACCGGTACGATACGTCTGCTTGCGCAGATAAAGGAGTTGAGCGAGCTCCGTTCTTCCGGAGTATGCGCCGGGTTAATGGGCGTACCCGGTACCTGGCATAAAAACAATCTGGATGACACTCTGCAAATGCTGAAAAGCCTGCAAACCGCCTGATGACCGCAGCATGGAGCCATAAAGCCGGGTAATCCGGCCGGCGGACAGAAGGCGCGATATATGATCTGGGGACTGCCGGGATGCCCGGCGGTCCCCAGCTGCTTCAGGCCGGGTCCGAAGGTCCGACAATTTCCCTTGCGTTTTTCCCCAATACATGGTATACTCTGTCCATCTTATACTTAGGAGGACCTCCCATGCGAACTTCAAGAAAGCTTCTCTCCATCCTGCTGGCTCTGGTGATGGCAGTCTCCCTGCTGCCCACCGCGATGGCTGCGGAAGGCGAGACTCCCGCTGCAGAAGACGAGACCCATATCACGATCCTTGGCACCTCCGATCTCCACGCAAGCATCTGGGGCTATAGCTACGAGGATAACAAGGAGACCGACAATAACGGCATGGCCCGCCTCTATACCTACATCCAGCAGGTACGGGAGGAGAATCCCAATACCTTCCTCATCGACGCCGGAGACGACATCGAGGGGACCATCATGGTCAACCAGATCTACAACAAGACCCCCGACCAGCCCCATCCTGTCCTGGCCGCCATGAACTACATGAAGTTCGACGCCATGACCCTGGGCAACCACGAGTTCAACTACGGCATTCCCAATATGCTCAAGATCATGGGGCAGGCAGAGTTCCCCGTCCTGGCCGCCAACGTCCTTGACGCCGGGGGCAAGTATGTTACCGGAGAGGGCTGGACCATCGTCGAGCGCGGCGGCGTGAAGCTGGCCGTCATCGGTGTCACCTCCCCCAACGTCCCCACCTGGGACGGCGGCAAGGACGGCATTGAGGACTGCACCTATACCTCCGTCAGCGAGGGCGTGAAGAAGGCCATCACCGAGATCGGCGATCAGGCCGACATCATCATGGTCTCCGCCCACGTGGGCATGGTAGGCGAGTTTGACGAGGAGGGCGGCACTGACGCCGCCGCGAAGATCCTGGAGGACAACCCCGAGGTGGACGTGCTCCAGGTGGCCCATGTCCATATCACCGTCAACGACAAGCAGGACGAAGTGCCCATCGCCGGTGTGCGCAACGCCGCCCGGGAGATCGCCCGTTACGATCTGACCCTGGACAAGGACGGCAACATCACCGGCAGCACCGTCACCATCGTTGACATGGCCGACTACGAGCCCAGCAAGGAGATCCGGGAGATCCCTGTGGTGGCCGAGGCCCATCAGAAGACCATCGAGCTCATTGCCGGCGGCACCGGCGAAGACGGTGAGGGCGGCGCCGCCCTGGGCACGACGACCGCCAAGTTCCAGCCCGAGGACGAGATCAAGGGCATCCCCGAGGGCAAGCTCCGCGACACCGCCGTCATGGACCTGATCAACAAGATCCAGCTGGAGGCCTCCGGCGCGGACGTCTCCGCCGCCGCCCTCTTCAAGGACACCAGCGATCTGCCCGAGGGCGATATCAACTACGGCAACATCTTCGACATCTACAAGTTTGACAACACCCTCTACCGCGTCAAGGTCACCGGCGCGGAGCTGAAGGCCTACATGGAGTGGTCCGCCAGCCATTACAACACCTGGAAGCCCGGCGATATCAACATCTCTTTCGACCCCGAGGTCCCCGGCTACCTCTACGACATGTTCGAGGGCGTGGACTATGAGATCGACCTGAGCCAGGAGGCCGGACAGCGCATCAAGAACGTCATGTTCAAGGGCGAGCCCCTGAAGGACGACCAGGAGCTGACCCTGGCGGTGAACAACTACCGCTATTCCTCCGGTCTGAAGACCCTGAAGCTGGTGGCCGGCACCAAGGAATGGGAGTCCTCCGAGCCCATCCGCGATATGATCGTCAACTACTTCGCCGAGCACTCCCCCGTGGAGCCCACCGTCAACAACAACTGGAAGATCGTCGGCGTGGACCTCCAGCTGGACAACCCCGAGCGGGCCGAGATCATCAAGAAGATCAACGCCGGGGAAATCGAGACCCCCTACGCCAAGAGCTACAACCTGAACGGCGTTGAAGGCAACATGATCTTTGACGGCAAGGGCGCGGATATCACCACCGTCACCGGCGCGGACGGCGAGACCTACTACCGCCTGCGCGAGGTAGCCGCTCTGGCCGCCGGTACCAAGGGCGCGTTTGACGTGACTTGGACCCCGGAGACCGGCGTCGCCATCGTCAAGGGCACCGATTACACCGCCGAGACCGCTCCCGCCGCCAAGGGCGAGGCCGTGACTGGCACCCTCACCGTCACCGTTGGCGAGGAGACCGAGGAGATCGCTGTGGTGAACGTGGGCGACAGCAACTACGTCTCTGCAAAGGGTCTGACCACCCTCCTGGGCGTTCTCACCGTGGAGGCCAATGGCGTTCTGACCGTGAGCGTCCCTGTGAACACCGGCATCGGCGGCTAAGACCCGCCAGTTAATAGAACCACAGAGGAAACCACAGGGCCCCCGGTACGATATGTACCGGGGGCCCTGATTTATTATTTTGCAGTGTTTACAGTGTCACGTCCAGCTTCCGGACCACTCCGGCGCAGCGGGCGCAGAGGGCGGGATGCTCGCCGTCCTTGCCCACGGAGGGCAGGATCTTCCAGCACCGCTCGCACTTGGCGCCCTGGGCGGGCTCCACATTGACCTTGATCTCCGTCCCGGTGGACACGCGCACCTGGGAGACGATCAGCAGGTCCGCCAGCTCGTCCGCGTCCATGAACTTCTGGTTCGCCAGCTCCTGAGGAACCGTCAGATCCACTTTGGCCTCCAGACTCTTGCCGATCTTCTTCTCGTTCCGGGCGGTCTCCAGAGCGCCGTTGACGGTGTCGCGGACCTTCACGAGCTTATCCCACGCAGCCATGGCCTCCTCGCCCAAGGCGTACTCCGCGAAGGGCTTGTTCATCTCATTGAGCAACACGTTCCGGGGATCGTCGCCGTCGCGATGGGGCATGGCCTGCCAGATCTCGTCGCAGGTGAAAGCCAGGATGGGAGCGAAAATCTTGGTCATGGTGTCCAGGATCAGCCACAGGGCCGTCTGGGCACTGCGGCGGGGCAGGCCGTTGGTCTCCTCGCAGTAGAGCCGGTCCTTGATGATGTCCAGATAGAAGCTGGACAGCTCCACCACGCAGAAGTCGTTGACGGCGTGGCTGACCACGTGGAACTCGTAGTTCTGATAGGCGGCCTCGCACCGCTGGATCAGGGCGTTGAGCCGGGTCACCGCCCAGCGGTCCAGCTCCAGCATTTCCTGGGGCTTCACCAGGTCGTTGGCGTTGAAGCCGTCCAGGTTGCCCAGGCAGTACCGGGCGGTGTTGCGGAATTTCAGATAGCTCTGGCTGAGCTGCTTGAAGATGTTATCGGAGCAGCGCACATCCGCGTGGTAGTCGGCGGAACCGGCCCACAGACGGATCATGTCCGCGCCGAACTTCTTGAAGATGTCGGCGGGGTCCACGCCGTTGCCCAGAGACTTGTGCATGGCCTTGCCCTCACCGTCCACGGTCCAGCCGTGGGTGACGCACTCCTGGAAGGGCGCACCCTGACCCATCGCGCCAACGGCGGTGAGCAGGGAGGACTGGAACCATCCACGATACTGATCCAGGCCCTCCATATACACGGTGGCAGGCCAGAAGCCTTGGTCCTTCTTCATGGAGGCGAAATGGGTGGAGCCGGAATCGAACCAGCCGTCCAGAGTGTCCTCCTCTTTGGTGAAGTGGACGCCGCCGCAGTGGGGGCACTTGTACCCGGCGGGCAGGATGTCCGCGGCTTCCTTCTCATACCAGGCGTTGGAGCCCTCGGCGGCAAAGAGCTTGGAGACGGCCTCAATGGTCGCGTCGTCACAGACCGGCTTGCCGCAGTCCTCGCAATAGAACACGGGAATGGGCAGACCCCACCGGCGCTGCCGGGAGATGCACCAGTCGGCGCGCTCCTGGATCATGGAGATCATCCGGTCCTTACCCCAGCCGGGGATCCACCGCACGTTCTCCGTAGCCGCCACCGCGTCGTCCTTGAAGGCGTCCACGGAGCAGAACCACTGGGGCGTCGCCCGGAAGATGATGGGGTGCTTGCACCGCCAGCAGTGGGGATAGGAGTGAACAATGTCCTCGCTGGCAAACAGCGCCCCGCTCTCCTTCATGTCGGCCAGAATGACGGGGTTGCTCTCATCGGTAGACATCCCGGCGTACTTCCCGGCGTAGTCGGTGTGGCGGCCCCGATCATCCACGGGCACCACCATCTCCATGCCGTAGCGCTTGCAGGTCTGATAGTCGTCCGCGCCAAAGCCGGGAGCGGTGTGAACGCAGCCCGTGCCGGAATCCATGGTAACGTACTCCGCGTTCACCAGCCGGCTGGTCTTGGGCAGGAAGGGGTGATCGACCAGCATGTTCTCAAAGAAGCTGCCGGGGTGGGTCTCCACGATCTCGTAGTTCTCCACGCCGCCCACCTTCATGACCTTCTCCACCAGAGCCTCAGCCATGATGTAGACCTCGCCGCTTTCCGCCTTTACCAGGGCGTAACTGTCCCGGGGATGGAGCGCGATGGCCAGGTTGCCGGGCAGGGTCCAGATGGTCGTGGTCCAAATGACGAAGAACAGCTTGTCCTTGTCGTATGCCCCCAGCTTCCCCTGATCGTCGTGCATGGGGAACTTTACATATACAGTGGTAACGGGATCGTCCTGATACTCGATCTCCGCCTCCGCCAAGGCGGTCTCATCGTGAGGGCACCAGTAAACAGGCTTGAGGCCCTTGTAAATGACCCCCTTCTTATACATAGCCCCGAAAACCTTGACCTCCTCGGCCTCGAAGCCTGGGTCCATGGTCAGATAGGGATGCTCCCAGTCGCCAATGACGCCCATGCGCTTGAAGCCCTCCCGCTGCACGTCCACATAGTGCTGGGCGAACTCGTGGCAGGCGGAGCGGAACTCCGGCACGCTCATCTTCTTTCTATTGAGCTTGTTCTTCTTGATGATGGCGGATTCAATGGGCATCCCGTGGTTGTCCCAGCCGGGGATGTAGGGCGTATAGTACCCCCGCATGGCGGCGGAGCGCACCATAAAGTCCTTGATGGACTTGTTGAGGGCGTGTCCCATATGGAGGGCGCCGTTGGAGAAGGGAGGGCCGTCATGGAGGGCATAGCGGGGCTTCCCCTCGTTTTTCTTAAGGAGCTCATGATAGAGGTCCATTTCCTGCCAGCGCTCCAGCATAGCGGGTTCCCTTGCCGGCAGTCCCGCCCGCATGGGAAACTCTGTCTTTGGAAGATTGATCGTCTTGTTGTAATCCATTGCGGGTTTCCTCCTATATGAAAGTTCTTTTATATCATCAATGATCTGACAATCCAGACAAATGCGCCCTCCCCCAAAAGCAGGACGCATCTCCGCCCCGCCCCCCGTCTCTCAAACGCGAGCCCAGCAGGTGTTGGCGGCTGGGCCGCCAACTTCGTTCGCCATCAGGGCGAACGAACTGCGGGTCGTGTTTGAAAGCGAAGAAAAAGCCCGTCCGGCGTATGGAAAAAGCCCTAAAGGCTTTTTCCATCGCCTTCAGGGCTTTTTCAGAGCTGGCGCGGAAGGAGGGATTTGAACCCTCGCACGTTGTTTGGACGTCTACTCCCTTAGCAGGGGAGCCCCTTCGGCCACTTGGGTACTTCCGCATGGGTCGAAAAACAGCATGTCCGGTTTTGAAAAATGGCGGAGAGAGTGGGATTCGAACCCACGGATGCTTGCGCATCGCCGGTTTTCAAGACCGGTTCCTTAAACCGCTCGGACATCTCTCCCAATCGGTTTCAGGCGCAGGTCTAATAGTACCATGGTTTTTCCCGTTTGTCAACGATTATTTTTCCGATCTCACGGAAATCAATTTTCAACATAAACATTCGCAATATTCAAATTGTGTCACGGCGAGGTTTTCAGTTTTGGCTATTTCTTCTTAAAATCATCACAGTTGAGGCATCTAAAAAAGAGCCTTTTCCATCAGAGCAATGGACTTTGAATATTTTCACACAAAATTGATTTCCGTGTTCCGATCTCAAGTGATTTTTCCGCCTCCGGGCAGGCCGTCAAAACAATTCCTCAATAAAGGGATTGTTTTTCCCCTGATTATGTGATATGCTGTCCTAGGTATGGGGCAAAACGGCCCCGCCATGATACAATAAACGATATACGACAGACAATTTGGGGGACAAAACAACATGCTAACTGCAATCGTGGGCGTCAACTGGGGCGACGAGGGCAAGGGCCGTATGGTGGACCTGCTCAGCGAACGCTGCGACGTGGTGGTCCGCTACCAGGGCGGCAACAACGCCGGCCACACCGTCGTCAACGACCGGGGCCGCTTCATCCTGAACCTGATGCCCTCCGGCATCCTCCGGGAGGGCACCGTCAACGTGCTGGGTCCCGGCATGGTCATCGACCTGGAGCACCTGTGCGGCGAGGTACAGCGCCTCCGGGATGGCGGCATCTCCGTCACGCCGGAAAATCTGAAGATCAGCGACCGGGCCACCATTTGTATGCCCTACCACAAGCTGCTGGACGAGCTGGAGGAGGACCGCCTGGCGGGCAAGAAGTTCGGCTCCACCCGCCGGGGCATCGCCCCCGTCTACGCGGACAAATATATGAAGAAGACCCTGCGCATGGGCGACCTCCTGGACCTGGAGGCCCACGGGGAGCACCTGGCCGACATCGTAGAGTGGAAGAACCTGACGGTGGAGAAGGGCTACGGCCACGCCCCCATCCAGGCGGAGGACATGATGGCCTGGCTGCGTGAGTTCGGCCTGCCCTGGAAGGATTATATCTGCGACGTCAGCAGCTACCTGAACGGGGCCATCGACCAGGGGAAGGACGTCATCTTCGAGGCCCAGCTGGGAGCCCTGCGAGACATCGACTTCGGCATCTTCCCCTACACTTCCAGCTCCTCCTCCATCGCGGCCTACGCCCCCGTGGGCGCGGGCATCCCAGGCCGCCATCTGGACCGCTCCATCGGCATCATGAAGGCCTACTCCAGCTGCGTGGGCGAGGGTCCCTTCACCTGCGAGTTCTTCGGCGAGGAGGCCCACGCCCTCCGGGAGGCCGGAGGCGAGTACGGCGCGGCTACGGGCCGTCCCCGCCGGGTGGGAGGCTTCGACGTGGTGGCCAGCCGCTACGGTGTGATGGCCCAGGGCGCTACCGAGATCGCCCTGACCAAGCTGGACGTACTCTCCGGCATGGAGAAGGTCCCCGTGTGCGTGGCCTACGAGGTGGACGGACAGCGGGTGGACGACTTCCCCACCGGGGCCCGCCTTGACCGGGCCAAGCCCGTTTACGAGTATCTCCCCGGCTTCGGCGACGTGTCCAAGTGCCGGAAAAAGGAAGACCTGCCCCAGACGGCGCTGGATTACATCGCCTACCTGGAAAAGGCGGTGAACTGTCCCATTAAATACGTCTCCGTTGGCGCGGAGCGGGACGCTTATATTGAGATGTTCTGATAAAAGCTCCCCCGGACCTCGGTCCGGGGGAGCTTTTCAGGCTTCGCCCTTTTTCTGCGCCTTCATCTGGTCGATCAGTCCCTGCAGCTCCTCGCCTGTAAACCGGTAAACCTTGTCACAGAACTGGCACCCCAGCTCGCAGCCGCCCTGCTCTGCCAGCAGGTCCTCCAGCTCCGCCACGCCCATGCTGATGAGGGCGCGCTCCACCCGGTCCCGGCTGCAGTAGCATTTATACTCAACGGGCGAGGTCTCCAGGATTTCCACCTCGAAATCGCTGAGGACCGTGCGCAGCAGGGCCTCCGGGTCGGGGTCCCGGTCCAGCAGGGCCGTCACCGGCCCGGAGGCCATGACGCCGCCCTCCACCTTGGCGATAACATCCTCCCCCGCGCCGGGGAGGAGCTGGATGATATAGCCCCCCGCCGCTTTTACGCTCTGGTCCCGGTCCACCAGGACCCCCAGGGCGCAGGCGGTGGGGATCTGCTCGCTCTCCACGAAGTAGGCCGCCAGATCCTCGGCGATCTCGCCGCCCAGCAGGCCCACGGAGCCGATATAGGGCTCCTTCAGGCCGATGTCCTTGATGACGGTCAGGGTGCCGTCCGCGCCTACGGCGCGGCCTACGTCCAGTTTGCCGTCCTCCCGGAGGGGGACGTCCACCTGGGGGTTCTGGACGTAGCCCCGGACATTGCCTAAATGGTCGGAGACCGCCAGGACGGTCCCCAGGGGACCGCCGCCCTTGATCTGTAACGTCAGGGAGGCATTTTCCTCCTTCAGGGCGTTGCCCATCATGGACGCCGCCGCCAGGGCGCGGCCCAGGGCGGCCGTGGCCACGGGGAGGGTCTTGTGGATGTTTCTCACCCGCTCGGTGAGGTCTTTGGTTACTACCGCGACGGCTTTGACGGAGCCGTCTTTCGTTATTGCTCGGACTAATTTATCCATTGTCGGGTCCTTTCTTTGCCGCTTTCAGCGGCAAGGGGAGTTTTTTCTTTTCGATGGCCCGGGACCTGCGCGGCCCCGGACTCCGCGCCTACTTTTGCCCCCCGGCAAAAGTAGGCAAAAACGGGCTTAGGAAACTGCGTTTCCTAAGGACCTTCCTGAATTACGGGGGTTATTTGTTTTGCGCCCGAGGCACAGTCTGGCCTGGTCTAAACTTACTACCGTCCGCTCCGCCAGTCTTCTGCGGCTATTTTAACGTGGTTAACGATGGCCCCTACCGTTTTAGCACGGCAGGCTCGCCGGGGTGCAAGTTTGCGGACTGGTTCGTTAGAACAGGTGCCCCTTGCAGACAGTACCCCTTTAAAAGGCCGGCAGGCGGACTCCTACAAGTACCAGAGCGGCAGAAGAAGCACCGCCAATTCGGAAGCTTCGCCTAACCAAGCAAACCACCGCATGGCCCTTTACTCCCCCGCCGAGGTGGACGCCCAAAGGGCGGCCCCGAGAAAGGAGCCCAGAACCATTGGTTCTGGCGCGTTTTTGGTTACTTTTGCCGCGCGGCAAAAGTAACCGCAGGGTCCGGGGGCGCGGAGCCCCCGGGGGTTCATAACGAAACAACTCCCCGTGCCGCGCGAAGCGCGGCAGAGATACCCCCTACTCTCCCCGCACCGCCGAAAAATATATCCTCTGCTCGTTCTCCCGTGGAGCGGACATCCTGCAATCGCCATAGGTCCGGACGCGGGTGAAACCCGCGTCCATCAGCCACCCGCGAAGCTCCTCCACCGTATAGGCCCGCTGCCGGTGCTCTTCCCCGGCACGGTCCCAGCCGCCGTCAACCCGGCGGGTAAATATATCCATCCAATAGGAGCATATCCTGCTCCTTTTTTCATACTCCGTCCGCCACACGCAGTAAACATCCTCCTGTTCATCCAGGAAGACCTGTCCGTCTAAAGCCGCCAGCTTGGCGGGGCTGTTGATATCAAATACCAGCACGCCCCCCAGCGCGACGAACAGATGGAGCCGCTGAAAACATTTTTGCACATCCTTCGGATGCAGGAGATAATTCAGACTGTCCAGACAGCACACGGCGGCGTCCACCGTCCCGTAGAGGTCCAACTCCGTCATATCCTGGTTCAGGAACACCGGCGGCTCCCCCGTGAGGTCCGCCGCCTTCTCCCGGGCCTGGGCCAGCATGTCGGGACTGCCGTCCACCGCGATCAGCTCATACCCCCGCTCCGTCAGGATGGCCGTCATCTCCCCGGTGCCGCAGGCCAGGTCCAGCACCGTGCGGACCGGAATACGGCTGCGCCGGAAGAGCTTCTCCAAATAGTCCGCCCGTCTCTCGTAGCCCACGTCCTCCGTCAGCGCGTCGTAGACCCCCGCCAAAGCTTCATAGGCGCTCATGGCTCCTCCTCCCCGTCCTTTTTCCGCTCCGCCTGGCGCTCAAAAAACGTCTGATAGCCCCCGTGTCCGAAGGCCAGGGACCGGTTCACCCGGCTGATGGTGGCGCTGGAGGCCCCCGTCCGCTCCAGAATGTCGTTGTAGATCATCCCCTGTTTGAGCAGCACCGCCACCTTGAAGCGCTGCTCCATGGCCCGCAGCTCCGTCACGGTACACAGGTCCTGGAAAAAATCGTAGACCTCCTCCTCCGTCCGCAGCGTCAGGATGGCCTGGTACAGGCCGTCGCTCTTCTCCTTTTTCGTGATCCTTGCCATCAGAAACTCCTCCGTTGGTTGGGATGCTCCCATTTTAGCACTTCAACCCGCGAAAGTAAACACCTTTCCGCAAAATCGGCCCATCCTCCGGTGAAAACCCCTCGTACCACATCGAAATATGGGGAAAATAAACATACCTTTTCCCCGGCCGCAAAAAACCTTTGGCAAAATAGACGTGAATCGCTCCGTTTTTTTGTGGCTTTTACCATAGAAAACTGCCCTCCGCCGCCTTGACGCTGGGCAAAGTGATGGGGTATAATATACAAAGCATTCCGTTGGCGATCTCTTCCAGCGGACGCTCCATCGCTACATCGTATATACACGGGAGGATCACTATGCCCTATAGAGAAGCAGACCAGCTGAACACCTACCTCTTCCATGAGGGAACGGCCATCGCCGCCTATGAGTACATGGGCGCGCACGCGGTCACCCTGGAGGGGACCGCCGGCTACATGTACCGCGTCTGGGCGCCACGGGCGCAGGCGGTCTCCGTGGTGGGTGACTTCAATTCCTGGAATCCGGACGCTCACCCCATGGAAAAGATCACCCAAGGCATCTGGGAGCGTTTCATTCCCGGTGGCCAGACCTACGACGCTTACAAGTTCGCCGTGACCGGCGCCGACGGCGTCCGGCGGCTGAAGGCGGACCCCTATGCCTTCCACGCCGAGACCCGCCCCGGCACCGCCAGCAAGCTGTACGGCATCGAGGGATATCATTGGAACGACGCTTCCTGGCGGGAGAGCCGCCGCGCCCGGCCCGTCTACAACGCGCCGCTGAATATTTACGAGGTCCACCTTGGCTCCTGGAAGCGCCGGGAGAACGGGGACTTCTACGACTACCGGAGCCTGGCCCTGGAGCTGGCCCCCTACGTCAAGGAGATGGGCTTCAATTATATCGAGCTGCTGCCCATCACCGAGTACCCCTACGATCCCAGCTGGGGCTACCAGTGTACCGGATACTTCGCCCCCACCTCCCGGTACGGGACCCCCGAGGACTTCATGTTCTTTGTGGACTACATGCACCAGAACGGCATCGGCATCATCCTGGACTGGGTGCCCTCCCACTTCTGCAAGGACGCCCACGGCCTCTACGAGTTCGACGGCTCCGCCTGCTACGAGTACGCCGATCCCCGGAAGGGGGAGCACGCCTCCTGGGGCACCCGGGTCTTCGACTACGGCCGCCCGGAGGTGAAGAGCTTCCTGCTGTCCTCCGCCGCCTTCTGGCTGAAGGAGTACCACATCGACGGCATCCGGGTGGACGCGGTGGCCTCCATGCTGTACCTGGACTATGACCGCCGGGACGGCGAATGGGTCCCCAATCAGAACGGCGGCAAGGAGAACCTGGAGGCCATCGCCTTCCTCCAGGCCATGAACCGGACCGCCTTCACCGTGGACCCCGACGCGCTGATGGTGGCCGAGGAGTCCACCGCCTGGCCCCTGGTGACCAAGCCCACCGACGTCATCGGTCCCAACGGCATCGGCGGCCTGGGCTTCAACCTGAAGTGGAACATGGGCTGGATGAACGACATGTGCCACTACCTGAAGATGGACCCCTGGTTCCGCCAGGGCAACCACAAGGACATCACCTTCTCCATGTTCTACGCCTTCTCGGAGAACTACGTCCTGCCCCTGAGCCACGACGAGGTGGTCCACATGAAGGGCTCCGTCCGGGGCAAGATGCCCGGAGACGAGTGGCAGCAGCTGGCGGGCGTCCGGGGCTTCTACGCCTACACCATGGCCCACCCCGGCAAGAAGCTGAGCTTCATGGGCATGGAGCTGGGCACCGAGCAGGAGTGGCACTACGAGGATCAGCTGGACTGGGCCGTCCTTGAGAAGGAGGGCAACCGGCAGCTCCACCAGTATATCAAGGATATCAACCACTTCTATCTGAAGGAGAGCCCCCTGTGGGAGGACGACTACAGCTGGGAGGGCTTCCAGTGGCTGGTGCCCGACGACAACCAGAACAACGTGGTGGTCTTCCTGCGCCGGAACAAGGCCGGCGAGGAGCTGGTCTGCGCCGTCAACTTCAACCCCAACACCTATGAGGACTACCGCTTCGGCTGTCCCCAGGTGGAGGAATATGTGGAGGTCTTCAACTCCGACGCGGCCGTCTACGGCGGCACCGGCGCGGTGAACGGCGCTCCCTGCAAGGTGGAGTGGATCCCCTCCCACGGTCAGGAGAGCTCCGTGTCCATCCGGATCCCGCCCTTCGGCGCGGTGTTCCTGAAGGGCCGGGGAACGCTGCCGGCCAAGGAGGAGGAGGTCCCCGCCGATGAGGTCAAGCCGCCCGTAAAGCGGCCCCGCAGGACGGCCGCCAAGAAGGCCGGGGAGGAAGCCCCCGCCGTCGAGGCCAAGCCCGTGAAGCGGACCCGCAAGGCCGCCGCCAAGGCCGCTGCGGAGGAGGCCCCCGCCGTCACGGAGACCCCCAAGAAGCCGGGCCGCAAGCCCGCCGTCAAAAAGGCCGCCGCGGCAGAAAAGAAGTCCGCTCCCCGGGGAAGGAAGAAGACTCCTTCCACGGCTGAATAAAAACGAGAGGATAGTTTAAGCCATGAAAAAAGAGTGTATCGCAATGCTCCTGGCCGGGGGGCAGGGCAGCCGTCTGTACGTGCTGACCAGCAACGTGGCCAAGCCCGCCGTGCCCTTCGGCGGGAAGTACCGCATCATCGACTTCCCTCTGTCCAACTGCACCAACTCCGGTATCGACACCGTAGGCGTGCTGACCCAGTACAAGCCCCTGGAGCTGAACAGCTACATCGGCTCCGGCCAGCCCTGGGACCTGGACCGCATGGACGGCGGCGTCCACATCCTGCCCCCCTACATGCGCGAGGGTGACAAGGGCACCTGGTTCAAGGGTACCGCCAACGCCATCTACCAGAACATCGGCTTCGTGGATATGTACGATCCGGAGTACGTGGTGATCCTCTCCGGCGACCACATCTACAAGATGAACTATGACAAGATGCTGGAGGCCCACAAGTCCGCCAACGCCGCCTGCACCATCTCCGTGCTGGAGGTGCCCTGGGACGAGGCCCCGCGCTTCGGCATCATGGCCGTGGACGGGGAGGACAACATCACCGAATTCCAGGAGAAGCCCAAGCAGCCCAAGAGCAACCTGGCCTCCATGGGCATCTACATCTTCACCTGGCAGAAGCTCCGCCAGGCCCTCATTGAGGACGAGGCGGACCCCAATTCCAGCAACGACTTCGGCAAGAACATTATCCCCAAGTTCCTGGCCGCCGGCGAGAAGATGATCGCCTACCGCTTTGACGGCTACTGGAAGGACGTGGGCACTCTGGAGAGCCTCTGGGACGCCAACATGGATATGCTCTCCCGGGGCGACCTGGACCTGCTGGAGGACAGCTGGCCCATCTACGCCCGCCTGCCCAGCCAGCCCCCGGCCTACATCGGCAAGTCCTCCCTGGTGGAGCACTCCGTGGTCACCCAGGGCTGTGAGATCACGGGCACCGTGAAGAACTCCGTCCTGTCCCCCGGCGCGCGGGTGGAGGACGGCGCGGAGGTCCACTACTCCGTGCTGATGCCCGGCGTCACCGTGAAACGGGGCGCCGTGGTGCGCTACGCCATCCTGGGCGAGAACTGCCAGGTGGACGCGGGCGCCGTGGTGGGCGCGGACCCGGAGAGCTGCGAACCCGACGAGTGGGGCATCACCGTCCTGGGCCCCGGCACCGCCATCGCCGCCGGGGAGACGGTCAAGCCCAAAACGATGCTCAACAGCGAGCACAAGGAGGTGTCCAGATGAAAGGCAAACTGCACGGCATCATCTTTTCCTATGAAAAGCGCGGCGGCCTGCGGGAGCTGACGGAGTCCCGTATGCCCGCTTCCGTCCCCTTCGCGGGACGCTACCGTCTCATCGACTTCATCCTCAGCAGCATGGTCAACGCCGGTATGACCGACGTGGGCGTGGCCATCCAGGGCAACTACCAGAGCCTGCTGGACCACCTGGGCTCCGGCAAGGACTGGGACCTGAGCCGGAAGCACGGCGGCCTGCGCCTGCTGCCCGCCTTCGCGGACGACAACGTGGTGGGCGGCATCCGGGAGTACCGGGGCAAGCTCGAGGCCCTGGTGGGAGTCCGCTCCTATCTGGAGGGCATCCGCCAGAAGCACGTGGTCCTGGCGGACAGCGACCTCATCATCAATATCCCCATCCAGGACGTGTACCAGGCCCACATCGCCTCCGGCGCGGACATTACCGCCGTGTGTACCAGCAACGTGGAGTCCGACGCCGACGTGACCTTCTTCCGCCTGGACGAGACCGGCCGGGTGCGGGAGACCCTGTTCCCCCTCCGGGACCGCGCCGGCTGCCACCGCTCCCTGGAGATCTACGTGCTGTCCAAGGAGCTGCTGCTGAACCTGGTGGACGAGTGCATGAGCCACGACCTGACCAGCTTCCGGGGCGCGGTGCTCCAGTCCAAGGCCAAGGAGCTCCACATCCAGAGCTACGTCTGGGACGGCTACGCCGCCCAGATCCGCTCCGTGAAGGAGTACTACGACCGCTCTCTGGAGCTGCTGGACCCCGCCATCCGCCGGGAGGTGTTCCCCGCGGAGCGGCCCATCCACACCAAGGAGCGCAACGACGCCTCCACCTACGTTGACCCCGCCGGCGTGTGCTGCAACTGCCTGGTGGCCGACGGGTGCACCATCGAGGGCACCGTGGAGAACTCCATCCTCTTCCGGGGCGTCAGCGTGGCCAAGGGCGCGGAGGTGAAGGGCTGCATCCTCATGCAGGACACCACCGTCAGCCGCGACGCGGTGCTCCAGAACGTCATCGCCGACAAGGACGTGGTGGTGAAGGACTCCTGCACCCTCATGGGCACGCCCGGCTATCCCATGACCATCGCCAAGGGCAGCGTGGTATAAAGAAAACATCTAAAGGAGGGGGACATTCTTCCTCCTCCTTTATTGATTTGCTACAATTCTGCGCCGGAAGACGGCGCAAAGCGGCTGGAAATCTTTACTTTTCCGCCAGGGCGGAGTATACTGCCCAATGTGGGGAGCGGACACGCCGCCATGGCGGGCGGCCCGGCCAGACCGGAGCCCTTCCCAAGCTCTAAAGGAGGTATTTCCCAATGAAGATTTTGTTTGCGACTTCTGAGGCGGTCCCCTTCTGCAAGACCGGCGGCCTGGCCGACGTGGCCGGCAGCCTGCCCCAGGCCCTGGCCCAGGCGGGCAACGAGGTGGAGGTGATCCTGCCCCTCTATCAGCGGGTGGCGGATAAGTGGAAGGATCAGATGGAGTTTATCTGCCATATCGAGGTCCCCCTCGGCTGGCGGCGGGTCTACTGCGGCCTGTTCCGTCTGGAGAAGGACGGCGTGATGTGGTACTTCGTGGATAACGAGTACTATTTCAAGCGGGACGCCCTCTATGGGCACTACGACGACGGGGAGCGCTACGGCTTCTTCTCGCGGTCCATCATCTCCCTGCTGCCCGCCCTCCAGTTCATGCCCGAGGTCATCCACTGCAACGACTGGCAGACCGCCCTGGTGCCCATCTATCTGAAGGACGAGTGCGTGCGCTGGCCGGAGATCCGGGGCATCAAGACGGTGTTTACCGTCCACAATATCGAGTATCAGGGCCGCTACGGCAAGGAGACCCTGGAGGACCTCTTCGGCCTGGCTCCCGGCTGGTTTGCCGACGGCACCATCGCCATGGACGGCGACGTGAACCTGCTCAAGGGCGCGCTGATGACCTGCGACGCCATCACCGCCGTCAGCCCCACCTACGCCCAGGAGCTGCGCTACTCCTTCTTTGCCCACGACATGGAGAGCGTCATCCAGCGCAACGCCGGGAAGGTCTACGGCGTGCTCAACGGCCTGGACATGGAGCGCTACGATCCCTCCAAGGGCAAGGGCATCAAGGCCAAGTTCAGCGTGAAGGACATGTCCGGCAAGGCCAAGGACAAGGCCTGGCTCCAGGAGCAGATGAGCCTGACCGTGGACCCCGAGGTGCCTGTCATCGGCATCGTCAGCCGTCTGGTGAGCCACAAGGGCCTGGACCTGATCTGCAAGGTCTTCGACCAGATCATGGACCTCAACTGCCAGTTCGTGGTGCTGGGCAGCGGCGACTGGAATTACGAGCAGTTCTTTGAGCAGAAGCGGGGCCAGTATAACGGCCGCATGGGCCTCTACCGGGGCTACAACGAGGATCTGGCCAACGCCATCTACGCCGGCGCCGACCTGCTGCTGATGCCCTCCAAGAGCGAGCCCTGCGGCCTGGCCCAGATGATCGCCATGCGCTATGGCACGGTGCCCATCGTCCGGGAGACCGGCGGCCTGAAGGACACCGTCCATCCCTACGAGGCCTGGTGCGGCGCGGGCAACGGCTTCACCTTCGCCGACTACAACAGCGGAGATATGCTCTACGTCATCCGCCAGGCGGTGGAGCTCTACTACGACAAGCCCACGGAGTTCGCCAACCTGCGCAAGGCCGGCATGACCGAGGACTTCAGCTGGAGCCGCAGCGCCCAGGCGTATAACGACATCTATCAGCGCATCCGTTCATAACGAAGCGCGATCTCCAACGGGCGGAGCCGTCCCTCTGCGCGGCTCCGCCCTTCCCTGCCCCATCAATCCAACAGAAAAGAGGACACACCGATATGGAAAAAATGACCAAGGACTCCATGAAGCAGGCCATAATTGACAAGCTGCGCCTGAACTTCGGCTGCACCGAGGAGGAGGCCACCGAAGCCAATATGATGAAGGCCTGCGCCATGGTGCTCCGGGACCGGATGAGCGCCCACGCCGTAGAGACCCGCTCCAAGGTCCGCAAGCAGCAGCTCCGGCAGGTCCATTATATGTCCCTGGAGTTCCTTATGGGCCGCAGCCTGATGAAGAACGCCTACAACCTGGGCGTCATCGAGCCCATGCGTCAGGCCATCGAGGAGCTGGGCTTCAAGCCCGCCCATATTTTCGACATGGAACCTGACGCGGGTCTGGGCAACGGCGGCCTGGGCCGTCTGGCGGCCTGTTATCTGGACAGCCTGACCACCCTGGAGATCCCCGCCTACGGCTACTCCATCTGCTACGAGCTGGGCATCTTCAAGCAGAAGATCGTGGACGGCCAGCAGCTGGAGCTCCCCGACAACTGGAAGGAGCAGGGCGACGCCTGGCTGATCCCCCGCCCGGACGAGGTGGAGGAGGTCCATTTTGGCGGAAAGCTCCGCGAGTTCTGGGACGGCGGCCGGATGCACGTGGTCAACGAGGACTATACCCGCGTGCTGGCGGTGCCCTGCGACATGTCCGTGGCGGGTTACGGCACCAAGCACACCAACGTTCTGCGCCTGTGGGACGCCAAAAGCCCCACGCCCATCGACATGGGCCTGTTCAGCCAGGGCCAGTATCTGAAGGCCAACGAGGAGAAGGCCATGGCCGAGGTCATCGCCAAGGTCCTCTATCCCGAGGACAACCACTATGAGGGCAAGAGCCTGCGCCTGCGCCAGCAGTATTTCTTCGTCTCCGCCACCGTCCAGTCCATCGTCCGCAAGCACATCCAGGCCTACGGCACCCTGACCAACTTCCACGAGAAGAACGTCATCCAGATCAACGACACCCACCCCACCCTGGTCATCCCCGAGCTGATGCGCATCCTCATGGACGACGCGGGCCTGGATTGGGACACCGCCTGGAATATCACCGCCAACTCCGTGGCCTACACCAACCACACGGTGCTGGCCGAGGCCCTGGAGCGCTGGCCCCAGCAGCTGATGCAGACCCTGCTGCCCCGCATCTGGCAGATCATCTGCGAGATTGCCCGCCGCTGGCAGGAGAAGGTCACCGCCTTCTACTGCGGCGACGAGAGCAAGATCCGGAACATGGCGGTCATCTGGGACGGCGAGATCCGCATGGCCAACCTGTGCATCGCCGGCGGTATGGCGGTCAACGGCGTGTCCGCCCTCCACAGCGACATCCTCCGCAAGGACGTGTTCCGGGACGCCTGCAATATGGAGCCCGACAAGTTCAAGAACGTCACCAACGGCATCGACCACCGCCGCTGGCTGGCGGAGATCAACCCCGGTCTGAACCAGCTCATCTGCGACCTCACTGGCAGCAGCGCCTATCTCCTCCATCCCGGCACGGAGCTGCCCAAGCTGGAAAAGTTCGCTGAGGACAAGGAGGTCCTCCTCCGTCTGGACCAGATCAAGCGGGCCAACAAGGAGTCCTTCGCCAAGTACGCCAAGAAGGCCCAGGGCTTCGTCATCAATCCCGACGCCATCTTCGACGTTCAGGTCAAGCGCCTCCACGAGTACAAGCGGCAGCTGCTGAATGTGATGCACATCATCCATCTCTATCACCAGCTCCAGGATAACCCCAACATGGAGATGCAGCCCCACACCTTCATTTTCGGTGCCAAGGCCGCGCCCGGCTACGCCGTGGCCAAGCGGATCATCCGGCTGATCAACTCCCTGTCCGCCCAGATCAACCAGGACCCCATCTGCAAAGACAAACTGCAGGTCTTCTTTATGGAGAACTACCGGGTATCCCTGGCGGAGCTGCTGATGCCCGCCAGCGAGGTGAGCCAGCAGATCTCCACCGCGGGCAAGGAGGCCAGCGGCACCGGCAACATGAAGTTCATGATGAACGGCGCGCTGACCGTGGGCACCCTGGACGGCGCCAATGTGGAGATGCACGAGGTCCTGGGGGACGAGAACATGTTCCTCTTTGGACTGAAAACCGAAGAGGTCAAGGAGATGCGGGACATCGGCTACAACCCCTTCAACCTCTACGCCCGCGACCCCAACCTCCACCGCGTGCTGGATCAGATCAGCAACGGCTTCCGGGACGGCGTGCGCTACGACGACCTGGTCCAGCAGCTGCTGCTGGGCGTGAACGGCTCCCCCGCCGACCAGTATATGCTCCTGGCCGACTTTGCCTCCTACTGTGCCGCCGAGCGGAAAATGACCGAGACCTACGCCGACCGCCAGAAGTGGAACCAGATGAGCCTGTGCAACGTCGCCCGTTCCGGCATCTTCGCCGCCGACCGCTCCATCGCGGACTACGCCGAGCGGATCTGGCACGTGCCCTACAAGAAGTGACACGGGGGCCGTTCTTTTTCTTCTTGAAAGAAGAAAAAGAACCAAAAAGAAGAACTTTTAATGGCCCACTGATTGCTTTTATTGCTGCTCTTTTTCATAACAGCCAGTGCCAAAAGGGCGCGGAACATAAGTTCCGCGCCCTTAATCTTTTGGGGTTTACGGGGGAAGGTTCAGCTCTCTGCCGGCCTCTCTGCTGCCCGGATAAATTCCACGCCGGGATAGCAGGTCTCCAAAAACGCCTGCCCGTCCTCGGTCATTGTCAGCGCGTCTTCAAGGAGGGAGCGGAAGTGTTCATCCAGCTCCTCCCTGGCGGTACTGGCTGCCAGGAAGAAGTCCTGGTCCGTATTCATCAGCACTCCGACCGCCGCGTCCTCCTCTGTCGTCAGAAGGTCCTCCGCAGGCAGGAACGCCACGTCCACGCCGCCGTCCGCCAGCGCCTGGGCCGTAATGCCCCCGGCGGTGCCGATGGTCACAGCGGCCGGTTCCCCCAGCGTGCAGCCCGCTTCCTCCAGCGCGCCGTCCAGCAGCCGGGACAACTCATCCAGACTGCCCAGCATCCGGTCCGCGTCCTCCCAGTCCACCATGACCTCCACGCTCAGGCTCTCCAGGAACAGAGGGCGGGGCTTCTCCGCCGGCTGATTTTCCTCCGGCTGGACGGAGACCGGAGGCGGGGAAGGCTCCGGCGGCGTCTCCGGCTCCGCCCGGCCAGCAGCAGGCAGACCGCTGCCAGCACCCATACGATCCGTCCCTTCATCTCACGCCAGCCCCAGCGCCGCCATCTCGGCGTTCACCTTGTCCTCGCAGGACCGCATGGCCAGGATGGTCCGCTCCATCAGGGTATCCAGTTCCCAGCCCAGGCGCTCCGCTCCCTGGCGGATCACGTCCCGGCTGCACCCTGCGGCGAACTTCTTATCCTTGAATTTCTTCTTGAGGCTGCTGACCTCCATGTCCTGGGTGCTCTTGCTGGGACGCATCCGGGCGGCAGCGCCGATGAGGCCCGTCAGCTCGTCGGCGGAAAAGAGGACCTTCTCCATCTCATGCTCCGGCTCCACGTTGGAGCACAGGCCGTAGGCGTGGCTGACCACGGCGTGGATCAGCTCCTCTCCGGCCCCGGCCTCCCGGAGGAGCTCGGGAGCCTTCTGGCAGTGCTGGTCAGGCCACTGCTCGAAGTCGATGTCGTGGAGCAGGCCCGCCAGAGCCCAGAAGTCCGCCTGCTCTCCGTAGCCCAGCTCCCCGGCGTACCATGCCATCACGCCCTCCACCGTCAGCGCGTGTAGGATGTGGAAGCTCTCCTTGTTATACTGGCGCAGCAGGGCCAGCGCCTCTTCTCTGGTGTGCAGCATGTTGATCTTCTCCTTATGTTCATTTTTGGTAAACTGTTAACAGACGATCCTGCCCAGCAGGGCCATCAATGCCTCCGCCCGCCGGTAGGACTGCTCCGACAGCCGCGCGAACAGCTTTTGCAGGCAGAGATCCAGGGCTTCCTCCGAAGCCCGCTGGTAGTTGTAGCCGTTGCAGGCCTCCTGGTGGTAGCAGGCCCGGAGCGCCTTGGGCAGGTCCTCCCAGCACAGCCGCTCCACCGAGACGGCCGGCGTGTAGCGCTTCCCGGTGATCAGATAGTAGGCCGCGCACAGCTCCCGGGCGGCAGCGCGCTTCTCCATGGCCGCCTGCCGCAAGAGTCTGGCCGCCTCCCGGTTTCCGGCGCGGCAGGCCAGCGCCTGACAGCACCGGCTCTCCGCCAGCTCCTCCTGGAGGAAGGATTCCAGCACCTCCAGAGATTCCCTGGCCTCGGTGCCCATACAGCAGGGATCGGGCTCCGCCCCGGGGAGGTTCCCTCCGCCGCCCTCCTGGACGGGGACCGGAGCCGCCGTCTGAGGAACGGGAGCCGGAGCGGTCTCCGGGACCTCCATCCCGGCTCCCGGGTCCTGGGAAAAGGGGTCCATACCGGGCGCGACCCGCTGCCAGACCCGGTCATACACGCGATAGTCATAGGCGGGGGATCGATCCTGTCCGCCGCAAAAAGGTGTGGTTTCCATAGCAACAGCCTCCTTTACTAGGCCATTGTATGCAAAAAAACCGGGGTTGGTTATTCCTCCGCCGTACCGATCACACCGCTTTTCAAGGCCAGCAGATGCTCCGCCGCCAGCCGGTAACCCTCAAAGCCATACCCCGCAATGGTTTTACAGCAGGCCAGCCGGACGTAGGACACCTGTCGGAAGTCCTCCCGTCTGCTCACGTCGGAGATATGGACCTCTACCGCCGGAAGGCCCACCGCCTTCAGTGCGTCCAGCAGGGCCACGCTGGTATGAGTATAGGCGGCGGGGTTCATCACGATGCCGTCCATCCGCCCATAGGCGGACTGGATGGCGTCCACCAGCGCCCCCTCGTGGTTGGACTGGAAGACCTCGCATTCGATCCCCAGCTCGCCGCAGAAAGCATGGATATAGTTTTCCAGATCGGCGTAGGTCTGTTTTCCATAGATATCCGGCTCCCGGATGCCCAGCATGTTCAAATTGGGTCCATTGAGGAACAGCAGCTTCACAAGCCGTTCACCTCCTCCAGAATGCTGCGGACCGCCTCTTCTATCGATCCGTTATTGTCCGCCGTCAGGTCCGCGAAGGACCGGTACAGGGGCTCCCGCCGCTTCCACAGCGTATGGAGGTCCGTGCTCTGAGACACCGGACGCCCCGCCGTGGGCAGCTTCTCCAGGGAACGAACGATGTGGATGATGACCCCGTTCTGATGGAGGGGCCCATAGTTCTCCGGACGGGTCACCACGCCGCCGCCGGTGCTGAGGACGCAGCCGGTTCGGGCCCCCGCCTCCCGGACGATCCTGCTCTCCAGAGCGCGGAAGGCGTTCTCGCCCTCCTCCGCGAAGATCCGCGGGATGGGCTTGCGGGCCTCCTCCTCGATCAGCCGGTCCAGATCCAGGAACTGCTTTCCCAGCACCCGGGCCAGATTCCGGCCAATGGCGCTCTTGCCGCATCCGGGCATCCCGATGAGCACCACATTCCGCAGCTGGGCGTTCAGGCTTGAGACGACCTCCTCCAGCCGCTCGTCCGGGATAGACGCCCCGGTGAAGAGCTCCGCCGCCCGTCTGGCCTGGGCCACCAGCATGGGCAGGCCGCAGGAGCAGGGGATGCCCCGCGTCTCCGCCTCCATGAGCAGCGCCGTGCGCAGCGGGTTGTAGACCACGTCCAGCACGCCCTCCAGCCTGGGAAAGGCTTCCAGGGAAACGGGGGACGCGCCGCACCTGGGATACATCCCTACCGGCGTGGTATTGATAAGCACCTGCGCGCCGACGTGGCGGGAGAGGTTTTCATAGTTGTCCTCCCCATGCCGGGAGATCACCACGACCTGCGCCGCGCCCAGCTCCTTGGCGGCGGCCCGGGCCGTGCGGCTGGTGCCGCCGGAGCCCAGGACGGCCACCTTTTTCCCCGCCATCTCCACACCGGCCCGCTTGGCCAGATAAATCAGGCCGTCGATATCCGTATTGTATCCGATAAGCCGCCCGTCCCGGTTGACCACCGTGTTTACCGCGCCGATGGCCGCCGCCCGGGGGTCCACCTCGTCGCACAGCGGGATCACCGTCTGCTTGTAAGGGATAGTTACGTTCAGTCCCTTGAACGCCCGCCTGCGGAACAGCTCCTCCACCGCGTCCGGCAGCGTGGGATACAGCTGGTAGTCGTAGTCCGCCAGCGCCCGGTGGATCTGGGGAGAAAAGCTGTGGCCCAGCGTCTCCCCCAACAGTCCGTACTCCATTCAGAAAACCTCGCTGTACGCGCCCAGGAAGGTAAAGAAGTCCTCCTTCTCCAGCTGGCTGAGGACGGTCTGGGTGTCGGGATCGTGTACGGAGGCCTCCACGTCGAAGTAGAAGCGGAACTCGAAGTCCTTGCCGGGGATGGGGCGGCTCTCCAGCTTGCAGATGTTCAGCCCGCGGGTGGCGAACTTGGCGATAAGGCTGTAGAGAGAGCCGGGGCGGTGGCTGGCGGAGGCCACGAAGGTGATCTTGTTGGACCCGCCGTAGATCTCAAGATTCCGGGAGATGCAGATAAACCGGGTATAGTTGTGGTCCGTATTGGCCACCCGGTTGGAGAGGATCTCCAGTCCGTAGAGGTCCGCGCACCCGGCGGAGGCGATGGCGGCCAGATCGCTGCGCCCGCTCTCGGAGACGTACTGGGCGGCCCGGGCGTTGTTGTCGAAGACGGTGACCTTCACGCCGCTGCTCTTGAGGAAGTCTCCGCACTGGTTCAGGGCCTGCTCGTGGGCTACCACCTCTTTGATATCCGCCTGCTTCACGCCGGGACGGGCCAGCAGGCAGTGCTCCACCTTCAGCTTCAGGCTGCGCACGATCTTGCAGTTGTATTTTTCCATCAGGTCGTAGACCTCGGTGACGGACCCGGCGGAGGAGTTCTCGATGGGCAGGATGCCGTACCGGCACATACCGGCCTCCACCGCCCGGAACACACCGTCAAAGCGCCCAAAATACATGATCTGGGGCAGGGAAAACATCTTGGTGCAGGCCATCTGAGAGTAGGCCCCCTCGGCTCCCTGGCAGGCCACCACCGCCCGGCTGGGGAACTGCCCGGAGGATTTCGCCGCCGCCGCGATCTCCCGGCACAGGGCGGACTCCCCGGTGTTCAGCCGGTTCTCCTGATAATCCCGGCTCAGCTCCAGCAGGGTGGAGAAGAGGATCTTGGTGTACTCCTGCAGCTCCTCCCCGCACGCCCCGGTGACCCGGTAGAGGATGTCCCGCTCCCGGCCCGCGTGCAGGACAGGGGTGTTGTGCTCCTTCTTGTAGTCCGCCACGTTCCTGACGGTCTCCATGCGCTGTGTAAACAGCGACACGATCTGATCGTCGATCTGGTCCAGTTGGTTCCGGTAATCTTGCAAGTCCATGATAGTTGTCCTCCGAATGTTAGTCTTTCTTTTCTATAGCTGCAATTTCATGCAGTATTTCTGAAAACGCCTCTGATTTCGATTCAAGCAGTCCGTGGGTCGTGTCTTTCATGATAAACATTTGCTTATACGGCGCGGTTACTTCATCAAAATACACCTGTGCGAGGTGGAAGTTTGTCTGATAATCCCTGTCGCCATTGATATTGAAATAGGGGACCTCATACTCATACCTGCCTTTCAGCGAAAACGCCCTCATTTCATCGGAGCGGAAGAAATCCAGATAAACGCGCATATCACGCTGGAAATACTTTACCCAATCGGCAAGCGAATAATTGGGGTTGAACAGGACCGTTGCCGCCAGATTGTAATCCGATCCATCCACCATCATATCATAGCCATATTTCTCCATCAGTACGTTTTTTGCGCTGATATGTTCCATGGTGATTGTCCCGGGCGTCAGCTGCTCTACAAGCTTCATCGCCTCCTCGTCGCCTTCCGCCCATTTGTGTGCCTCTTCCTGGAACGCTATTTCGTTTTCCAACATATCAACAAGCTGTCCCGTTCCAATAAAACAGTCATAATAGGCGGGATAAGCAAGCACCAAATTCGCTCCATAGTAGGAACCCCACGAGTGACCAAGGATTGTCAGCTTCTCTTTGTCCATGTAGCCGAGCAGAAACTCGGTGATCTCCCTTCCATCTTCCAGGAGCATATCCCTGGTCAGCACGGTATCGTTTTGTGTGGCATCGTAACTTTTGCCGCAATTCCGCTGATCCCATGTCACCACGGTATAGGCATCCGCCCACTTTCGGGTAAACGCGTAATCAATATCGCTTGTGGACGAACCGGGACCGCCATGGAGGTACAGAAGGAGCGGGTTTTCCCGGTTTGTGCCGTATATATTGACCCACTGTCTGGTCCCGTTGATCTCCACATACATGGATTCATTGATCCCGCCCTCCGGCGTCCTGCTGTTCCATGTTTTCCCCGCAAACCGCACGGCAAAAAGCAGAACCACCACGCACAAAAGCAATATGCCGGTCCATTTACAGACCTTCCCCACAGCCTTTTTGATGTTTGTCATCCTCCGCCGCCTTTCCAACCTTCTATAATATCATATCCAGCACCGTCAGCGCCGTCACGGCCTCCGCCACCGGCACGGCTCTTGGCACGATGCAGGGATCGTGCCGCCCGTGGATGACCAGCGGGGCGTTTTCGCCAGTCTCCAGGTCCACCGTCTCCTGCTCCCGGGAGATAGACGCGGTGGGCTTCACGGCGATATTGACCACCAGGGGCATCCCGCTGGTGATCCCCCCCAGCACGCCGCCGGCGTGGTTGGTGCGGGTCCGCACGGCGCCGTCCTCCATGACGAAGGGGTCGTTGTGGGCGCTGCCCCGCATCCCGGCGGCAGCGAAGCCCGTGCCGAAGGACACCCCCCGGACGGCGGGGATGCCGAAGAGGGCCGCCGCCAGCCGGTTCTCTACCCCGCCGAACATGGGCTCTCCCACTCCCGCCGGGAGCCCCAGGACGAAGCACCGGATCACGCCGCCCACGGAGTCCTGCTCCATCCGCGCCGCCTCGACGGCCTGGCGCATATTCATCCCCGCCGTGTCGTCAAACACGGGGAAGGGCTTGCGGAGAAGAGCCTCCAGGTCCTCCCGGCTGACCGACGCGAAGTCCGGAGGGGCGTCGTCAATATTCTCTATTTTTCCGATATGAGCCGCGACAGTGATGCCTCTCTGCTCCAGGAGCTGTAAAGCGAAAGCCCCTGCAAAGCAAAGAGGAGCCGTCAGGCGTCCCGAGAACTGTCCGCCCCCCCGGATGTCGTAATTTTCGCCATATTTGACCATGGCGGTATAATCGGCGTGGGAGGGCCGGGGGGTACGCTTGAGGCCGGAATAATCCCTGCTGTGCTGGTCGGCGTTGCGGATGACCATGGCCACCGGCGCGCCGCAGGTCCTGCCGTCCACCAGCCCGGAAAGGATTTCGGGCGTGTCGCTCTCCTTCCGGGGGGTGGACCAGGCGTTCTGCCCCGGAGCCCTCCGGGCCATGAAGGCGGCCACCCGGTCCATATCCGGCGCGAAGCCCGCCGGGAGGCCGTCGATGACGCATCCGATGGCGGGGGCGTGGGACTGTCCGAAGACGGTGACCTTCAATTTATTCCCCAGTGTGTTCATGGAATACCCCTCCTAACATGCGGTAGTGTTCCCAGAAATCAGGGTAGGATTTCGCCACGCACTCCGCGCCCAGGAGCGTCACCGGCTCCCGGCAGCGGGTGGCGGCAATAGCCGCCATCATGGCGATGCGGTGGTCGTTGCAGCAGTCCACGGTCCCGCCGGTCAGACCGTCCCGCCCGTAAATGGTCAGGCTGTCGGAGTGTTCCGTCACCCGCGCCCCCAGGGCGTTCAGCGCGGCAGTGATGGCGGCAAGGCGGTCGCTCTCCTTGATGCGCAGGCGTCCGGCGTTGACCAGCCGGGTCGTTCCCTGCCGTACCGCAGCGGCCGCCGCCACGGGCGGGGCCAGGTCCGGGCAGCCGGACATGTCGATCTCAGTATCCCCGGGCTGGGACAGCTCCAGGCAGAGGGACTCGATCACCCGGTCGCCCTGTGTGGAATATTGAGAAACGCCCCGCACATCCACCGTACACCCCAGGCAGTTGGCCGCGTGCCAGAACGCCGCCTGGGACCAGTCCCCCTCCACCGTGACCTCCGCCCTTTGATACCGGCGGCCTCCGGAAATGAGATAGTGCGGCGGAAGGGAGCGGGTGGAGGCAATATCTATGCCAAATTCGCGCATCGCGTCCAGCGTCATGCCGATATATCCCTCGCTCTCCAGCGGGGTGGTGGGAATAATCACCGACGGCCCGTCCAGCAAAGGCAGAGCCAGCAGCAGGCCGGTGAAAAACTGGCTGGACACGTTCCCCGGCAGGCGGTACTCCCCCAGCGTCAGACGGCCCTCCACCGTGAGGACGCCGTCCTTCTGCTCATACTGGATGCCCTTCTCGTCAAAGAGGTCAAAATAGGGCTTCTGGGGCCGCTCCATCAGCCGCCCGTGACCGGTGAAGACGCCACCGCCCCGAAGGGCCAGGGCGAGGGGGATCAAAAAGCGGAGGGTGGAGCCCGATTCCCCGCAGTCTAATTCCGGCAGAGTTCGACGATCTGTAGTCAATTCCGCCAAACACCGGCGGGTAGCGCGGATGTCCTGGGAATCCGCCAGGTTGTGGATCACGCTCCCCTCCCCCGCCAGAGCGGCGCAGATCAGCAGGCGGTGGGCCTGGGACTTGCTGGGGGGCGGGGTGACGGTCCCGGAAAGTTTTCCGGGGGTGATGGTGAGGTTCATAGAGCGGCCTCCGTAAATTCCCGCAGGCCCTCCAGATCCAGCCGCACGGTCTCCGCCCGGCCTACCTCCTTCAGCACCACCACGTCGATGCTGCCGCCGTCCCGCTTCTTGTCGCCCGTGGCGGCGGCGTAGAGCTCCGAAGCGGTATAGGGACACTCCGTGGGCAGATCGAACCGGCGGCAGGCCGCGCGGACCGCCTCCAGCGTCCCGGCGGGACTGTACCCCAGCCGCTCCGCCGCCCGGGAAGCCAGGATCATGCCCACCGCCACCGCCCGGCCGTGGGCCACGGTGTACCCGCTGCACTTCTCAATGGCGTGTCCCAGGGTGTGGCCGAAGTTCAGGAGCTTGCGCTTGCCGCGCTCCTTCTCGTCCTCGCCTACCACGGCGGCTTTGATCTCCACATTGCGCCGGACCACCTCGTCCATGCTGCCGCGAACGTCGCCGGTCATGAGGAAGCGGTAGAAGTCCCTGTCGGCAATGAGCCCGTGCTTCAGCGTCTCCGCCATGCCGTCGGCAAAGGCGTCCGGAGGCAGGGTCCGGAAGGTATCCGTATCGCAGATCACCATTTTCGGCTGGTGGAAGGCCCCCGCCAGATTCTTCCCCGCCGCCAGATCGATGGCGGTCTTCCCTCCCACGGAGGAATCGGACGCGGCCAGGAAGGTGGTGGGCATCTGGATATAGTCCACCCCTCTCTGGTAGACAGCGGCGGCAAACCCCGCCATGTCCCCCGTCACGCCGCCCCCCAGGGCAACTACAAAATCGGAACGGGTCAGTTTATTTTCCGCCAGAAATTCCAGCATCCCGCCGAAGGTCCCCAGATTTTTGCTCTGCTCCCCCGCCGGGAAGGCGTGGAGGCACACCCGGAAGCCCGCCTCCTGAAGGGAGCGGCACACAACGGCGGCATAGAGCTTTTCCACCGTGGTATCGGTGATGAGGGCGCAGGTCCGGGAGCCGGTCACTCCCGCGATCAGCTCCCCGGCCCGTTCCAGCAGGCCGGGGCCGATGTGGACGGGATAGGGCGTGGACGCATTGACGGTAATGGTCTGCATAAAAATCACTCCTTGGTAAGGATATCGAGGCTGTGGTTGGTGGCGCCAATGAGGTCCGGGCGCTCGCAGATGGAGAGATGGTATTTGACGTAGGCCTGGTACACCGCTTCGGAGAAATTGGGGAGCCGGTCCTTGATATAGCGGGTAAACAGGTCGGAGGCCACGATCTTTTCCCGCTTCAAGCCCGCTTCCCGGTTTAATTCGTCAATGTCCTCCAGCCGTACCAGCTCAAAAATTTCCGCCGGTTCGGAGATGCAGTGGTAATCCGCCGTCAGCAGTCCCCTGGTGAGATAGTCCATCATCTCGCTGCCGTCACCGGCAAAAATATACTGGATGATGGTGGCCTCGTTCATGCAGTAGGCGGCGAAAATGCGGCCGCCGGGCTTCACGATCCGCTTGGCCTCCCGGAGGACAGTCAGCTTATCCTCCTTGGTGTAGAGATGGTACAGCGGCCCGAACAGCAGTACCGCATCGAAGCTCTCGTCCGCGAACCGGCTCAGGTCCAGGGCGTTGCCCTGCTCTACGGGAATTTCCGCCCCGCACGCCTTCAAATTCTCCCGGAACACCTCGATGTTGTGCTCTACCAACTCGACAGCGTGGACGTCGTAGCCGTCCATGGCCAGGGCCATGGAGTAGACCCCGGTGCCCGCGCCCACGTCCAGGATCTTCGCCCCCTGGGGCACGTACTGACGGATATACTTCATATTGGTGGTGAACTCCACGCTGCCGTGGCGGGACTTGGTCCGCTCGTCCTCGTTGTAGTTGTTGTAGTAGTCGGTGATATAGCTGGTATTCATAGCGCTTCTCCTTCCTCAACGATCCTTATCGATTGCTTCCTTGATCTCCCGGGCATGCCTGAGCATATCCTTCAGCCGCTCCCGGTCCCCCCGGCGGATGGTGTACGCGAAGGCCGCAAGCTCCTCGACCAGGGTGTCGATCTCCCGGACCAGGGCCTCCTGGTTCTCCAGGAACAGCTCCGTCCACATCTCCTCGTTGAGCTTGGCCACCCTGGTCATATCCTTGAAGCTCCCGGCGGAAAAGCCCTCGAAATTGGGGGCCGAGGGACTGCCCACATAGGCGCAGCTCACCACGTGGGCCAGCTGGGAGGTGTAGGCGATGATGTGGTCGTGCTCCTCCGGCGTGGAGAGCTGGAGATGCCCGAATCCCAGCCGCCGCGCCAGTTCCCAAATGCCGTCCAGGCACTCCCGGGGCGTGCCCGGGTAGGGCGTCAGGATCAGGGACGCCCCCTGGAACAGCTCCGGGAAGGCGTGTCCGTACCCGGAACGCTCGACGCCCGCCATGGGGTGCCCCCCCACGAACCAGAACCCGGCGTCCTTCACCACGTCCGCCAGGGGCGTACAGACCACGCCCTTCACGCCGCCGCAGTCCATGACCACGCCGCCCTTCCGGAAATGGTCCCTGTGCGCGGAGACATACTCCACCACCGCCTGGGGATACAGGGCGACGATCACCAGATCGCACTCCGCCAGCCGGTCCGCCGTCAGGGCGGCGGACACCACCCCCTCGTCCAGGGCCCGGCTGAGCACCGCGCCGTCCGTATCATAGCCCAGCAGGGTGCAGTCCGTATATTGACGGACGGCTTTGGCCATGCTGCCCCCGATGAGGCCCAGGCCGGCGATGCCAACTGTCTTGATCATAAAGCGGCTCCTTTCCCATAATGAAAGCAGTATACCACACTCTTCCCGGAATGTGGAGACAAAAGTGAAGCGCCCCCTAAATTTTATCATTTTTTCCAAAATCTGGTTGCATGTTCCCCTTCAGATGTGGTATGGTAATGGCAGGCAGAAGATCGAAAGCTTTTCCCATATCTGTGATCAAAGAAATGAGGAATGTCCGTGGCCAGAGGATATCAAAATTATCGCGGCCGGCGTTCGGCGGGGACGGTGGCGGCCATCGTGCTGCTGGTCCTGGTCCTGATCGCCGCGTGCGGCTTTATTTTCGCGCAGCAATATATTTCCTATGCGGATGACGGCAGGATATATCTGGACCTCCCCTACTTCGGGCGGGTCTACCTTCCCACGCCCGCTCCCCCGCCGCCGGAGGAGGATCCCGACGCGGAACCTGAGCCGCCCCCGGTCCAGCTGGTGATCGACGAGCCGGAGCCCGAACCCGAGCCGGAACCCGAGCCCGAACCCGAGGACCTCTTCGGGGACCACCGCCTGGCGGAGCTGTCCGCCCTGCCCGCCGACGGGACGGCCCTGACGGCGCTGCTGGCGGAGACGGGGGCCAACGGCTTCGTCTACTCCGTCCGGAACGACAAGGGCGAGATCTTCTGGGCCTCCCCCACCGGCCAGAAGAACGCGGTGAAGGGGGACGAGGCGGCTTCGGCCCAGCTCCGGGACCTGTGCGGAACGGACGGCGTCTGGTCCGTAGCCCGGTTCAACGTCCTCCACGACAGCTACTACGCCTTCGCCAACATGAAGGAAGCCGCCATCTGTCAGGCCAACGGCTACGTGTGGTATGACAGCCAGTCCTGGCACTGGCTGGAACCGGAGAAGGAGCTGGCCCGGCAGTATGTGTCCAGTCTGGCGGCGGAGTGCGCCCAGCTGGGCTTTGACGAGCTGCTGCTGGAGGAGCTGTGCTACCCCACCCGGGGCAAGCTCCATAAGATCAGCTACAAGGACAACACCATGGAGAAAAAGGACGCCCTGGCCCTGGTGCTCACCGATCTGCGCGCGGTCCTGGAGCCCTATGGCGTCAAGCTCTCCCTGCTGCTGACCGAAAACCAGATCCTGGAGGACACCAGCGCGGACTCCGGCGTGGACCTGGCGGCGCTGCTGCCGCTGGTGGACGGGGTATATGCCCAAACTTCCGATCCGGAGGCTGTCCGGGCGGCGCTGGCGGCTCCGCCGGAGGCGGAGCGGTGGCCGGAATTGGTGCTCATCACCGCGGAGCCGGGAGGGGCGGACAACTGGTGCGTTCCCGCCGGTTGACCGGACACAATCTGGAGATATAGTAAGAGACCCGGCTGGGTATTCCCCAGTCGGGTCTCTCTGCCTGGGTGAGGCTTAAATTTGCTGCCTTCAACCGCAAAAAACTGGCCCTATGGTGGACCAGGTATTCTTTCCCTCACCTGCTTTTTACGTCTATTTCTCTTGTGTTTTCCCCCTTTCCTTGGTTGAAAAGGGCTTTTTGACAGGCAGAACGGCCCGGACTTTCGGAAGTCCGGGCCGTTGCCTCGCAGAGCGCACGATACATGGTTGCAGACCATGTGTAGAAGCGCGTCGTTCCGGTCCGCCTATCGTTAGCGTTCCAGTTGATTTTTCAGCATTTGCGCTACCTGTGCGCGGGTAGCATGCCCTTGAGGACCTAACCGCCCATCACCGTAGCCGTTCAAAACACCATTCTCCGCAGCCCAGCGGATAGCCTCCAGCGCATATCCGCTGGCCTGATCCGTATCAGTGAAATGCAGTTCCTTATCAGTGGCGGCGGAACTTCCGGCGTACCGCCAGAGCATGACAGCCAACTGCTCACGGGTGATGTTGTCGTTGGGGCCGAATCGTCCATCTCCATAACCACCTACGATACCGTTTGCTGCCGCCCAGGTAACGGCGTCGGAGTACCATGTGTCGGGATCAACATCAACAAAGGCACTGCTGCCACTGACGGCGGGTTTTCCCTCCTTATTGTAAAGGATCTGTGCCAGTTGTGCGCGGGTAAGGTTTCCGTCAGGGGTAAACAGAGTGCTGCTAATACCGTTCATCAGGCCATTCACACTAACAAATTCTACCGCATCGTAGTACCAAGTGTCCTTGGCGACATCGTTGAAAGGATTAATCCAGGGTGCCGGAGTCTCCCCTTGGACCGGGATAAGCTGGAATACAGCGTTCACCGTAGCCTTGCTATCGGGCATGGTGAAGGTATACTTGCCATCGCCCTTGTTCGTCAACTCCAACTCATTGCCCTTGCTGTCGGTGACGATGATGGAGGTCAACTCATATCCCTCTTCCGGGGTGGCAGTGAGGGTAACATTGGTGCCGCACTTTGCGGTGGCGGGAGTGGCGGTGATGTTGCCTCCCGGGATGATGGGGAAATCAATTTTGTAGGTCTTTGCCGTTTGACCACTGCTGCCGGAGTAGTTAGAATCCGGTATGACTGGCACAACAGGATCAATGACCGGCGGAGTGTAGCTGTCGTAGTCGGGGTAGATTTGAGTTGTGTCATTTTTGGTTAATGCGCAATTGGGCGCGGGGGTATAAGAGACATTGTTGACGGCCCCGGTTAACTCGTCTCCCTCTGCGATGTTTATGTCATTGAAGCTGACAGTACGCAACACGGTGCTGTCTGTTGCCTCAACAGCCCGCTCCTCCACTGTGTGAGTAACTGTGCCATTGCCGGTTGCAACAATTTTTACGGTATAGTTTTGGTCGCTAGGAAGATCAAACGTTTTCACATTTTCTTCAACATAGACCGCCAGCGTATCCTCAACAATTGTGTCATTTATGACACTGGCCACTAGAGTTCCTGCCTCATCATAGACATATACATCAACCGGACAGGCAGTTGACATGCGTTTATATACTGAATAGCTTTTTTCGTTTTGTACACCAAAGAGTTCTTCAGTTGAGCAAGATTTAAGCCAACTAAAATATGTGACTTGGCTATGAGCAGAAAAAACATGGTCACTTACAACGTGATGTCGGATAAAGAACCATGTAATTCTTGAAAATGAAATCGATGCTAAATCAAATCCAAAATTGGCTCCATCCCATATACCTTCTGACCAGGAATCGTTTACTATTGCCTCGCACAATTCATCTGTTGCATATTGGTATGTAGTTAGCCATTTTACGGACTCAGATACAGATAGGGTTGTTATTGGCCACGTTGTGTGGTAATAGTCAAATGTAGTGTTTGCTCTCTTAAAAAAAGCATCAACCACATTATCCACAGCTTTTGTTCCGCCAAAAGAATCATGCATATCTCCCTTTAATGCAAAATAATATGCGTTCATTCTATTATAGATTGTCTTATATCCATCGCCATAGTAGCTCTTGCTTGGAAGCATTAAATTGATGCCATAACGCTTAAATCCCCAATTTACGAGAGGAAGCCTTGTTACAAAATCTTCACCACTTACAATATTGAAGACATTGGAGTAACCTTTTTCGGTAGCAAACTGTGAAACAGCAGGCGTTGCAAATGTATATCCATAAACATTTGCTTGTCCATAGCGATACCCACGTGCTGTTGGCGATTTAGTCAGTTCGGCAGCAACCAGATTTGCAACTGCCGCGCCACGGCTATGGCCCGTAACGAAAAATTTGACCTGTGTTCTATTCAGATTCAAATCGCTTAAGTACTTGTCTAGATCATCAAGCAAACGATTTGCCGCCAGTCTGAATCCAGCATGGATGGGATCCTTCTGATCGTCTCCAACATTAAAGTTGCTGAACCACTCCTCATTGCCACTTGTCCCCTTAATGATAATTGCAATCAATGGAACAGTCGATGTTGCAGAAGTTTTAATTGTTTTCAGTGCAAAGGTATATCCCACATAATCATTGTTCTCTTTCGATAGCATACTGTAATAGTTCTTATCGTAATTCTTTGATACAACACTATCGAACCCAAAATCAAGTAGCGCATTTTGGATACTAACGTCGCTAGGCAACTCATCCTCGTCTTCCACATAGGCCGCACCGCTTAAAGTGACCGCAGTAATTGCCAAATCACGATTGTACTCCGTAGCTGGATTCAGAAACCAGCCATCATTCCAAGTCGTATCAATCTTTTTGGACTTTCCATCATCAACCTTGAACTGTACTTTTGCTGTTATCGCTTCAGGAAGAGTGAATTCTTCTAATGTTTTAAATCCCCACTCTCCCTTCTCAATCGCCGGGCTTCCAGTTCCGTCCGCAAAGCGCACGAAACACTCACCCATCGTGATATAATACCGGGTATTAGGCTCCAGGAGAGTGTCATTATTCACCGGAGTCACCGTCAAAACAGTCTTCGCCATATTAAGCTTAAAAGCAAACTTGGCATACTCCGAAGGCTTATAGATCAGTTTGTCATCTGATGCACGGTAGATAGAAAAGGCCCCATCCATTGTCAGGTCAACATCCGCAACAAACTCCTGGTCATAAGCGGAAGCGATTTCACGGTCAAATTCAATCTTGAATACTGGCGGGTTGGAGGCGTCATAGCCCACATCTTCCGCCCCGCTAATTGGGAAGAGGCTGACGATGCTGCCATCGCCGGGAATGGGAGGATTGGGATTTGTTCCGGGATCGGGATTTTCCTCATCACCCAAATCGGGTTTGAGAACTCCTGTCACAGGGTCTACCCATATTGCTTTAAGGACAACATCACGCTCAGGCATCCTAAAATAGTTGTTTATTTTTCCCGGCTCATACACATACGCAAAAATGCCATTAGCAGAATCGTTTCCCTCTTCATCTACATCGTACCAGCCGTAAAATTTGCATCCGTCCCGTGTGGGAATCGAAGACGGTGCCCATACTTTTACACCAGGGAGTAATCCGGTTGTGGGCGGGAAATTTCCAGTTCCACCACTTAATTTGTAAGTGACTTGATAGGTCTGCTCTGTATCAGGCACTTCGCTTCCGCCCCCCCCCACAAGGCGGTTTCATTTCCAAGAGCTAGTTTATCCCAGCCAGCAGTTCCGGCTATATAGTAAAGGGTGGCATCGGAAGCTAAAGAATCAGAAGAAATGTTGGGGAGATACCCATTGAAGTAAAGTTTGCTCTGCTCATGGATATTCCGAAGAGCCTCAGCCTCAATATAATCTACACTAGCAGGTATAACCAGACTGCGCAAATTGGTGCAACCGTAAAATGCCTGTATTCCAATACTAGTTACCCCCTCCGGGATATTAACGCTGGTAAGATTAGTGCATTGCCGAAATGCGTTCCGAGGAATGCTTGTAATTCCAACAGGAATTATAACTCTACCCAACTTGAGACATCCAGAAAACGCAGCTCCACTAATACTGGTTACTCCGTGTTCAATAGCAACAGTTTGTATATCATACAAATTGTCGGCCCACGGCCTTTCACCAGACGAGTAGGTCGCCATATTACCCGTCCCACCGATTGTCAATGTTCCTGCATCATCCAAAGACCAAGTTACACCATCTCCGCATTCACCAGACGCGACTACTGTCGCCCATGCCATCCCCGGCAGCATCCCCAGCACCAGACACAATGCCAACAAGGTTGAAAGTATTCGTTTTCGCATCATCATTTCCTCCATTTCAATATTGTGTACTTTTTTGCCAAGGCAAAAATCTACTGGATTTGCCCAAAAAAGTGTTGAAAAACGGGAACCAATATGGTAAAGTATGTATGCTGTGAAAAGGCAGGCTGTTTGCAAAAAAGTACACCTTTCTGTAAAAATCCCCCCCTCACAACAACCCGGCTTTTTCGTAAGTCTCTGCCCGATACCGAAATGTGGACAACGGCATCCCGCACTCTTTTGCCGCCGCCGTGCAAGTGATTTTCCCGGCTTTCCACCGCTGATAGGCGCTGTGATAGTTCTCCGGCAACGGCCTAGGCGGTCTGCCGAATTTCACACCCCTGGCTTTTGCCGCCGCGATGCCTTGGGCCTGCCGTTTTCGGATATTCTCCCGCTCGTTCTGCGCTACAAAGGACAGTATCTGGAGTACCAGGTCCGCAATGAATGTGCCCATCAGATCCTTCCCGTTCCTGGTGTCCAGCAGGGGCATGTCGATGACGGAGACATCCACGCCCACGTCCTTGGTCAGCCTCCGCCACTGATCCTGTATCTCCTTATAATTACGTCCCAGCCGGTCGATGCTCAGTACACAGAGCAAATCGCCCGGCTTCAATTTTTTGACCATTCGCTTATACTGGGGCCGCTCAAAGTCCTTGCCAGACTGTTTGTCCATGAAGATGTTCTGTTCCGGTATCCCTCGTCCCCGCAGTGCGATGGCCTGTCGGTCCTCGTTCTGGTCCACGCTGGACACCCGGATATAGCCGTAAACTGCTCCCATTTTGCGCCTCCTACTTTTTGTGTTTTATGCATAGGCGGATTTTTTAGAAATAGTTGTACTGGAAAATGCAACCGCCGTGAATATCTCAACTGGAGTAATCTGGAAAAAATGCGACACGGGAAAACCGGGTGAACATATTTGACAAAACTAAAGGGGAGCAAATTTTCAATTCTACGTGATTTTGACGAATTGCGTAAATCTTGGTAAAATATCTGGTATTGCCAAAGGAATCGTGCTATACTATTTGATACCTGTGTTATCGTTAGGATCGGTTGGCAAAAACCGCCTTTCCGACCGGTTCTGAGGCAGCAGGCACTTCAAAAAATATCATATCAGATCGGTAGAAAGGGGTGAGACAATGTCACTGGAAGCCATAACCAAGATCCGCTCCGTGGAGGAGAACATGGACCAGGCCAAAGCCGACGCCAAGGCCCGCGCCCAGAAGCTGGCCGCCGAAGCCGAGCGGGAGGGGCGCGCTTTGCTGCAAAAGGGCAGGGAGGAATCCGCAAAGTCCGCCGCCGCCGAAATGAAGAAGGCGGAGGAGGAAGCCGCCAAGCGGCGGGACGATATCCTGCGTCAGGCGGAAAAGGACTGCGAAGCGTTGAAAAAGCAGGCCGGCTCGCGCATGGACAAAGCGGCGCAGGCGATCTTAGGAAGGGTGGTAGGAAACTAAAATGGCAATCGTCAAAATGAAACGGCTCCGGCTGATCGCCCTCGCCCAGGACAGGGACGCCCTGCTGTCGAGTCTGCTTCATGTGGGCTGTGTGGAGCTCCGGGAACCGGAGGGCGAGCTGTCGGAGGAGAACGGGGCGGCCCTGCTGCACCACGACGTCTCCCTCCTGACGGACGCCAAGGGGGACCTGACCCAGCTCCAGCACGCCATCGAGGTACTGGACAAATACGCTCCCCGGAAGAAGCCCCTCCTCTCCCTGCGCCCCACCATGAAGGAGGCTGACCTTCTGGACGCGGCCGCCCGGCGTTCCGCCCTGGAAAAGGCGGAAGCCATCAACGGCCACGCCCGGGCCATCGGGCAGCTGAACGCCCGGGAGACCCGGGTCCATGCCGACCGGCTGGCCCTCCAGCCCTGGGAGAACTGCGACATCCCCCTGGAGACCAAGGGCACGGCCAAGGCCGAGGTCCTGCTGGGCGCCGTGCCTGCTACGGCGGAGCTCAGCGCCCTCGCCGGGGCTCTGGACGAGGCCGCCGGCGCGGCGGAGGTCCGGGAGCTGTCCGCGGACCGGGAACAGCGGTATCTGGAGATCCTGGTACACAAGGACTGCCGTCAGGAGGCGCTGGACGCCCTGCGCTCCTTCGGCTTCAGCTTTGCCCAGCTGAAGGACCTGACCGGCACGGCCAAAGAGAACATCACCCGGCTGGGCCGGGAACTGGACGAGATCTCCGCCCAGCGCAATAAGGAGATCGAGGCCGTCCGCCAGATGGGCTCCTGCGCCAATGAGCTGCAGCTGGGCCTGGACCGGGTGGAGCAGGTCGTGGCCACGGAGAGCGCCAAGGAGCGGCTGCTCACCGGCGGGTCCATCCTCTACCTGGAGGGCTGGGCCTCCGTCCCGGAGATCCCCCAGCTGGAGAAGGCGCTGGCCAAGTTCGACTGCGCTTATGAGCTGGAGGAGCCGGAGAAAGAGGAGTACCCCCAGGTGCCCGTGGAGCTGCGCAACGGCAAGCTGGTGCGCCCCATGAACATGGTCACCGACATGTACTCCCTGCCGGCTTACGGCTCCGTGGACCCCAACCCCCTGATGGCCCCCTTCTTCATCGTGTTCTACGGTATGATGATGGCGGACATGGGGTACGGGATCATCATGATGCTCCTCTCCCTGATCGTCATGAAGAAGTCGAAGCCCAACGGGGCCACCATGCGCTACATGATCCCCCTGATGGGCCTGTGCGGCATCAGCACCTTTATCTGGGGCTTCCTCACCGGCGGCTTCTTCGGCGACCTGATCCCCCAGATGCGGGGCATCCTGACCGGGGTAGACCCGGAGAGCATCCCCCTGTGGTCCCTGTTCTCCCCCCTGGACGACGCGCTGATGGTGCTGATGGGCTCCCTGGTACTGGGCGTCATTCAGATCTTCACCGGCATGATCGTCAGCATGTATAAGCAGATCAAGAGCGGAGAGACCATGGCGGCCCTGTGTAACGAGGGCGCGTGGTTTGCCGTGTTCATCCTGGCCGGTGCGGGCTTCGCCATTGGCAAGCTCAGCTGGGGCCTCATCGCCGGACTGGTGATCCTGGTGATCGCCAACGCTTACGGCAAGAAGGGCTTCGGCATCATCACCGGCGTCTTCGGCGCCCTTTACAACGGCATTACCGGTTATTTCAGTGATATCATGTCTTATTCCCGCCTCATGGCCCTGATGCTGGCCGGCGCGGTGGTGGCCCAGGTGTTCAACAAGCTGGGCGCGATCACCGGCAATATCGTCACCTTCTTCATCATCGCCATGATCGGCAACGCGCTGAACTTCGCGCTGAACATCTTGGGCTGCTTCGTCCACGACATGCGCCTGCAGTGCCTGGAGTTCTTCGGCCGGTTCTATGAGGACGGCGGCAAGCCCTTCCGTCCCTTGAATATCAACACAAAATATGTAGACGTCGAGAAATAATTAAGGAGGAAATCAATCATGAGTTTTCTGGAATCTTTTGGCGGCCTGGCGCTGGCTCTGCTGGGCTCCGGCCTGGCCGTCGGCCTGAGCTGCGTCGGCTCCGCGAAGGGCACCGGCATCGCCGGCGAGGCCGGTACCGGCCTTCTGTGCGAGGACCCCTCCAAGTCCGGTAAGGTCATGGTCCTGCAGCTGCTCCCCGGTACCCAGGGCCTGTACGGCATGGTCGTGTGGTTCTTCGCCCTCATCCGCATGAACTTCATGGGCAACGCCGCCGCCGTGGCCGGTTCCATGACCGTGCAGCAGGGCCTGGCCTTCTTCGCCGCCTGTATGCCCATGGCCATCGGCGGCCTGCTGTCCGCCATCGCCCAGGGCCGCGTGGCCGCCGGTTCCATCAACATCCTGGCCAAGAAGCCCGACGACTGGTCCAAGGGCCTGATCCTCTGCGGTATCGTCGAGTTCTACGCCATCCTTTCTCTGCTGGCTTCCATGCTGATGCTGCTCCAGCTCTGATCATCCCACTAAGAAAAGGGGATTCGATATGAACGGAATTGAAAAGATCACCGCCCGCATCGAAACCGACGCCAAGGCGGAGGTAGCCGAGATCCTCCGGGAAGCGGAGGAGAAGGCTGCCGCCATCCGCGAGCAGTACAAGGCGCAGGCCGCGGCGGAGGCGAAAGCCGCCGGGGCCGCCGGTAAGGAGGCCGCCCAGCGCCAGACCGAGCGTCTGGAGAGCGCCGCCCAGATGGAAGCGAAAAAGCGCCTCCTGGCCGCCAAGCAGGCCTGCCTCAACGAGGCCTTCGACAAGGCCCAGGAGAAGCTGCTGGCCCTGGACGAGGGCGAGTACGCCCAGCTCCTGGCCCGCATGGCCGTAAAGGCCGCCAAGACCGGCAAGGAGGAGATCCTCCTCAACGCCAAGGACCGCGAGCGTGTGGGTCCCCAGGTCGTCGCCTGGGCCAACACCCTGCTGGCGGAAGCCGCCGCCCCCAAGGCCGCCGAGAAGGCGGGCAAGGTAGGCGGCAAGGCCGGCGCGGTGCTGTCCGCCGTGGTCACCGGGGCCAGCGCCCTGCTCCAGGGGACGGCCCAGCTGACCCTCTCCCAGGAGACCCGGGAGATGGCCGGCGGCCTGACGCTCCGGGACGGCAACGTGGAGGTCAACTGCGCCTTCGAGACCCAGCTGCGGGTGCTCCGGGAGGAGATGGCGGCCCAGGTGGCCGGTATCCTCTTCCCGTAACAAAGCCGATCCATTTGAATGCAACTGCAAGAAAGGAGGATGGCTTTGGCAAAGAAACTGAAAGACACCGACTATCTGTTCATTTCCACCTACCTCCACAGCCGGGAGCGGGACCTGCTCACCGGGGCGCGGATGGAGCGCATGATCGAGGCTCCTACCGCCACCGACGCGGCCAAGGTCCTTGGGGAGATCGGCTACGGCGAATTTGACGCCTCCAGCCAGCGGGAGCTGGGCTCCATCCTGGCACAGGAGCAGGAGAAGCTGTTCGAGGATCTCTACCGCTTCGTCCCCGACAAGGCGGTGGTGGATGTGTTCAAGGTCAAGTATGATTATCACAACCTGAAGGCCCTCATCAAGGCCCGGGCCACCGGCACGGACGCCTCCGACCGGCTTCTGCTGGACGCGGGTCGGGTCAGCGCCGAGGACATGCGCCGGGCGGTCTGGGAGGGGGACTACAACGTCCTGCCTCCGGCGCTGCGCCAGTCCGCCGTGGAGGCGGCGGAGACCCTCAGCGCCACGGGGGACCCCCAGCTGGCGGACTTCCTGCTGGACCGTGCCTACTATGCGGAGATGCTCTCCGCCGCCCAGGCCACGGGGAGCAGTTTCCTGGTCCGTTACGTGCGCTTCACCATCGACGCGGCCAACCTGCGCAGCGCCGTCCGTACCCTTCGGATGAAGAAGGGGGCGGACATGCTCAAGCGGGTGCTGGTGGAGGGCGGCTCCATCCGCGTGGACAGCGTCCAGAGCGCGGCTCTGGGCGGGAACCTGGAGGAGCTGTACCGCTCCACCGAGCTTCGCCAGGCGGCGGAGCTGGGCACGGCGGCGGTCAACGGCGGCAGCCTCACGCCCTTTGAGAAGGCCTGTGACGACGCGGTGACCGCCATGGCGGCGGGCGCCAAGAGCGTGCCCTTCGGGGTAGAGTCCGTCATCAGCTACCTGGTGGCCAAGGAGATCGAGTTTACGGCGGTGCGCATCATCATGTCCGGCCGGATGGCGGGCATCGACAGCGACACCATCCGGGAAAGGCTGCGTGAGGCGTATGTATAAGATCGCGGTTTTAGGCGACCGGGACAGCGTGCTGGGCTTCAAGGCCCTGGGGCTGGACATCGTTCCCACCGAGGGCGTGGAAGAGGGCCGTCAGGCGCTTCACAAGCTGGCCAAGGAGGAGTACGCCATCATCTACGTCACCGAGCAGCTGGCGCAGTCCATCCGTGCGGATATCGACAAGTATAAGACCTCTGTTACTCCCGCGGTGATCCTGATCCCCGGCAAGGGGGGGAGTCTGGGCCTGGGGGCCCAGGCGCTCCAGAGCGCCGTGGAGCGCGCCGTGGGCGCGGATATCGGCTAACAGGGGCGTTCTTTTCGTGCGAACGAAAAGAACCAAAAGATCGCTTAAGGAACTACGTTCCTTAAGAATCCTCCTTCATTACGGGGGTTACTAGTTTGCGCCCGAGGCACAGTTTGGTTTTGTCTAAACATACTGCCGTCCGCTCTGCCAGTCTTCTGCGTCTATTTCAGCGTGGTTGACGATAGCCCCTATCGCTTCAGCACGGCAGACTCGCCGTGGTGCGAATTTGCAGAATATACCGTTAGGCCGCGTGCCCCTTGCAGGCAGTACCCCTTTGAAAGGCCGGCAGGCGGAGTTCTACAAGTACCAGAGCGGCTGAAGGAGGACTGTCAATTCGGAGGCTTCGCCCGACCAGGCGAACCGCCGCACAGTCCTTTAGCCCTCGCCGAGGTGGCCGCCCTTTGGGCGGCCCCGAGAAGGGATTCTTAAACCGCAGGTTTAAGCGCGTTTTTGCCTACTTTTGCCGCGGGGCAAAAGTAGGTCCGGGGTCCGGGGGCGGACAGCCCACGGGCTCTCAACGAGAAACAATCACCGTGCCGCGCGAAGCGCGGCAGGCATAAGAGCCTTTAATTTGAAAAGGAAAGGCAGTGAAGGAATGAGTCAAGGAAAAATCATCAAGGTCTCCGGCCCCCTGGTGGTGGCCGACGGTCTGGCCGACGCCAACATGGCCGACGTGGTCCGCGTAGGCGAGCAGCGCCTGATCGGTGAGATCCTGAACATGACCGGCGACCGGGCCTCCATCCAGGTCTATGAGGAGACCTCTGGCCTTGGACCCGGCGCGGCGGTGGTCTCCACCGGCGCGCCCCTGAGCGTAGAGCTGGGCCCCGGCATCATCGAGAACATCTACGACGGCATCCAGCGCCCGCTGGAGGAGATCGTCAAGCAGACCGGCTCCAACAACCTGGCCCGCGGCGTGGAGGTGGACCCCATCTCCCGCACCAAGAAGTGGGCCTACACCCCCGTCGCCAAGGTGGGCGACAAGGTGGTGAGCGGCGACGTGCTGGGCACCGTGCCCGAGACGGAAGTCGTCCTCCACAAGATCATGGTGCCCAACGGCATCTCCGGTACCGTCAGCTGGGCCATCAAGCCCGGCGACTACACCGTGGACGAGGTGGTCGCCAAGATCAAGACCGACAAGGGCGAGGTCAAGGAGCTGACCATGACCCAGAAGTGGCCCGTCCGCGTGGGCCGTCCCTACAAGCAGAAGTACAACCCGGTGGCCCCCCTCCAGTCCGGCCAGCGGATCATCGACACCATGTTCCCCATCGCCAAGGGCGGCACCGCCGCCGTCCCCGGCCCCTTCGGCTCCGGCAAGACCGTGGTCCAGCACCAGCTGGCCAAGTGGTCCGACGTGGACATCGTCATCTACGTGGGCTGCGGCGAGCGCGGCAACGAGATGACCGACGTTCTCCGCGAGTTCCCCGAGCTGCAGGACCCCCGGACCGGCGAGTCCCTGATGAAGCGGACCGTGCTGATTGCCAACACCTCCGACATGCCCGTGGCCGCCCGTGAGGCGTCCGTGTATACCGGCATCACCATCGCGGAGTACTTCCGCGACATGGGCTACGCCGTGGCCGTTATCGCCGACTCCACCTCCCGCTGGGCCGAGGCCCTGCGCGAGATGTCCGGACGTCTGGAAGAGATGCCCGGCGAAGAGGGCTACCCCGCCTACCTGGCCTCCCGTCTGGCCCAGTTCTATGAGCGCGCCGGCGTGGTGCAGTGCATGGGCAGCGAGGACCGCGTGGGCTCCCTGACCGCCGTGGGCGCCGTGTCGCCTCCGGGCGGCGACCTGTCCGAGCCCGTCTCCCAGGGCACCATGCGTATCGTCAAGGTGTTCTGGTCTCTGGACGCCTCCCTGGCCTACCGCCGCCACTTCCCCGCCATCAACTGGCTGAACTCCTACTCCCTGTATCTGGATACCATGAAGCCCTGGTTTGACGAGCACTTCGGCCCCGCCTTCATGGAGAACCGGAACAAGGCCATGAGCCTCCTTCAGGAGGAGGATAACCTCAACGAGATCGTCCAGCTGGTCGGTAAGGACTCCCTGTCCCCCAACGATCAGCTGACCCTGGAGACCGCCAAGATGGTCCGCGAGGACTTCCTCCAGCAGAACGCCTTCATGGACGTGGACAGCTATTCCAGCCACGACCGTCAAATGCGGATGCTGGCCATGATCCTGGACTTCGACAGGCTGGCCCGGGACGCCATCGGCAAGGGCGCGCCTCTGGCCCCCATGCTGGACATCCCCGCCAAGGAGAAGATCGGCCGCGCCAAGTTCGTAGAGGCCGACAAGTACGTCCAGGAGTACGCCGCCATCGCGGAAGAGATGGAGCGGGAGATCGCCGAGATCGCAGAGAAAGCGGGTGACCAGTTATGATGAAGGAATACCGTACCATACACGAGATCTCCGGCCCTCTGATGGTGGTCGAGAAGGTCGATGGCGTCACCTACGACGAGCTGGCCGAGATCGAGCTCTCCGACGGCAGCATTCGCCGCTGCAAGGTGCTGGAGGTCAACGGCGACAAGGCCGTGGTCCAGCTGTTCGAGTCCTCCGCCGGCATCAACCTGCGGGACTCCAAGATCCGCTTCCTGGGGCACCCCCTGGAGCTGGCGGTGTCCGGCGATATGCTGGGCCGCGTGTTCAACGGCATGGGCCAGCCCATCGACGGCGGCCCCGCCATCCTGCCCGAGAAGAGCCTGGATATCAACGGCCAGCCCATCAACCCGGCTGCCCGTGACTACCCCAACGAGTTCATCCAGACCGGCGTCAGCTCCATCGACGGACTGAACACTCTGGTCCGCGGCCAGAAGCTGCCCATCTTCTCCGGCAACGGCCTGCCCCATGCCCAGCTGGCGGCTCAGATCGCCCGTCAGGCCAAGGTGCTGGGTGACGCGGCCTCCAACTTCGCCGTGGTGTTCGCCGCCATCGGCATCACCTTCGAGGAATCCGAGTACTTCGTCAACGAGTTCAAGCGCACCGGCGCCATCGACCGTACCGTGCTGTTCACCAACCTGGCCAACGACCCGGCTGTCGAGCGTATCTCCACCCCCCGTATGGCCCTGACCGCCGCCGAGTATCTGGCCTTCGAGAAGGGGATGCACGTGCTGGTCATTCTGACGGACATCACCAACTACGCCGAGGCCCTCCGTGAGGTCTCAGCGGCCAAGAAGGAAGTTCCCGGCCGCCGCGGCTACCCCGGCTATCTGTATACCGACCTGGCCCAGATGTACGAACGCGCGGGACGGCAGCTGGGCAAGCCCGGCTCCATCACCATGATCCCCATCCTGACCATGCCGGAGAACGACAAGACCCACCCCATCCCCGACCTGACCGGGTATATCACCGAGGGGCAGATCATCCTCTCCCAGGAGCTGTTCCGCAAGGGCATCAATCCCCCCGTGGACGTTCTGCCCAGCCTGTCCCGTCTGAAGGACAAGGGCGTCGGCCCCGGCAAGACCCGCGAGGACCACGCCTCCACCATGAACCAGCTGTTCGCCGCCTACGCCTCCGGCAAGGAGGCCAAGGAGCTGATGACCATCCTGGGCGAGTCGGCTCTGAGCCCCACGGACCTGCTGTACGCCAAGTTTGCCGACGAGTTTGAGAAGCGCTACGTCTCCCAGGGCTACGAGACCAACCGCAGCGTCATCGAGACCCTGGATCTGGGCTGGGAGCTGCTGAGCATCCTGCCCAAGAGCGAGCTCAAGCGCATCAAGCAGGATATGATCGACAAGTACCTGCCCAAGAAGGCGTAAGGCTTGGCGCGACATTTAGGAAAGAGGTGAACAGATGGCCTCAGCAACGATAAACCCAACCAGAATGGAGCTGAACCGGCTGAAGGGCCGGCTGAAGACCGCCACCCGGGGCCACAAGCTCCTCAAGGATAAGCGGGACGAGCTGATGAAGCAGTTCCTGGAGATCGTCCGGCGCAACCGGGTGCTGCGCAAGAAGGTGGAGGAGGGGCTGGAGCGGGCCAACGCCGCTTTTACCGTGGCCTCCGCCCTCATGAGCCCGGAGATGTTGGAGCAGGCGCTGCTGTATCCCAAGCAGAGCGTGGAGCTGGACATGACGTTCCAGAACATCATGTCCGTCAACGTGCCCCGCTATGCCTTCCATACCAAGAACGAGGACCCGGCGGAGATCTACCCCTACGGCTTCGCCCAGACCTCCGGCGAGCTGGACGCGGCGCTGGAAGCGCTGTCCAACGTGTTCCATGACATGCTGGAGCTGGCGGAGGTGGAGAAGACCATGCAGCTTCTGGCGGAGGACATCGAGAAGACCCGGCGGCGCGTCAACGCCCTGGAGTACGTGATGATCCCCGGGTTCCAGGAGAAGATCCGGTATATCTCCATGAAGCTGGACGAGAACGAGCGTGGAAACATCACCAGACTGATGAAGGTGAAGGACATGGTCCTGCAGGAAGCCCACGAGTTCCAGCAGCCCGCCAACGCTTGAGTCCCGAAGGCCTTCAGGAGTTCTGGGGAGACTCCAGCGGAGCTTTAAGGGTTAGTCATACCGCTTATTTACCGCTTCTGCGATAGGCCTGAAAAGTGAAAGATGGTACTGCTTGGGAGGAATCCCGGGCAGTACCATTTTTATAATATTTATATCATTAAAAGAAAGACGATATAAAATTTATGAATAGCGGCAAAAGGATAAGCGTTGGAATTGAAATTGTTATAAATTTTATATAAGTCTTCCAAAATTTGACCTTACGACGACCAGCACCAATTGCGATATTTGCTTTGGGACAAAAGTAGCCAATAAAGGAAAATAAAATTGAAAATATCATAACAATAATATAAATTGTTAGGTCTAACTTTCCCTGAAAAGAAGACGGAACATATGAAAATTCTTTTGAAAGTAAGTATTCTAATGCCAACATATAGTTGCTTTCATCAATTCCATTTTCAAGGATAGATTGAACCTGACTTGATAAAGTTTTTTGATAAAGCGATGAACTAGTAATATTGACAATAAATATGCCTAAGGTACTGCCTAACACCAAGGAGCATAACAATGGAAAAAGTCCATATATATCGCTCCAAAAAGCAAGAAGCTTTGAAGGCCTATTTTCATCGATCCAATCCTCAATTTTATTAATAATTCTTAGTTTTACCTCTTCTGTATGTACATCTCTTATATTATACTCGAAAGACTGAATTAGTTTTTTGTTTAAAAGAAAAGTTAACTCGGTGCAATAGATGCAATGGGCCTTAGGATGTATCTTTATAATCATTTTTTGAGGAAGCAGGTTCTTTATATCATTATCTGTGTCAAATGCAGATAGTGAAGATTCTTCAACGCACTTCCCATCAGTAAAAGCAATTGTATATTGCGATTCATACTCTTCTCCAGTATCGGCAGAAAATTCCGAAGTGATTTCATTGACCATAGTCTCAAAAGTTTGAAGACTTTCTTTATCGAGCAACCAGGGACCTTCAATTTTTCTGGAGCCGGGATATATAAATCTATTCATGCCATACACCTCATGGAAAGTATTTCTTTATACAATTATCTTAGCTGTTGAGGGATTTGTCAAGCCAAAAATACATTAACGTAAAACAATGGGAGAATGAGGATAGAAAAGCGTTGACAGATGGGACTAAATGTGGTATGTTAGCACTACCTAATAGCGTGGCTCCATAAAGGTGAAGGACATGGTCCTGCAGGAAGCCCACGAGTTCCAGCAGCCCGCCAACGCTTGATTTCTCCCGTTTAAAAAAACAACAACAGGGTGCAGGCCATACGGCCTGCACCCTGTTGTTGTTTTTAAGGAAAGCAGAGGAATCCAAGGGCAGCCTTCTCTATACCGGCTCGCCGCAGGCCCTCCGCACCTCCGCCAGCGGAACGCCATGTATCCTAGCAGCCTCCGCCAGCGCCTCATACTCCGGCTTGCTTTTGACAAGCCCATACCCGGTCCCCGTCTTCCGCGAGACGGTCCCATAGACCGTCTCCACCGCCTCGGAGGACACACTCATAGCATAGCGCGGGCAGTCCGTCCGCCGGACGCCGAAGGTGCTGGTGTGCCGCAGCATCTCCTGGGTCAGCCGGTCCGCGTCCCCGGGCCTGCACAGACAGGTCAGCACCACCCCGGGGCGGTCCTTCTTCATATAGACCGGGGCGTAGGACACATCCACCGCCCCCGCCTCCAACAGGCGCTCCATAGCGAACCCCATGTCCTCACCGGTCATGTCGTCGATGTTGGCTTTCAGCTCAACGATCCGGTCATTGGGTCCCTCCGATGCCTCCGCCGTATCCACCAGGAAGGCCCGCAGGCAGTTGGCCCGGGGAAAATCCTTCGTGCCGCACCCGTAGCCGCACCCCAACATTGCCCCGCTGGGCATAGGCCCGAAGCTCCTTGCGAAGGTCCGCAGCAGCGCCGCCCCGGTGGGCGTACACAGCTCCGCCGCGATGTCCCCCGCCGTCACCGGTACACCGGTGAGCAGCCGCGCCGTCGCCGGGGCGGGCACTGGCAGCAGCCCGTGGGCGGTATGTACCGTGCCGCCGCCCACTGTGACCGTGGAGGCGCACACCGCCTCCGGAGAGAGCATCTGCATCAGATAGCACACGCCGGTCACATCCATCACCGCGTCCAGCGCCCCCACCTCGTGGAAATGGACCTCGCCCACCTCCACGCCGTGGGCCGCCGACTCCGCCTGGGCGATAAGGCCGTAGGTCCGCCGGGCATCCTCCCGCACCGGCTGGGGCAGGGGGAAGGCGTCGATCATGGCCTCGATATCCGCCAGGGAGCGGTGCTCGTGGTGGTGGTGCTCATAATCATGGTCATGGGGATGCCCATGACCCTCTTCATGACCATGGACCACCACCCGCATGTGGGTACCGGCGATCCCCTGCCGCCGTACCGGCTCCGCCTCCAGCATCACGCCGGGAAGCAGGGCGTTCATATCCGCCAGGAACCGCTCCTTCTCCGGGCACAGCTCGTAGAGCGCGCCCATGAGCATGTCCCCCGCCGCGCCCATGGCGCACTCCAGATACAGCGTTCTCATTCCGATATCCCCTTCATCTGATTGATCCTATGGGCCAAAAACCCCGCGCCGAAGCCGTTGTCGATGTTCACCACGCTGACCCCGCTGGCGCAGGAGTTCAGCATGGCCAGCAGCGCCGCCAGCCCGCCCAGGTTGGCCCCGTAGCCCACGCTGGTCGGCACAGCGATCACCGGGCAGCCGACCAGACCGCCCACCACGCTGGGCAGGGCGCCCTCCATACCCGCCACGGCCACGACGCACCGGGCCTTCTCCAGCACCGGCAGGGACCCCAGCAGCCGGTGGAGCCCCGCCACCCCGGCGTCGTAGACTCGGTGGACCCTGCTGCCCAGGGCCTCGGCGGTGAGGGCGGCCTCCTCGCAGACCGCCAGGTCGCTGGTCCCGGCGCTGACCACGGCGATGTCCCCCGTGAGGGGGCGCTCCGCCGGGTTCGCCACCGCCAGCCGCGCCTGGGCGGAATAGCGGTAAGGAACCTTCCCCCGCAGCAGGGCCTCCTTTTCCTCCGAGAGCCGGGTGACGATGATGTTCTCCGCCCCCCGGCCCATCATGGACCGGACGATGCCCTCGATCTGCTCCGCCGTCTTCCCCTGGCCGAAGATCACTTCCGCCGCGCCCTGCCGCGCGGCCCGGTGGTGGTCCACTTTGGCGTACCCCAGGTCTTCATAAGCCGTCCGGCTGAGAAGCCGCGCGGCCTCCTCCGGCGCGGTCTCGCCGGAACGCACCCGCTCCAGCAGGGCGCGGATCTCCTGTTCTCCCATGGACCATCCTCCTTTTCCGTTTTCGGCGGCGGAGCGCTCAGCGCTCCATCTTCCAGTACTGCACGCTGTAGGGGGGCAGCTGGCTGCCGCCGCCGAAGTCGTGCTTCTGCCCGCTGATCAGCTCCTCCGCCATGCCGCAGCCCGCGTCAAAATGAGCCGTGTAGCTCTCGCCGCCGGCGTTGACCGCCACCAGCACCCGCTCGCCGTCACAGGCCCGCTCGAAGATGATCTGATGGTTGGTCAGCACCACGTTCCGATAGGAGCCGTAACACAGCGCCTTGCTGTTCTTATGCGCCTCCGCCAGCCGCGCGATGAACGCCGTCAGCTCGTTGGCCTCCGGCTTCTCGATCGCGGGCCGCAGGGCGGCGTCCCCCTGGGACTTCTTTCCCTCGATGCCCCACTCGCTGCCATAGTACACCGCCGGAACGCCGGGCATCCCGAAAAGGACGCCGTAGGCGGGCCGCAGATGCTCCTTGTTGGAGAGCATACTGGCGATGCGCTCCACGTCGTGGTTGTCCAGGAAGCTCAGCAGATGCTTCCCCTTGTAAAGGGTCCAATTCTCCGGCCCGAACTGCCGGGCCAGGGAGTGCCCGATCTCAAAGAGGTTCATGGAGTTGAAGCTGGACCACAGCCCCTTGTAGCACTCATAGTTGGTCACCGAATGACAGGCCCCGTCGTTCATCCAGCGGTTGTAATCCCCGTGGAGGGTCTCCCCCATAAGGACAAAGTCCTCCTTGAGCCCGTTGGTGAACTCCCGCAGCTGCCGCAGATAGTCCGGCGAGAGGCAGTAGGCCACGTCCAGCCGCAGGCCATCAATATCGAACTGTTCCACCCAGGAGCGGATGGCGTCGAACTGGTGCCGGACCACCGCCGGGTTGTCCAGGTTCAGCTTCACCAGCTCGTAGTGTCCCTCCCAGGCCTCGTACCAAAAGCCGTCGTTATAGCCGGTATTGCCGTTGAAGTCGATGCGGAACCAGTCCTTGTAGGGGCTGTCCCACTTCTTCTCCTGCACGTCCCGGAAGGCCCAGAATCCCCGGCCCACATGGTTGAACACCCCGTCCAGCATCACCCGCAGCCCGGCTTCGTGGAGGGCGCCGCAGACCTGCTTGAAGTCCTCGTCCGTGCCCAGGCGGCAGTCCACATGGAGGTAATCCCGCGTGTCATAGCCGTGCCTGTCGCTGTCAAAGAGGGGGTTGAAGAGCACGGTATCGGCGCCGGTCTCCTTGATATGCTCCACCCAGTCCAGCACCCGGAGGATGCGGTGCTCCTCCACGCCGTCGTTGTACTCCGGCGCGCCGCACAGGCCCAGAGGGTATATCTGATAGATGACTGCTTTGTCAAACCACATAATGATGATCCTTTCAATTACTCAACGTGAACCGCCCGTCCTCCTCCCGGAAGGAAGCGGCATAGAAGTCGGTCATTGCCTGGACGAGATAGTCCGTGTCCTTAGCTCCCGCCGTCTCATAGCAGGAGTGCATAGCCAGCTGGGCCAGCCCCACGTCCACGGTATTCACCGACACGTGGGAGGTGGAGATGAGCCCCAGGGTCCCGCCGCCGGGCAGGTCGGAGCGGTTGGCAAAGTGCTGCACCGGCACTCCCGCCTTTTGGCACAGGGCGGTGAACACCGCCTGAGACACCCCGTCCGTCGCGTACCGGACGCCGTGCTTGATGACCACGCCGGCGTTCATGGCGGGGCGGTGGGTGGCGTCATGGTACTCGGGATGGTTGGGGTGGACGGCGTGGGCGTTGTCGGCGGAGACCAGGAAGCTGTTGGCCGTCGCCGCCGCCTGGTCCAGCCCCAGGGCGGCGCAGACCCGCGCGGCCACGTCCGCCAGGAAGGTGCCGTCGGCTCCCTGCTTGGTGAGGCTCCCCACCTCCTCGTTGTCCAGCAGGGCGAACACCGGGATGGAGGCGCTCTCCTCCGCCGCCATGAATCCCCGGAAGCAGCCCCAGGCGCACTGGAGGTCGTCCAGCCTGGGGGAGGAGACGAACTCGTTCCCCGCGCCCCAGACCACCGCCTTTTGGCGGGGGCAGAGGAACAGGTCCGTCCCCAGGATGTCCTCCGCCTCACACCCGGCGTACTCCGCCACGACGGCCCGGAAGGCCCCCTTCTCCGTCCCCAGTCCCATCAGGGGCACCATGTCGCACTTGGGGTCGTACTTGAAGCCGTCGTTGGCCGCCCGGTTCATGTGGACCGCCACGTTGGGGATCATCAGCAGGTCCCGGTCCACGTAGACCAGCTTGGTCTCGATGCCCTCCCCGGTCCGCGCCAGCACCCGGCCCGCCACGGTGAGGGGCCGGTCCATCCAGGGGGCGCACAGCATCCCGCCGTAGCGCTCCGTGTTCAGCCGCAGATAGCCCTCGGGCCCTGCCAGCTCCGCGTTTTCCTTGATCCGGAAGGTGGGGGAGTCGGAGTGGCTGGCGGAGATCATGAAACCCCGGGCCTCTCCCGCCGGGACCCGGAAGGCGATCAGCGCCGACCCGCCCCGGACGGCGTAATACTTCCCGCCGGGGACGGCGCTCCAGCTCCGCCCCTCCGAAAGCGGTGTATAGCCCACTCCCTCCAGCTCCCGGCGGAGGTATTCCACCGCGTGGAACCGGCTGGGACTCTGGTCCAGAAATTGAAGAAGATCGTTCATCAAAAGGTCCTCCTTATCCGTATTGTCCCGTCAATAGAACCACACAAAGGCGTGGCGGGTCAGCTTTCCGCCGCTCTCGCTGCGGATCTCCACCTGATGCTTCCCATCCTCCGTCCTGGCGTACAGGCACTGGATGGGCGTGCCCTGCAGGATCTGCTTCCGGAAGGAGATGTCTACAGTCTCCGGCAGATCCCGGTAGACCTCCTCCGGCAGGGCCTCCAGGGCGTAGTCCAGATAGTGAAGGTTGTTCACATGCCGGTTGGTGTCGATGTCCCGGCGGCCCACGGTGGTCTGAAAAGCGACAGGGGCGTCCTCCGGCGTCTTCCCGCCGCCGGGCACATCCTGGACACCCGCGAAGAGCTCCAGCCCATCCAGCTGCGCTCCATAGGCGTTCCTGACGGCATCGTTGATCCGGGTGATCCTGCCGGTCGCCATGTTCACCAGCACCCAGCGGCTGGTCCCCCGGGCGATCTCCCGGTCCCCGTCCCAGACCAGGAAGTCCCGGTCCGAGAGGAAGCCGTCCATGGTCCTGGGCCAGGTCTCCACCCGCAGGGGCGCGCGCCAGGCGGGACGCTCCTTCATCCGGAGCCGCCAGCTGCTGAGGATCCAGTGGACCTCGTTGGCATCCTTCAAACCGAAGCCCACGTCGTCGGAGGCCACCGAGGCGGCTTCCTGCAGGATCCGCAGCAGGCCCTTGTGGCTCAGCCGCCGGTCGGTGCCCAGATCGGAGTAGGCTATGGCAGTCTCATAGAAATAGTGCGGCGTAGATATCACTCCTGTTTCCTAAAGTTGCCATTCTATTGTACTATTATTGCGCAGATATGTCAAAGAGGAAATTCAAGGGATGAGAGAGATCAATTTTGTGTCTGTAGGGCGCGACGACCCCGGCGCGCCCTGCCAACGCGGCATTGTTTTCGCAAAATGGATTTCCCTGTCAAGGGGCAGAAGCCTTCCTGTCCGGCCGTCAGCAATGGATATTCTTAAAATTTCCATCTCCCATGCAACTTTGCCCGCTTTTGTGTGAAAATATGAGCATCACACAAAGGAGGTCTATCTATGACTATCTCTTCCAGGGAACTCTCCGCCTTTTCCGCCCATCTTCGCCAGGAGGACCGCTCCTCCGGAACGGCCGGCAAGTACCTTCACGACTGCACCGGCTTCGCCCTCTGGCTGGGGGACCGGGCGCTGACCCCGGAGGCCGCCGCCCAATGGCGGGAGCACCTGCTCCAGAAGGGCTACGCCCCGGCCACCGTCAACTCCATGCTCTCCGCCGTCAACCGCCTGCTGAAATTCCTGGGCCGGGAGGAGTGCAGGGTCCGTTCCCTCCGCATCCAGCGCCGGACGTTCCGGGAGCAGAGCCGGGAATTGACCCGGGGCGAATACCAGCGGCTCCTGGACGCCGCGGCGGGCCTGGGCCGGGAGCGGCTGGCGCTGCTGATGGAGACCATCTGCGCCACCGGCATCCGCGTCTCGGAGGTCCGGTATATCACCGTGGAGGCCGCCCGGGCGGGACGGACGGAAATACGGCTGAAAGGCAAGATCCGCACTATCCTTCTCCCGTCGAAGCTCTGCCGGAAGCTCCTCAAGTACGCCAGAAAGCAAAAGACCGCCTCCGGCGAGATCTTTCTCACCAGAAGCGGCGCGCCGGTCTCCCGCAGGCAGATCTGGCGGGAGATGAAGGCGCTGTGCAAAGAGGCGGGGGTGGAGGCGTCGAAAGTCTTTCCCCATAATCTCCGCCATCTGTTTGCCACGGCGTTCTATCGGGCCTGCCGCGACATCGTAAAGCTGGCGGACGTGCTGGGCCACTCCTCCATCGACACCACCCGGATCTATTTGATAACCACCGGCGCCGAACACGCGAGGCAGATGGAAAAGCTTGGATTAGTGACGTGATTTCGTCATGTTGACAAAATTTCTATTTTGTCCTTGCGTCATACATATTTTGGATGTTTCTATTATAGCACAATCATTTTATAATAAAAGATAGTTTTCAAAAAATCAGCGAATCAACGAAAAAAGCGTAAAAACCCAAGGACTGCAAGAAAAAATTTTTTGCAGCCCTCTGGCTTTATGCCCTTTTTCAAGTAAATTTCATCTGAAAATTCCTAAAAATGCAAAACATCGAAACAAAATAGAAATTTTGTCCACAAGGAGGTTCTAAACGTCGTGAGCCACTCAAGGAAGAAGCTGGATCTGACGGGGCAGCGGTTCGGAAAGCTGATCGCGATGGCTCCGGCAGAGAATATCGGAAGCTGTACCGCATGGCGGTGCCGGTGCGACTGCGGTCAGGAGACCGTGGTGACCACCAAGCACCTCCGGGACGGGCGGCGGACTTCCTGTGGCTGCGATGTCAAGAACTTCGGCGCGTCGCTGGACGTGCTGGGGCGGTCCAGCCTGACCTATGTAGATGGCACCTGCGTAGAAATGATCCGGGCCAGCACGCTGCGGTGCAACAACACCAGCGGCGTGCCCGGCGTAGACTGGCTGAAGCGCAAGCAGCGCTGGCGGGCCTCCATCTGTTTCAAGGGCAGGCGTCATTACCTGGGCTGCTATCAGAACTTTGACGACGCCGTGCAGGCCCGCAAGCAGGCCGAGGAGGAGCTGTTCCTGCCATTCCTGGCGGGATTCGAGGACGTTGGCTGACCGCCGGGGTCCCGCGCTCCCGTTCCATTCGTTATGTCGTCCAGCCCCGTACCCCACGCCGGGGAGGCAGGCATATATGTCCAAACGGAGTCCGACGATACCATTTTAGGGGGGGAATGTCCATGCCACAGGAGATCCGCCAGGGGCGAAGACGCGCGCCAGGGGCACCGGCGGCGGCGGAGCGATATCACGAGAGGTGCGTGGCAAACCATTGGAAACGATGGGACGGCAAAGCTACGGGGCTACGGCGAAGGAAACTTCGCTACGCTCGCCGGGTTGCGATTGCGCAAACCACGGGAAACCGTGGGGCTGCAAAGTCATGGGGGCTAAAGTGCGAAAAAGTACGGAAAACGCGCCATGCCAGCCCGGCCGCCGGACTCTTTGCGTCCGAAATGTGCAAAGAAAGGAAGAAATAGATGAGCAAAACGAATAATTTCCGCAAGCGTATACTTACACTTTTCCTCGCGTTGACGATGTGCCTGAGCCTCGTGCAGGTCACCGCTTTCGCGGCGGAGGAGGAATCCGTTGGCACTGATGATCGATCTGATCCCAGCACCAGCATCGAAGAAGGCAGCATTATCGAAGATGATGTTATCACCGAGGATAGCAGCGCTACCGAGGATGATGACACCACCGAAGATAGCAACACTGCCGAAGGCGATGGTACCACCGAGAACAGTAACACTGCCGAAGGCGATGGTACCACCGAGAACAGTAACACTGCCGAAGGCGATGACACCACCGAGGACAGCAACACTGCCGAAGGCGATGACACCACCGAGGACAGCAACGCTACCGAAGGTGATGGCACTACCGAGGATAGCAATGCTGCCGAGGGCAGCGATCAGGAACCTGTGTGTACCTGTGAAAGCAAGTGCAGCGAGGAGTCCATCAACACCGATTGCCCCGTCTGCGGCATTGATGGCACAGACCTGAGTTCCTGTACGGGCAAGGATATCACTGCTGAAATCTCCGCCCAGGTTCAGGCATTTCTGGACGCAGTGAATAATCTGCCTGCTGTGGAGGAACTCCCCGATACGGCCACTGCTGAGGAAATCGCGGCCCTTCAAGCATTAGTTGATGCTTGCCAGGAAGCATATGGCGCTCTTCTTGAGGCTGATAAGGCACTGGATGATGTCATTGCGGCGGTTGAGCAGATGGACGCAGTTTCCAAAAAAATCTTAATGATCGAACAGGAAACCGAGGAAGAGATCAACTGGGATCCGGATACCGCCACCCTGACTATCAATGACGTAGAGTCTCTGAATCAAGATGCTGCGCTTGCCTATGTAAATGAACTGGGCATTAAAGCAGCCGATGTCAAGGCTCTTGTACTCAACAATGTTGACAAGATTGCGGCAAATGCGTTCTATCGGAGTATATGGACGGCTTTAGAGGCAGTCACCATCATCGGCACTGAAACCATCGGCGACCATGCATTTATGGGGCTCCCCCGTTTGACTGGTGTAAGCTTGGCAAATGTTGGAACGCTCCAGTCTAATGCTTTTTCCGAGAACAAGGTGCTGACCAGCCTGTCTCTGAATAACATTGAGCTTGTTGGCGCGGAGGCGTTCCGCCAGTGCTCTGCGCTGACCAGCGAGGGACTGGATATGACCAATGTGAACGCCTTCGACAGGTCGCCATTCTCCTATTGCACAAGCCTGACTGAGCTGAAGCTGGACGGCAAGTCCGCTGGCATTGGCAGCTTGGGCACCACAATGTTCTATGGCTGCACCGGCCTGACGGAGGTGGAACTGAAGAACTTTAGCACCATCAATACTCAGATGTTCAACGGCTGCACCAGTCTGAAGACTGTGACCATGGAGAGCATTGACACCATTGGTCAGCAGGTGTTCCACGGTTGCACCAACCTGGAGAACGTCACCTTGAAGGACATCAAAACCATTGGTGAGCAGGCATTCCTCAGCAGCAGCTTAAAGACCGTCACCATGGACAACATCGGCACCATTGGCAAGAATGCTTTCGCCAGTTGCAAGAGCCTGGAAACTGTTGAAATTGGCATGGCCGATACTATTGGTGAGCAGGCGTTCCTCAGCAGCAGTAACTTGAAGACTGCCACCATGGACAACATCGGCACCATTGGCAAGAATGCTTTCGCCAGCTGCAAGAGCCTGGAAACCGTTGAAATTGGCACGGCCGATACCATCGGTCAGTACGCCTTCTACAACTGCACTGGCCTGCAGAGCGTTACTATGGGCAGTGTCGGCACCATCGATCAATACGCCTTCTGGGGCTGTGAGAGCTTGAAAACTGTCGACAGTCTGGAAAATGTAAAGGACCGCATCGGCGGCTTCGCATTCTACGGCTGCAAGAGCCTCACCGGCCTGTCCGCCGCAGCCCTGACCAAGATGGGCTACAACGGCAGCGTTGAGATGATGGAGCGTATGAAGGCCATTCTGGCAGGCACCTTCACGCTGGACAGCGCAGAGGAGATCGTGGAGCTGTCTCCCGATGCCTCCGGCTGGGACGGCAGCGGTGTTGGCAAGAGCAAAAACTGGGATGAGTACGACAATGGTACTCAGCTTGTAGAGCAGGTCCGTTGGAGCGATACCACCAATTCCGTTGAGGCGGAGGTCCAGGTGGATGCCTACTACACCGCCGAGCAGCAGATGGACTACATCTTTGTGGCCGATCTGTCCGCTTCCATGGCCCAGCTGGGCAACTCGGCTGACAGCAACGCCCGGTTCTACGACATGCAGTCCAAACTGCTGGACATGACCGGTCAGCTGTTGGGTTCTGCGGGCTACGACTGCCGGGTAGCCATCGTCACCTTTGGCGGACTGTTCAATGGCAGCCAGACGGTAAAGTCCATGGACTTCACAAGTGATACCAGTGCAGCAGAAGAACACATCTTGTCTCTGGAGCCTCTCAACGAAAACACCGACTACGGTCTGGGTCTGCAAGAGGCAGCGAAGTTGGTATCTAGCAACTCTGGCCGCAATATGGTGGTAGTCTTCCTGTCCGATGGCGCTCCTAATGCGAGCGGTTCTGGCGACATGGATGGAACGAAGGCCGCCGCTCAGATCAAGACCTCCGGCGTCCCCATCTACGGCGTGCTGCATTCTCCCACGGCTGCACAGCGTGATAAGGCCCTGGCCAGAATGGAGGCGGTCTGCGGCGAGAACACCGTTTATGAGTCCACCGACACCGAGAGCTTCGGCGAGGCCATGAACAAGGCATTTGCCTCCGCATACCCCACCAACACCGTGACCATCCCCGTGAGTGCAGACTTTACGAATGTGCGTGGTTTGGAGGTCAGCACGAGCGCTGGCGAGGCGTCCTACGATCCAAGCACCCACACCATCACCTGGACGGTCACCGGTATGCCTTTCACCAAGCACACCCTGAACTACCGCATGACCCTGACAGAGGAGAACGCCCAGAAGACCGGACCGCAGAGCTTTACTGTGAACAACGGCAAAGTGACCTTCGGCTGTGAAGCCGGTGCGTATGCGGAGCTGGACCTGGATCTGGTCAAGCTGGACCGCACCCTGTGGACCGTCACCTACACAGACGGTGTGAATGGCGAAGAGATTTTTGCCGATCAGACCAGCAATGTCCTGAACGGCAGAACCGCGCCTTCTTTCAAAGGCACGCCCAGCCGCCAGGGCTACGAGTTCATAGGCTGGAGGCTGAACGGCGCGATCTACGATCTCAGCACACCTGTTACGGGCAACATCACCTTGACTGCAGCATGGGCGCTTTCCACGCATGACCATACTTGGGGTGTGTGGAACGTGACGAGAGAGGCTACCTGCGGCAGCGATGGCCTGCGGGTCCGCAGCTGTACGGTCCCCGGCTGTGATGCTACGGACAGCGAAGTTATCCCCGCCACTGGTGAACATACCTGGGGCGCATGGGAAGTGACCACCCCGGCCACCACCGCCGCTCCCGGCGTGGAGACCCGGACCTGCGCTGTCTGCCAGCACACGGAGACCCGGCCCATCGCCCAGCTGCCTGCTCCGGTGATTCCCACGCCTACCCCCACGCCGACGCCTACCCCCACGCCTACTCCCACGCCCATCCCCGACAACCCGACGCCTCGTGACCCCGGCACGACCATTACGGATAACGAGGTCCCTCTGGCCAACATGACGGGGCTGAACGACACGGAGCACTTCGCATATATCACCGGTTATCCCGACGGCACGGTGCGTCCCATGAACAACATCACCCGTGCCGAGGTGGCCACCATCTTCTTCCGCCTGATGACGGAGGAGTACCGCGTGGCCAACTGGTCCACCTCCAACAGCTTCACTGACGCGGAGGCGGACGCATGGTACAGCACCGCAATTTCCACAGCCGCTGCGGCCGGGATCCTCAAGGGCTATGCCGACGGCAGCGTGAAGCCCAACGCGCCCATCACCCGCGCCGAGTTTGCCGCCATCGCCGCCCGGTTCGTCAGCAATGACGTGACCGACGACGGCACCGGCGACTTCTCCGACACGGCCGGTCACTGGGCCGCCAAGGAGATCCGCCTCGCCGTCAAGGCCGGGTGGGTCAAGGGCGACGGCAACAGCTTCCGCCCCAACGATCCCATCAACCGCGCCGAGGTCATGGTCCTTGTGAACCGGATGCTGGACCGCACCGCTGATGCGGACAACATGCTCTCCGGCATGAAGACCTGGAGCGACAACCCGGCTGGTACCTGGTACTACGCCGCCGTCCAGGAGGCCACCATCGACCACGGCCATGAGCGCGGCGAGGACGGCGTCACCGAGCTCTGGACGGAGCTGGCCGAGGCCAAGGACTGGACCGCCCTGCTGGCAGAGTGGACCGCCAACAACGGCGCCTCCGCCTCTGACGCCGGGACCGGGGCCGAGACCCAGGACCCCTCCGAGGGCAACTGATCCAAATCGCGGCAGCCCCAAGCAATAACACCCAGCAGCCGGGCCGGAAGCGGATGCTTCCGGCCCGGTCCTCATTTCCCGCCGCCCGGTTTGACAGCCGCCGTCCCCTGTGATAGAATAGAACAAATTTCCATGGAGCGACCGCCCCATGACAGAACGAGGAGGATAAAACGATGGAACTGATGCAGCGCAAGGACGTCCCGGTGGAGCTGACCTGGGACCTGACAGCCATTTACGATGACGAGGCGAAGTGGAAGGCGGACGTGGATAAGGTCCGCCGGCTGTCGGAGGAGATCGAGCAAAACTACAAGGGAAAGCTGACCACAGCAGAAGCCATCCACAACTGTCTGGACAAATTCCGGGAGTGGGAGGAGCTGATGATCCTCACTGTGCAGTATTCCAGTCTGGCCGCCTCCGTGGACTACGGCGACGCCGCCCTTCAGGAACGCAACGATGCCCTCAGCCGCCTGGACGCCCAGATGGCCAGCCGCCTGAGCTTCATCGACAGCGAGATCATCGCCCAGGACGAGTCCCTTCTGCGCCAGGCCATCGCCCAGGGGGGCCCCAACCAGCCCTATCTGGAGGACCTGCTGCGTCAGAAGCCCTATCAGCTCCAGCCGGAGACCGAGCGCGTCCTGGCGGCCCTGCGCCCCGCCATCAACGCGCCCTATCAGATCTACAACATGGCCAAGCTGGCGGACATAAAGTTTCCTTCCTTCCAGGCGGACGGCGAGGAGCATCCGCTGGGCTACTCCCTCTATGAGGACAAGTACGAGTACGACCCCCGCACCGATGTGCGCCGGGAGGCGTACAAGGCGTTCTACGGGAAGCTTCGGGAGTACGAGAACGTTACCGCCGCCGCCTATCAGGCCAACGTGCAGGGAGAGAAGATCATCGCGGATCAGCGGGGCCACAAGTCCGTGTTTGACTATCTGCTCTTCTGGCAGAAGGTGGACCGCAGCCTGTACGACCGCCAGATCGACCTCATCATGGAGAAGCTGGCCCCCCATATGCGGAAGTACGCCAAGCTCCTGCAAAAGATCCACGGTCTTGACAAAATGACCTACGCCGACCTGAAGCTGCCGGTAGACCCGGGCTACGTCCCCCCGGTGACCATCGAGGAGTCTCAGAAATATATTGTGGAGGGCCTCTCCGTGATGGGAGAGGACTATCAGGAGATGATCCGCGCCGCCTACCGGGAACGCTGGGTGGACTTCGCCCAGAATCAGGGCAAATCCACCGGCGGCTTCTGCGCCAGCCCCTATGGCAGCCACTCCTTCATCCTTCTGAGCTGGCACGGGCAGATGAGCGACGTGTTTACTCTGGCTCACGAGCTGGGCCACGCGGGCCACTTCAAGGCCTGCAACGCCGCTCAGTCCGTCTTCGGCACCAATGTCTCCACCTACTTCGTGGAGGCCCCCTCCACCATGAACGAGCTGCTGCTGGCCCACTACCTGCTGAAGACCAACCCGGACAAGCGCTTCCGCCGGTGGGTCCTCAGCAACATGGTGGGGAACACCTACTACCACAACTTTGTCACGCATCTGCTGGAGGCGGCCTACCAGCGGGAGGTCTACAAGATCGTGGACGCCGGCGGCGGCGTCCAGGCCGAGACCCTGGACCGGATCATGAAGGAGACCCTGGAAAAATTCTGGGGGGACGCCGTGGAGCTCACCGAGGGCGCGGAGCTGACCTGGATGCGCCAGCCCCACTACTACATGGGTCTGTACTCCTACACCTACAGCGCGGGCCTCACGGTAGCCACCCAGGCCTGCAAGCGCATCGAAGCCGAGGGCGCTCCCGCCGTGGAGGACTGGAAGAAGGTCCTGGCGGCGGGCGGCACCAGGACGCCCCTGGAGCTGGCACGGATGGCGGGTGTGGACATCTCCACCGACGCCCCCCTGCTGGACACCATCGAGACCATCGGCGGCTATATCGACGAGATCTGCCGTTTGACGGAAGAGCTGGCGTGACCGACAGTCAAAAATGACGCCCCCCGAAGGGGAAGGCTTCACAGAGAAGAAAAGGGCAGGACAGTCCGTCGGGGACTGTCCTGCCCTTTTTCAGCCGTGTTGACGATATCATCCATTTTGCCCATTGCCGGAAGCGCCCGACCGTTCACCCCTCTTGGCAAGGACAAACTGCTCCAGATTTGTTCTATGACCGTATTTTACAGAAGCGGTTTTATCCTTTTCCAGAATGAACTCGTTCATATCAAGACCATTCAGCGCGGCAATGGCGACCGCGTAATGGATCACATCCGCCAGCTCGTTCCCCAGCTGACGCCGCAGATCTTCACTGCCATGGGCTTTTCTTCCCGCTTTTTTATTGAGAACTTCGGCAACCTCGCCGATCTCTTCCACAAGCTTCATAAATAAGCTCTGGTCGATCCCGCCGCTGCTATAGCAATCGAGCAAATATGCTTCCAGCTCTTTTACCGTCACATTCATAATATCGTTCCATCCAAATGCAATTTTGTGGATAAGTCCATTGGCGCGCCGTCTGTGAAGTCTTCCAGGGAGCCTTCCGTTTTCACGTTCTGGCTGCCGTCAGGCTGTCCACAAACTGCCGCGCCAGCCTGGGGGACCGGCCTCCCCGGAGGAGGGCGAAGCGCTCCGCCGCCGCGTCTACCTCCGGTCCATCCACCCCCTGCCTCTGGGCAAGGGCGTGGACGATGGTCAGATAATCGTCCTTCCCCGGCCGCTGGAAGGTGACGTGCAGTCCGAACCGGTCCGACAGGGATACGGTCTCCTGCATGGCGTCGCTGCGGTGGACGTCGTCCCCCTCCCGGTCGGAGAACTTCTCCTTGACGATGTGCCGCCGGTTGCTGGTGGCACAGAGGATCACGTTGCGGCTGCGGGCGGAGACGGAACCCTCCAGCACCGCTTTCAGGGCGCTGTAGCTGTCATCGTCCTTCCGGAAGGACAGATCGTCGATGAAAAGAATGAATTTCAGGGGGTTCCCGCTGAGTTCGTCCAGCAGGGCGGGAATGTGCCCCAGCTGATCCCGGCGGACCTCGATGATCCGCAGGCCCTCCCCCTTCAGGGCGTTCCCCGCGGCCTTGACGGTGGAGGACTTGCCGGTGCCCGCGTCGCCGGTGAGGAGCATGTTGGCGGCGCTCCTGCCCTCCAGCAGAGCCCGGAGGTTGTCCAGCACCAGTCCCCGCTCCCGCTCGTAGCCCACCAGCTCCTCCAGACAGATGGTATCCGGGTGTCCCACCGGGACAATGCGCCCTTCACCGTCCAGACAGAACATATGGTGGCTGGCATAGACGCCCCAGCCGCACCGGCCCACATTCTCCAGCCTCTGCCGGTACAGCGCCGCCAGATCGATCTCCGACGTACCGAACCGGGGCAGATACGCCTGATAGGTCCTCAGCAGGGGCAGCGTCAGTGCCTCCGGCGTCAGGTCCACCGCCATTTGAAGGGTCTTCAGCTCCTCCGCCACGCTGTCCATCAGATACGCCGGAGGCGTCTCCCCCCGGCCCGCGGCCCGGATGCAGACGTTATCGTCCTCCTCCACCAGCCGCTGGACGTACCGCGTCAGATCGCCGCCGCCCCGGTAGAGCCGGGCGGCAAATTCTCCGTAGGCCCCCAGGGCGTCCCAGGTCGCGCCGTCAATATTGTGCGCCAGACAGGCCAGCAGGGCCTCCATCACTGGGTCGGACAGCAGCGACCGGAAGACGGCCAGGGCCTGAAGGCGGGATTCCAATGTGTGCAGTTCCATATCAGTTCAGCACCGCCCCCGAAGCGCCGCTGGACACCAGCGCGGCGTACCGCTTGAGGTAGCCGGAGAGCTCCTTCTTTTTCGGCACGAAGTCTCTCATCCGGGCCGCGAGCTCCTCCTCGCCGATCAGCAGCTCCAGTCGATTGCCGGGGATGTCGATGCGGATGATATCCCCCTCCCGGACCACGCCGATGGGGCCGCCGCTGGCGGCCTCCGGGGACACGTGGCCGATGCAGGCCCCCCGGGTAGCCCCGGAAAACCGCCCATCGGTGATGAGGGCCACGCTGGAACCCAGCCCCATGCCCATGATGGCGGAGGTGGGGTTGAGCATCTCCCGCATACCGGGCCCACCCTTAGGCCCCTCGTAGCGGATGACCACCACGTCCCCGGGATGGATGTCCCCGGCGTTGATGGCCGCCTGGGCGTCCTCCTCGCACTCGAAGACCCGGGCAAGGCCCTCGTGGACCAGCATCTCCGGCGCTACGGCGGAGCGCTTCACCACGCCGCCCTCCGGGGCCAGACTGCCCCGGAGCACGGCGATGCCGCCGGTCTCGCTGTAGGGGCTCTCAATGGGCCGGATGACCGCCGGGTCACAGTTTTCGCACCCGGCAATATTCTCCCCCACGGTCTTCCCGGTGACGGTGAGGCAGGCAAGGTCCAGCAGTCCCTTTTTGGACAGCTCGTGCATCACGGCGTACACGCCGCCCGCCTCGTCCAGCTGCTCCATATAGGTCTGTCCGGCGGGGGCCAGATGGCAGAGGTTGGGGGTCTTTTCGCTGATGGCGTTGGCAATGTCCAGATTGATCTCAATGCCGCACTCATGGGCGATGGCGGGGAGATGGAGCATACTGTTGGTGGAGCAGCCCAGGGCCATGTCCACAGTGAGGGCGTTGCGGAAGGCGGCCTCCGTCATGATGTCCCGGGGGCGGATGTTCTTTTGCAGCATCTCCATCACCGCCATGCCCGCGTGCTTTGCCAGCTCGATCCGGGCGGAGTACACGGCGGGAATGGTGCCGTTGCCCCTGAGCCCCATGCCCAGGGCCTCGGTGAGGCAGTTCATGGAGTTGGCGGTATACATGCCGGAGCAGGACCCGCAGGTGGGGCAGGTCTTGCACTCGTACTCCCGCAGCTTCTCCCCGCTCATCTTCCCGGCGTTATACATCCCCACTGCCTCGGAGATGGTGGAGAAGCTGGCCCTGCCGCCGTCAACGCGGCCCGCCAGCATGGGCCCGCCGCTGACGAAGACGGCAGGGATGTTCAGCCGCGCCGCCGCCATGAGGAGGCCGGGGACGTTCTTGTCGCAGTTGGGGACCATCACCAGGGCGTCGAAGCCGTGGGCCAGGACCATGGCCTCGGTGGAGTCGGCGATGAGGTCCCGGGTGACCAGGGAGTATTTCATCCCCTGGTGGCCCATGGCGATGCCGTCGCAGACGGCAATGGCGGGGAAGACGATGGGGGTGCCCCCGGCCATGGCCACGCCCAGCTTCACCGCGTCCACGATCTTGTCGATGTTCATGTGGCCGGGGACGATCTCGTTGTAGGAGCTGACCACGCCCACCAGGGGCCTCTTGATCTCCTCCTCCGTCAAGCCTAAGGCGTGATACAGCGCCCGGTGGGGGGCGTTCTGGGGACCCAGCTTCAAGGGATCACTTTTCATAGTCGGACCTTCTTTCCTTTGTTATTCTTCGCCCTTCCCCGCCCCGCTCTCGATGGCAAGGAGCAGGTCCTCCACCATAGCCAGGGAGGTCTCCAGCACCTTCTCCTTGGGCTGGAGGGTCAGGGTCAGCGAGGGGATCTCCCCGGCGTTGACCACCAGGCGGCGTCGGTACTTCGCCCCGGTGACCAGCGCGGCGATGGCCTCCGCGGAGAAGTCGCTGAGGACGAATTTGATCTGCCGCTCATGCTGGGAGATGTCGCAGATGCCCGCCCGGGCGGCGCTGGCGCGGAGCATGGCCACGTCCAGCAGGGCGTAAACGGTCTTGGGGGGATCGCCGTACCGGTCCATCAGCTCGTCCAGCAGGTCGGAGGCGTCCTCCTGGCCCCGGATGGCGGCGATACGCCGGTAGAGGTCCATGCGCTGCTGGTTGGACGGCACGTAATTGCTGGGGATATTGGCGGACACGGCCAGATCGGCGGAGCACTCGGTGACCTTCTTCTTCTCCCCCTTTTCCTCCAGCACCGCGTCCTCCAGCAGCTGGAGGTAGATGTCGTAGCCCACGCTCATCATATACCCGGACTGTTCCGGGCCCAGCAGGTTCCCCGCCCCCCGGATCTCCAGGTCCCGCATGGCGATCTTGAACCCGGAGCCGAACTCCACGTACTCCTTGATGGCCGTCAGCCGCTTGGAGGCGATCTCCGACAGGATCTTCCCCGGCCGGTAGGTCATATACGCATACGCCCGCCGGGAGCTGCGCCCGATGCGCCCCCGGATCTGGTGGAGCTGGGCCAGCCCCATCTTGTCCGCGTCCTCGATGACCAGGGTGTTCACGTTGGCGATGTCGATGCCCGTCTCGATGATGGTGGTACACACCAGGACCTGGGCCTCCCCCTCCACCATCTGCTGCATGACGGAGCTGAGCTGCTTCTCGTCCATGCGCCCGTGGCCCGTCACCACCCGGGCGTCCTCGCCCACCAGGCGCTGGATCTGGGCGGCGACGGAGTCGATGGATTCCACCCGGTTGTGGAGGTAGTAGACCTGTCCGCCCCGGTCCACCTCCCGCCGCATGGCGTCGCCGATCATCCGCCAGTCGTGCTCCACCACGTAGGTCTGCACCGGCTGACGGTTCTGGGGCGGCTCCTCCAGGGTGGACATGTCCCGGATGCCGGACAACGCCATATTCAGCGTCCTGGGGATGGGCGTGGCGGACAGGGTGAGCACGTCCACCTGCTTGCTCATCTCCTTGAGCTTCTCCTTGTGGCTGACGCCGAAGCGCTGCTCCTCGTCCACCACCAGCAGCCCCAGGTCCTTGAACACCACGCTCTTCTGGAGCAGCTTGTGGGTGCCGATGAGCAGGTCCACCTTTCCCGTCTGCAGGTCGTACAGGATCTGCCGCGTCTGGGCGGCGGTCTGGAACCGGCTGAGCACCCGGATCTCCACCGGGAAGGATCGGAACCGGTTGCACGCCGTGGTAAAATGCTGCTGGGCCAGGACGGTGGTGGGGGCCAGTATTGCCGCCTGCTTCCCATCCAGGATGCACTTCATCACCGCCCGCAGGGCCACCTCCGTCTTGCCGTAGCCCACGTCCCCGCACAGGAGCCGGTCCATGGGCACCGGCTTTTCCATATCCTTCTTGATCTCCGCGATACAGCGCAGCTGGTCGTCGGTCTCCGCGTAGTCGAAGGCCTCCTCGAACTCCAGCTGCCAGGGCGAATCCGGCGAAAAGGCGAAACCGGGGCGGCGCTGCCGCTCGGCGTACAGGGCGATGAGCCCCTTGGCCAGGTCCTTGGCGGCGGCCTTGGCCTTGGTCTTCTGCTTGTGCCAGTCGGTGCCGCCCAGCTTATTGAGCTTCACGGGCCTGGACTCGCCGTCGCTGCCCAGCCCGGTGCCGCCGATATACTTGCTGACCTGATCCAGCCCCGTGGCGGGGACGTAGAGGCTGTCCCCCCCGGCGTAGGAGATCAGGATGTAGTCCTTCTCCACCCCGTCCACGGGCATCTTCCGGATGCCGTCGAACCGGCCCACGCCGTGGGCGGCGTGGACCACCAGGTCCCCCACGGCCAGGTCCGTATAGCTGAGGAGCTTCTGCCTGCTGCCCTTCTGGCTCCGCCGCGCGGGCTGCTTCCCGGAGGTGGCGGCGGTGAGCTGTCCCTCCGTCAGCACCGCCAGGGAGACCTGGGGATACTCCGCGCCCGCGGAGAGCGCGCCCACGCAGACCCGCACCTCCCCCGGCCCGGGCATCTCCCCGCAGGCCAGGTCCAAGGCGGCGGGGATGTCCCGCTCGAACAGCATCCTCTGCAGGTTCCTGGCTCTGGGCGCGTTGCCGCACAGCAGCACCGTCCGGTATCCCGACTCCCGGTAGTGCTCCAGGTCCCCGGCGGCGGTCTCGATGCTGCCGCCGTAGGCGCTCAGCTGCTTGGCGCTGATGGACAGCAGCGTCCTGGGCGGCAGGGGGTAACGGGATGTGGGCAGGGACTCCAGCATACACACGGCGAAGCGCTCCAGCTGCTCCTGCCACTCGCTCTGGCTGAGGAGCAGCGCCGTCAGGTCTCCCTCCGGCTCCCCGGCGGCCAGCAGGGACTCCGTGTCCTCCCGGGCCTGCCAGAGGACGTTTTTCACCCGTTCGCCCACCCGGCCCGCCTCGCTGAGGCACAGCAGGGCGTTGGCGGGGAAGTACTCGAAGACGGCGGCCTTTTCCGCTCCCGGCAGCAGCTCCGCCGCCGGCAGCAGCAGGGCGGACTCCAGATTTTTCGTCCGCCGCTGGGAGAGGATATCAAAGGAGCCCAGGGAGTCGACCTCGTCGTCAAAGAACTCACACCGGACCGGCTCGGCCATCAGAGGCGAGAACACGTCCAAAATGCCGCCCCGCAGGGCGAACTGGCCCACGCCCTCCACCTGATCCGCCCGGCTGTACCCCGCCTCCGTCAGCCGGAGGGCCAGGGCGGCGGGATCGTACCGCTTCCCCACTTCCAAACGGATGGCGGCTTCCCGCAGGAGCCTGGGCGGGCTGGTCTTCTGGAGCAGGGCCTCGGCGGTCGCCACCAGCACCTGGTCTCCTCCGCCGCTCAGCTCGTAGAGGGCGGCGATCCGGTTATGCTCCCACTGCCGGGAGATCACGGTGCCCGCCCGGACGAACAGCTCCCGCGCGAAGAGCCTCCCCACCCGGCAGGGGGTCTCCCCCTCGCCCAGCAGGATCTCCAGATCGCCCGCCAGCTTTCCCGCCTCGCCCTCGTCGGAGCAGACCATCACCAGGGGCCGTCCGGTCCGCTGGGCGATAGCTCCGGCGATCTGGGTGCGGTGGACGCCGCCCAGTCCGGTGACGGCGGCCGGACAGCCGCCCGTCTCCACGGCGGCGGCCAGGGCTTCGGCCTCCGGGATGCGCATCAGCGCCTGCAACAGTTGTTTCATAGGTCTCTCCTCAACACAAAAACGCACTTTGAACGCAGGAAAAGGCCCACGCCCCCGGCTGCGGGAGGGCGTGTGCCAGAAAAATTATGATCTCTTTTCGCGGTGGGCAGCCATGGTCATTTCCATCCTACCGGGTTTTTGTGCGTTTGTCAAGGGGAAGCGGGAGGATTTCTGGGTTCTTTGCGGCCCTGCGGGCCGCCTCCGCTTGGTTCTTTTCGATAGCCCGGGGCCTGCGCGGCCCCGGACGCCCTGCGCCTACTTTTGCCCCGCGGCAAAAGTAGGCAAAAACGCGCTTAAACCTGCGGTTTAAGAATCCCTTTCTCGGGGCCGCCCTTGGGCGGCCACCTCGGCGGGGGAGTAAAGAGCTGTGCGGCGGGGTTTCTGGTTAGGCGAAGCCTCCGAATCTCCAATACTCCTTCTGCCGCTCTGGCACTTGTAGTACTCCGGCTGACGCCCTTTCAAAGAGAGACTGCCTGCAAGGGGCACGCGGTCTAACGAACCAGATAAAATCCTCTTGACTTTTCGGGGTAGGTAAGTTAGAATATTACTGACCCATAAAAGTGAGGTGATGAATTGGGTGGCAAAAAAATGGGGCGTCCTACCGACAATCCAAAGAATAACTCTGTCAAATTTCTGGCTGACGATGAAACTTTTGAAAAGTTGAAAGAGTGTAGTGAGAAACTTGACGTATCAAGAGCAGAGGTTATCCGCAGAGGTATTCACAAGGTGTATGACGGCCTCGACAAAAAATAAGGGAAGCGGCGCCAATCCAACCAAGAATCCCGCCACTTCCCCAGCCGATTATTGCCCAAAGGCAAAAACGACGTAAATATTATATCATGCGCCGGTTTTCCTTTCAAGCAATATCGGATAAAAAAAGAAAGGAATGTTCAAACGTGAAAAATATTCTGGAAATACTTTATGACCTGCCCCGTGAAAAACCTCCCGAGCAGGACTCGCCCCTTGCCAGAACGGCGCTTATCAGAAGCGAACATCTGAAATTGCTCACCGCGTCCATGACGAGTGAGCAAAAGGAACTGCTGGATACATACCTGGAAGCGAGAAGCAGAGTCGATGATATGATGGACTTTGACCGCTTCCGTTTCGCGTTTCATTTCGGGGCGCAGCTCATGGCGGAGCTGATTCAGGGCAGGGCTGACGTGCTGTGAGGAAAACGACCGGCCGGGCAGGAAAGTAGACCCCGCGCGAAGGGAGGACCGCCATCTGGCGGTCCTCTCTTTCGCGGGGCTGGCGAAGCACGGACAAACGTTCCCTTTTTCCTCTTGCTATTACAGAAAAACTTTGGTATACTAAACTCTATGCAAATCGATCATCGGAGGAACACATGTCAGCAGAAAAGAAACCGAACTACGGCAACGACTCGATCAGCGCCCTGAAGGGCGCTGACCGCGTGCGAAAGCGCCCGGGGGTCATCTTCGGCTCCGACGGCCTGGAGGGCTGTGAACACGCCGTTTTTGAGATCCTCTCCAACTCCATCGACGAGGCCCGGGAGGGTCACGGCAGGCTCATTACCGTCACCCGCTACCTGGACCACAGCGTGGAGGTGGAGGACCAGGGCCGGGGCTGTCCGGTGGACTGGAACGAAAAGGAAAAACGCTGGAACTGGGAGCTGGTCTTCTGCGAGCTCTACGCCGGAGGCAAGTACGGCAACAACGAGGGCGAGAACTACGAGTTTTCCCTGGGCCTCAACGGCCTGGGCTCCTGCGCCACCCAGTATGCGTCCGACTACATGGACGTCACCGTCTGGCGGGACGGCTTCGAGTACCAGCTCCACTTCCGGAAGGGCGAAGTGATGGGCAAAAAGGGCCAGGAGCTCCAAAAAACCCCCCTGGCCCGCAAAAAGACCGGCACCCGCACCCGCTGGCTCCCGGACCTGGAGGTATTCACCGACATCGATATCCCCCCCGCGTATTTTTCCGGCATCATGAAGCGCCAGGCGGTGGTCAACGCGGGCATCACCTTCCGCCTGCGGGTGGAGACCACGGCGGGAAAATTCGACACCACGGAATTTCTCTATGAGAACGGCATCGCCGACTACGTCCGCGAGCTGGCCGGCGAGAATCCCCTGACGGACCCGGTCTACTGGGAGACCGAACGGCGGGGCCGCGACCGCGCCGACAAGGACGAGTACAAGGTGAAGCTCAGCGTCTCCTGCTGCTTCTCCAACAAGGTGGCGGTCATCGAGCACTACCACAACTCCAGCTGGCTGGAGCACGGCGGCAGTCCCGAAAAGGCCGCCAAGCTGGCCTTCGTGGGGGCCATTGACGCCTGGCTGCGGCAGAACAACAAGTACCAGAAAAACGAGAGCAAGATCACCTGGGCGGATATTGAGGACTGCCTGGTGCTGGTGAGCAGCAACTTCTCCACCCAGACCAGCTACGAAAACCAGACGAAGAAAGCCATTACCAACAAGTTCGTCCAGGATGCCATGGCCGAGTTTCTGAAAAGCCGCCTGGAGATCTACTTCATCGAGAACCCCAACGACGCCCTGCGCATCGCCGAGCAGGTCCTCATCAACAAGCGCTCCCGGGAGCAGGCGGAGAAGGCCCGGCTGAACGTGAAGAAGAAGCTCTCCGGCTCCATCGACATCGCCAACCGGGTCCAGAAATTCGTGGACTGCCGGACCAAGGACGTCTCCCGCCGGGAAATTTATATCGTGGAGGGCGACTCCGCCCTGGGCAGCGTCAAGCTGAGCCGGGACGCGGAATTTCAGGGCATCATGCCCGTCCGGGGCAAGATCCTCAACTGCCTGAAGGCGGACTACGCCCGGATCTTCAAGAGCGAGATCATCACCGACCTGATGAAGGTCCTAGGCTGCGGCGTGGAGGTCCAGAGCAAGCACGTAAAGGACCTGAGCACCTTTGATTTGAACAATCTCCGCTGGTCCAAGGTGGTCATCTGCACCGACGCAGACGTGGACGGCTACCAGATCCGCACCCTGATCCTGACCATGCTCTACCGCCTGTGCCCCACCCTGATCCAGGAGGGCTACGTCTATATCGCCGAGTCCCCTCTCTTCGAGATCACCTGCGGGGAGAAGACCTGGTTCGCCTACTCCGAGAAGGAGAAGAGCGAGATCGTCAAGAAGCTGGAGGGCAAGAAGGTCAAGATAGACCGCTCCAAGGGCCTGGGCGAGAACGACCCGGACATGATGTGGCTGACCACCATGAACCCGGAGACCCGGCGGCTCATCAAGGTCATGCCCACCGACGCGGAGGCCACCGACTACATGTTCGAGCTCCTGGAGGGGAACAACCTCCAGGGCCGGAAGGAGCACATCGCCAACGAAGGCTACCGCTTCCTGGACCTGGCGGACATCTCGTGATCCCGCCGCCATCGGGCGGCACCCAAATAAACGCGCGAATAAGGAAGGAGAATGTACTATGAAAAAATGGATCTCTCTGTGTCTGACCCTGATGCTGGCGCTGGCCCTGGCCGCGCCGGCCGCCGCAGCGGACAAGACGGCCGCCCCCGCCCGTCCCTCCGGCGTGTCCGTCCAGGTGAACGGGAAGAACGTGACCTTCCCCAACGCCTCCCCCGCAGTCATCAACGGCCGCACCATGGTCCCCATGCGGGCCGTCCTGGAGACCCTGGGCGCGGCGGTGGACTATGACAGCGAGACCGGGACCGTCCAGGCCAAGCTGGGGGACGTCTCTCTCACCCACGTCATCGGCACCGACGCCATCCAGACCGCCTCCGGCGAGAAGCTGACCATGGACACCGCCTCCTACGTAAAGAACGGCAGCACCCTGGTCCCCCTGCGCTTCTTCTCCCAGGCCCTGGGCTATGAGGTCTACTGGGACGAGGGCGCGCGCACCGCGGTCGTCATCGACAAGGCCGCCGCCGTTGCCAAGATCGACGAGGGCTTCACCATTCTCAACGATCTCCAGGCCAGGCAGCGCCAGACGCTGGACGGCGATCTGGCCATCGACATGGACTTCTCCGGCGAGGCCAAGCTCCTGGATTCCATCAACGGCGACAAGGCCCTGCCCTTCTCTATGAAGCTGTCCGCCATCTACGGCTCCGAGGCCATGAACGCCGAGGGAACCATGGACCTGTCCGCCCTGTCCGCCCTGATGGAAGAGGAGGACCCGGAGACGGCCAAGGCCATGGAGCCCCTGCTGAAGGACCTGTCCTTCAAGATGATCTGCGGCGAGTCCATGTGGATGCAGATGCCCGCCCTGGCCCCCATCCTGGGCCTGACCGAGGCCGATGCCTGGCTGAAGACCGGCGATGTCCCCGCCCTGAGCGCCATGGGCATGAGCGCCGGTTCCTCCACCATCGGCGGCGCCCTGTACGCCCTGGCGGAGATGGCGGACGCGGAGGTCCCCGTGAACATCTACGAGGACCTGACCGAGGCCGCCCGGCTCCTGACTGCGGTCATGGGCGACGAGACCTTTGTCAAGACCGGCGAGGACTACTCCTGGAAGCTGGACGAGGCCAAGACCGCCCAGCTGGCGGAGGCCCTGGGCGCTTCCGCCGTTGATTTCCCCTTCACCATGGAAATGACCATCAAGGCCGACGGCAGCAGCACCTTCTCCATGACGCTGTCCATGGACGCGCTCACCATGTCCCTCAGCGGCGCCTCCAACCAGACGGACTCCACCGTCAAGGGCCAGTTCCAGATCAAGAACGTCTGTGACGTGACCTTCCAGGGCTCCTCCAAGATATCCGCCAGTGACAAAGCCCCCGTCACCGCGCCTCCCGCGGATGCCGCAGTCATTGACTTGGATAACTATGCCGCCGCTCCCCTGACCGGAGCGGATCTGGGCATCATCGGCGGGGCCGACGGCCCCACCGCCATCTTTGTTACCGCCGCCTGAGCGGAAGCACCGACTCCATTACGGGATACCGGCTGTACGCCTTCGCGTACAGCCGGTATCCCCCGGTCAATAAGGAAAATGCGCTATGCCTAAGAAGAAGACCCCCGATGAAAACAAGCCAAAAGTAAACAATCCCAACGTCATGGGCCTCCGGGCCGAGGTGCTGGAGCAGCCCATCACCGACACCATGGAGACCAATTTCATGCCCTACGCCATGTCGGTGATCCTCTCCCGGGCCATCCCGGAGATCGACGGCTTCAAGCCCTCCCACCGCAAGCTGCTCTACACCATGTATAAGATGGGCCTCCTCACCGGGGCCCGGACCAAATCCGCCAACATCGTGGGCCAGACCATGCGCCTCAACCCCCACGGGGACGGCCCCATTTACGATACCATGGTCCGCCTCTCCAAGGGTTACGGGGCCCTGCTCCACCCCTTCGTGGACTCCAAGGGAAACTTTGGCAAGGTCTACTCCCGGGACATGGCCTACGCCGCCAGCCGGTACACCGAGGCCAAGCTCTCCCCCATCTGCCAGGAGCTGTTCCGGGACCTGGACCAGGACGCGGTAGACTTCGTGGACAACTACGACAACACCATGAAGGAACCTTCCCTGCTGCCCACCACCTACCCCAACCTCCTGGTCTCCGCCAACCAGGGCATCGCCGTGGGCATGGCGTCCCAGCTGTGCGGGTTCAACCTGGCGGAGGTCTGCGACGCCACGGTCGCCTATCTGAAAAATCCCCAGTGTGACCTGTCCTCCATCCTGATGGGCCCCGACTTCCCCACCGGCGGCGAGGTGATCTACGACCAGGCCGCCCTGGAGGAGGTCTACCGCACCGGCAGGGGCTCCATCAAGATCCGGGGCAAGTACCGCTATGTCAAGAGCGAGAATCTGGTGGAAATATACGAGATCCCCTACACCACCACCCTGGAGGCCATCCTGGACAAGGTAGCGGAGCTCATCAAGGCCGGCAAGCTGAAAGAGATCAACGACATGCGGGACGAGACAGACCTGAACGGCCTGAAGCTGACCATCGACCTCAAACGGGGCGTGGACCCGGACAAGCTCATGGCCAAGCTCTACCGCTCGACGACCCTCCAGGACTCCGTCTCCTGCAACTTCAACATCCTGATCGCCGGGACCCCCAAGGTCCTGGGGGTCCGGGAGCTGCTGGAGGAGTGGTGCGCCTGGCGCACCGAGTGCGTCCGGCGGCGGGTGTACTTCACTCTGGGGAAGAAGCGGGACAAGCTCCACCTCCTGAAGGGCCTCAAGCGCATCCTGCTGGACATCGACAAGGCCATCAAGATCATCCGTGAGACGGAGAACGAGGCCGACGTGGTGCCCAACCTGATGATCGGCTTCGGCATCGACCAGATCCAGGCGGAGTACGTGGCCGAGATCAAGCTGCGCAACATCAACAAGGAGTATATCCTTAAACGGGTCCAGGAGGAGCAGGCCCTCCGGGACGAGATCGACGACCTGGAGGATCTGGCCGGCAGCCCTAAGCGGATCCAGAAGCTGATCGTGGGCGAGCTGGAGGCGGTGAAAAAGAAGTACGGCCAGCCCCGCCTCACCTCCATCGTCTACGAGCACGAGATCGCTGCCTTCAACGAGGAGGACGAGACCCCGGACTACCCGGTGACCGTGTTCCTCTCCCGCCACGGGTACTTCAAGAAGATCACCCCCCAGTCCCTGCGGATGGCGGACGTGCAGAAGTACAAGGAGGAGGACGGCCCCAGCCAATCCTGCGAGACCACAAACAAGGCGGAGGTCATGTTCTTCACCAACCGCCAGCAGGTCTATAAATGCCGCCTCAGCGAGTTTGACGACAGCAAGGCCAGCCTCCTGGGAGACTACCTCCCCTCCAAGCTGGGCATGGACCAGGACGAGAGCGTGGTGCGCATGATCCTCCCCGGGGACTACTCCGGCACGCTCCTCTTGTTCTTTGAGAACGGCAAGGCGGCCCGTGTGGACCTCTCCGCCTACGCCACCACCTCCAACCGCCGGAAGCTGACGGGCGCCTACAGCGACAAGAGCCCCCTGGCGGCCCTCCTGCACCTGACGGAGGACCGGGAGCTGGCCCTGTATTCCACGGAGCCTCGGGCGCTGATCTTCAATACCGCCCTTCTCTCCCCCAAATCCACCCGCACCACCCAGGGCGTCCAGGTCATGACCCTGAAGCCCAAGTACCACCTCTCGGAGGTCAAACCGGTGGAGGACACCTCCATCACCAACCTCCCCCGCTACCGCTGCCGCAGTATTCCGGCGGCGGGGGCCCTTCTCAAGGAGGAGGACGGGGAGCAGATGCGGCTGATGTAAATACAAGGCCCCGGCCCGGGCGTACGCCCGGGCCGGGTTTTCTGCGATCTTACCTGTATGCGTCCAAAACTTCCTTCAGCAGCGATTCCGCTCCCTCCACGGAGTCCCCGTCGGGGACGCTGCTCCACACCCGGAAGAAAGCGCGGCCAAGGACGAACTCCGCCTCGCATTTCGTGAAAACGGCGTCCTTGCGAAATGTCTCCCGGCTGGTGACGATGGTGGTTTCCAGACCGCCGGGCGTTACATACTGCTCCGCGCCGGCCATTTCCGCCGCCGTATTGGCGAAATGATATGACCGCTCCCGGTCGAAATCCGGGTCCTCCACCAGCAGCACCGCCTCCACGTTTACGGCGTAATCCCCCTCCTCATAGCAGGCAGACAGGTCGATGGTGTCCGGCCGCCCGCTCCCATAATACCACAAAAGAAGGAGGCAGGGCGCTAAAACGGGACTGTCGTCTTCTCCCAGGCTCATGGCACGCAGGCTCTTCTCCATCTGCTCCAATCTGGCGTTGTCCGCAATGTCCAGTCCCAGATATTCCTCCGCTTCCTCCCAGGACTGGAAGGGCAGCAGTTCCCCGCTGACGCTGGCTTCCGCGGCCCGTTGGAGCACATCCTCCGACAGTTCGGACAGCGGGACGTTTCCGGTCTCCGCCCGCACGCTGTAGCCGCCCTCGTCTCCGTAGGGGGCCACCGTCACCCGGCTGAAATAGGCCATCGCCGTCCCCGCCAGCACCGCCACAAGCACTGCCGCCGCGATGGCCGCCGCCGGGATCCTGCGCCTGTTCTTTTGCTTCATAGTATCCTCCTTTTGTTCCGCCAGGAGGTCCGCCAGCATGGCCTCTTCCCGCTCGGGAGAAAGCTTCACCTGGTCAAACACCCGGTTCAGTTTTGTATTCTCCATACTCGCCGTCCTCCTCCAATAAATCTTTCAGCCTGCGGCGGGCCCTGCACAGCCAGGACCGGACGGTAGATGGATTCTTCCCCATCAGCTCCGCCGTCTCCCCGGTGCTGTACCCCTGGTAGTAATGGAGGTACAGCGCCATTTTTTCATGCTCCGGCAGAGTGAGGATCAGCTCCCACAGCTCCCCGTCCGACCGCTGCTCCCAGGTCAGGTTGTCCAGCTCCGTCCCGTCCGCCCGCCTGGTGCGCCACCAGTGCCGCAGCTGGTTTTTGCACTCATTCCGGGCGGTGACGATGAGCCAGGCCCTCTCGTGGTCCGGACCACCGAAAGGCTCGTCACGCTCCATCGCCCTGCGGAACACGGTCTGAACGGCGTCCTCCGCGTCCGGCGCGTTTTTCAGCAGCATCAGGCCGATCTGATAGACCATGCCCGCGTACCGCCTGTAGAGGCTGGCCACCTCCTCTGTTTTCAAAACGCCCATCCCGGGGATCACCTCCTGTCCTGTTCACTTACTAAACAATTGGACCCGGCAAATTGTTGCACGGGGAGAAAAAATTTCTTGCCTGCCGCAGATATTGCTGGTATGATGTGTAAAGTGCAGCGACCCGCAGGCCCTGCAAAAGACATACAAGGAGGATGTTATCATGTTCGTAGAGACCGGCCGCCTCATCCTGCGGAAATTCCGGGAGGAGGACTTTGCTGATTTCTGTGCGTATGCCATGGACGAAGAGATGTGCCGCATGATGGGCAATGACCTGATGGACACGGAAGAGGCCGCCCGGGTCACCTTCGACTGGCTGAAGGACAAGGAGGAACGGAGTTATGTGCTGGTCCTCAAGGAAACCGGGCGGGCGATCGGCAATCTGAATATTACGCCCCTCCCCGAGCATCTGCTGGAGCTGCCCGCTTTGGCGGGAAAACAGGGGAAAAGCCTGAGCTTCTGCATCTCCCGGCAGTACCGGCGGCAGGGGCTGATGTCGGAGGCGGTGCGGGCCGTCATTGCCCGGCTCTTTGAGGAAGAGGGCATGGACTATGTGCAGTGCGGTTATTTTGATTTCAACACCGTCTCCAAGGCCATGCAGGAGAAGCTGGGCTTCACACATCTGATTACCATGACGATAGATTTCAGGGGAGAAATGATGACCACCGTGGAAAACATTCTCTGGAAAGAATGACCTGGCAAAAGGAACGGCCCGACACCTCCGTCGGGCCGTTCCCTTTTTTGACCGCGGCTCCGCCCGTCACAGCCTCCGCCGCTTCTCGCTCACCATCTGCACGAACCCTACAGTGACTTTCCACAGTCCCCAGCCTGCCAGAAGAAGCAGCAGGCCCATAACGACCGCAATGGGGAACGCCATCAGCGGCGGCATGGTCCAGCTTCCCAGCTGCATGACCATCCAGGGTACTTCGATCCCTACTATCCAAGCCGCCAGGGACAGCAGCGCCATCGCCGGGACCAGCGCCCCGCAGAGCATGAACGTCACCGCCATGATGCTGGTGGCGGGCAGCACGATCATGCCTCCCAACCCCGCCAGACTGTAAAACGCGACGACGGAGCCCAGCCGCCTCCAGCTGAACCTGGGATTCTTCACGATAGCGTCACGCAAGTAAGCCGCCGCCAGCTCTCTGGGCGCGCCCAGGCGCTCCATGATCGCCCCGGCGCCGAGCCCCTGCTCCGCCAGCTCCAGTATTTCGCTTCTGATCTCCTGCACGATGTCCACCCGTTCCCAGGCGGACATAGGCTTCAGACACCGGTCCACCCGCTCCAGATATGCGTTCAATTCCTGCTCCATGACAGTCATCCTCCTTTGATCTCGTTGATAGCCGACAGCAAATTGTCCCACTCGGCCCCCATGGCCTCCAGATAGCGCCGCCCCTGCTCCGTAATGGTATAATACTTCCTGGGCGGCAGGCCCTCCGCCGACTCCCGCCAGGCGGAGGACAGCAGTCCCTCCCGCAGCAGCCGCCGGAGCAGCGGATAGATGGTACTCTCCTTCGCCGCCAGAATGGGCCGCTTTTCCAGGCGGCTGATGAGTTCGTAGCCGTAGCACTCTCCCCGGGCGATCATCAGCAGGACGCAGAACTCCAGCGTCCCCCGCTTGATCTGTGAGCGCCACTCATCAATATTCACGATACATCACCTCCGACAGGTGCATCGTACCACACAGTACATCGGATGTCAACCCCCGATCCCCTCCGTTCTCCCATCTTAAACGATCCTTAAAACAATCTTCCACGCAATTCCCTTGTACCTGCCCCTGAAATCCTATATAGTAAGTGTATTAAATCATCTGGTACAGTTTGGAGGGATGCCCATGGAACCGATCCAACTCCTTCTCGCGGGGATCATCATAACGTTCGCCCTGATCTACTCCGCCGCGCTGGCGATACGAAAAAAAGGATAGGAGGGATGCACCTTGCTGACGCTGAACTACCGAGACTCCCGGCCCATCTACGGGCAGATCAAGGACGGTCTGCGGCGGATGATCGTCTCCGGCGCCCTGGAGCCGGGGGAGAAGCTCCCCTCCATCCGCGCCATGGCCGTGGACCTGGCCATCAACCCCAACACCATCCAGCGGGCCTACGCCGAGTTGGAGGCTGAGGGATTCATTTACTCCGTTCCCGGCAAGGGGAGCTACACCGCCCACGGAGGCGGCGCGGCCCGCCGTCCCGCTCCCGACCCGGCCCGGGAGCGGGAGCTGATCCGCCGCCTGCGGGACGCGGTAGCCGAACTGCGCTACCTGGGACTGAAGGACAGCGAGATCATCGCGCTGATGGACGAAAGCGGGGTGGGACAATGATCGAAGTAAAAAACGTGGTCAAGACCTTTGACGGCTTCACCGCCCTGGACGGGGCCACCATCACCGTCCCCAGCGGCGGGGTCTACGGTCTGGTGGGCCCCAACGGCGCGGGGAAATCCACCATCATCCGCCACCTCACCGGCATTTACCGCCCCGACAGCGGCGAAGTGCTGGTGGAGGGTTCCCCGGTCTACGAGAGTCCGGAGAAAAAGGCCCTCATCGCCTCCATCCCCGACGACTGGTACGCCTTTCCCTCCGCCACCATCGCGGACATGATGCGCTTCTACCGGGGCTTTTACCCCACCTTCGACATGGCCCGCTATGAGAAATTCAGGTCGGTGTTCTCCCTCCCGGAAAAGGCCCTGATCCGCCGCATGAGCAAGGGGATGCAGAAGCAGGCCGCCTTCTGGCTGGCCATGTCCTGCCGCCCCAGATACCTGATCCTGGACGAACCGGTGGACGGACTGGACCCGGTGATGCGCCGCCAGGTGTGGAGCCTCATGATGAACGACGTCAGCGAATACGGCACCACGGTGCTGGTCTCCTCCCACAACCTCCGGGAGCTGGAGGACGTGTGCGACCACGTGGGCATCATGAACAAGGGGAAGGTCCTCCTGGAGCGGAGCCTCACGGATCTCCAGGAGAACATTGTCAAGCTCCAGGCGGTATGGAAGCCCGGAGAGGCCCCGGTGCTTCCCGCCCCTCTGGAGGTGCTGCATACCTCCCACGTGGGCCGGGTCTGCACCTACATCGTCCGGGGAACGGCGGCGGCGGTCACAGAGCGGATGGAGCAGTTCCGGCCCCTGATGCTGGAGGCTCTGCCCCTGTCCCTGGAGGAGATCTTCATCTATGAGCTGGGAGGTGAGCAGTATGCCGTCAAAGAGATCCTTCTTTAACCGGACCCTGTTCCGGAGGAACCTGAGCCACTCCTGGCCCCTGTGGGGCCTTCTGAGCGCGGCGGGGGCCATGGTCCCGCTGTATATCCTGCTGGAGCTGCTCAACATTCCCCGCAGGAGCCTGACGTTTCCGCCGGAGGAGTTTGCCTCCGCGCTGTACAACACGGTGACGCTCTTCGCCCCCGGCTTCACAGCGGCCTATGCCGTCCTCTGCGCCATGCTGGTGTGGGGATACCTGTATAACTCCCGCTCCATCGGCCTGTTCCACGCCCTGCCGGTGGACCGTACCTGCCTGTTCGTCACCAACACCCTCTCCGGTCTGGCCATGCTCCTCATCCCCTACGCCGTGACCGGTTTCCTGGGGTGCCTGCTGGCCGTCTGCTGGGGCTTCTTCCATCTGACGGCGGTGCTGAACACCATCCTGGCCGTGATCTTCCTGTCGGTGACCTTCTTCGGCATGGCCACCCTGTGCGCCATGCTGACGGGGAACATCTTCGCCCTCCCGGCCCTATATCTGCTGCTGAATTTCCTCTCCCCCCTTCTGGAGAGTCTGATCTTCAACATAGCCCAGCAGTTCCTGGTGGGTATCAACAGCGAGGCGTTCCGCTTCAACGTCCTTTCTCCCATCGTGCAGATCTACTCCCGCTTCACCGCCCGCTATACCCGCTTCACCGGCGAAGGCGATCCCACGGTATCCCTCCACGGCCTGTGGGTGCCGGCCCTGTATGCCCTGGCGGGCCTGGGGATGCTGGCGCTGGCGTGGTTCCTGTACCGGAAGCGGCACAGCGAGCGGGCCGGGGACGTGGTGGCCTTCCGCTGGCTGCGGCCCGTGTTCCGGTACGGCGTGGCCCTGCTGGGCGGACTGACCATAGGCCGGCTGCTCTACTTCTTTCTATGGGAGAACCTGTTCCAGAAGGGCAGCTACGCCGACATCCTTCCCTTCTTCGTCTGCACGGCCCTGGGCGGACTGCTGGGGTACTACGCCGCGTCCATGCTGCTGGAGAAATCCCGGCGGGTATTCCGCGGGAGCCTCCCCGGCGCGGGTATCGTCTGCGCGGGCGCGGCCGTGCTGTGCCTGCTGGTGAGTATGGATGTGTTCGGCGCGGAGCGCCGCGTGCCGGACCTGGAGGACGTTGAGAGCGTCCAGCTGGAGGACCGGGGCATCCTCTCCGGCCCCTTCACCCTGGAGAAGGACCGGGAACAGGTGGAGGCCGTCCTGGCCTTCCACCGGTCCCTGGTGGACGACCGGGCCTATATCCGCAGCTACGAGCCCAACTGGGGCCATGACGAGGGCAAGGTTTTCAGCCACTATATTTCGCTGACCTACCAGCTGGCCGATGGCAGTACCCTCTCCCGTCAATACGACCTCTGGTTTACCACGGAGCGGGCGGAAACAGCGGGGACCTATGAGAATCTGCTGTCCGCCTTTTACGAGGACCCGAAGGTCCGGCGCTGCGATGTAACGATCCCCGAGGGCGCCAGCCTCAGCAGCATCAGCATAAGCTCCGAATATCTGAAGGACGAGGCATACGGCATCAACACCAACGACCAGAACCCGGAGGACGCGAAAACGCTGTACGCCGCCCTCCTCCGGGACGCAGATGAGGGCAACGTCCCCGCCAAGGACGTGCTGGCCCACTACGGCTCCACCCGCAACACCGACACCCTTCTCTGCTTCGCAGTGAGATACCGTACCCCCATCGCCCCCTGGGAGGGGAGCTGGAGCTACGGCTATAAGGATGTCTACGTCCATCCACAGATGCAGCACACCGTAGACGCCCTGATCTCCCTGGGCTACATGACTGAGGAGGACGCGGCGCGCTGGGCGGAGGACTACACGCGGGACCACACCTCCGAACCTCGTATGGAAAGCGCGGTCATTTTCGGTTAAGGTCCAAATACGAAAATTACCTATTGCCGAATGGCCATAGATGTGGTATGATACCACCAGAAGCCCTCCTTCCCAAGTGGGAAGGAACACGCGCCGTCCGGCGTGGAGACGGGCCATGCTTAATGATCTAGCCGGCTTTAGGCGGACCCTGATCCTGTTTCGGCGGCGCATCCTTCAATATGCCACCCCGCCGCCAGCACTGGCGGCGGGGTTTATTACATGTTTCCATACGACGATCCAGGAGGTCCGCATATGTCGATCCATACCTTTTCCTTCATCGGCACCGGCAATATGGGCAGCGCCCTGGCCCGCGCCGCCGCCAAGACCCTTCCTCCGGAGCAGCTCCTGCTCTCCAACCGCACCCCCGGCAAAGCGGAAGCCCTGGCCGGTGAGCTGCGCTGCGCCGCCGCCCCGGTCCTCCAGGCCGCCCGGGACGGCAAATACATCTTCCTGGGCGTCAAGCCGCAGATGATGGAGGGCTTGCTCTCGGAAATCGCCCCCGTTCTTGCCGCCCGGACGGACCGGTTCCTTCTGGTCACCATGGCGGCGGGCCTGACCATGGAGCGCATCGCCGCCATGACCGGGGGCCCGTACCCGGTCATCCGCATCATGCCCAACACCCCCTGCGCCGTGGGCGAGGGCGTGATCCTCTGGGATGCCAACGCCCAGGTGACCGAAGCCGAGGCTTCCGCGTTTACCGCCGCCCTCTCCGGCGCGGGCGTCCTCGACCGTCTGGAGGAGCGCCTTATCGACGCGGGCAGCGCCGTGGCCGGATGCGGCCCCGCCTTCGCCTGCCTGCTGCTGGAGGCCCTGGCCGACGGCGGCGTAACCTGCGGCCTCCCCCGGCAGAAGGCCCTGCTCTACGCCGCCCAGATGCTGAAGGGTACCGCCGCCCTCCAGCTGTCCACCGGGACCCACCCCGGCGCGCTGAAGGACGCGGTCTGCTCCCCCGGCGGCTCTACCATCGCCGGTGTCCGCACTTTGGAGGAGCGCGGCTTCCGGGGCGCGGCCATGGACGCGGTGATCGCCGCCGTGGAAAAAACCAAGGAATTGGGGAAGTGACGACATGCTGATCTTAGCCTTTGAATCCTCCTGTGACGAGACCGCCGCTGCCGTGGTGGAGGACGGCCGCGTCATCCGCAGCGACGCCATCCTGTCCCAGGTGGACGTTCACGCCCTCTACGGCGGCGTGGTGCCGGAAATCGCCTCCCGGAAGCATGTGGAGGCCATCGCCGCCCTGTCGGACCGGGCTTTGTCGGAGGCGGGGGTCACCCGGGAGGAGATCGACGCCGTCGCCGTGACTTACGGTCCCGGTCTCATCGGCGCGCTGCTGGTGGCGGTGAACTTCGCCAAAAGCGCCGCCTTGGCTATGGGGAAGCCTCTGATCCCGGTCCACCATCTCCGGGGGCATATCGCGGCCAACTACCTGGCCTTCCCCCAGCTGGAGCCCCCCTTCCTGTCCCTGTGCATCTCCGGGGGCAACTCCATGATCGTGGACGTGGCGGGCTATACGGATATGACCATCCTGGGGGCAACCCGGGACGACGCGGCGGGGGAGTGCTTCGACAAGATCGCCCGGGTCCTGGGCCTGCCCTACCCCGGCGGCAAGCCCATGGACGACCTCTCCCAGGGCGGCGATCCCACGAAATACCCCCTCCCCCGGGCAAAGCTGGAGCATGATCTGGACATGTCCTTCTCCGGCCTGAAGACGGCGGCGGTGAACCTCATCCACAACGCCGCCCAAAAGGGGGAGGCCCTGGATCTCCCCAGCCTGGCCGCCTCCGTAACGGCGGCCATCAGCGACGAGCTGATCCCCCGCGCCATGGAAGCCGCCCGCCGCACGGGCCGGACGGTCCTGACCGCCGCCGGAGGCGTAGCCGCCAACCGGACCATCCGCGCCAACCTGGAAGCGGCCTGCCGCGAAAACGGCCTGACCTTATACCTGCCACCTCTGTCCCTGTGCGGGGACAACGGCGCGATGATCGGCAGCCAGGCCTACTACGAGTACCTGGCGGGGACCCGGGCGGACAGCAGTCTGAACGCCTACGCCAATATGGCGATATGAGAAAAGTACCCCGGCGTTTTGTTGAACGCCGGGGTACTTTTTTCATATCATGCGTCCCGCGACGCCTCCAGCGCGGCATCGTACAGCTCGTTCCGGGCCAGCCCGGTGTCGGAGGCCACCTGCCGCACGGCATCCTTCATCCGTTCCCCTCGGGCCCGCCGTTCCAGCACCAGCTCCACGCCCCGCTCCAGCGTCACGGCGCTCTCCTCCCGCCGCTCCGCGCCATCCAGCACCAGAACATACTCCCCTCTGGGCTCCTTCTCCCGATACCACTCCACCGCCTGGGCCAGCGTGGTGCGCATGGTCTCCTCATGGAGCTTGGTCAGCTCCCGGCACAGCGCGACCCTCCGGTCCCCGAAAGCGGCCAGCAGATCGTCCAGTGTAACCCGAAGCCGGTGGGGGGCCTCATAAAAGATCAGCGTCCGCTCCTCTCCCAGCAGACCCTGGAGCCGTTCCCGCCGCTGGGCCTTGTTCGCCGGCAGGAACCCCTCGAAGGCGAACCGCCCCGTGGGCAGCCCGCTGACCGCCAGCGCGGAGATCAGCGCGCAGCACCCAGGCACCGCCTGGACCGCCACCCCGCTTTCCGCGCAGAGACGCACCAGGTCCTCCCCCGGGTCGCTGATGGCCGGGGTCCCGGCATCGGTGGCCAGCGCGCAGCTCTCCCCCGCCAGCAGCCGGGCCAGGATCGCCGGTCCGGCGGACGCCTTGTTGTGCTCATGATAGCTGACCATGGTTTTTTTCAGCCCCAGATGGCTGAGGAGCTTCATGGTCACCCTGGTATCCTCCGCGGCAACGAAGTCCGCGCTCTCCAGCACGGCGGCGGCCCGGGGGCTCAGGTCCCCCAGATTCCCGATGGGGGTGGCGATCAGATACAGCGTTCCACTCATAGGGCACCTCCTTGTGATGAAGGGATTATACCACAAAATACCGGGCCGGGCAACCTCTCCCCGCCGGAAAACAGCAGGCCGCCCTCCGCTTTCGCGGAGGGCGGTCCGTCTCAGTTCTTTGCCTCATCGGGAATGGTGAAGTCGGTAGCGCTGTTAAAGTTGGAGCAGGTCATGGTGATGGTCATCTCGGGGACGCTCATGGTCAGGCCCTCGGCCTGATCGCCCATGCTCTCCAGCACGGCCTTCATCAGTCCGTCCATGACGCTCGTCATGTCCATGTCATAGCGCACAGGGTACAGGTCCGTCTCGGAGATCCACAGCGTCACGGGGATGTCACCCAGGCCAGACAACATCTCCTCCATCTGCTCCTCGCTGAGGCCCATGCTGCTCAGGGAGTTCAGCGCGCCGGACTCCGTAACGACATCCTGCATGTTCTGCCCGGTGATGACGCCGGTGTACTTGTAGGCGCTGACGCCGTTCACGGTCTCGGTGCCCTCCTGCTTGAAGCTGCTGGCGCTGTCGATGTAGGCGGACATGCTCTGGCCGACCTCGTACTGGGCCAGGTCCTCAGCGCCGGCTTCGGCGGAGTACCAGCTGGTGCCGTCGTTCATGTACATCATGTAACCGCCGTTCCCGTCCTCCTCGGCGTAGATGGAGATCACGGCGCTCTGGCCGGCAGCCTCGGTAGTAGCCTCCACCTTCATACGCATGGGCTCCTTGAACATGGTCATATCCATAGAGGTGACGGTCTTCACGGTCTCGCCGCCTGCTTCCATCTCCATGTTCATGGTCATGACCGCGTCCATGCTGGAAGCGTCATTCATGTTCTTCTGAGCGGCCGCCAGGGGGTCGCCTCCGCCGGACTGGCCGCCGGATTGGCCGCCGCAGGCGGCCAGGGACAGCGCGAGGATCGCCGCGGCCAGCAGGGCCGCGATACGGTTCATCTTTTTCATTGTGATTACCTCCTAAATCAAAAATATCTCCGGGTTCAAAACCCGTCATATTCTAGCACCGGTCCGGCGCCATTGCAAGGGGGATCAGGGGGTCTTAAAGGAAAATTAAGAAATCTTGACAGCGTCCTCCTCCTGTGCTATATTACGGTCAAAAGTCCGCGAAGAGGAGGAGAAACACCATGCTGCCCAGCTTTTTTACCCGTTCCCAGGGCCTGCGCAAGCTCTATTGCGGCCTGTTCACCCCCATGCTGGAGCGCCGGGCGCTGACCCAGCTGGAGGTGGACATCCTGCTGTTTCTGGCCAACAATCCGGCCTGCGACACCGCCCGGGACATCGTAGAACGGCGGCACCTGGCCAAGTCCCACGTATCCGCCGGTATAGAGGCCCTGGCGGGCCGGGGCCTGCTGGAGCGCTGGAAGCGGGCGGACAACCGGAAGACCATCCACCTCCGCCTGACGGAGGCCGCCGGCCCGGTGGTGGCGGAGGGCCGCGCCGTCCAGCGGCAGTACGGGGAGCTCCTTCTGACCGGCCTCTCGGAGGAGGAGCGCGGGGAGCTGGCAAGGCTTCTGGAGAAGATATCGGAAAACGTGGAAGCCGCCCTGCGCCAATCCCCCTGAGGCCCCTTTCCCGGCGCGTCCGGCGGAAAGCTGGGACCGCCCCGCCCCAAAAAAGCAAAATTTCCCCTTTACAGGGCACTCCTCCTATGGCATAATATAGAGTGAAATAAAATGGAGAAAGAGGATCTTTATGCCGATCATCGAATATGACAGCTATAAGCAGAAACTGGGGACCATCGGCCCCCGCCTGGAGAAGCTGGCGGCGGCCCTGGACCTGGAGGGCGCCCGCCGGGAGGTAGACGAGCTGGAGGAAAAGACCGGCGACCCCAACTTCTGGAACGACGTCGCCGCCTCCCAGAAGGTCCTCCAGCGCACCAAACAGCTGAAGAACAAGCTGGAGAACCACGCCCGCCTCACCTCCCAGTGGGAGGACCTGACCACCCTGGTCGAGATGGCCATGGAGGAGGACGATGCCTCCCTCCTGTCCGAGGTCCAGGAGGGCTATGACAAGCTGGAGTCCGCCCTGGAGGAGGCCAACCTGGCCACCCTCCTCACCGGCGAGTACGACGCCAACAACGCCATCCTGACCCTCCACGCCGGGGCGGGCGGCACCGAGGCCCAGGACTGGTGCCAGATGCTCTTCCGCATGTATACCCGCTGGGGCGAGCGGCACAACTTTACCGTAAAGACCCTGGACTACGAGGACGGTGACGAGGCGGGCATCAAGTCCGCCGCCATCTCCATCGAGGGGGAGAACGCCTACGGCTTCCTGCGCAGCGAGAACGGCGTCCACCGGCTGGTGCGCATTTCCCCCTTCGACGCCAACGCCCGCCGCCAGACCTCCTTCGCCGCCGTGGAGGTCATGCCGGAGATCGAGGACGACAACTCCGTGGAGATCCGCCAGGAGGACATCGAGATGCAGGTCTACCGGGCCAGCGGCGCGGGCGGCCAGCACGTCAACAAGACCTCCTCCGCCGTGCGCCTCATCCACCGCCCCACCGGCGTCGTGGTCTCCTCCCAGCAGGAGCGCAGCCAGGTCCAGAACCGGGAAAACTGCATGAAGATGCTCCGGGCCAAGCTGATGGAGATGAAGGCCCAGCAGCACGCGGAGAAGATCAGCGACATCAAGGGCGTCCAGATGAAGATCGAGTGGGGCAGCCAGATCCGCTCCTACGTCTTCATGCCCTACACCCTGGCCAAGGACACCCGGACGGGGTTTGAGAACGGCAACATCACCGCCGTCATGGACGGCGACTTGGACGGCTTCATCAACGCCTACCTCACCGCCAGCGCCACAGGGGATTTAAAAAAGTAAGGCTTTGCGTATCACAGGACAGGAGGCGGGATATATGCTTACTGACAAGGATTACGCGGTCATCGAAAAGGCAACCCTCTACGACCTGAGGCTGATTTTCAGCAGCGGGGAGAAGGACACCTACACCCGCGAGGAGATCGTGGAACTGCTGGACAAGATCGCAATGGCAAAGGACGATTAAAAACGCAATAAGGGAAGGCCGCCCGGCATGGGCGGCCTTCCCTGTTTTCTGCCACTATTCCGCAGTGTAACCGGTAGAGGTATCGATGCTGATCGTCTGCGCCTCGCCGTCCCAGCCCACGCCGAAGTCGAAGGCCTGGCCCAGATCGCGCAGTTTGAAGTAGTTGTTGCCATTGATGGTGTACGCGGTCAGCGCGACCTCCGCGCCATCCAGCAGGATCTTGGAGGAGGAGCGGACCGCTTCCGCCTGCGCGGGAGACTCCTGAGCGGCCATCTCCCCGCCTGCGGCGGTGTACGCCTTGCCGGAGGTCAGGGAAATGGCGTTGGCGGCGGCGTCCCAGCCCACCTCGAACTGCTTGTCCGTACCGTTGAGCACGTAGGCCAGGTCGCGGAGCTTGAAGTAGTTGCTGCCCTCGATGTTGTAGGCGTCAAAAGCCTTCTTCTCGCCGTTGACCAGGACGGTGGAGGCGGTGGGGGTTGCAGCGGCGGAAACGGGATCGACCGGAGCCGCAGGTTCCTCCAAGGAAGCGGCCGCAATGGGCTTCTGGCCGGGAAGTCGTACGTTGTCCGCGATCTTTGCAAGCTCATAGTACCAATCGGAAGGATCTATGGCGTGGGTACCGCCCTCCTTATAAACGTATGCCCACAAACTGCCGTCCTGCTTCGCAAACATATTAGTATCGCCACAGGAGATGGCCGCGACACCGTCCAGGCACCGCCGGGGGGTATCAATATAAATCAAAGAGCGGTGGCCGGACTGCGTTTCCTCTGGTGCGAAATATCGAGCTTCCCCCCAACCCCAGAGCGTGCCGTCTGTCTGGAGTGCGAAGGCGCAGAAGTTGCTGCTGGCGGCGTCTGATACATTGTTGAGTATATTAGAGGGGGTTGGGATATGGTTCTCCGTACTTCCGCACCCCAGGAGCCTGGAATAGTTGTCTCCCCAAGTCCACAAGGTGCCGTCTGCCTGAATGGCAAAAGTCAAAGAAGTTGATACATACAATTTCTTCACAGGTCCGGCCAAATCCATAACCGGGATGGGGCGGTTCATATTTTGGTCCCCTCCTTGATCACGGCCTCGCAAATCTAATCCCCAACTCCAGATGCTGCCATCCGTTTTCCCTGCGAAATAGGACATTGCCGCAGTGTTTACAAAAGCAACATCTGTCATAATTTGCGTAGGTATTCCCAAAGGGGTGCTTCCATCGACTCTTCCCCGACAATTGAAGTACTCACGGCCGCCCCAACTCCAGAGAGTTCCATTCTTCTTGATGGCAAGGAACACACCTGCCCGCCCGCTGCTGACGGACGCAACGTCATCCATAATTTTGACAGGTTCTGACCGATATGTGTCCTCGGCAGAACCATCCCCCAGACGCCCATAGCTATTGTATCCCCAAGTCCAAAGGCTTCCATCTTCTGTCACAGCGGCAATTGAAGAAGAAAAGGAATCTGCTGGAGCAAAAGCGGCGGAGGTTACATGTTCTAACTTTTTTTCAGGCTGAAAGCCGCCGAAAACTGACATTCTGTCGTCATTCGGGCGGAAAATGCCCCAGGTCCATAGAGAGCCGTCCTCCTGAATGATTGCCCACATATCCTCAGAGAACAGTACGGAGGAAACGTGATCCAATATCTTTTTAGGGGTGAGATATGTTGAATCAAAGTCAATATCTCCCCAGGCCCAAAGACTTCCGTCCCGCTTAATTGCTATACTACAGGCCCAATGTGTTTCCACCGACACCACGTCGTCCAGAATCTTCACCGGCGTTGGACAGGGTTCGGTGGTGCCGTTTCCTACCGCGCCGCTTTCATTTTTGCCCCAGCCCCAGAGCGTACCGTCCTCTTTAATGAAAAAGGCGGCGTTATCTCCGCTGGACAAGGATTGATAGCTGTCCGCTTCCAGCGCCCCTGCCGTCACGCACAGTCCCAGACATACCGCAAGGGTCAAGAGCAGAGTCAATATGCGTTTTCTCATGCTGTTTCCTCCTAAAAAATTATTTTCCGGCGGTCCACCACGGCGGGGGGTGAGAAAGGGTCCCCCGCCGCAGAGGAAACCGTCGGAAACATAAAAAGCGATGTCGAGTTTTTGAACTCAACACCGCCTTGAAAAAATCAATGCGTACGCACGGCCATCACGTCTTTTTTCCGCTCTTGCAAACGTACCAGAAAAAAGGTATAATGACCCCGTGGTGCAACTATGTTGCTGTGCTGAGTGCTGTCTTCACTCGTACAGGGCCGTGAGGTGCTGCGAACGCCTCACGGCCTGCCGCAATTTATGTTCCCGTCTACATTTTACCCTAGGCCGCCTGGAAATGCAAGTGTTTATTTGCCGAATTTAAGAAAAACCACAGAAAAGGGCGCGAAACCAGCCGGTTTCGCGCCCCTCGTATCTTTACCGCTCCTTATCCCCGCGCCTTCTTCGCGCTGAAATACTCGAACCCGCACACCCCGGCCACCACGGCCAGTCCCACGAAATCCGTGAGCGTGCCCGGGGACATCATGCACAGGCCTCCCGCCGCCAGCGCCAGCCGCAGGACGGGGTGCATCTTCCGGAACAGCGTGCCGTTCAGCGCCGCCGCCACGCCGAAGAGCCCCGCCAGCGAGGTGATGACGATCTGGATCACCTCCAGGGCATTGGTATCCACCAGCAGCATGGCCGGATTGAAGGCAAAAATGTACGGCACGATAAAGGCCGCGATGGCCAGCTTCGTCGCGTTGATCCCCGTCTTCATGGGATTCGACTTGGCGATAGCGGACCCCGCGTAGGCCGCCAGGGCCACCGGCGGCGTGATATCCGCCACGATGCCGAAATAGAACACAAAGAAGTGGGCGGGGATCTTCCCGATGCCCAGCGTGATCAGAATAGGGGCGCAAGTGGAGGCCATGATGCAGTAATTGGCCGTCGTCGGCACGCCCATGCCCAGCACGATGCAGCACAGCATGGTCAGAAACAGGGCGATGAACATCGCCAGCGCCTGGTTGGGGATCATGCGGCTGATATTCACCACCGCGCTGACCAGCTTGGACGCCAGGCCCGTTACGGTGATGCACCCCGCCACGACGCCGGCCATGGAGCAGGCCACCGCCACCGTGATGCACCCCCGGCCTCCGGCCTCCAGGGACCCGGCGATCATGGCCCCCAGGTCCTTGGCGGCGTGGACGGCGAAGCCCTCCCGATCCTGCCGCCTGCTATCCAGATAGATGTTGGGCAGGCTCACCAGAATGGTCAGCACGATGGCGACGGCGGCGGAGAACTGGAGGGTCCGGGTCCCGGTGGACACCATGACCACCAGCACCACCAGCGGGAGGAGCAGGTAGATGCTGCGAATCAGCAGCTTCATCTTGGGCAGCTGGTCCCTGGGGACGCCCTGGAGCCCCAGCCGCTTGGCCTCCAGATGCACGGCCAGGAAGATGCCGGTAAAGTACAGCAGCGCCGGCAGGATCGCCTTCAGCGCCACGTTGGCGTAGGAGGTGGACATGTACTCCGCCATCAAAAAGGCGGCCGCGCCCATGATGGGCGGCATGATCTGCCCTCCGGTAGAGGCCGCGGCCTCCACGGCGGCGGCGAACTCGCCCTTGTACCCGGTCTTCTTCATCATGGGGATGGTCACCGACCCGGTGGTCACCGTGTTTCCCACCGAGGACCCGGACACCATGCCGCACAGCGCCGAGGAGATGACCGCCACCTTCGCCGGACCGCCGGAGGAGGACCCCGCCGCGCAGTTGGCCAGATCGATGAAGAAATTCGAGATCCCGGTGCGCTCCAGGAACGCGCCGAAGACGATAAATACGGCGATGAACTTGGCGCAGACCTGGATGGGCATCGCCATCACCCCGGAGGTGGCGAAGAACAGCGTATACACCACCCGGGGCAGGCCCTGTCCGCTGGCAAAGGTATAGACCAGCAGCGCCCCCACCACGAACAGGATGGGCAGGCCCACGCACCGCCTGCACAGCTCCGCCAGGCACAAAATGCCCACGATACCCAATATTACATAGAACCACGCCCCCGCCACCGCGTCCGGATTGGAGGGATCGATCTTGGCGGCGCTGGTGATGACCTTCACCAGCCTGGTGTACCGGAAGCAGTAAAAGAAAAACGCCCCCGCCCCCAGCGCCATGATGATGATATCATACCACGGCATAGCGTTGGGCGTCACATGCCCCTTCCGCGCCGGGTAGTTCAGATAGCCCATGATCACGATCAGCCCCAGGAACGCCGTCAGCCGGATGGGCAGGTCCGCCGTGCTCCACAGGGTAGACCAGATGCAGTACAGCGAGAACAGCGCCGAGACGGCGCTCACCACGATCTTGGGCTTGCCCGTCCAGATCCGCGTAGCGGATTCCCGGTCATATTTGCGCATGACCGCGTCCATATCTGCGGCGGCGCCGGTCTCCACATCCGGAAGGTCCTTCCGCTCATTTTCACGCATATTTTTGGCTCCTTCCTTTTTCGAAATACTTGCCGCATTGAAAAGGCGGAGGCTCCTCCGCCCTTTCAGCACGGCAAGGGCCGCTCAGGCGGCCCTTGCCAGAAGAGGGTATGTAGGGGATCAATAGGTCCCGGCCTTGATGGTGTAGGCGCTGTAGTAGGGAGAGGAGGCCAGCAGGGTGCTCACGTGGTCCTCGTCCAGGCTCACCAGATACACCGGCTTGCTGGTCGCCAGATCCACGACGGCGTTGGTAGGCGCGCCGGCCACGATAAAGGCCGCGTCGATCTTGCCGTCCTTCAGGCTCTCCGTGCTCTCGCCGAAGCTCTGGTACACGGGGCTGATGCCCGTCTCGGCGTCGATGCCGTAAGCGCCCAGGATGTCCACCGCGTTAAAGTACACGCCGGAGCCCGCCGCGCCGATGGAGACCTTCTTCCCCGCCAGGTCCGCCACGGACTTGATGTCGGGGTTGGTGGTAACGATCTGGGCCTGCTCCATATACAGGGCGGCCACCACGGAGAAGCCGGTAAAGGCGGTGTCAAACAGCCGCTCGCCGTTGTAGGCGTAGCTCATCACGTCGGACTGAACGAAGGCCAGCTGCACGTTGTCCGCGTTCAGGTCCTCGATATTCGCCTGAGAGCCGCCGGAGGTCAGGGCGGTCATGGTAACGCCGGTGTTGTTGGAGACATAGCTGGACAGCACTCCGCCGAAGGCGTAATAGGTACCCGTATCGCCGCCGGTGCCGAAGGACAGGGCCCTGGAACTCCCCGCGCCCGCGCCGCTCTTGACGGCCGCCACGTTCTTGCCCTTCTCCGAGAAATACTTGGCCGCGCCGGGGTGATACGGCACGCTGGTAACGGAGGAGGCGAAATCCAGATCCAGCTCCTTGCCCTTGTCGTGCTGCTCGCTGAGGGCGTCCTTGTTCTCGAAGATGGCGGAGGTGAGGGCGTAGATATCATCCTCCGGGATATCGTCCCGCGCGATGACCACCGCGCCCACAGCCACGGTCGCCGTATCCACGGCGGCAGCGCCCTTGCCCTCGTCCTTACCGCCGCAGGCGGCCAGGGACAGGACCATGACCATCGCCAAGGCCAGTGCAAATACTTTCTTTTTCATGATAGCGTCTTCCTTTTCCTAAAGTTTGTTTCATGCGGATGCAGTTATTATACTCCCCTCCTGCGTAAATTGCAAGTCATAATTCTGTCAAAATTCATATTTATAGAAACCGCCGTCAGTATACTGGAAATTCTGCAAGTTTTTTCTCTTCACCCTGCAAAAGAATCCTTCACCGCTGCATCGCCCGTCAAAAAGAGGGAAGGCCCTCCGGCCTTCCCTCCTGGACTGCGATTTATTTCTTCTCCTTGCCGTCCACCACCTGCCGCAGCATGGCGGAGAACTGCTCCAGGCTCATAGCGCCCAGATCGCCCTCGCTCCGGTGCCGGACGGAGACGGTGCCCGCCTCCATATCCCGGTCGCCCACCACCAGCATATAGGGGACTTTCTCCAGCTGGGCCTCCCGGATCTTCTTGCCGATCTTCTCGTTGCGGTAGTCCACTTCCACCCGGAAGCCCTGGGCCTCCAGCTTCTTCGCCACCTCGGCGCAGTAGTCCGCCGCCCGGTCGGTCACCGGCAGGAACCGGACCTGCTCCGGCGCCATCCAGGTGGGCAGGGCACCGGCGTACTCCTCGATGAGGTAAGCCAGGGTGCGCTCATAGCAGCCCAGGGACGTGCGGTGGATGATATAGGGCGTCTTCTTCTGCCCGTCGGCGTCCACATACTCCATGTCGAACTGCCGCGCCAGCAGCATATCGATCTGGATGGTGACCAGGGTGTCCTCCTTGCCGTAGACGTTCTTGTACTGGATATCCAGCTTGGGCCCGTAGAACGCGGCCTCGTCGATGCCCACGGTGTACTTCACGTTCAGATCGTCCAGGATCTTCCCCATCACGGTCTGGGCCTCGTTCCACTGCTCCGGAGTGCCCTCGTACTTGTTGTTGGGGTTGGCGGGGTCCCACTGGGAGAACCGGAAGGTACACTTGTCCAGCAGGCCCACGGTGCCCAGGCAGTACTTGGCAAGATCAAGACAGCCCTTGAACTCCTCCTCCAACTGCTCGGGGCGGAGGATCAGATGGCCCTCGGAGATGGTGAACTGCCGTACCCGGATGAGCCCGTGCATCTCGCCGGAGTCCTCGTTGCGGAACAGCGTGGAGGTCTCCCCCAGACGCATGGGCAGGTCCCGGTAGCTGCGCCCCCGATTGAGGAACACATGGTACTGGAAGGGGCAGGTCATGGGCCGCAGGGCGAAGCACTCCTTGCTCTCGTCCATAGGGTCGCCCAGCACGAACATGCCGTCCAGATAGTGATCCCAGTGGCCGGATATCTTATACAACTCCCGCTTCGCCATATAGGGCGTCTTGGTCAGCAGATAGCCCCGCTTCTGCTCCTCGTCCTCCACCCAGCGCTGGAGGGTCTGGATGACCCGCGCTCCCTTGGGCAGGATGATGGGCAGGCCCTGGCCGATGACGTCCACGGTGGTAAAGTACTCCAGCTCCCGGCCCAGCTTGTTGTGGTCCCGCTTGAGGGCCTCGGCCTGCCTGGCCAGGTACTCCTCCAGCTCCTCCTTCCTGGGGAAGGCCACGCCGTAGATCCGCTGAAGGGTCTGGCGGCTGGAATCCCCCCGCCAGTAGGCGGCGTTGCAGGCGGTGAGCTTGACGGCGTTGCCCTTGATCCGCCCGGTGGAATCCACGTGGGGTCCCGCGCACAGGTCCACGAACTCCCCCTGCTTATAGAAGGAGATCACCGCGTCCTCGGGCAGGTCGTTGATGAGCTCCACCTTGTAGGGCTCCCCCTTCTCCTCCATGAAGGCGATGGCCTCCGCCCGGGGCAGCTCGAAGCGCTCCAGCTTCAGCTTCTCCTTGCAGATCTTCCGCATCTCGGCCTCCAGCTCCTCCAGCTGGGCCTCGGTAAAGGGCTGGGGGGTGTCGAAGTCGTAGTAGAAGCCGTTGTCGATGCTGGGCCCGATGGCCAGCTTCACCTCCGGGTGCAGGCGCTTCATGGCCTGGGCCAGCACGTGGGAGCAGGTGTGCCAGTAGGTCTTGCGATAGCCCTCGTTCTCAAAGGTATACAGATTTTCCTCGCTCATATCAAAGAGCTCCTTTCCAAATGGGGGCAAAAAAACTTCACCCCTGCAAAATACCAGGGGTGAAGTCAAAACGTAAACTCCACGGTCCCACCCTGCTTACGGCGCGCGCGCCGTCGCTCGTGACCGCTGTAACGGGCGGGCCCGTCCCGGTCCTCCCGGGCAGCTCGGGAGTGGTACTGCCGGTGCTTCTGCGCAGGGACCTTCCACCAAAACGGTCCCCTCTCTGTGCGCCGCCCTCCGGCTTCGTCTCCGTCAACGCTGATTTCTACCTGCCAATATAGCACCGCCCCGCCCCCTTGTCAAGGGGAAATCCCCGGAAAACCAGGGAAATCCATTTTGAGCAAATAGCGCCGCATTGGTAGGGCGCGACGGCCCGGCGCGCCGCTGATAGGCAGATCATGCCAACGGCGCGCCGGGGTCGTCGCGCCCTACGGACACAAATTTGATTTCCTTGGCCCACAGCTCCTCCCTTCTGGACAAACGCCCCCGCCTGTCGTATACTGTACCTATCGAACGATGGAAGGGGGGATCGAATTGAAGCTGCTGTTCCACTACATGGGCCGCCATCTCCGGCGGATCGGCCTGGGCATGACGGTCAAGGTGGCCGCCGCCTTCCTGGAGCTTCTGATCCCCTACGTGCTGGAGTACATCATCGACCGTCTGGCCCCACAGGGCCGCGCCGCCCCGGTGATCGCCTGGGGCCTGGTCATGGCGGGCCTGGCCTGGTCGGTGCGCTGGGGAAACATCTTCGCTAACCAGTCGGCGGCGGCCGTGTCCCGGGACTGCACCCGGGACCTGCGGCAGGACCTCTTCTCCCGCACCCTCACCCTCTCCGGGCGGCAGGCGGACCGCTTCGGCCTGCCCTCCCTGATCTCCCGGATGACCTCCGACTCCTACAATGTTCAAAATTTCATTACCTCCATTCAGACCGTGGGCGTCCGGGCCCCCATCATGCTGGCGGGAGGCGTGTGCGTGGCCCTGGCCATGGACGCGGCCCTGGCCTCCGTCCTGTGCGTCCTGGCCCCGGTGATGACGGCCATCGTGATCCTGGTCTCCTGGAAGGGCATCCCCCTCTACGACCGGGTCCAGCAGGAGGTGGACCGCATGACCCGTGTCATGCGGGAGAACGTCACCGGCGTCCGCGTGGTCAAGGCCCTCCATAAGGAGGAATACGAGGAGCGCCGCTTCCAGGAGGTCAACCGCCGCCTGACCCGCAGCGACCTTACCGCCAGCACCGTCATGGCCATCCCCGCCCCGGCGGTGCAGCTGTTCATGAACCTGGGCCTGATCCTGGTGGTGCTGGTGGGAGCCCGCCGGGTGGACAGCGGCGCGGCGGAACCGGGGGTCATCCTGGCCTTCCTGATCTACTTCAACCTGATCCTCCACAGCGCCATGTCCTTCAACCGCATCTTCCTGCTCCTCTCCAAGGCCGCCGCCTCCGCGGACCGGATCGCCGAGGTCCTCCGCACCCCCGAGGACCAGCCCGTCCTCCCCGAGGGGGAGCGCCGGGAGAACGGCGCGCTGATCGAATTTGACCGCGTCTCCTTCACCCACGCCGGGACCCGCGCCGCCGGGAGCGCCGCCTCCTTCGCCGGGAGCCGCCCCGGCAAGTGCCTGGACGGCATCACCTTCCGTCTGGGCCCCGGCGAGACCCTGGGGATCATCGGCCACACCGGCTCCGGCAAGAGCACCCTGATCCGCCTGCTCATGCGCTTCTACGACGCGGACGAGGGCACGGTATACGTGGAAGGCCGGGACGTGCGGACCTGGAACAAGCGGGAGCTCCGTGAGAAATTCGGCGCGGCCTTCCAGAGCGACGTCATTTTCGCCGAATCCATCCGGGAGAACGTCACCCTGGGCCGTCCCCTGACGGACCGGCAGGTCCTCCAGGCGGCGGAGGACGCCATGGCGCTGGACTTCATCGCCCAAAAGTCCGGCGGACTGGACCACGGCGCGGACATCAAGGGGGCCAACCTCTCCGGCGGGCAGAAGCAGCGCCTGTGCATCGCCCGGGCCCTGGCCGCCCGTCCGGAGATTTTGATCCTGGACGACGCGGCCTCCGCCCTGGACTACCGCACGGACGCCCGCCTCCGCCAGGCCCTCCGGGAGGGGTACCCCGAAGCCGCCGTCATCATCGCCGCCCAGCGGGTGAGCTCCATCATGGGGGCCGACCTGATCCTGGTGCTGGAGGACGGGCGGATCACCGGCGCGGGGCGCCACGGGGAGCTGCTGGAGCGGTGCCCCGTCTACCGGGATATCTACCAGTCCCAGATGGGGGACCTGGCCTGACCCCCCTCCTGTCCGGCGGACACCCTGCGGACCCTTGGCAAATTTTGTAAATCCTTGTAAAACCGACAATTTGCCATTGACAAATACTGGCCTTTCTTATACAATTTAACTGGTATCCTTTTCTCAGCGATGATCGATACGGTCATCATAAAATATAAAGGAGCGTACACAACTATGAAGATCTACATGACCGAAGATTATCGGACCATGAGCCGTAAGGCGGCCAATATCCTCTCCGCCCAGATCATCCTGAAGCCCAACAGCGTGGTGGGCCTCGCCACCGGCTCCAGCCCCGTGGGGATGTATCACCAGCTCATCGACTGGTACAAGAAGGGCGACCTGGACTTCTCCGAGATCAAGACCGTAAACCTGGATGAATACGTCGGCCTGGAGCCCACCCATGAGCAGAGCTACCGCCACTTCATGCAGGAGAACCTCTTTGACCACGTGAACATCAACCCCGCCAACACCAACGTTCCCGACGGCCTGGCCGCCGATCCCCAGGCGGAGTGCCAGTGGTACAACAAGGTCATCCGCGACATGGGCGGCATCGACATCCAGGTCCTGGGCATCGGCCATAACGGCCACATCGGCTTCAACGAGCCCGGCCACGCCTTCGAGCAGGAGACCCACGTGGTGGACCTCACCGAGCGCACCATCCAGGCCAACGCCCGTTTCTTCGCCTCCGCCGACGAGGTGCCCCGTCAGGCCATGACCATGGGCATCAAGTCCATCATGATGGCCCGCAAGATACTGCTGGTGATCAGCGGCGAGGACAAGGCGGACATCGTGAAGGAGGCCTTCTCCGGCCCCATCACCCCCCAGGTACCCGCCTCCATCCTCCAGCTGCACCCCTATGTCACCCTGGTAGGCGACAAGGCGGCCCTGAGCAAGCTGATGGCCTGATCCTTTTTCTTGAAAGAAAAAGGACCAAAAAGAACTTTAAGTTCGAGACTGAGGCGCTCTGTGGTTCTTAGATTTCCGCCCGGTAACGGCGCCCAGCATCTGACCGGAAACAGCAAAAGGTCCGTCCAGGAAACCCCCTGGACGGACCTTTTTTATCGTTTTGACGCGGAAAAGGCGGCGGCCTCCGCCACCCACTCCATCAGCTCCCCGTCGATCTCCTCCGCCGAGGAGACCGTCAGGTGGTGGGTCCACCGGGCGGGGTAGGGTTCCACAGCCGCGTCCACCCGCGGGGACTCCAGCCGCCGGTTCAGCCCCAGGGTGACGGTGATAAAGTGCTCCGGCCTTTCAGCCTTCCGCCGTGCGGGCCGCAGGGACACGGCGGCAAACACCTTCGGGTTGGTGTACGTGATCTGGGTCTTCTGCACCTTGATCCCCACGTCCGGGACCAGCTCCCGGACCGCCCGTTCAAACGCCTCGTACAGAAGCAGGGCGGCGGGGTCCTTTTCAAAAAAGAAGAGTACAGCGGGGTCCATGGCCATTCCTCCTTATGTGATCACCTGATGTCAGTCAATATAAACCGCGTCATTCTCCCAGCGCACAGAGAAACCGAAGGTTTCCGCCAGAAACCTGAGCGGCAGCATAGTGCGTCCGCCGTCGATCACTGCCGGAGCGTCTAACGTGGTCTCCACTCCATCTACACTGGCAGCTGCGGACCCTATCGTCAGCGAAACGGTGCGCTCTCCCCGCCGCAAGGTCACTGTATGCGCATCCCCGTCCCAAACGACATCCGCCCCCAGCAAATATGCCGTGCCGCGAACAGGGACCATGGTATAACCTGTATCCGTGATGTAAGGAACCGTGTCAAAGGAAATGCCCGTCCCTTGATACCACAATCCAAATTCGGATGCCGGCTCCGCCGTATAGCGTACGGTCGTGCCGTCCTTTGTCACCTTTGTCACAGCGGCAGCGGTATCCACGGTTTCCGGATAGATCCAAAGGTCTCCCCTGCTGTCTGTAAAACGCCAGCCGGTAGGCAGTCCATCCGGCCCGGTCTCCGGCAATTTCGCATCCGCTTTCGTAAAGTATTCTCCAACGATCCGCTCCGTCAGAGCGTCCTCAAAAAGCGTGATCTGAGAATATGTGATCATGTTGGTAAGACTATCGGCATTTATTATCTGCACCGAGCCGTCTGATTGCATACGCATCCGTTGAATGTTAAAGTTGCCGCCGCCGAGCCGTTCTCCATCGGAAAGCCGTATCAGAGAACCGGCAGCCGTCCCATCGTCTGAACGATAGGAAAGATAGGCGGTGCCGCCGCAGACGGTCAAGTCCACCTGGCTATCGTACGGGGCAGTAAACAACGTTATCCATTCACCATCCCGAAAAGCGAGAACGCTGTGACTGCCGCTGTCAAAAAAGCATGGACTGCCGTTCCACAAAACAAACGCCGCTGCATTCTCGGGAGGAACGGGAATGGGGCAGGCGGCCGTCTGGGTCCCATCCCAGTACACAAATTCCGTATCGTTCTTCCAAATCGCCCCCTCCGCGCCCAAGACGGCTCTCCCTTCGCAGGCTTGAAACGCCGAGAGCCGCCCCGAGCGGAAGAGCGCCGCGTAGCGGGCCTGCTGCGCGTCATCCTCCAAAACGGCCCAAAGCGTCCCCGCAGATGCCCCCGGTTCCATATTGATGAAATGCAGCCCGGCCGCGCCGTCTATTTCCGGAAGACAGACCTCGGCTGGACCGTCTCCATCCATAGGACTGCAAATGATCTTGGTCTGATAACCGGTATTGCTGTCCCTTACCAGGAAATAGAGAAAGCCGTCATCTTCCGCAATATCGGATATATATTCGCCGCCGGATAAATTATTTTTCCCCAGTTCCCCACCGTTGTGGACGGTAACGGCGGCTGAAGCGGTAGATCGATCAGCCGTTGTTTCTGTGGTAAGCGCAGGGGAACACAGGGAAAGCGCCATGATCAGAGTTAGGATCAAACTATTAGTTTTTTTTTCATTTTAGCACCTAATTTCCTTCCTTTCCCGCCCTTTTCCGCAGCTATTTCCTAAACCGGAGCCTGTGGACCAAGCCCAGAGCCGTCCCCATCCTACGACTCCGCCATCATGATCATGGTCAACTCCAGATACTCCCCTCCCCGGAAGACCCGGACGGCGACCTCGTCGCCTACCCGCAGTCCCCTGCGGATGCTCATCAGCTGCTGCAGGCTGACCACATTCTGCCCGGCGAAGCCCACCAGATAATCCCCGGCCCGGAGCCCCGCCCGGTCGCCGCTGAGCCCGTCGGTGATCTCCTCCAGCCGCAGTCCCACGGTGCCGTCCGGCAGCGTCTGGGGGATACGGTTCACCGTAACGCCCAGCACCGGCTCCGGCTGGAGCTCCCCGAACTCGATGAGCTCGTTCACCCACCGCAGCGCCAGGCTGGAGGGGATCGCGAATCCCAGCCCCTCAATGGTGTCATACCGGCTCATCATCTTGATGGTGTTGATCCCGATGACCTGGCCGTACTCATTGATCAGCGGCCCTCCGGAGTTCCCGGAGTTCAGCGCCGCGGTGGTCTGGAGCAGCGTCATCTGCACCCCGTCCACGTCCATGTCCCGGTCGATGGCGGAGATGATGCCGTCCGTCAGGGTGTTCCGCAGCTCCACCCCCAGGGGGTTCCCGATGGCGTACACCTGGTCCCCCACCCGCAGGTCGTCGGACACGCCGAACACCGCCGCCGGCAGGTCCTCGGCCTCCACCTTCAGCACCGCCAGGTCCACGTCCTCGTCGTAGCCCACCACCTTGGCGTCATAGGCCTCGTCCACGCCGTGGGCGTTGGTCACCAGGATCCTGCACATACTGCACCCGGCGATGACGTGGCAGTTGGTCAAAATGTACCCGTTGGAGGAGAAGATGACCCCCGTCCCCGCGCTGGCCATGGTGCTGTACATATCCTCCCGGCCCAGCACGGACACCACCGAGGGCGTCACCTGGTTATAGACCTCCTGGGGCGTCAGCACCGGCAGCTCCGCGGCGGAGGAGAGGCTCAGCCGCGTCTCCCCGCCCGTGGGGTACGGCGGGATGGTGATGGCGCCGCTGTCCGTGTCCTCGATATCCCAGAAGTAGTCGTCCTCCCACGGGATGTTGTCGTTCGATCCGGAGTGGGGGCCGTCCGGCGCCTTGCTCCCGGGCAGGGCCCAGCCGTACTCTCCCACATACCAGATCCCCACGCCCAGGCAGATCAGCGCCGCCAGCAGGGACACGCCCACGTACACCCTTACGCCCCACCGCGCCTTGCGCTTCTCGGGCGGGTCCAGCGGCCCGATCCTCCTGGGCGGCGGGAAGGTCCCTTCCCGCCCGCTCCTGACCGGCCTGGGCCGCATACAGGCCGGCAGCTCCCGCTCGTAGCGCAGCACCACCGGCTCCACCTGATCCGGCTGACGGTAAGTCAGAACGATCTCGCTCTCCGGGTCGATCCTGTTTTCCCTCCAAAGCTCTTCCATAACACAGCTTCCTCACACATTCTTCCCGCTCTCCTCCGCCGCCAGCTGGACGGTAAAAGAGAAGGTAGTCACGCCGTCCTCGCTGGCGGCGGTTATCTTTTCACGGTGCTGTTCCAGGATGGTCCGCACGATATACAATCCCAGTCCCACGCCGTCCTTGTCCTCGCTGCGGGAGCGGTCCGACTTGTGGAACCGCTCGAACAGCAGGGGGAGCTCCTCCGATGAGATGGTCTGACCGGCGTTGCGCACGGTGACCACCGCCTTCTCCCCTTTTTTCTCCAATCCCAGGAACAGGGTGCTCCCCTGGGAGGCAAACTTGGCGGCGTTCTCCAAAAGATTATACACCACCTGAGTCAGCAGATCGTTGTCCCCCAGCACCATCACCGGGTCCTCGGGGATCTCCACGTCCACGTCCAGCCCCCGGCTGGTGATCTTCTTCTCCATACTCACCAGCACCCGGCGCATGGACTCGGAGAGATCGAAGGGCGTCTTCTGCATGATAAGGTCCATGCTCTGCAGCTGGCTCACGTCCAGCATCCTGCGGACCAGCCGCGCCAGGCGGCGGCTCTCGTCGGAGATGATGGTCAGATACTGCCGCTCCTCCTCTGGAGAGATGACGCCGTCCAGGATGCCGTCCGCATAACCCGCGATCGTCGTCATGGGCGTTTTCAGCTCATGGGAGATATTGGCGATAAACTCCCTGCGCTGCTGTTCGGTCCTCTGCAGGGAATCCGCCATGGAGTTGAAGGAATCGATCAGCTCTCCGATCTCATCGTTCCGCCCGGTCTTGTGGACCCGCGCGTCAAAATTGCCCTCCGCGAACTTCCGTGAGGCGGAGACCATATCCCGAATGGGTTTGATCTGCTGCATGGTCGTAGTCGCCGTCGCCACGAAGGCGATGAGCAGCACGGTAACGGCGGTCATGCCGAAGATGCCCAGGAAGGCTCTCCACATCTCCGTCATCGCGTTGGGTTCCGCGACGGCCAGCACGGGGCCGATCTCCACCCAGCCCTCGGTCCGCGCGGGCACGGCCACCACGGCTCTTGGCTTCTCATAGAACCCCAGGGTAGAGACGCCCATATAGACCTCCCCTTTGGCCAGCTTCTGATACATGGCCTCCGGTAGGGATATCTTCTGATTGTTCAGCTCCGAGCTGGTGCCCAGAAACTCTCCTTCCTGGGGGATCCAGATCAGGAAGTCGGTCCCGCTCATCTGCTGGGCGACGCCCACCATGGTACGCAGATCGTCCTGCCTGGCCAGCCAGGAGTCTGCCTTTGCGTAGGCGTCCAGCGCCATTTGGGCGATGATCTCGGCGCGGTCCTTCAGCTCGCTGCGTTTTTCCGTCATGATGTAGCTGTAGGTCAGGGAAAAAAAGGACGCCCCCAGCAGGACCAGCGTCAGCGCCACCATGCCGACGGTGACGGTAAAGGTCCGCCAGTAGATGCCCTTGAATCTTTTCATTATGGAGGCTCCTTCTCTGCCGTCCTTCGGACGGCACGGTGATCGTTTCTCCGCGGCCCCTGCGGGGCCGCCTCCGCTTCCTTCTAACAGTTAGATTCGCCCCTGCCGGGGCGGGGACGGGGCGTACTTTTCGTGTGAACGAAAAGTACCAAAAGGTCACTTAAGGAACTACGTTCCTTAAGAATCCTCCTTCATTACGGGGGTTATTATTTGCGCTACGACCTATGGATTTCCGGTCTATGGTCCGTGCTTTGGGCCGATGCCAACCTGTACTTCTGCGCACAGTCCTACCGATGGTGCTGGTTGCCTCGCGGCACTCGGCACGAGGGTCTGGCGCAAGGGGCGCGAATCAGAAGAATGTCCCGTTAGACCGTGTGCCCCTTGCAGGCAGTACCCCTTTGAAAGGGCGGCAGCCGGACTCCTACAAGTACCAGACCGGCAGAAGGAGGACTGCCAATTCGGAGGCTTCGCCTAACCAAGCAAACTACCGCACAGCCCTTTACTCCCCCGCCGAGGTGGCCGCCCAAGGGCGGCCCCGAGAAAGGAGTCCAGAACCATTGGTTCTGGCGCGTTTTTGGTTACTTTTGCCGCGCGGCAAAAGTAACCGCAGGGTCCGGGGCCGCGCAGGCCCCGGGCTTTCGAATAGAAACAAGCGCAGGCGGCCCCGCAGGGGCCGCAGAAGCGCGCCATTCGAATAGGACTATTTTGCCGTTTTCGCCGGCGTCACCTCAAACTTATACCCCACGCCCCAGACAGTCTTCAACGCCCACTGGTCAGAAACATCCTCCACCTTTTCCCTGAGGCGCTTGATATGCACATCCACCGTCCGGCTATCGCCGAAATAATCAAACCCCCACACCTCATCCAGCAGCTGGTTCCGGGTATACACCCGGTTAGGCGTGGACGCCAGATGATAGAGCAGCTCCAGCTCCTTCGGCGGCGTGTCCACCTTCTTCCCATCCACCGTCAGCTCATAAGAATCCAGATTGATCTCCAGCTTGTCGAAGACCAGCCGCTTCCGGGTATCCTCCGGGATCTCCGTCCTACGGAGCACCGCGTTGATACGGGCGATCAGCTCCTTCATCTCGAAGGGCTTGACAATATAGTCGTCCGCCCCCATCTCCAGCCCCTGGATGCGGTCGAAGACCTCGCTCTTGGCGGTGATCATGATAATGGGCGCGCGGCTGGTCTCCCGAATCTTTCCGCAGACCGCCCAGCCGTCCATCACCGGCAACATCAGGTCCAGAAGCACCATGTCCGGCTGCCAGGCCCGGAAGCCCTCCACGGCGCTGCCGCCGTCAAAGGCCGTCTGGATCTCAAAGCCCTCCTTCTCCAGGTACATCCGGATCAGATCGGATATGTTGTGGTCGTCTTCTACCACCAGTATCTTTCTCGCCATGTTATCCTCCCGTCCCCCGGCCTCTTTCGCCGGAACAGGGACTTCTCCACAGTATTGATTCCAATTATACCCAATATCAGGATATTTTCTTGAACTTTCTGTAAATTACGCCGTCAGCCGCCAGGCGCTCAGCCGGTACCGTGCCTCCACCAGGAGCTCCAGGGCCTCCTCCAGCGTTCCGGTCCGGCCCTCGCCGCCCCAGTAGACCGCCACGTCTTCCCGATGCCGTCCCACGGAGCGCAGCAGCCCGGACGCGGACTCCTCAGAGCCGTCCATCGCCGCCTGCACCCGGACCAGCCCCTCTTCCTCCAGAAGAGGCTCCTCCTCGCCCTCGTACCAGGCCAGCTCCAGCCAGCTGCAGGCGGCCTGCCACAGCGCCTCCCGGCCCCGCCTGATCTCATCCTTCCGTTCCTCCCGGGTCTCTCCCTCCAAGCGGAGCGCGATCCCGTGGCCCCCGGCCGCCAGCGCCCGGAGCAGATCGCCATCCGACGCCATCTGTCCGGCTGTCAACAAAAAGGTCCCCTGGGCCTCCTCCAGAACGGTCAATACCTCCCGGGCGTACTGCCCGTCAAACACAAGATAGACCTTCTGCCCCTCCGCCGCCTGTACCGGCGGATCGACGGTGGCAGGCGTGTCCGGCGATACAGGAGGCCGCGAAGCGGCCGCACGTTCAAAATCGTCATACCGCCCCCGCATAAGGGTCGCCGCGGCGTTGATAAAGTCCACGTCGCTGAGGATCACGTTATCGCTCTTCACCCGGATCAACGGCGCCGTCTCCGTCTCATTGTAGCTCCAGCTCAACCGAAAATACCGGCAGACCAGCTCCAGCGGAAAGAATACCTCGCCGCCCCGTTCGATGGCGTAGCCGTTATACATATTGTACTGCTTGTCATAGACCACCTGCCCCGCGATATCGAACCGCAGGTCCATATTGCTCCCCTGCCGGTACAGGGTAGCCAGCCCCAGCGTCGTGTTCCTTCCGTAGGACAGCCCCAGCTCCCCGCCTTCGAAGACGCGGCTGGAGACATAGAGCACCCCGTTGGAGTAAAAAGGCATAGTCTCGCTGTTCAGATCCAGAAGCTGCTCATTTGCGGCGGTAAAATACACCCCATTCCCGGAGGCCCGCCCCGGCCCCGGACACAGCAGGACCATCAGCAAGAGCATCATTAAAACAGCCGCCGCCCGGCGCGCTTTCTTCTTCACAGCAGGACCTCCCTTCCAAAAATACGATGTATCTATTGTATCACAAACCCCCGTCCCTGACAACGGGAAAATACGGCGGGGTCCAAAGAGGCGCAAAAAGGTCCCGCCTTTAAAACAGGCGGGACCTTTTTTGAAGCTTTTTTACTCCGTCACGTAGGGCAGCAGGGCGATCTGACGGGCGCGCTTGATGGCCTCGGTCAGCTGGCGCTGATGCATGGCGCAGGTACCAGTGGTCCTGCGGGGCAGGATCTTGGAGCGCTCGGAGATGAAACGGCGCAGCTTGGCGGCATCCTTATAATCGATATGCTCGCACTTGTCTACGCAGAACTGGCAGACCTTTCTCCGCTTCCGGGGAGCGCCGGAACGGGCAGGCCGGTTTTCACGATCCATAGGCATGGTTCTCTATACCTCCTGTTAGAGTATCGCGCCGCGGGGACGCGACCGAAATATTGCAGATCTCACCCGCTTGCGGCGGGTGGCATGTTCTCGCCGGATCAGAGGCCGGACGCCCTCAGAAGGGCAGGTCTCCATCCTGATCATCGATCTCCGCGAAGCCGGAGGGCTCGGCAGAGGGCGCGCCGTAGCCGCCGCCATAGGAGGCGGGGGCGGGGCTGCCATAGGGGGGCGGTCCGCCGTAGCTGTCGCCGGACGCGCTGTCCCGCTTGCTGTCGCCGAAATACACGTTGTCGGCGACCACCTCGGCGCTGCGCCGGTTGTTGCCGTCCCGATCCTTCCATTCCCGGATCTGGAGACGGCCCTCCGCCACGGCCATGCGGCCCTTGGCAAAATATTTGCAGATAAATTCCGCTGTCTGCCGCCAGGCTACCACATCGATGAAATCGGTGCTCTTCTCGCCGGAATCACGGTTCTTGAAGTCCCGGTCCACGGCGAGGGTGAAGCTGGTCACGGAAACGCCGGACTGCGTGGTGCGCAGTTCAGGGTCCCGCACCAGGCGGCCCATGATGATTATGCGGTTCAACATTTGTGGAGTTCCCCCTTACTCGCCCTTACAGACGATCATGGAGCGCAGGATGCCGTCGGTAATGCCCAGAACACGGTCCAGCTCCTTGGGGAATGCGGGATCGCTGGTGAAGGACATCAGGACGTAGTAGCCCTCAGTCTTGTAGTCGATGGCGTAGGCCAGACGGCGCTTGCCCCACTCCTCTACCTCCACGACAGAGCTGTGCTTCTCGGCCAGCGCCTTGAACTTCTCGACGGTGGCGGCGATAGCTTCCTCGCCCTGGGCGGGGTCGATAATGTACACGACCTCGTACTTGTCATTGATCTTTGCCATGGTTGCACCTCCTTTTGGACGAATGGCCCCCGGTCCCAGCCGGGAGCAAGGATATTGGCCCGCAAATTGCAAGCTTTTTTATTATACAGGATATCCCGCAAAAGTCAAGCTGTTTTTCCACTTTTTTACGGTTTATTTTTTCATTATTTCACCGGCATGGGGAATTTGTCGAATATTACATCTATGTAACATTCACTTTTTTCTCTTTACAGCGGCGGAAAAAGCGAGTATACTAAGCAGGAGCAAGATAGAAGAGAAAGGTGGTGCAGGCGTGGACGACTACACCCGGAAGTTTGATTTCGTCATCGATCAGGACGCGGAGATCCACCGGATCATGCTGACCGTGTACCAGGCACTGGAGGAAAAGGGCTATAACCCTATCAACCAGATCGTGGGCTACATCCTCTCCGAGGACCCCACCTATATCACCAACCATAACCAGGCCCGCACCCTGATCCGCAAGGTGGACCGCGACGAGCTTTTGCAGATCCTGGTCAGGAATTACCTTGCAGACTGACGAAAAGGACCGTTTTGCCCGCGCCGGATATGCTCCGGCGCGGGTCAGATTTTTTCCGCAGAAGCGGCCGCCGTTGCTCCCGTTTTCCATTCAGGCTGGTTTCTATCCGTTTTGCCGCCGGCTTCAGGCCGGTGGTTTTTTTCTTTTTCCAGCCATCGTCCCGTACTCTGCCGGTTCTTTCATTATTCGATGGTAAACTGTTGTTGAGCAGATGTACGAACGCGGCAGAGGGCATCGCCAAATGAAAAACCGGGCAGTTTTTCTGCCCGGTTTTTATAAATGCTTATCCATGGAGGTTTTTGCGGCCTTAACGATATCCTTAAGCACTTTTATTTGTGCGATCGAGCAATTTTCCAGAAGGTTTGTCAGATCATTAATAACAGAATTGCGCGTTACTGCTGTATTGTCAAAAAGCAGATCGTCTGTGCCGACCTCTAATGCGTCAGCTAAAGATACCAGTACAGGCAGACTTAGCTTTGTATTTCCCGTCTCAATGTGGCTCATGTGGGTGGTAGAGATTCCTATTCGCTCCGCTAATTCTTCCTGTGATAACTGGTGGGCCTTCCGGAATTTTCTGATTCTTTGACCGATTTCGTAGTAATCCAACAAATCTCACCGCCCATATAGTTTATGGCTACTTGAATTATAGAGGCAGACGTGCTATTATAAAATAAATTGTATAGGCTATTTTATGCCTGTATAGTTAATACTATTTCTGGAGGCAGTAAAAATGAAGAAACTTATGGCATTCATGCTTGCGGCAGCTCTGGCGCTCTCTCTGGCGGCCTGCGGCGGCAAAAGCGAGGCGGCAAAGGCCGTGGATCAGATGATCTCGGAGATCGGCGAGGTAACGGTGAACAGCGGGGGCCATATCTCTGCAGCGGAGGAAGCCGTTGCGGCTTTGGATGAGAAAGACAGACAACAGCTTGAAAATCTGGACTCCTTGGAGAAAGCCCGGGAGACCTGCGACTCCCTGATACTGGAATCCGAAGCCGATAAAATCGAAGAAGTCATTTCCGCAATCGGCACCGTCACGCTGGACAGCGGCGATGCCATCAGCGCCGCCGCGAATGCCTACGGCAGCGCCGCGCCCGAGGTACAGGCACTGGTGAAAAACGCCGCCGATCTGGAGGCGGCGTCCCTCGCGCTGAACAGCCTGAGGGTCTCAGAAGTTTCGGATATGATCGACGCTATCGGAACCGTCACGCTGGAAAGCGGCGAGAGCATCGATGCCGCGAAAGCCGCCTTTGACGCGCTGCCCGCTTCTCTCCAGGGCCAGGTAGGAAACGCCTCCTCCCTTGAGGCCGCCGGGACCAGCCTCAGGGAGCTGAAGGAAGCCATGGCGCAGACCCTCCTCGCCGATATGCGCATGGAAGAGGATATGGTCCGCGGAATGCGCTTCTATTACTCCAAAGCCCAGCCCATCTACGCTGATGACCGCTGTTTTGTCCTGCCCTACCTCGGCCAGCAGGGCGACAACACATGGCTGTGCGCCCAGTACCACTATACGGAGGACGACTGGATATTCTTTAATAAGATCACCTTTGCTGTAGACGACGCCCGGTACTACAAGTTTGCCAACCGCTCCGACCTGGTCCGCGACAACGACAACGGCTATGTCTGGGAGTTCATCAACACCGGCGACGTCTCCGAATCCGAGATCGAGATATTCTGGGCGATTGCCAACTCCACCCAGACCATCGTTCGCTTCGAGGGCGACGAATACTACTATGACTTCACTGTCAGCACTGAGGACAAGGACGCCATCCGCGAGGTGCTGACCGCATACGAGGCCCTGAAGTAAGCTCTTGCAGAACAGCGAGGCCCGCGCCGGAAAAATTCCGGCGCGGGCCTCTTTGCAGTCTTTTTACCCAACCTCATCCAGCTTCTCAATGGAAACGGTCCCGGAGATCCCGGCGGGGTAGGTCTCCTGTATCATGCCGTCGTAGGTGATCCGTACCAGGTCGCCCGCAGCCAGCGGGGGGACTTCGCCGTTAACGGTCACCACGATCCGATCCGCCGAGCCGCGCTCGGCCTCGCCTTCCAGGGGCTCTACCAGGAGGGCGGCGCCGTCTTCCATGACCTCCAGCACGCGGGCGGTGAATTGAGCGGTCCCGGTACCTTCGTCGGGGGTCGTTTCGGAAGAGGCGGGAGCATCCTGGGGGGCGCCGTCCGGCGTAGCCTCGGCGCGGGGCGGGGCGCTGTCGCCGCTGGATCCCGACGGAGACGTATTGAAATCCGGCGCGGGCGCGCCGCCGCCGCAGCCTTTGGGCAGCGCAGCCAGCAGGCTCAGGGACGCCACCAGCATCAGGCAGGCGGCCAGGCTGGCGAAGCGCTTCCAGGATGTCCGGTTTTTTCGGAATCTGTATTCCTGGGCTTCTTCGATCATATCCTCCGGGAGGAGGGTGATGGCATCGAAGAATATCTCCGCTTTCCGGTTCATACGGCCACCCCCTCTCGTTCCAGCTCCCGGCGCAGGGCCTCCCGCAGGCGCAGGAGGCGCTTGGTCAGGGCGTTGGGGCGCACGCCCAGCTCCCCCGCCAGCTCCTTCACGCCGTCGCCGTTCCAGTACCGCCGGACGAACAGCGCCCGGTCCTCCCGCTCCAGCTTTCTCAGCCAGCGGGCGATCAGCTCGCCCAGCTCCTCCGCCTCCACGCTCCGCTGGACGTTGTCCGGCGAGGGCACGCAGTCGGCCAGCTCGCTGAGCAGGACCTCCGCGCCGCCGAACCGCTTCTGGGCGTGGGCCGCCCGGTAGCGGCTGATGGACAGGTTGCGCAGTATCGCCCCCAAGTAGGCCCGGAGGCTCCCGGGGCGCTGGGGCGGCATGGTGTCCCAGCAGCGGCCGTAGGCGTCGCTGACGCACTCCTCGCTGTCCTGGAAGCTGTGCAGGATGTTCATGGCCAGCTTGTGGCAGAAGCTGCCGTATTTGGTATCCGTCTCCCCGATGGCCCGCTCGTCACGCTGCCAGTACAGGTCGATGATTTGGGTATCTTCCATGGGTCTGACCCTCCTTTCTGCCATCTATGACGCAAATAAACCGAAAATGTGCCTTCAGTATAGCAGAAACTGTTGCAATTGTCGATTCCAATTTTAATAAGCTTGTGGTATACTTTGTATAATCATACCAAAGGGAGTGAGAATAATGAGGATCGTCGTCAAATTAGGCACCTCCACCCTGACCCACGCCACGGGGAAGCTGAACATCCGGCGGGTGGAGCTGCTGTGCAAGGTCATGAGCGACCTGAAAAACGCGGGGCACGAGCTGGTGCTGGTGTCCTCGGGGGCCATCGCCATGGGGGTTGGGAAGCTGAACCTGACCAAAAAGCCCTCCGACATCCCCTCCAAGCAGGCCCTGGCCGCCGTGGGGCAGTGCGAGCTGATGTATATATATGACAAGCTGTTTTCCGAATACCACCACACGGTAGCGCAGATCCTCCTCACCGGGTCCGATGTGGAGGACCCCCAGCGCAGGGAGAACTTCCACAACACCATGTCCCGGCTTCTGGAGCTGGGGGCCCTGCCGGTCATCAATGAGAACGACACCGTGGCCACCGCCGAAATTTCCGTAGGGGACAACGACACCCTGGGGGCCATCGTGGCGGTGAACGTCCAGGCGGACCTGCTGGTGCTGATGAGCGACATCGAGGGGCTCTACACCGCCGACCCCCGGAAGGACCCCGGCGCGCGGCTCATCAGCGAGGTCCGGGCGCTGACGCCGGATATCCTTGATTTGGCGGGGGACGCGGGCAGCGCCCTGGGCACCGGCGGCATGGTGACCAAGCTCCGGGCCGCGGGCATGTGCATGGCGGCGGGGTGCGATATGATCATCACCAACGGCCAGAGGCCCGAGGACCTGTACCGCATCGCGGACGGAGAACCGGTGGGCACCAGGTTTTTCGCCGGAAAGGAAGGGTGAAAGATGACTACTTTACAGATATTGCAGGAAGCCCAGACGGCCCGAAGGGCACTGCTGCGAACCGGCTCGAAACAGAAGGACGCCGCCCTCCACGCCATGGCGGACCGGCTGTGGGCGGACCGGGACGCGATCCTCGCCGCAAACGCGCTGGATATGGACGCGGCGCGGGAGCATATCGGCGAGGTCATGCTGGACCGGCTGGCCTTGACGGAGGAGCGGATCGCCGCCATGGCGGACGGTGTGCGGCAGGTGGCCGGACTGCCCGATCCGGTGGGGCGGACCCTGCGCACGGTGGAGCGGCCCAACGGGATGGTCATCCGGAGGGTGTCCGTGCCCATGGGGGTGGTCGCCATTATTTATGAGAGCCGCCCCAACGTTACCTCCGACGCGGCGGCGCTGGCGCTGAAAAGCGGGAACGTCTGCGTGCTGCGGGGCGGCAAGGAGGCGTTCCGCTCCGCCAACGCCATCGTCGAGTCCCTGCGGGAGGGGCTGGTGCAGGCGGGACTGCCCCGGGAGGCGGTGAGCCTGGTGCAGGACACCACCCGGCAAAGCGCCAACGAGCTGATGCGGGCCGTAGGGCTGGTGGACCTGCTGATCCCCAGAGGAGGGGCGGGGCTCATCCGCTCCTGCGTGGAGAACGCCCTGGTGCCCTGTATCCAGACGGGGACCGGCATCTGCCATGTTTATGTGGACAAGGACGCGGATCTGGAGATGGCGCTGGATATCGTCGAGAACGCCAAGACCAGCAGGCCCAGCGTGTGCAATGCGGAGGAGGTCTGTCTGGTACACCGGGACATCATGGAGCGGTTCCTGCCTCTGCTGCGGAAGCGGCTGGTGGAGGACCGGGCGGCCGGGGGCCTGCAGCCGGTGGAGCTGCGGCTGGATGAACGGGCCGCAGGAATCATCAGCGGCGTCCCAGCGGGGGAAGCGGACTTTGACACGGAGTTCCTGGACTACGTATTGGCAGTAGGCGTGGTGGACAGCGCGGAGGCGGCGGCGGAGCATATCGCCGGTCACTCCACCGGACACAGCGACTGCATCGTTACGGACTGCCGGGAGACAGCGGAAGCGTTTATCGCGCTGGTGGACAGCGCGGCGGTGTACTGGAACGTGTCCACGCGGTTCACGGACGGCGGGGAGTTCGGGCTGGGGTGCGAGATGGGCATCTCTACCCAGAAGCTCCATGCCCGGGGGCCCATGGGGCTGGAGGAGCTGTGCTCTTATAAATATGTGATCACGGGGAACGGGCAGACACGATAAGAGAAGGACCGGCTGAGGCCGGTCCTCTTTTTGTGCTTTACAGCCTGTCCAGGCTGTGCTATAATGCACCACGACTGGTTTCCACACCCAGTCCAAGCGCGGAAAGACTTTTCCGCGTTCGTTCGGCTGTACCGGGCTGGCGGCCCGGGACGGACCGTTCTCTAAACAAAAAATGGAGGTATCCCTAACATGAAAACAAAACTCGATGTCCGCCAGATCACTTTCGCCGCCCTGGTGGGGGCGATGTACGTCACCCTGTGCTACTTCGGCAACATCTTCGGGCTGAACTTCGGCATTTTCCAGTGCCGGTTCGCCGAGGCGCTGACGGTGCTGCCCTTCCTGTGCCCCGCCACCGCATGGGGGCTGTTCGCCGGGTGCATCCTCTCCAATCTGCTCAGTCCCTATGGCCTGCCGGACCTTATTTTCGGGTCCCTGGCCACCCTTTTGGCCGGGCTGCTGACGGCGCGGTGCAGGAACAAGTGGCTGGCCCCCCTGCCGCCGGTGATCTGCAACGGGTTGATCGTAGGCGCGCTGCTGGCCTGGTATGAGACGGGGTTCACGGCGGCGTTCCCGGCGGTGTTCGCGTTCAACGCCGTCTCCGTGGGCGGCGCGGAGCTGCTGGTCTGCTATGTGCTGGGGCTTCCTCTGCTGGAGGTGCTGAGCAGAAGCAGGGTCCTGCCCCAGAGAACGGCGGAGTAAGATAATGGCCCCTCCCGGGGGCGGCCGTGAGCCGCGCCCGGGAGGGGCCTTTGTATGTTTACCGTCACTCCAGGCAGAATCTGCGGACCAGCTCGTTCATCAAACGGGACTGGTCAGACAGCTCCCGCGCGGTTGCGGCGCTCTGCTCGGTGGCTCCGGAGGTGATCTGGACCACGGAGGATATCTGGTTGATGCCCTCGGTGACCTGGGAGATGGCGGCAGTCTGGCCCTCCACGGACTCCACCACGGAGTTGACCTTGATGGTCACATTCCCGGCGATGGCGCTGGTCTTGTCCAGGGATTCCGTTACCCGGCGCACTACCTGGCCGCCCTCGCGGACGGAGGCGATAGAGTCCTCGATCAGCTCCTTGGTAGCCTTGGCGGCTTCATCGGACTTGGAGGCCAGGTTGCGCACCTCGTCGGCTACCACGGCGAAGCCCTTGCCGGCAGAGCCCGCGCGGGCGGCCTCTACGGCGGCGTTCAGCGCCAGGATGTTGGTCTGGAAGGCGATGTTCTCAATGGTGTCGATGATCTTGCCGATCTCGGAGGCGGAGCCGGATATCTTCTCCATGGCGCCGTTCAGCTCCTTGACATACTCCACGCTGATCCCCAGCTGGGCGCCGGCCTGATCGACGAAACGGCCGGCCTCTTCGGCTGCGGCAGCGGTCTGCCGGGCGGTCTCCGCGATGCTTCCGGCAGTAGCGGACAGCTCGCAGACGGCGCTGGCCTGCTCTGCGGCGCCCTGGCTCAGGGACATGGAGCTGTTGGATACGTCGTCCGCGCTGCCGGCGACCGTTCCGGCGGACTGGCTGATCCGGTACAGGATATCCCGCAGGGAGCTGCGGATCGAACGGATCGACTGATCGATGGCCTCGAAGTCGCCCACATATGTACGGCCGGCAACATCCCGGAAATCGCCTTCGGCCATCCTGCCCAGATTCTGGGACACGTTCTGGACCACGTCGTTCAAGCGGAGGATCGTCGTGTCCAGGGCCCGGGTGAGCTTGGCGGTCTCGTCACGGGAGGCAACGGTGGGAGTGGGGGTCTGGAGATCGCCGTCCGCCAGCTTCTCCAAGCGGGAGACGCAGGACCGGATGGGATCGGAGATGGACCGGCCCACCAGGACCGCGATGGGGAAGGAAGCCAGGACCACCAGGACCACCACCAGAAGGGTCAGCATGATGCTCCGGTCCAGGGTGGACTTGAACTCCCGCTGGCTGGCCTTGATGGCGATGCTCCAGTTCTGGCTGCCGCCGATAGGGGCGTAGCCCACCAGCTTGTTGTCTCCATAGAAATTGTAAGAGCCGAAGCCGGTCTCCCCCTGGATCATGCGCTGGGCGATGCTGTCCCGGACCGGGACCAGCTCGGGGGCCGTGGGTCCGGAGTCCCGGAAGATGTCCGAGGCGGCGGCCTCCTGAAGGGCCGTCCAGTAGTTCCCCATCCTCCACTCGACCGCGTCCGCCGCCATCTGCGTGGCGGGTCCAAGGGTCTTTGTCATCACATCATCGATTCCACTGGCGTTCAAGAGCGCGGTGATCACGCCGATCAGAACGGAGCCGATCAACACCACCGACAGCATACTGATTTGGATTTTTGATTTGATGGACTTCATGTCTAGCCTTTCCTCTCGTCTTACGTTATCCGGGAAGGACCGGCGGACCCGGCAGGTCTCCTCCGGCAAGGCGCACCGGCATTTCCCCGGGTATTCTAGCATAAGTTTCCGAAAGGTTCAAGGCGAATTTTTCCTTGGCGTTACGCGCCGCGGCAAAAAAGGTTTTCAGGCTTTTTATTGGGAAGCAGCGTTACCGCTCCCGCTTTTTCTTCCCCGTCTTTTCCCGCTCGTCCGGGTGGGGCGCCACCGCGTACTCCCCAAAATTCCGGTGCAGCCACGCCACGCAGTGCTCTACCCACACCGCGCAGGGAGCGGAAACCCGCCAGTCCTCGCCGGGAGCGAAGACCGTGCGGTCCGCCAGGGACTGCGCGTGGCCGCCGCTGGGGTAGATATGGAGCTCCGAGGGGACGCCCTTTGCCCGCAGGGCCTTGTCCAGCAGCAGGGCGTTCTCCACCGGGACGGTCACGTCGTCGGCAGTATGCCAAATGAAGAAGGGCGGCGCCTGCCGGGAGACCTGCTTCTCCAGGGAGACCAGCTCCAGAAGCTCGTCGTACCGCTCCCCCAGAAGATGCTCTATGGAGCCCCGGTGAGCGGCGGGGCCGCTGGTCACCACCGGGTAGCACAGCACCACGCCGTCGGGGCGGAAGGCGGAGGGGCGGCGGCGCAGGGGCTGGTACAGCTCCCGCTTGTTCCACAGCAGGCCCGCGCTGCCCGCCAGATGCCCTCCGGCGGAGAAGCCCATGACCACCACCCCGTGAGGGTCCACATGGTAGCGCTCCCAATTGCTGCGGACGTGGTCCACGGCGGCAAGGAGCTGCCGCTGGGGCACCGGCCAGCGGCCCTGGGGGGCCGCATGGTATCTCAGCAGGAAGGCGGCAAAGCCCAGTCCCGCGAACCGCAGGGCCACCGGCTCCCCCTCCCGGTCCGAGAGGCAGTGATACCCGCCGCCGGGGCAGATGATGACCGCAGAGCGCAGGCGGCGCTCCCCAAGCTCCGGGAAATTGCCGGGAGCATAGGCGGTCAGCTCCGCAGGGCCGTCCGCGCCGGGGACGGTCAGGGGGATGGTTTCATGGATCATGGACGGCCTCCTTTACGATACCAGCTGGGCGGCGCCTGTGCCGCGGATGGAGAGCACATGGCAGGAGTCCGCGCCCGTCAGGGCCTCCATGCCTTGGGTGAACCGCTCCACCCGGTCCAGGGGGACGAAGGCCTGGATGGTCCCGGCAAAGCCGCCGCCGTGGACCCGGCAGGCCCCTTCGCCCTCCAGCAGCTCCTCCGCCAGGGCCAGCAGCACGGCCAGGGGCTGCTCCCGGCTGTCGCGGCAGGTGATAACGTTCTGCAAATTCATGAAGGAGGAGCGTCCGGACCGGCGGACCAGCCGGAGGAAGGCGGGAAGATCTCCCCGCTCCAGAGCCGCGCACTGCTCCGCCGCCCTCCGGTCGTCCTGGAAGAAGTGCATCGCCCGGAGAAGGGCCCGGTCCCCGCAGGTAGAGCGTACCCGGGGAAGCTCCTCCAGGAACTGCTCGTAGGTTGCCTGCCCCAGCCGCTCCCGGCCCAGGCAGGCGGCTACCGCGCCCATTTCCCGCGGAATGGCGGCGTATTCCTCCGTCAGATCCGCGTGACCGGCTCCGGCGTCCACGATGACCAGGGCGTAGCCCTCCCTCTCCAGGTCCACCTGGACCTGCCGCAGGGAGGGGGACGCCGGGTCGGCGAAGTCGATGGCGATCACCCCGCCGCTGGCGCAGGCCAGCTGGTCCATCAGGCCGCAGGGCTTGCCGTAATAGACGTTTTCCGCGTGCTGGCCCACCTGGGCCAGCTGGAGGGGCGTCAGGACGCCGCCGCAGAAGAGGTGGTTCATGATGGTCCCCACCATCACCTCGAAGGCGGCGGAGGAGCTCAGGCCGCTGCTGCGCAGCACCCGGGTCGTGGTGTAGGCGTTGAAGCCCCCCACGGCGTGCCCCATCTCCCGCAGGCGGGCGGCCACGCCCCGGACCAGGGACACGGAGCTTCCTGTCTCGGCGGGATGGACGGACAGATCGTCCAGGGAGACCTCCGCCATCCGGTGGTTCCGGGACTGGATGCGCACCATGTTGGTCCCGTTGGGCGCGGCGCAGGCGATGGTGTCCAGATCCACGCTGCCCGCCAGGCAGCGGCCCCACTGGTGGTCGGTGTGGTTGCCCCCCAGCTCCGTCCGGCCGGGGACGGAGAACAGCCGGACGTCCTCCTCCTCTCCGCCGGGAAAAACCCCGGCGTATCCGCGCGTCAGGTCAGCCAGCCGCCGGGCGGCCCCGGCCGCGTCCGCGCCGTAGACCGGCTCCAGCCGATCCAAAAGTCCGCCGCCCTCCAGGGCCTGGAGCAGTTCTCCCCGTCTCATAGCCGTGCCCTCCTGTATGTCCGCCGCAGCGGGGCAGAGCGCCCCCGGCGGTTATTTTCTCCATTTTAACATATAGGCGCGCGGGCCGCAAGGACTTTATTGGGGAGAATGGAGGGTTTTATCTGACGGGCGGAGTACGGAACGGCGATTTTCTTCCCCGCCAACAAAAACTTTACAACGCTTCCGATCCAGGATATAATACTAGCGTCTGGCAGAATGAAAAGCACATGTTTGACCGAGCGCCCTTCTGGCGGAGGAATTTAGATGAAAAAAATATACCTGATCACAGGCGTCATGGCCTCTGGGAAGTCCACGATCGCCCAGCTGCTGGCATCACAGATAGACCGGTGCGTCCATCTGCGGGGGGACGCCTTCCGCCGGATGATCGTCTCCGGACGGGAGGAGATGTCGGCGGAACCATCCGGGGAGGCGGTGCGCCAGCTCCACATGCGGTATGAGCTGACCGCCGCCGCGGCAAAACTCTATTTTGAACACGATTTTTCCGTCGTGATCCAGGACAACTACTATGGAAAAGAGTATCCGCGTATGCTGGAGCTCCTTTCGGACCAGCCGGTATGTCCCGTGGTCCTGTGCCCCAGTCTGGAGACGGTAAAGGAGCGGGAACAGGGCCGGAACAAGACCGGTTATACCGGCTTCTCGGCAGACGCCCTTTACGCCGCCTTTATGGCGGAGACGCCCCGCGTCGGGCTATGGCTGGATACCACCGGGCAGACGCCCCAACAGTCCGCCGAAGCGATCCTGCGCTTCTATGATCCCCGAGAGGAGGGGCTGATATGAACGTCGCCATCTGCACCCTCGGCTGTAAGGTGAACCAATACGAGACCGCCGCCATGGAGCGGGAGCTGTCCGCCCGGGGCCATGCGCTGGTCCCCTTCGAGGGCCCGGCGGACGCCTACGTCATCAACACCTGCACCGTCACCGCCGTCAGTGACAAAAAGTCCCGGCAGATGATCCGCCGGGCGCGGAAGCAGTCCCCCGGCGCCGTGGTGGCGGTCTGCGGCTGTTATCCCCAGACCCACCCGGAGGACGTAAAGGGTCTGAACGTGGACCTCATTGCCGGAACGGGGGACCGGATGAGGTTTCTGGACCTGCTGGAGCACGCCGCCCATGAGAAGGAACCGGTGATTGACCTGGACGAGGCCCTCCGCCGCCGGACCTTCGAGGTCCTGCCCGCCGGAGGCCTGTCCGCCCGGACCCGCGCCATGCTGAAGGTGGAGGATGGGTGCGTCAACTTCTGTTCGTACTGCATCATCCCCTACGCCCGGGGGCCGGTGCGGTCCCTGCCGCCGGAGGCCGCCGTCCGGGAGGTCCGCCGCTTGCGGGAGGAGGGCTACCGGGAGCTGGTCCTCACCGGCATCGAGATCTCCTCCTGGGGCCGCGACCTGCCGGGGAAGTCGGAGCTGGCCAGCCTCATCGAGGCCGTCTGCCGGGAGGCGGGGGACATGCGGGTGCGCCTGGGCTCCCTGGAGCCCAGGACCATTACGGAGGACTTCTGCCGCCGGACCGCCGCCCTGCCCAACCTGTGCCCCCATTTCCACCTGTCCCTCCAGTCCGGCTGCGACGCCACGCTGGCGCGGATGAACCGGAAATATGATACCAGGCGGTATAAAGAGAGCGTCGATCTACTGAACGGAGCCTTCCACCGCCCCGCCGTCACCACGGACCTCATCGCCGGTTTCCCCGGTGAGACGGAGGAGGAGTTCGCCGCCACGCTGGAGTTCATTCGCTCCTGCGGCTTCGCGGAGATGCACATCTTCCCCTACTCCATCCGCCCCGGCACCCCGGCGGCGGAGATGGAGCAGACGCCCAAGGCCGTGAAGGAAGCCCGGGCCGCCCGGGCCGCCGCCGTCGCGGAGGAGATGCACCGGGCTTATCTGGAGGGCTGCGTGGGGCAGGTCTACGACGTCCTCTATGAGCAGCCGGCGGACGGCCTCTATCAGGGCCACGCGCCCAACTACATGCTGACCGCCGTCCCCGGCGCGGACCTCCATAACCGGACCCTGCCCACGCGGATCGTTGGCGTGGAAAACGGCGTCCTGCAAGGGGAATTGGCAGAATGCTCCGGTAAAGGCGGGAAATAAATCGCAGACCCCCTATGCAGGAAGATGAAACTGCACAGGGGGTCTGTTATGGAAAAATAGAAAAGAATAAATCCGAACCCGTCCCCGTTAGGGAACCAGTTCGGATCATCCTTTCATGGTGGACGCTAACGGACTTGAACCGCTGACCCCCTGCACGTCAAGCAGGTGCTCTAGCCAGCTGAGCTAAGCGTCCATACGCGGAACGATGTTATATTACTGCACTCGCGCCGATTTGTCAAGCCTTTTTTTGCGTTCTGCCCTGTATTTTTTGATATTGGAAAAAATTTGTCAAATTACACAGGCTGTGGTATGATAGAGCCAGAAAAATCGATAGGAGCGACAACTATGCCTGCCATCTACCTGGACAACGCCGCCACCTCCTTTCCCAAGCCCCCCGCCGTGGCGGACGCCATGCTGCGCCATATACAGGAGAACGGCGCCTCCATGAACCGGGGCGTCTACGCCTCCGCCCAGGAGGCGGGGATGACCGCCCTGCTGCTGCGGGAGGAGCTGTGCCGCCTGTTCCGCCACGGCGATCCCACCCACTGCGTGCTGACCTCCGGCAACACCATGGGGCTGAATATGATCCTGCGGGGCTGGCTGCGCCCCGGGGACCACTGCCTGGTCAGCTCCATGGAGCACAATGCCGTCATGCGCCCCCTCCAAGCCCTGGCGGAGGAGGGCGTCGCCTTCGACCGCGTCCCCTGCGACAGCCGGGGACGGATGGACCCGGAGGACCTGCGCCGGATGATCCGTCCCCACACCCGCCTGGTTCTGATCGCCCACGGCTCCAACGTGAGCGGCGGCGTCCAGGACGCAGCGGCGGTGGGCGGGATCTGCCGGGAATATGGCATCCCCTTCGCCCTGGACGCGGCCCAGACCGCCGGGCATTGGGAGATCGATTTCGACGGCTGGGGCCTGTCCGCCCTGTCTGTCCCGGGCCATAAGGGCCTCATGGGCCCCAGCGGCACGGGAGCCCTGCTGCTGTCCCCGGCCTTTGCCCGAGAGCTCCGCCCCATCGTTACCGGCGGCACCGGCAGCGCCTCGGACCTGGAGACCCAGCCCCTGTATATGCCCGACCGGTTCGAGTCCGGGACGCCCAACCTGCCCGGTATCTACGGCCTGGAGGCGGCGGTATCCTTCGTCCTGCAGACCGGCACGGAGGCCCTGCGGGCCCATGAGACCGCCCTCACCGCCCGTCTGCTGGACCAGCTGCGGGAGGTCCCCCGTATCCGCCTGGCGGGCCCCTGGGAGCTGAAGGACCGCGTGGGCGTGGTCTCCGTGGATTTTCTGGAGGCGGACAACGCCAGCGCCGCCTTCCGCCTGGAGGAGGAGCACGGCATCCTGACCCGCTGCGGCCTCCACTGCGCCCCGGCGGCCCACCGGACCCTGGGGACCTTCCCCCAGGGGACCGTGCGGTTCAGCCCCGGGTGGTTCACCACGGCCGAAGAGATCAACGCCGCGGCGGCGGCGGTCGCGGAGATCGCCTGCGGCGGGGCGTCCGGAAAAATTTTTTGAAAAAATTTGAAAAACCTCTTGCAAAATTCCGTAGAGTGTGCTATCTTATTTAAGCTGACATCAATCAGCACTGCAATATCCGGGTGTGGCGAAGTTTGGTATCGCGCTTGAATGGGGTTCAAGAGGCCGCTGGTTCGAATCCAGTCACTCGGACCAAATCGCAAAAATTCCTGTAACCGCAACGGTTACAGGAATTTTGTTTTGCCTTCTTGATGTGAATAGTTGTCAATACAAAAATACGGGAGGGGCCTGCTGCGTTACAGGTCGATCCAGATGCCCTCGTCCTGGATCTTCGCTCCCTCCAGGGAGCGGTAGAACCGCTGTGCCTCCGGGTTAGCGGCGATGAGGCCGATAAGGGTATCCGCCCCGGCTTCCTTTAGGCGGCGGCGCAGCCCGGCCATCAGCGCCTGTGCCGTGCCCCTGTGCCGCTGGCTTTTCAGCACACATATCCAGTCCAGATAGGCTTTTACAGAGCCGTCAAAGTGCGTACAAATCAGGGTGGCGTCGATACGCCCCACTACCTGTCCGTCCCTGTAAGCCAGCAGGGACAGGGCGTTCGAGAAGCGGGGGTCCTGAAAGCTCTGCCAGACGGCGGCGGTATAGGCCTCGTCGATATCCCAGCCCCAGAAATCTTCCTCCTCCCGGAGGCGGCGCTCAAAGTCCAGCACGTCCTCGACGCGCTCCAAGGTGTACGGCACTATCTGCAAGTTTTCCATACCACTGTATTCCTTTCGCTGATTTTCCTCATTATAGTATACATCCCTCCCCCTGACAAGCGGGAGTTTTCTGTAAGGAGATACGCCTATGCTGCCGATCGAACTTCGTCCCGAGAGCCCCGCCGACTTCCGCGCGGTGGAGGAGCTGACCCGGAACGCCTTCTGGAACCACCACGCTCCCGGGTGTGATGAGCATTATCTGGCCCACATCCTCCGGGAGTCCTCCGACTTTGTTCCGGAGCTGGACTATGTTGCCGTCCACGACGGGAAGGTCGTTGGGAACATCATGTATACCCGTGCAAAGATCGTCCTGGACCGGGGCGGGGAGCGGGAGGTCCTGTGCTTCGGACCTCTGGCGGTGGACCCGGCCTTTCAGGGACGGGGCGTAGGCGGCGCGCTGATCGAACGCACCAAGACCCTGGCCCGGGAGCTGGGGTATAAAGCGATCTTGATCTTTGGGGACCCGGAGTACTACAGCCGGTTCGGGTTCATTCCGGCGGAACGGTATGGCGTGGGAACTTCCTGGGGGGTATATATCATCTCCCTCCAGGCGTTGGAGCTCCAGCCCGGAGCGCTGGAGGACTGCGAGGGGTATTTTGAAGAGAGCGGGGACTATCAAATAGACCCGGAGGCATCCGCCGCTTTTGACAAAGGCTTCCCGCCCAAAGAGAAGGTCTCCGGCCTGCCCAGTCAGGAGCGGTTTCAGTGGATCATCCGGCAGACGAATCCCCGCCTTTGATCTGCGGCAGATAGGATAGCTCCAAGACCCCGCGAAAAAGGAGAAAGCAATGATATATTTAGACCATGCCGCCACCACGCCGGTATCTCCGGAAGCCGCTCAGGCAATGGTGGAGGTCCTTACGAAACGATACGGCAACCCCTCCGCCCAGTACGCCCTGGGCCGGGAGGCCAAAGCCCTGACAGACCGGGGCCGGGAAACCATCGCCGGAGCGCTGGGCTGCAAGCCCGAGCAGCTGTTTTTCACCTCCTGCGGCACGGAGGGCGACAACTGGGCCATCCGGGCGGCGCTGCACCAAAACCGCCGCGTGGGGAAGCACATCGTTACCACGGCGGTCGAGCACAGCGCCGTGCTCCAGTGCGTCAAGCAGCTGGAACGGGAAGGCTACACCGCTGACTACGTGAAACCGGACGGAGAGGGGCATATCTCCGCGGAGGCCGTGCTGAACGCCGTCCGGGAGGACACGGCCCTGGTCAGCGTCATGCTGGTGAACAACGAGACCGGGGCGGTGTTCCCGGTGGCGGAGATCGCCGCGGGGCTGAAGGGCAGGCCCGCCCTGCTCCACACCGACGCGGTGCAGGGATTTTTGAAGATACCTTTCACCGTCAAGAGCTTGGGGGCGGACTATGTCACCCTCTCCGCCCACAAGATCGGCGGTCCTAAAGGCATCGGGGCGCTGTATATCGGGGGCAGGGCGAAAAATACGCTGCCACTGCTGTTCGGCGGCGGGCAGGAGGCCGGGCTGCGGCCCGGGACGGAGGCCACGGCGCAGATCGCGGGCTTTGCCAAGGCGGTGGAGCTGCGGCTGGAGAGGCGGGAGGAGACCGCCGCCCATCTTGCCGCCTGCCGGGACTACGCCAGGGAGAAATTGAGCGCCATTCCGGACCTGCGGTTCGTAGGACCGGCCAGCGCGCCCCACATTCTGTCCGTGTCCCTGCCGGGATATCCCAGCCAGAACATCGTGGGGGAGCTGGACGGAAAGGGGATATGCATTTCCGCCGGTTCCGCCTGCCACCGGGGGAAGGCCAGCCACGTGCTGATCGCCATGGGCCTGGACAAGCGGACCGCCGCCGGGACGGTGCGGATCAGTTTCGGCCCGGAGACGGTCTTTGCGGACATCGACGCCCTGGCGGAGGCTCTGCTGGAGCACAAAAACACCCGGTTCCCCATGCTGTAGGCGATCCCTATCCCCCGTGCAGCTATTTTCATTTTTTAGGAGGTTCTCCATGCTCCGCGCTTTACGCCGGGAATCCGGCTTTTACAGAAGGCTCTGGACGCTGGCCGCGCCCATGATCCTGCAAAACATCATCACCACCTCCCTGGGCTTCGCGGACATCTTCATGGTTGGTCTGCTGGGCAACGCGGAGATGGCGGCGGCCACCGCCGCCAACGTGCCTGTGTTCATCATCCAGGTAGTCATTTTCGGCTTCCAGAGCGGCATGGCCGTCCTGGTCAGCCAGTACTGGGGACGGGGAGACACGGACAGCATCAACCGCTGTCTGGGGGTGGCCCTCTATGCCGTTACCGGGTTTTCCACCCTGCTGGCCCTGATCACCTTCCTCTTCCCCGCCCAGGTCCTCCGGCTCATCACGCCCAACGAGGAGCTGGTGGAGCTGGCGGTGCGGTACATCCAGATCGTGGGCTTCTCTTACATCTTCAACGGGATCAGCAGCATCTACGCCGGCATCCAGCGGAGCACGGAATATCCCGCCTTCGGGATGCTCCTCTTCGGGGTGTCCATGTGCGTGAATACGTTCTTGAACTTTGTGCTGATCTTCGGACACTTTGGCGCGCCCGCCATGGGCATCACGGGGGCGGCGGCGGCCACCCTGATCAGCCGGGTGGTGGAGTTCGCCATCGCCGCCACCTTCGCCCTCAGGAGCCGGCGGCTCCCGCTGCGCTGGAGCTGCATCCTCCGGCCCGGACGGGCCATCGTCCGCAGTTTCCTGATCTATTCCACGCCCGTTGTCTGCAACGAGGCCATGTGGAGCGTCGGGACCTCGATGCTCACGGTCATTATGGGACATATGGCCAACAGTCAGGACATGCTGGCGGCCTACGCGCTCGTGGGGAATATCGACAAGCTCTCCACGGTGGTCTGCTTCGGGCTGGCGGGCTCCGCCGCCGTCATCGTAGGCAAGGAGATCGGCCAGGGGCACAGCAGGGAGCGGGTCTACGAGGTCAGCTGGACGCTGCTGCTGGTCTCCATGCTGGTGGGCGGGGCCGTGATGGCGCTGCTGCTGGTACTGCTGCCTGTGTTTTTCCGGCCGGTGTTGTTTCCGTTGTTCCAACTGGCCCCCGGCGCGGCGGAGGCCGCGACTTATTTGGCGGTCGTTTATGCAGTCTTTATGCCCATGAGGGCGTTTGATATCACGAATATCACGGGGGTCCTCCGGGCGGGGGGCGACGCCAGGATGGCGTCCCTCATTGACATCGGGCCGCTGTGGCTGGCGGCCATCCCGCTGATGGCCCTGGCGGGGCTGGTCTTCCAGGCGCCTACGTGGGTGGTTTGCATTGCCATGCAGGCGGAGAATCTTTTGAAGTGTCCGATCGGGTTGATCCGCTTTCATGGGAGGAAGTGGATCAATGATGTAACACAGGGGTAGGGGGGTCTTTGCCGCGCTTCGCGCGGCGGGGGAGTTGTTTCTTCACGCCCCCCGGGGGCTCCGCGCCCCCGGACCCTGCGGTTACTTTTGCCCCGCGGCAAAAGTAACCAAAAACGCGCCAGAACCAATGGTTCTGGACTCCTTTCTCGGGGCCGCCCTTTACGGGCGTCCACCTCGGCGGGGGAGTAAAGGGCTGTGCGGCGGGGTTCTTGGTTAGGCGAAGCCTCCGAATTGGTGGTCCTTCTTCTGCCGCTCTGGTACTTGTAGAAGTCCGCCTGCCGGCCTTTCAAAGGGGTACTGCCTGCAAGGGGCACACGGTCTAACGGTACATTCTTTCGATTCGCACCCTCTTTGCCAGACCCCCGTGCCGAGTGCCGCGAGGCAACCGGGCAGCCGCAGGCTGCCGGGACGGTCGTTGCCGCGAAGCGGCAATGACGTCCCCCGGTAGGACCGTGCGCAGAAGTAAGCACTGGCATCGGCCCAAAGCACGGACGATAGACTGGAAATCCATAGGTCGTAGCGTAAATAATTACCCCCGTAATTCAGAAAGGTCCTTAGGAAACGTAGTTTCCTAAGCCCGTTTTTGCCTACTTTTGCCGGGGGGCAAAAGTAGGCGCGGGGTCCGGGGGCGAGAAGCCCCCGGGCCATCGAATAGAAACGAGCCCCCGGCCGGCCAGCCGGAACCGCCGGAGATATTCTGCATATTTTTGACAATATGCAGAATGCCCTCCGTCAAATCGCGCAAAAGGCCCCCGCCGCCGGGCGGCTCTTTTGTCGATTTGGCGGATTTTTCCACTTTTTTCTCAATATTTATTCATTTCTGGTGAAAAACTATTGACAATCCCGCGAAAAGGGAGTATGCTCCCTATCACCCGGTGAAACCGGAGCGATCCATTCAAATCATTTATGATCGATACAGGAAAAGGAGAGTTCCAGATGAAAAAGTTTGTTACGATGCTGCTGGCTCTGGTGATGGTCCTGAGCCTCGCCGCCTGCGGCGGCGGCAGCGACAGCCTTACCGTGGAGAAGGGCAAGCTCCACATGTCCACCAACGCCGAGTTCCCCCCCTATGAGATGGTCACCAACGACGGCGGCTTCGAGGGCATCGATGTGGAAGTGGCCGGCCTGATCGCGGAGAAGATGGGCCTGGAGCTGGTGGTGGACGACATGGGCTTCACCGCCGCCCTGGAGGCCGTCCAGAACGGCAAGAGCGACATCGCCATGGCGGGCATCACCGTCAACGAGGAGCGGAAGGCCAACATGGACTTTTCCGACTCCTACGCCACCGGCATCCAGGTAGTCATCATTAAGGCGGACTCCCCCGCCGTCCAGTCCCTCGACGATCTGGCCAGCGGCGTCCTCATCGGCACCCAGGAGGGTACCACCGGCTACATCTACTGCTCCGACACCGTGGAGAACGGCGGCTACGGCGAGGAACACGTCATGGCCTATGAGACCGGCGCGGTGGCCATCCAGGCCCTGCTGGCCGGCAAGGTGGACTGCGTGGTCATCGACAACCAGCCCGCCCAGGAGTACGTGAAGGCCAATCCCGGCCTGGAGATCCTGGACACCGAGTTCGCGGTGGAGGACTACGCCATCGCCGTGAAAAAGGGCAACAGCCAGCTGCTGGCCGAGGTGAACAAGGCCCTGAGCGAGCTGATCGCCGACGGCTCCGTCCAGAAGGTCGTGGACAAGTACATTACGGCGGACTGATACGAGAATAAGTCCGGCAGGGGCGGCCAGTCTTGAGGGCCGCCCCTGTCCGGTGAAAAGGAAAGGTGTGTGACGGCGTGGGTTGGACCGCGTGGTGCGAACAGCTGCTGATCCAGGCCCAGGGAGGAAGCGCCCTGGGGCCCTGGGCGGAATTGAATAAGGATTTCTATCAGGCCTTCGTTCAGGAGGGCCGGTGGAAGATGTATCTGGAGGGCGTGGGCAACACCCTGAAGGTGGCGGTGCTGGCCCTGATCCTGGGCGTGGTGCTGGGCCTGCTGGTGGCCATGGTGCGCACCTTCCACGACCAGCAGCGGGAAGAGCGGCCCGGATTCCTGCTGGGCATCCTGAACGGTATCTGCAAGGTATATACCACCGTTATCCGGGGGACGCCCATGATGGTGCAGCTGCTCATCATGGCCTTCGTGGTCTTCAAGTCCAGCCGGAATCTGGTGGGCGTGGCGGCTCTGGCCTTCGGCATCAACTCCGGGGCCTACGTGGCGGAGATCATCCGCGGCGGCCTCATGAGCGTGGACGCCGGGCAGATGGAGGCCGGGCGCTCCCTGGGGCTCAACTACATACAGACCATGCGGCACATCATCATCCCCCAGGCGGTGAAGAACATCCTCCCCGCCCTGGGCAACGAGCTCATCACCCTGCTGAAGGAGACCTCCATCGTCACGGTCATCGGCCTGCGGGACCTGACCAAGGCGGCCCAGCTGGTCACCAGCAAGACCTACGGCGGCTTTATGGCCCTGTTCGGGGTGGCGCTGGTGTATCTGGCCATGGTGATGGTCCTCAGCTGGCTCATGGGCCGGCTGGAGAGGAGGTTGAGAAGCAGTGAGCGGTAAGGACGTATTGATCCAGGTCCGGGACCTGGAGAAACATTTTGACGGCGGGTCCATCCGGGCCCTCAACGGCGTGTCCGCGGACATCCGCCGTGGGGAGGTCGTGGTGGTCATCGGGCCCTCCGGGTCCGGGAAATCCACCTTCCTGCGGTGCCTCAACCTGCTGGAGCGGCCCACCGGGGGCGCCGTCGTCTTTGACGGCGTGGACATCACGGACCCCAAGGTGAACATCGACCTCCACCGGCAGAAAATGGGCATGGTGTTCCAACATTTCAACCTGTTCCCCCACATGACCATCCTGCAAAATATGACCCTGGCTCCCATGAAGCTGCTGAAAAAGAGCCGGGAGGAGGCGGAGGAGAAGGCCCTGACCCTCCTGGACCGGGTGGGCCTGCGGGACCGGGCGGACGCCTATCCCAGCCAGCTCTCCGGCGGACAGAAGCAGCGTATCGCCATCGTCCGCGCCCTGTGCATGGAGCCGGAGGTGATGCTCTTCGACGAACCCACCTCCGCCCTGGACCCGGAGATGGTGGGCGAGGTGCTGGAGGTCATGAAGGACCTGGCCCACGAGGGCATGACCATGGTGGTGGTGACCCACGAGATGGGCTTCGCCCGAGAGGTAGGTACACGGGTGATCTTCATGGACGGCGGCGCCATCCTGGAGGAGGACCGGCCTGAGGAGCTGTTCGCCCACCCCAAGAGCGAACGTCTGAAGACCTTCCTGGCGAAGGTGCTGTAACGATCATAAAACTATAAAGAAGCGGAGAGGCTGTTCGCCTCTCCGCTTCTGTTCGTCAAAAAAGACGCAAAATGATGCTGTCAACAAGTAAGAGCTTTCCTCCACTGCCTCATAAGTCCAGCAATCCGAGCCCAATAGACTGCACATTACCATTTACGGCGTCATAGAGCCAGTCGCACACGCTTTTTCCGTTTTCCAGCTTGTCCAAGAAATTGCTTGATATAATTGTGTGCTGGGTGTTATGTGTCGTGGAATCTTCATTCAGATTCCAAATATAAATACCGATATTGGGAATATTGGCCTGCAATCCAATGACCATTTCTCTTAAAGTATTTTGAAATTGATCACCAAGTTCTTTTGTTTTTTCCATTACCCCGGTATCGATATAAGATTGATATTGTAACAAAGTATCATCACGGCAGGAGCAGTCAAACAGGATTTTTACGTTGTCCCCATATTTTTCATGAAGTGCGATCAAGCTGTCAAGCACAATGTTGTTAGAAGTCAACCTATCGGAAATTTCTTTTGGCGCCTTCCACAAATTTGCAGCGGTATCATGCCAGCCATCATACAGAAGGAGCGAGCTATCAACGCATACTGTTACATTTTTTGCTGTCGGAAAGTGTCCAATCACATCATCTGCAAGCAAGGATGTTGCAAATCCGCCTGCCGAAAAACCAGTTACAAGTAAGGTGTCAGGTTCCCCTACATATGCCTCAATTTCATCTATGAACGCAGAGTAATTGTTATAGCCGTTGTGATAAACTGTCTTGTCCGTTCCGTCTTGGGTATAATGGTATTCACCCGTTCCAGTATGGAAATCACCAGACGCATAGGGAATAACGATAAACGTCCAGTCCTTAAACGGGTTTTCATCAATTGTGCTGCCAATACCACCCTGCGCCACAAAATCCTGCGCGAATATCGTGGTCGCAAAAAAGTTTTTGCCAGCCTCTGAGGTTTCGCCGGTGATGCTTACTCCTCCACCAAAGAAGTATACGATCACCTTGTTCTGACTGCCCTTTCGGAAAATGCCATGCCATTCGCTGCCATCAGAAGATTTGGCAGCTTTTACAGGTACGTCATACCACTTCCCGATTTCCACTTCTTCACGGAATGTTGGGAAGGTTTTCAAAATTGTCAGTTTCAGAAAAACGAATATGCTGATTAGCAGAATCAAAAAAGCGAAACCAATGATTGCCAAAATTTTTATGCTCTTATGAGAATGTGTGTTTTTCTTCATAACAATAGTCCTCCCTGACAGCCGCACAAATTGTTCACAAATAGTCCTTTCAGCACTTTCAAGGGACGAACTCCGCTGAAAAAATTACAACATGGATTTCCATCCCATAATCCTGCAGCTTACCTGCTCCCGAGTTGCTCTGACCCTCACCGCAGCAGCCCCCGGATAGTCCCCAGCAGGACGGGGACGTCGATGGGCTTGGCCAGATGGGCCTCCATGCCCGCGTCCATGGAGCGCTGGATGTCGCTGTCGAACACGTTGGCCGACAGGGCCACGATGGGGATACGGGACAGGGCCGGGTCCGGCAGGGCCCGGATGGCCTCCGCCGCCTGCCAGCCGTTCATCACCGGCATTTGGATGTCCATGACCACCAGGTCGTAGGTCCCCGCCGGGGCGGAGCGGACCGCCTCCAGGGCGGCGGCGCCGTCCTCCACGGACTCCACGGAGAATCCCGCCTCCTCCAGGATGGATTCCGCGATCTCCTGGTTGAGCTCGTTGTCCTCCGCCAGGAGGATGCGGCGGCTGGAGCCGTCCCCGGCCCCGTGGTGGACCTGGGCCGGCCCATCTTCCTGGAGGCGCAGGCGCAGGGTGACGGTGAAGGTGCTCCCCTCCCCCACGGCGCTGTCCACCTCGATGCTGCCCCCCAGAAGCTCCGCCAGGTCCTTGGCGATGGCCAGCCCCAGGCCCACACCGTGGACGCCGCTGAGGGTGGTGTTCCGCTCCCGTGTGAAGGGCTCGAAGATCTGCTGGATGAACTCCTCGCTGATGCCGATGCCCGTGTCCCGGACCGCCAGGCGGTAGACCGCGCAGTGGTTGGGCAGGGTCTCGTCCTCTATGGCGGCCAGCTGGACGCTGCCCCCGGAGCTGGTGTAGGTCACGGCGTTGTTCACCAGGTACATCACCAGCTGTCCCAGCTTCTCCCGGTCGCCCAGGACCTGGTCGTGGGTCACCTGGGAGCAGTCCAGGGTGAAGTCCAGGCCCTTCTCCTCCGCCTGGGGCTGGAGGAAGGCGTAGACCTCGTTCAGCGCCTCCCAGAGGCTGAAGGGCGTCTCCTCCGCCCGGGCCTCGTTGGAGTCGATCCAGGACAGCTTGAGGACCTTGTCGATCATGTCCAGCAGCTGGCGGCTGCTGGACTCGATGCGGTCCAGATAGCCCGCTATGGCCTCGGGGCTGTCCAGATGGTGCCGGGCCAGGGCCGTGAAGCCGAAAATGGCGTTCAGGGGGGTGCGCATGTCGTGGGACATGTTGGACAGGAAGGTGTTCTTGGCCATGATGGAGGAGTTGGCGTTGTAGAGGGCCTCCTCCAGCGTCTGCTTCTGCTCCATCTCCCGGCGGAGCTCCTCGTCCACCCGGCGGCAGCCCAGGACCACCTGGGAAGCCCGGTCCTTCCGGCCCACGTTGACGAAGCGGATCTGCAGGTACTCCACCACGCCCCGCTCTACCACCCGGTAGTTGATATAGAAGGTCAGGTCCCCCGACAGCTTCCGGCGCACGTTTTCCGGAGAGAGCTCCCCGGCCACCCGCTCCCGGTCCTCCTCGTGGACCCAGCGGCCGATATAGGAGGCCAGGTAGTCCCCATAGGGCATGGCCTCCCGGGCGCTGAAAATGGCCTCCGTCCGGCCGCTGATGCGGTAGGGGCGGATGCGCTCGTCCTCCATGTCCAGGTAGAAGATGGACTCGTAGTTGACGCTGAGCCCCTCGATGACCTCCAGGCGGCGCAGGTGCTCCTGATTGATGAGGGCCCGCTCCTCATCGTAGGTGGCGATCCGGTTCTGCCACTCCCGCTCGCTCCGGGCCCGCTCCTGGAGGAGCTGCTCCTTCTTTTCGGTGGCGTCCACCAGGAAGACGTAGAACACGTCCCCCACGATCTCGCTGCAGACAAAATGGCCGTAATCCTCGATCCAGCGGATGGTGCCGTCCTTGGCTGTGATCCGGTACTCCACGTAGTCCAGGTCGAACCGGCTGCCGGCGATCTGGCGCTGGATGCTCTCCTCCACCCCGGCCAGGTCGTCGGGATGGACGATGCCGCGGAAGGAGTTCCCCGTGAGGCGGCGGAACTCCTCCAGGGTGTCACAGCGGAAGATCCGCAGAAGGCCCCGGTTGGCAAAAACGATCTCCTCGTTCCCGCCGGCCTGATAGATCAAAAATCCACCGGGCATCTCCTCCATGAAATCCATCATCTCCCGGGCGGCCTGCAGCTCCTCCTCCTCGGGGAGGAGGTCCTCCGGCCGGCGGCCCGGCACGACGCAGCCGGTCTGGAACAGGTCGATCAATGCCAGGAGATGCTCAATGACGGGGCGTTCCCTCTTTGACATGGGCCTCACCTTCTTTCCGCGTTTGTTTACTGAGTTTACCACAAAAGCGTCCGCTTGTCACCCTTTCCCCGGGAAAAATTTTCTCCGATCCCCAACAGGGAAATCATTTTGAGAAAATAACGCCGCATTTGTAGGACGCGACGACCCGGCGCGCCGCTGCAGGGCAGATTATCCAACGGCGCGCCGGGGTCGTCGCGCCCTACAGACGCAAAATGGATTTCTCTGAATTTTCCCTGAATTCTCGAATAAAACACTTGACACTCCGCCGGAGGCGTGGTATACTTCCTCAATAAACCGTTGAGAAAGTGTAAGTACGCCGGGCAGAGACCCTTCAGAGAGCCGCGGAATGGTGGGACCGCGGCGGGAACGGCCGGGCGGAATGGGCTTTCGAGGGCGGACCGAACGCGGGAGCAAGTAGGCGAGCCGGAGGGGATCTCCGTTACCAAAGCCTGCGTATGTTGGTACGCACAGAGAGGGCGCGTCTTCGCGCCAAGCCGGGTGGCACCGCAGAAGCATGTATCGCTTCTGTCCCAGCAGAGAAAGCTAGGGACAGAGGCGTTTTTCTTTTGTCCCTCGATCAAACGAAAAAGGAGAAAACATCATGAGCGAGAACAAGATCCCCTACAAGATCTACCTGTCTGAGGACGAGATGCCCCACGCCTGGTACAATCTCCGGGCCGACATGAAGAACAAGCCCGCCCCCCTCCTGAACCCCGGCACCCTCCAGCCCATGACCGCTCAGGAGCTGGAAGGCGTGTTCTGTTCCGAGCTGGTCAAGCAGGAGCTGGACGATCAGACCGCCTATTTCCAGATCCCCCGGGAGATCCGGGACTTCTACAAGATGTACCGCCCCTCCCCCCTGGTCCGGGCCTACTGCCTGGAGGAGAAGCTCCAGACCCCGGCCCATATCTACTACAAATTCGAGGGCAACAACACCTCCGGCTCCCACAAGCTCAACTCCGCCATCGCCCAGGCCTACTACGCCAAGCAGCAGGGCCTCAAGGGCGTCACCACCGAGACCGGCGCGGGCCAGTGGGGCACCGCCCTGTCCATGGCCTGCGGGTACCTGGGGCTGGACTGCAGGGTCTTCATGGTCAAGTGCTCCTATGAGCAGAAGCCCTTCCGCCGGGAGGTCATGAAGGTCTACGGCTCCTCCGTCACCCCCTCCCCCTCCGAGACGACCAATGTGGGCCGGAAGATCCTGGCGGAGTTCCCCGGCACCTCCGGGAGCCTGGGCTGCGCCATCAGCGAGGCGGTGGAGACGGCCGTGTCCATGCCGGGGTACCGCTACGTGCTGGGCAGCGTGCTCAACCAGGTGCTGCTCCACCAGTCCGTCATCGGCCTGGAGGCCAAGACCGCCATGGACAAGTACGGCGTGAAGCCCGACGTTATCATCGGCTGCGCCGGAGGCGGCAGCAACCTGGGCGGCCTCATCGCCCCCTTCATGGGCGAGAAGCTCCGGGGCGAGGCGGACTACCGCTTCATCGCCGTGGAGCCCGCCTCCTGCCCCAGCTTCACCCGGGGCGAGTACCGCTACGACTTCTGCGACACCGGCAAGGTGTGCCCCCTGTCTAAAATGTATACTCTGGGGTCCGGGTTCATACCCTCCTCCGACCACGCCGGCGGCCTGCGGTTCCACGGCATGAGCACCGTTTTGAGCCAGCTGTACGCCGACGGGCTCATGGAGGCCGTGTCCGTGAAGCAGACGGAGGTCTTCGAGGCGGCGGAGTACTTCGCCCGGGTGGAGGGCATCCTTCCCGCCCCGGAGTCCAGCCACGCCATCCTGGCGGCCGTCAACGAGGCCAAGCGGTGCAGGGAGACCGGCGAGGAGAAGACCATCCTCTTCGGCCTCACGGGAACCGGGTATTTCGATCTGGTGGCCTATGAGAAGTTCCACGACGGGGTGATGTCCAATTATGTCCCCACCGACGAGGAGATCGCCAGGAGCCTGGCGCAGCTGCCCGTGGTAGAGTGATCTTTTCTTGATCGATATAAATATTCCGGCCCGGAGGGATATCCCTCCGGGCCGGAATGTTATTTTAGCATGTTTTTATTTCTAGCTGGCCAGGATACCGCCCAGGATACCGAAGACTATCAGCTGCGCGGTATACAGCATACAGAACACCCAGGTCCGGGCCCGGGACTTGTTGTCGTACCAGTGGACCAGCAGAAGGCCCAGGGGCGCGGGGAAATAAAACAGGGTCAGCGCCGCGCCGGCCGCCAGGGCGATCCACTCCTTCTTCGCCCGGTAGGCGAAGTAGAACAGGGCGCACAGCAGCACCAGCAGGGCCCCCAGATGCACCCGCAGCAGGATCGTCCAGGCTGCCGCCGCAGCCACCGCCACGGCCTGGGCGGCGATGTCCCGCTTCTGGGAGCCGCCCTCCTTCCGCTGGAAGAACAGCAGCATGACGCCGCCGATCAGCAGGCCCCAGGCCGGGTTCTGCACGCCGCCGTTCCAAAGCTTCCCGCTCATGGCCCAGTCGTAGGGCACCTCGGAGGCCAGGGCGCAGCCTCCCAGCTCCAGCAGGAGCCTGCGCTTGTCCTCTGTCTGATCGACGGCCTCCACCAGCAGCTTGGCGTATAGCGGCAGGGCCAGGGTGGCGGTCATCGTGAGCAGCATGGCTTGGACGGCCCATTGGGCGGTGGCGCCGGAGGCCATGATCTGCTCCATCTCCGCCGGAGAGGCGCCGTCCAGGCGCAGCATCCCCCGCTGGATCACCGCCGTACTCAGCGTGCTCAGGCAGAGCAGGAGGATGCCGATCCAGTGGAGATTCAATTCGGAGATCTTGATCGTCCGGTTCTCCGGCCGGATGGATGATAATCTGATGGGCATGAGGCGTCCTCCTGTTCTGGCTTCGCCGGCGGCGCCGGCTCCTTCAGCATACCGCCTTCCAGAGGTTTTGTCAAGTGCGGCGGGTAGACGGTGCAATATTCCCGCGCAGCTATGTACCCCGCCCCATTCTCCTCTCCAGCCCCACCATCCCCTCGCAGAACCGTTCCCATGGTTCCAATATCGTCAATGATGGGTCGCCCTCGCGGATACGCATGGTGCGGCGGATCTCCTTGGGAATAACGACGCGCCCCAGGTCGTCGATGCGGCGCACGATTCCGGTTGCTTTCATTCTCGATTCCTCCCGTATCTGCCGCGCCGGGGCGCGGCAAGTATATTGTATCGCTTTGGAAAACATGGATAGTATCCGCAGAACCTGGGAAGGTATGCAGATTTTTGGCTGGATTTGTTTCCCTGCCGGAAAAAGGAGGTATCTGCAAAAAAGACAGCCGCCGGCATACGGCGTCTCCCTCTTTTTCCCGCCGTACCAGCAAAATGGTACAAATACCACTATAACGGAATAGCCATTTCGTGTCGAATCCTGTAAAATATTGTCAGGAGGCGATCAAAATGGATCTACGCGCAAATATGGCAACGTTTTTCCAGAAATTCGCGGCGAAGCAGGGCCTGTCCATCGCCAAGCTGCAGATCATCGTGGACGTGTCCCGCAATACGTTCTACGCCTACGTCAGAGGCAAGGGCAACCCCACGCTGTCCTCCATCGAGTGCATCGCGTCATGCCTGGGCGTCGATCCGATCGCCATTCTGCTGGGCATATACGACCCCGGAAGCAGCGAGGTCTCCGTGCTGCTCCTGAACACGATCCGGTGCGTCTCGGAGCTGACGCCGGAGGACCGGGAGCAATTTATCAAACTGTTCATCCGGGAGATGGTACGCCTGTGGGACACGGAATAAACGCCCAGGCGGCGCTGGGCTACCGGCGGCCCATGGCGGTCCTGGAACTGGCCCGGCACGGCTCCGGAGGGCTTTTCCCGCTGTGTCCCCGGTGCGGCAGCGCCATGGAGCGGGAGTACCAGGGTTATTGCGACCGCTGCGGCCAGCGCCTGGACTGGCGCGGGCTCCCCAGAGCGCGGGTCATCGACTGAGGGCAGCGCCGGGGCCTCTCCGTTCCCGGCTTTATAACCGGAGGGCTAAAAAGGAAGACACGCTGGGGCATGTCTTCCTTTTTAGCAGCAACTCCGGTCCCTGAAGGAACAACGAAGGCTCCCGTCACGACAATTTCTGTTTCAATTCATACAGCAGACCCATGGCCTCGATGGGCGTCATGGCGTCGGGCTGGGCCCGGCGCAGCCGGTCGATGACCTCCGCCTCGGAGATGGCCTCCATGGACACCTGCTCCTCCCTGGGCGCGGCCAGCAGGGGCGGGGTCTTCCCCGACTGGCTCTCCAGCTCCTTGAGGATGGTCCGGGCCTTTTTCACCACCGCCTCCGGCAGTCCCGCCAGCTTGGCCACCTCGATGCCGTAGCTCCGGTCCGCCCCGCCGGGGAGAATGCGCCGCAGGAACACCAGATCGTCCCCCCGGCTCTTGATGGCGATGTTGTAGTTCTTCACCCCCGGCAGAGTGTTCTCCAGCTCCGTGAGTTCGTGGTAGTGGGTGGCAAAGAGGGTCTTCGCCCCCAGCTTTTTCCTGTCCGCGCAGTGTTCCAGCACCGCCTGGGCGATGCTCATGCCGTCAAAGGTGCTGGTGCCCCGCCCGATCTCGTCCAGAATAAGGAGGCTCCTGCCGGTGGCGTGCTTCAGGATGTCCGCCACCTCGGTCATCTCCACCATGAAGGTGGACTGGCCCGCGCTGAGATCGTCGCTGGCCCCGATGCGGGTAAAGATCCGGTCCACCACCCCGATCCGGGCCGCCCGGGCGGGCACGAAGGACCCCACCTGGGCCATCAGCGTGATGAGGGCCACCTGCCGCATGTAGGTGGATTTTCCCGCCATATTGGGCCCGGTGATGATGGCGATCCGGTCCTCCTTCTCCCCCATGTACGTGTCGTTGGGGACGAACAGGGCGTCTTTCAGCACCCGCTCCACCACGGGATGCCGCCCGTCGTGGATCTCGATGACGCCGCTCTCGTCCATCACCGGGCGGCAGTACCCGTTCTTCGCCGCCACGGCGGCCAGGGAGGCAAAGGCGTCCAGCTGGGCGACGGCCGCCGCCGTGGCCTGGATGCGCCCCATCTGCGCCCCCACCTGCTCCCGCAGCTTGGTGAACAGCTCATACTCCAGCGCCGTCAGCCGGTCGTTGGCCGTCAGCACCGTGTGCTCCAGATCCTTTAATTCCTGGGTAATGAACCGCTCGCAGTTAGCCAGGGTCTGCTTGCGGATATACGTCTCCGGCACCAGCTCATAGTAGCTCTTGCTGACCTCGATATAGTACCCGAATACCTTATTATAGCCCACCTTCAGGCTCTTGATGCCGGTCTTCTCCTTCTCCCGGGCCTCCACGTCGGCGATGACGCCCTTGCCGCCGCTGAGGATGTCCCGGAGCCGGTCCACCTCCTGGTCGTACCCATCCCGGATCACGCCCCCTTCCCGCACGGAGAAGGGCGGCTCGTCCACCACGGCCCTGCACACCAGGGCATACACGTCCTCCAGCACGTCCAGCTCCCGGCCCAGCTCCCCCAGCCGTCCGCCGGAGAAAGGGGACAGCTTCTCCCGCAGCTCCGGCAGCTTCTCCAGCGCCGCGCGCAGGCTGGCCATGTCCCGTCCTCCGGCGCTGCCGTAGACGATGCGCCCGATGAGCCGCTCCATGTCCCCGATGCCCTGCAGGGCGAAGATCAGCTCCTCCCGCCCGATGGCGTCCTTCACCAGAGCCTCCACGGCCCCCAGCCGCCGGTTGACGGCGGCAACGTTCAGCAGGGGGCGCTCCAGCCAGCTCCGCAGCAGCCGCCCGCCCATGGCGGTCTTCGTCTTATCCAGCACCCACAGCAGGCTCCCCCGCTTCTCCTTGCCCCGGAGGGTGGCGGTGAGCTCCAGATTCCGGCGGGTGTTCAGGTCCAGCTCCATGAACCGGCCCTGCTCGTAGTATTCCAGATCGTTGATGTGGCTCAGGTCCGTCTTCTGGGTCTCGTACAGATAGCCCAGCAGCCCCCCCAGGGCCAGCAGGGCGGCGGGATTTCCCTGAGGCAGGGCCCCGGCAGCCTCCCGTCCGTACTGCTTTTCCACCAGTCTCCGGCACGCCTCGGGCTGGAAGCGGGCCGCGCCGCCCCGCTCCACCCGGCAGTTGAATTTTTCCTTCAAAAGCGCGGCAAGCTCCCCCTGCGCACAGGCTCCCTCATTCAGAAGAGCCTCGGCGGGGGAGAAGCGGCCCAGCTCGTTCATCACGTGGTTGACCCGCTCCGGCCCGGAGAAGGCGGTAGCGTGGGTCTTCCCGGTGGTGATGTCGCAGAAGCAGAGCCCTGCGTTGTTTTCGTCGATATAGATGCCGCAGATATAGTTTGCCTGATTCCCCTCCAGCATAGCCGCGTCCACGGTGCCGGGGGTGACCACCCGGATGATGTCCCGCTTCACGATGCCCTTGGCGGCGGCGGGGTCCTCCATCTGCTCGCAGATGGCCACCTTATATCCCTTGGAGATCAGCCTGGCGATATAGCCGTCGCAGGAGTGGTAGGGGACGCCGCACATAGGGGTGCGCTCGTCCTCAGGCTTCGCCCGGTCCCGGGAGGTCAAGGTCAGGTCCAGCTCCTGACTGGCCACGATGGCGTCCTCGTTGAACATCTCATAGAAGTCGCCCAGACGGAAGAAGAGGATGGCGTCCTTGTTCTCCTCTTTTATCTTCAGGTATTGCTGCATCATGGGGGTAGTGTCTGCAGGCATCGTTCGTCATCCTCTCTCTTCTTGCCGGCAGCGCGGGGCTGGTTCGGTTGATTTTCCGTCTTGCTCCACCCTTGACAAACCCGCCGGCCTGCTTTATAATAATAACGAAAGGGCAACTGCTGATCAGCGGTTTAGCCCGGCTTTATGGATTAGGCTTCTAATAGAAACCGTCACTTTGCCGAGTGGCGGTTTCTGCGTCTCTTGATCATGATAGTGACTGTAAAGTCCCCCACATGAAATGTAATACGCATGAGCTCCACCTCCTTCCGGAGGATGTAGCCAAACCGCCGACCGTATGATTGCAACGCCCTTCCGGCCTCCCTTGCGGGAGACTCTTTCATTATACCGAATACACCGCTTTTTGTCAATTCCTGCCGCGAATTTGTCCGCATACCCGCCTTGACAAACC
>ERZ808054.48-NODE-48-length-151415-cov-7.045322_pt1 | contig 151415 bp, 143 predicted proteins | sample MGYA00380201_ERZ808054 | MGnify/ENA primary metagenome ERZ808054 (study PRJEB31490, sample SAMN06133419) | mouse gut metagenome | isolation source: Z5_2 | host: mice | place: China: Chengdu | collected 2015-05 ...
GGTGGCTCTAAAGTGTTAAAATCCGAGGTGGCTCTCAAGCGATAAAACGGTGGCTCCGAAGCGTTAGAATATTCAATTACCGAAATCATGTGCTACTCATAATATTAATTATCATAACATAAATATAGTACACCTTCCACATATTTTCATAAATTTCGTAAAAAATAAGACATACCAGATAAGTTCACCCTATCCGATATGCCTTTATATACTCCTATTTAACTCAATAATTTCAAAATCTGTAATTTTCTTATACTCCTGTCCCAATATATACTGATCCTTGCTTTTATCATTGGCACTTTTAACTATGAATGAGACTGGGCTGTATTGATTTGTACTAGTATTCTCCCGCCTTAAAAACAAATGCAGTATATATTCTTTTTTATCCTGAAATATAACAAAATCTGCTACAATAAAAGATAACGGATTTGTCCTGTACTGGTAAAATTTGATGAATTCTGCTGATTTTAACATACCAAAAATTTCATCAAAATGGTCAAGCTTTATTTCTATCCTGTTATATTCCGCTTTATTGTGCTTTTTCAAATCATTTCTTTTTAACTGTTTGTCTTTTATTTTATTATAACCATTTATGCCTAAATATTTTTTGTTTTTCCCGTAAACATGCTGCAAACCCAATAAATGACATAAGTTTTCGACATAAAATACAATCTCAATATCTATCATATTATTCAATTGATACTTAAATATGCGATTGCATAACTGCGTCTCATAAATATCAAGTATTTCATCCAAATCTTTTGTCTTTTTACACATATTCACTCCTGAAAAACAATAGGCTATGGTTTTCTCCACAGCCTACTATTCGAATAGCAGATTGGTTTCCCTACCCCAATCAGGTCAAATTCTGTGTATATTTTAATTCCTCACAGAAAAGGATGGCGTGGCTATTCATTACACACCAATATAAGTATTTCTACTATTTTCTTTACTTATTCTTAGCATATTATCTTCTGTTTGAGATTACGATACCACAAAAACGCTTATTTATCAAGTGATTTGACCAAAATAAATTATTTTTGTCATTATATTATATGAACCATTTGCCAAATGTTACAAAATCTTATCTCTCAATCTTCCACATACGGTTTTACTTCATATCTCAGCAGAGCATCATACACCTTTTTGGGAATTTTATTTTTATATTTATCTGCCATAATCAATATATCAGCTTGTTTGTGCCTCTTGTATTCCACAAATGCATCTTCAGGAGTGTCCCAATAGGACAGACGTATTACTTCGTCATGACCATATGGCTTAATCTCCCCATAATACATTTTCATACGATTATCATATCTTATACCCAGCGGAAGATCATTTCGGGTTTTAAACACTTCTAAATCATTCAAATTTTAAATAATCCTTTATACGAGGGCACTGAAAAACTCCCACTTTTTTGTTGGGAGTTTTCTTATCTCTATATAAACAGCATCTGTGTACAAATTTGCTCCAAAGCATGCAAGGAAAAGCGTTCCCTTACTGCATAACCGGCTCCGTCAGCCTCGTGATTCTCTTGACATTTGCCACAAATGCTGTGATATACATTTGCAGTTCCATGGCAAACAGCCCTCTCGAATCCGCTCTGCGTAATCCGTGGGCTTCTTTTAATTCCCCATTCTTTTCTTCAATCCGATGCCGAATCTTCATCCGTTCCCTGAAATATTCACTCTCCTCAAATTTTAGTCTTTCCAGGTTCTTTTCGCTTGCCTGGGTAATGCTGTAACTCCGTTCCTTTGATTTCCCTCTCCCTACACGGCAGCTTTCTCTTAACGGGCATTTCCTGCATTTCACTTTGCTAAATATATATCTTAAATAGGTATTCCCGTTCTTTGCTGTCCGTTTTTCTACCCGCATCGCCAATTCCCCGGCTGGACACTGCAGCATTCCGGCATCCTTATTGTAACAAAATCCTTCTTCCAGTTTTCCGTTTGCTGCCGCTGCCACCGCCGTATTTGTCCGTGCAATTAATGTAATCCCTTCGCCACAGGCTTCCAGATTATCATCGCTGACATATGCCATATCCCCTATTACTTCTGTTACTTCTATCCCGGTTTCCTGCACCTTTTCTATCAGTCCCGGTAACTCCTGGCCGTCCGGCGCACCTCCATGCGTTACGCTTATCCCCGCAATCAGACGTTCCTCTGTCATTGCCAGGTGGTTTTTATATCCGTAAAATGTGCTCGTTGGCGTTTTGTGACCAAACCGTGCATCTTTGTCATCCTTTGAACGGATATCCCTGATCTTTTCATCCTCAAGCAGTTCCTTCATTTCCCTGGCAAGCTCCTGTATCTTCCCGCTGCCGCAGGCTGCTATCCCTTCCTCCAGAGCCTTTAGCAGATTTTTTGTATATGCAATCTCTTCCTCCAGTCCGGCTTCCAGGGATGGTTTTTCGGGGAATTTTTCTGATAAATCAAAAGCATTTTTATAGATTTCCTTCCGGAGCTGTTTACTCATATCCCGCAAAATCTGTGTAGGGGATTTCGCACGGACAGATGCGTTTGTATGGGTGGAATCTACGATAATGGTTCCTGATTTTATCAGACCTTTATCCAAAGCCTGCCGGATCGTTTCCTTTAACAGCTCTTCAAGAATATCTTCTGTAATGCGGTTTTTCCTGAATTTTGTGAGAAGGCTGGGGTCAATCATTTTTGCTTCCGGTTCCAGGTCTAGAAAAAATTTATATGCCATATCTGTCTGGGCGCTGCTGATCAGAGTTTCATCAGACAGGTCGTAGAGCTTTTTCAAGAACAGTAGTTTGAACATCATCTCTGGTTCTTTTGCCGGGCGTCCGAAATTTTCACAATACTGTTTCCGCAGCATAGGATTTACAAAACTGAAATCAATGTTCTCTTTTATCTTCCGCAAAAGATGATTTGCAGGAATGACTGCATCGTAAATCTCCTGATAAGGTGATAATGATAGTTTCAACTGTGAATGATCTTTCAGCATTTCGGAGCCCTCCTTCCCTATATTTCTATTATAACGCCAATACGGAAAAAAGCCCAATTCTTTTTTCAAAGAATCAGACTTTTTCAGTGCCCTCATAAATACAGCATTTTCAAGCATTTTCCTACCACTCATACGGCGTCGCCTGATACACGTAATAATTAAGCCAATTTGTATATAAATTATTACTATGCGACCGCCATTGTAGTTCAGGCTTTCTGGAAGGGTCATCCTTCGGATAATAATTTCTTGGAATATGTATCGGCAGTCCCTTGCCCAAATCCCGTTTGTATTCCGCATCCAATGTGTAGCGATCATATTCAGGATGTCCGTTTACAAAGATTTTCCTGCCATTCTCAGCGTATGCCAAAAACACGCCTGCCTCTTCTGATTCAGCAAGCACCGTAACATCATTACAATGATGTATATCTGCCGCCGGCGTCTCTGTATGACGGCTGTGCGGCGCGAGAAAGAAATCGTCAAATCCGCGCACCAGTGGAACTTTTCGATTCTGTACTTTATGCGAATACAGTCCAAACAGCTTTTCTGGCAAAAGGCGTTTTTGAATCCCATAATAATGATAAAAGCCTGCCTGTGCCCCCCAGCAGATGTGAAGAGTTGAGGTCACATGCTCTTGTGCCCAGTCCATAATATCGCATACTTCCTGCCAGTAATCGACTTCTTCAAATGCAATATCTTCCACAGGCGCTCCCGTGATGATCAATCCATCATAGCGCTTATCCATAATCTGCTCAAACGTTGTATAAAACCGATTGAGATGATTCGCTGAAGTATTGAGCGATATATGGCTTGTCACCATCAAAAATGTGACATCAACTTGCAGCGGTGTGTTGGATAACGCACGCAAAAGCTGTAGCTCTGTGTCCTGTTTTACAGGCATCAGATTTAAAATACATACTTGCAGCGGACGGATATCCTGGTGCACCGCGCGGTTCTCATCCATCACAAATATATTTTCATTCTCCAATATCCCTTTTGCCGGCAAATCCTTCTGTACTTTAATTGGCATTTCTCTATACCTCCATCTCCAAATATTCTGTCATAAACTGTTCTTCCGTAAGTATTGGGACATTGAGCTCTTTCGCTTTCTTGTTTTTTGATGAGGAAGACGTGACATCATTATTGATAAGACAGACCGTTTTCGCAGAGACGCTGCCCGCGACCTTTCCCCCCCTTTTCTCAATGAGATCTTTGAGTTCGGTTCTGCTGCCAAAATGATTCAGGCTTCCTGTTACGACAAAGGTTTTTCCATCTAGTGTTTGTCCTGCCTCGTCAATTTCCTCTTTGATAATACGAACCTCCCCTAAGAGATTGTCAAATCGTCTGTTGTTCTCCTCGTCAGCAAAATAGTCAGAAAAAGCCTTGCCAATCACCTCTCCAATGCCGTCAATCTCGCTAAGCTCCTCCGCTGTAGCATGCCGCATGGCATCAATATCATACTTAAAATACCTACAGATTACCTTCGCGTTGGCAAGACCGATATTTGCAATACCAAGGCTGTAAATCAGCTTTGGCAGTTCTATATCCCTTGATTTCTCAATGCCGTCCATAAGCTTTTTGTAGGACCGCTCTCCAAAACCCTCCATCTCCACGATTTCTGACTTGTATCTGTCAAGATGGAACATATCCTGATATTGATGGATAAAACCCTTTGCGATAAACTTCTCAAGTGTTGCCTCAGACAATCCATCTATATTCATCGCATCACGGCTGACAAACAGGGTGAATGATTTGATTTTCTTAGCATCACAATCAGGATTTGTACAATAAAGAGACTGCACTTCATTAACAGCTCGCACCTCTGTCCTACCACCGCATGCAGGACAACTCTCTGGAATCTCCACACTGTCGCTGCCTGTGAGATTCTCTGCGATCTGCGGTATGATCATGTTTGCTTTGTACACGGTGATTCTGTCCCCAATACCAAGCTTTAATCCTTTTAAAATACTAATATTGTGTACAGAAGCCCTGCTCACAGTCGTTCCCTCAAGATCAACTGGTTCAAAGATTGCCACAGGATTAATCAATCCTGTACGACTTGGACTCCACTCAATTTCCTTAAGCGTGGTCTCTCGTATCTCATCTGCCCATTTAAATGCGATGGAATCCCGCGGATACTTCGCGGTCCTGCCAAGTGAACGCCCATAGGCAATGTCATCATAGATCAGTACAAGACCATCTGAGGGCACATCATAGGTCTGAACGCGATTCTCATAATCTACCACCGCATCTACAATCGTATTCGCATTAACTTTTACATATTGTACGACGTCAAATCCCTGGTTCCTTAAAAATTCAAATTGTCTCTCCCTTGAATTCTCAAAATCGATCCCGTCAGCCTTCACCAAGGAAAATGCATAAAAACGCACATTTCGCTCTGCGGTAATCTGATTATTGAGCTGTCTAACAGAGCCAGAACAAAGATTTCTAGGATTTTTATACTTTGCATCCACATCCTCTATATGGCTGTTGATTTCCTCGAAATCCTGATAGGTAATAACTGCCTCACCTCTAAGTGTCAGCTCACCCTGATAATTGATGCGCAGTGGAATGTTCCTAAACACCTTCGCATTGTTGGTGATAACCTCGCCTACCTCGCCATTTCCGCGCGTGACCGCCTTTAACAGCCCGCCATTCTGATATGTTAGCACGATGGTAAGTCCATCCAATTTCCAGCTAAGCAGTCCATCCTTGTCGCCAAGCCAGTCCTTAAGCTCCTCTCTCTCCTTCGTCTTTCCCAGAGACAGCATCGGACTCTCATGCGCCTCTTTGGGCAGCTCGTCCACCGCTTCATAACCGACACTGATCGTAGGGCTTCCCGCTAAGACCATACCTGTTTGCTGCTCGAGTGCCTCCAATTCCTCATAGAGTTTGTCATACTCAAAATTACTCATGATTTCCTTGTCCTGTGCATAATATGCCCTTGACGCTTCTCTTAGTTTCTCCACAAGCGTTTTCATTCTATGTAACGTTTCGTTCGTTTCCGCCATACTATCCTCCATCTTATCACTATATTCTACAAAACCATTGCTTGACATCCCACACATTCGATACAGTGCTTCGCGCTCTGCTCCTTAGTCCGTCTCCACTACTATTTTATTGATTGTCTGACATCCCGCACATTCGATACAATGTTTCGCGCTCTGCTCCCTTTAACTCACGATATGTCCCACTCTTTAGTCCATCAAGCTTTATATTCATCACACGAACGCGTGTAAGTGACTTGACACTGTATCCAAAACACCCGCACATTCGTCGAATCTGCCTGTTCAACCCCTGTGTAAGCGTGATCTGAAATGTAAATTTGCCAACATGTTTCAGTGTGCATGGGCGTGTTGTCACATCCAACTCTTTCAAATAGACTCCCTGTGACATCCCGACAAGAAAAGCTTCTGTGATTTCTCTGTCTACTTTGACAAGATATTCCTTCTCATGACCGTTTGCGCCCTTCATCATGCGCTGTATCAATTCTCCGTCATTTGTCAGAATCATCAGTCCATCGGAATCTTTGTCAAGGCGCCCCGCATAGGTAAGCCTAACGGGGTATTTGACCGCCTCCACAATCGTCTTTTCCGCATGCCGGTCCTTCTCTGTACAGGTAATCCCAACAGGCTTATTGTACGCTAAGACTACCTTTGCTGCTGCTGATTGAATCCTCTTATGATTGACCTCAACAACGTCGCTGTCACAGACCTTCATACCACTTACAGCCACTTGACCATTTACGATTACCCTGCCTTGATCGATCAGTTTATCTGCCTCACGCCTAGAACAGATCCCACACGCTGCAAGATATTTATTTAATCTGGTCATCATTACTCCTTTATAAAAACTTCTTTAATCTCGCAATGGCTTTCTGCTCAAAATCCACCAATTCCTTAGCGACCTCCATTGACGCATTTCCAGAATTTTGATGATGATTCATCGATTTCCACATGCTCGTAATGCCTCTGTTACTTCCCTGTATCATCAACTCTGCTATTTTGCTCGTACTGCAATTGGTAAAGGTATTCATCTGTATACCGCCTTTGAGCATCATATCCTGCACTGCACTGGCATGATATCCTTCTGCATGTTCAGTTTGCAGCCTGTCTGTAGCCTTATTCTGTATCACAGAATACCATAGCTTTTCCTTCGAAAGCTCCTGTTGCAGCTCATTGTTATGAACCTTTTCTGAAATGGTATTAATGGCATTGATCGCCATTGCGGAATTTTTCTGGACTTCCTTTAAAATCTCCTGATCATCCTTTTTCATAGCTATCATCCTTTCTGCTCTGTTAAGATAGCTATAGTATTGCCATTATTTAGCATCTTATGCCTGTATCTCCATGTCCTGCGGCACAGTGTCCTCCACCTCTCCTATCAGAACTTCAAGCTTTTCAACCTTCTCAAAAGGATAGATCACGCCCCACTGTGCACGAAGCTCGTCCATCTGCTTCATGATAAAGACAGTTTCTTTATGCGGCATCTCCCAGCACTCTTTCTCGCCCTTCTCAATCGCCTCCAGACAAGCGTTAATCTCGTATTCGTAGCCTGTAATCTGTTTGGGTGCTTTCTCTGATTTAATCGCTTTATAAGTTGTGTCATACACCGACACAGCCGCAAAATTATTAATATTTTCAATCGCGATATATCCTTTTGGACCATAGATCACTCCACGTCTGTCACTCAGTCCATTCATCGTGCAGTTGAGCACTGCCATTCTGCCATCCTTATATGTGATTGTAATGCTTTCCGAGGCATCAACGCCGGAGTCAGTCAATATACAGGAAGACTCCATTCGTTCTATTTCTCTTCCAAACATCATTGCGGCGAAGTTTAATGTATATACCCCCAAGTCCAGCAATGTCCCTCCGGCAAGCGCTGGGTCGGTAAGCCTTTTCTTATTGGATATCATATATCCAAGATTCGCTGTCAACATGGTTGGTTCTCCTATGATGCCAGAGTTGAGAATCCCCTTGATTGTAGTGAGCATCGGCATATAGCGCACCCACATCGCCTCTGCCACAAACACGCCTTTTTCCTTCGCCAATGCCAGTATTTCCTCTGCCTGTGCTGCATTGGCTGTAAATGCCTTCTCACAAAGCACGTTTTTACCATTTTCGATGCAAAGCTTCATGTTGTCATAATGCTCCGAGTGTGGTGTTGCAATATAAATCAAGTCAACCTTATCATCGATCATCATTTCCTCATAGGAGGTGTATGCCATTTTGATACCATGTTCATCCGCAAACTGCTGCGCTCTTTCCTCACTCCTTGACGCAACGCCATGACATTTTACATTCTTCATTTTCTTGACAGTGCCTGCCATAATGCCTGCCATCTTGCCCGTTCCTATGATACCAATTCTCTTCTGTTTAAACATAGCTCTTCCCTACCTTTCACGACAACTATCGTATAAATGAAAGCCCATGCAGCGCAAAGCCACATGGGTTTTCATCGTTAAGCACTATTCTATTATAGACGATATAGGCATGTCTTTTCAAGATAATCTATTGATTATCTATCAAAAAATTCCGCCTTTACAAATCCTGTTGTCCCGTTATAATTTATCTTAAACCACTCACCCTGATCTTCAAGCAGATCATAAGAACTTCCAGCCTGTGCAGTGCCAAGCTTTTCAGATTCCTGATTTGCCTGACTTCTGACATTTACATTCGTTGTGGCTGTGATCGTACCAATAGGCTCCACAGTCACCTCCGCAGTAATTACCTCAAGATAATCACTCTTGATATAGGCTTCTTTGTCCTCAAAGATTACCTTACTCCATCCATTGACGCGCTCTTCAATACGCATGAGCTCTGTTCCTGATTGTGCTTTACCAATCTTGTCCGCTTCTTCACTGTCTGAAGAACGCACATTTACAGTATCTGTCGTCCGCACGATCTGATTGACAGTCTTGTTCTCAAGCGGCTGCTCTGGCGGAGCTTCCTCCTCTGTGGGCTGCGACGACTCAGGTTCTGACGCCGGCACAGTCTCTGTCTGAGGCGTATCTGGTGTTTCGTCCTGTGTCTCTAATTTTGCCAGCGCGACCCCGACAGATTCCTTCAAAACCTGAGGCAGCTCACTCATAAACTGCTCCAGCGCCTCATCTGACGCAATCGCTTCATTATAATTAACATCTATTTTATTATACAAATCAACGACATCATCCTGGTTTGTGACAAGCTTAAACGCGGCTTTAATATTTTCCTCTGTGTCACCGTCAATCTTGAGGCTTCCATCCTCTGACGTATACACATAAAATGCATTCAGACCAGGTGCTTCTGTCTCAATATCCCTGATCTTAACATCATATGTAACATACACAAAATAGGAATTCTCTTCGATTCCTGGTTTGGTATAGCATTTGATATTGTCATATCGCTCTATAAATTCGCTCTTTTTCTCATAAGTAATAATTTCTTTATCACTATTATAATCCTTGACTGATCGGACCGTGTCCATATCACCAGATGCCAGTGCGTTGTAAAATCCACGAATCATATCATTGACATTCACATATGCATTCTCAGCCAAAGGCTCTTCACTCAAAGATGATACGCCAGTGACTGCGATGCCGCTCTCTCCATGATCAGCGTTATTGTTTACAGTCTGCGCCTTTTGGGATCCTGCGTAGGTGATAATTACAGCGATAACAATCGCACATGCCGCCACTGGAAGTACAATTTTTGCGGCATTCATAGCAATTCCCTTGATATGATCGGCTGAAAAGTCTTTTACATCTTTTCCAATCATCGAATCAAGGGATGGTGTGGTCTTCGTATTTTCGGGTATTTTCTCTTCCTTTATAAGTTCTGCTTTTGTTTCGGTCTTAGCTTCTGCCGCTGGTTTCTGATCCGCGGTCGTCTTATCTTCTTTGTTTTCTGCTTTATTATCTAAAACTTCTGTATTTTCAATAGTAGTATTTGTCTTGGTATTCTGATTATTTTTATTCTTGTTTCTTTTTTTATTCCTGTTAGTTCTGTTCTCCATCCATACTCCTATCTGCCGCTGTCAATTCTATCCCAGGAAATGCACCCGGCAGGAATCGAACCTGCATTAAAGGCGTCGGAGGCCTTCGTTCTATCCATTAGACTACGAGTGCTTGCATTACGTTTGTAATCATAACACAATTTTTCTTATTTGTCTACACAAGAACACAATTTTTTTATTCCAATCTCTCAATGCTGATATTTCTCACAAAATTCGTCAAACGCAAAGACCTGTCTCTGCAAAGCTTGAAAAGCCGCTGCATCCTTTGACGCCAAACCGTCTATGAACTGAAACAGCTTCTCCTGCACTTTATAGTGTTCTCTCGCATCAACACGATAAGAATTGGCTATGCGCATGAGCTTGTCCAGATATTTTGCGATTTGTCTGTCATTCTGCTTTTTTAAGGCATTTTGAAAAAGCTCCATGTTGTCTAGCTCCTGTGTATCCGTTACCGCGGCAAATGTGTTGGCGCCAATTGCATAATAATGCTCGCCAATCTGGTAAATAAAACTTTTCTTTTCATACAAGCTTTCCTTAAAATTACTCATATATGTCCTCCAATCTCTTAAAATTTTACCATGATTTACAAGCTTTGTCATCACCTTTTGAGACTTTTCACATAGTTCTTTACATCCTTGTCAGGGTTTAAGGACTCCCGTATCTTTTGCAATGCCTTGTTGTAGGTCCACGCATCCATTTGACACGCATCCGCAAGCATTCGGCAGGCTTCATAGGGGAAGCAGATGAAAGTCTCTGCCATCAGCCATGCCGCAGCCATCTGTGCATAATATCCCTGTGAGAAAACTCTATTCAAAACAATAAGTATTTTTTCCAGATAAGGGTATTGCACTTTCGTCTGTGCAGAGCGTTCTGTATTTGCGGGATTTTGCTCAATATCTGCCATGCTCACAGTTCTGTTTCTTGAAATTTTATGATTATCCACATCGTACTTCAAATACTGACTCAATAGCAGGATTAACCCCACTCTAACCTCATATTCCTGCTTAGAGTACAGATACGGCTGTATAAATGTCCATACTGCATCCCGATATCTGTTCGCAAACGTAAAGGAATTGCAGAAACTGTCACACACGGACCAGTTATCAACACATGGAATAAAAGCCTTTAAGTACGCAATCCCCTCCTCACATGAAATCCCTTTTTTGGCCGTTCCATAACCGATGAGCATTCCGCGCAGCATCGTCTCCTCAAAGAATAAGTCCGCGCAGACACCTTCACAGGCGGCAGTTTCCTCCTGCCACCTTAAGGTGTTGCTCTTATCATTAACAATGCATTTTGCAAACTGTCTGATCTGCGGCAGCCTGACCCCCAAAAGAGGTTTTGCCCCAGGAATCAGCCCTGCCGAAAATTCTCTGTACTGCGTATCTGCATACTGTGCAAGCATCTCTCTGATTTCTTCCCGCATGAATCACTGACCGCCTTTTCGATATTGGACTGGCGTCATGCCCATTTTTTTCTTAAAGATACGGTTAAAATGCTCAACATTAGGATATCCAACTGCCATCGCCACATTCTCAACGGTCATGTTGCCATTTCGCAACAATGTCTTCGCCTTTTTTAAACGAATGTTTATTAAGATATCTCCGAAGGTTTTTCCAGATTTTTCGTGAATATATTTGCTCAAATACGGCTCTGACAGATGAAAATGTGCCGCGACATCACTGAGCGCTGTCGCCTGATAGTTTGCTTGAATATAATTGAAAATCTCCATCATTCGCTCATCCTGACAAGCTTCATTGGTCTGAATCTGCGGCAGTTTGTTGACGCTGACACAAAGTGCGTGTATAGATGCCTTGATAATATCATCATCCATGCCGACACCCCAGAATTTCTCACCTTTGCAGGTGACACTCACATAGGCGATCGCCTTGGAGGATGAACCCTTTGTGAGCGCATGCTCCTCGTAGTCCGACAACTGATAGCTGACACCAAAATACTGTTTGATTGTGTTGCTCACCGCGTCAAGACGTCCATTTCCATTGGCATCGACGGTTGTTTTCTTGTCGCCGCAGACGATCACTGCCTCCGCCATAATCCCATCTACCTGTTTGAAATGACACTCACTGATCTGAAACAGCGGCATGTTATCCACATAATTTTCACAGAAAATATCATAAACCCACTGCGGAGAGAGAACCTTGTGCTCCTGGTCTGAGACATCCTTAACTAAATAGCCCACCTCCTCGCGCATCGCATAGGGAAGCGAAATGCCGTAATTTTGTTTCAGAATATAGTTGACGCCACCCTTTCCAGACTGGCTGTTGATGCGGATTACATCTGCGTCGTAATTTCTGCCGACGTCCTTCGGGTCAACTGGCAGGTAAGGCACTGTCCACTTGTCTGTCTGTTTCTCCTCACGCCACTGCATTCCTTTTGCGATGGCATCCTGATGTGAGCCTGAGAACGCCGTAAATACAAGGTCACCGGAATAGGGCTGTCTCTCGTGCACTTTCATGCGCGTGAAAAGCTCATAGTTCTCTCTGATTTCCGGCATATTCGAAAAATCAAGCTTGGGATCTACACCGTGTGAGAACATGTTCATTGCCACGGTGATCAAGTCTACATTTCCAGTCCGCTCGCCATTGCCAAAAAGCGTTCCCTCCACGCGGTCTGCACCGGCAAGAATGCTGAACTCCGCATCGCACACACCACAGCCACGGTCATTGTGCGGATGGACGGAAAGCACAACGGCATCTCTGTATTTGAGATTTTTATGAATATATTCCACCTGTGTGGCAAACACATGCGGCATCGCATTCTCAACAGTTGTCGGGATATTGATGATCGCCTTGTTGTCCGCAGTCGGCTGCCAGATGTCCAGCACGGCATTGCAGACCTCGACGGCATAGTCCACCTCTGTGCCGTGGAAGCTCTCCGGGCTGTACTCAAACGAAAAGTTTCCGTCTGTCTCTGCTGCAAGCTTTTTTAACAGCTCCGCGCCGTCTGTCGCAATCTTCTTGATCTCCTCTTTGCTTTTTTTGAACACTTGCTCGCGTTGCGCTACCGAGGTGGAGTTATACAGATGAATGACTGCATGAGGCGCGCCCTTGACTGCCTCAAAGGTCTTTTTGATAATGTGCTCTCTTGCCTGCGTGAGCACCTGCACTGTCACGTCCTCTGGTATCATATTCCTTTCTATTAAAGCACGCATAAATTCATACTCTGTCTCTGACGCCGCAGGGAATCCTACTTCGATCTCCTTAAAGCCGATGTCCACAAGCATCTCAAAGAAATGTAATTTTTCCTCCAGACTCATAGGCTCAATGAGTGCCTGATTCCCGTCTCTCAAATCAACCGAACACCAGATTGGCGGCTCAGTGACTGCATCCTTCTTCACCCAGTCATATGTACAGACTGGCGGTAAAAAATATGATTTTTCGTACTTGCTTGCATGTTCCATGTCTCATTCCTCCATTTTATTTGTTTTACCAATCACGTTCCCCGATGGCATCGTCCACATTCAGATCAACATCAAACCATCTTAAAATCTTATCTACATCTGTCGCAATACTGTCTCTTGCCACTGTCTCGATCTCACTGTCGTTCTCTTCAAATTCTTCCTGTAAGTCGTTAATTGCCATTGTCATCGTGTCAAATTTCTCCTGAATCTGTCCAAGATCCGATACGCCAGTTTCTAAAAAAGCAACCACGTTCTCCAACTCTGCTTTAATCTTATCTACTAGAAAATCTGGAAAATAACCGTCGTGATACATCTCTTTTAAAAACCGATAGGTTTCATCAAAGCGCTTCATATCAACCTCCATACTTCAACCTTGCCAACAAAAAAATCTTTCGCTCCACAACATGTTATTGCAGAGACGAAAGACTCATCCATATTCTTTCGCGGTACCACTCTACTTCATATTTTTATACAAAAATATGCACTCCTTCAGCACGATAATGCCTTCCCCTGATAACGGCAGGTAATCCGTTGCACCCTACTGAATCACTTGTCTGTTCAGGCGCACAGCTCCAAGACGAGTTCACTGCAATTCCCATACTGCCTCGCACCCTCACGACAGCTCTCTGAAATGTTCCATGCAGCTACTACTTCTTTTCATTGCCTTTCTCATTGTTATTTATCACTGATACAGCTATGATACCATACATCTATCCAATTTGGAATAGTTAAAATTAATCATTTTTATTGATATTTTTTATTATATCATTTTTATCCAAGTGTCAGACTTAAATACCCTTCCTCATAATTCCACTCTGAAAAACGTTTCGGTAGCAGTATCATGCCCCCCATATTCCGCTCAAATGCCCATGTGGTGCCCGTATAGAGAAGCAGCTCAGGCAGAATCTCGTGAAGCGCATTGTCATGAAGCGTCGTCTCGATGATGTGAAGGCTGTCGTTCTCTATGCGATACATCAATACAGCACGCTGTATGTCAGCAGCATTTGTGGTACTGGTCAGCAGCAGCGTTTTTCCTCCGCAGAACTGATTCTCTTTGACAGCGTAGCCAATGGCCTGCTCATCCCATTCTACATAGCCTTCCTTTTCAAAGGCTTCATCCCGCACAGTTTTGTAATCTCTCGCACTGACCTCCGTAACTGCCCAGCTGCCCAGCTCCTCTAGCTCTCTATCCTCCGCTTCTGTCTCTGCGGCTCTTAGAGTATTCTCACCACTTGACGGAATAACTGGTGTCCCTGTACATCTGCCAGCATAAATCCAGCAGGGGCTCTCCCCGAAAGCGTCCACAAAACCTTGCTTCTCATAATATTCCTGCAAATCTCTGTCTGCTGGCTGTAGTATTAGTGGCTCATCATATTTCTCCACAGCATGCCGCAAAATTTGTGATGCATATCCCTTTTTTCTGTACGCGGGAAGCGTCCCCACCGCATATACATAACGGGCGTTCTCCTTGTTTCCGTTGATCGTGACCTGTACTGGCAGCAGGCTTGCCATTGAGACTGGACGACTATCCTCATAGATCACAAGCATGTTTTCCTTCTCAAAGCGATGTTCAAGATACATTTCTATATATGCTTTGTCATCGTGAAAACACTGCTGCCATAAATAAATGAGTTCCTCTGGATTCCTCTCATTTGCAAACACAACACGGCTCTCCTGCGCCCAGTACTTCTTTAATAAAATCTCAGGATAATAAGACAGCTTCGCCTTTCTAAGGCCCAAATCTCCAGTGTCCTCCTCACGATTGACATACTGGAAATCCTGTGCTGCGTGAAGCACAAACTGCTGATTGATCATCGGATAGGCACCTTGCAAATCAGGAAATGCCTTCTCAAAATGCACAACAAAGGTATCTTCATTCAGTGCTTCACCAATGGTGAATGCTACCATCTTATCCACTTTGTACAAAACACCGCCTGTAAGACCCAGCTCATTGAAATTGGTAAAAGCCACTTCCAGCACACCAATTTCCTGTTCCATGTCATCGTTCCACTTATCTGCCCGAAGTGAAGCCCATTCCTTTGCCATTCTGCGGCACTCCGGTATATTTTGCTGCGTCATCGGCTCATAGCGCCAGTCACCATCATCCATAAAGCGTGCAATATGATTTCTCTTTCCATGCAGCTTTTTCCCCTTGAGCGAAGTAAGCTTTTCTGTAGAGTATACATAGTCTGCGTCAGCTCTGTCTGAGAAAATTTCAAATTCTCCCGGAAACCATTCCAATAAGTCCAATCTGTCTCTTTCAGAGATCGGATACATGACCAGCGCATGACCATACACTGCACATATTCTCTTCAAGTGTTCGATGGCTGCTTTCTTATCCCCATTCCCAAACGGAAAGGAATACTGAAAATGATGTTGCCCCATACATCTGATCACACCGCAGCCATAAGCAGTTCCAACCTGAACCTTATACACATCTGCCCATATAAAATTATTCGCGAATGTGTACTCGCAGGCATCCAGTTTATCTTCTCTCAGTTTATTGTTCATCCAATCTCTGTCATCCAGTGAAATAGGATGAAAAATCAATTTTTCCTGTTCCAGCATTTCAATTCCCCGTCCTACTTTGATTCTTGCCTCTAAAGCTTTTTTAACCATGCTCTAGTATATCCGAAAGTCTCATAAATATTGACTTCCATTTGTTTTTCCAGTTTATAGGTTCTACGTGAAGATGTCAACGCAAAAATAAATTGTTTGAAAAATTATAAAAATTCTATTGATTATCTGACAATTTTGTACTAACATAGTATTAGATGTACGATATGCATTTACGATAAACGAAAGAAGGGGGTACACAGTATGGAAGGCTTAAAGAATATCATGGAGGATGATGTGGAATACCATCTCAACAAGCTGCTTCCCACAATGCCGGATATTTGTTCATGTGATACTTGCAAACTGGATATGGCGACCTATGCGCTCAACCGCTTAAAGCCTAATTACGTCAGAACAGACACCGGTGCACTATTTCATAAGCTAAATACCTCGTCCACACAAGCAAAAACTGAAATACTTACCGCTGTTGTCACAGCAATCAATATAATAGGTTCACATCCTCACCATGACCCAAACGAGTAGGAGGCTCCTCCTACTCAATATATATGTTTTTCACAGATATCATTCAAACAGCACCTATCACAGTAAGGTTTTGTCCTTGCTGTACAAATCTCGCGTCCATGGTCAACGAGTCTGTGGCAGAATTGATTTCCCTCCTCAGGGGGAATCAACTCCCACAATGCCATTTCTACCTTTTTTGGTTCCTTGATTCCATCCACTAGTCCCATACGGTTTGTGAGCCGTATACAGTGCGTATCTGTCACGATCGCCGGTTTGCCAAACACATTTCCCATGATAAGATTTGCACTCTTTCTCCCGACACCCGGAAGCTTTAACAGCATGTTAAAATCATCCGGCACTTTACAATCAAATTCATCCCGCAGCATTTTCATACATGCACTGATGTCCCGTGCTTTACTGCGCCCTAGCCCGCACGGTCTGACAATGCGCTCAATCTCCTCAACATCAGCATTTGCTATGGCGTCGATCGTTGGATACTCTGCATACAAGTCCTGCACGATTACATTGACTCTCGCGTCGGTGCACTGTGCCGCCAGACGCACACTGACTAGCAGCTTCCACGCCTCATTGTAATCTAGTGTACAGTCTGAGTCTGGATACGCCTTCTTGAGTCGCTCTATGATCTCAAGCGCAAAAGCCTTCTTTCTCTTTTTGCTTTTTTTTCTCATCTTTATTGCTTCCCGTTATTCCCATTCACATGGATTCCTATGATATCTCTAAAAGCTTTGTCATTTCTTTAACTCATCTTTATAAAACTGCTTAAACTCCTCATAGCCTTGGGCAGTGAGCTGCTCCTTCTGGAATTTTTTATTCTTGTTCATGCGGGCCACAAGCACTTGTGTGCCGTCCTGTCTCTCTCTCTGTGCCTCTGCAATAATCTCACAAAGCCGGTCACCGGACACGCCTTTTTCAATCAAGTACGCTGTCTTTTTGCTCTGGTTTGGCACCTTGAAGCTGCTCTCCATCAGAATCAGTATAATGCGCTCAAAGCCGATGGAAAAGCCGCACGCAGGTACGTCCTTCCCTGTAAACCTGCCGACCATCTTGTCATAGCGCCCGCCGCCGCCACAGCTTATGCCAAGCTCAGGCATCATGATCTCAAAGATTGTGCCTGTATAATAGGACATGCCGCGCACCAAGGTAGGGTCAAAGACAAGCTGGAAACAGTCGTCTTTTGTGGCATTGACGCTCTCGATAATCTCACGAAAGCCCGCCTTGGCTTCCTCGTCAAAAAATCCGGTCATCTTTTCCTCGATGAAAGACAGCCTGTCCTCTGACGCGTCCAGATCCCGAAACAGTGCGAGATATTTTTCAACGCTGCCGCTGTCGTATCCGTCTGCAATCAGCTCGCGCTCCACACCTTCCAAGCCGATCTTGTCCATTTTGTCCAATGTGATAAACACATCATCAAAATCTTTCTCCTCAAAACCACTGTAGGCGGCCATTGCCTTTAAGAGTCTGCGGTCATTAATCCGAATCTGAAAATTCTTGAAGCCCAGCTTGCCCAGTGTGGTGGTCGTCGCAAGAATCAGCTCGATCTCTGCGAGATTGGACTCCTCGCCAAGTATGTCAATATCACACTGCATAAACTGGCGGTATCTGCCTTTTTGCGGCTTGTCTGCCCGCCATACATTTCCGATCTGCAATGCCTTGAACGGGGAGGGCAGCTCGTTGGCATGGTTTGAGTAATATCTCACGAGAGGAACCGTCAAATCATAGCGCATTCCAAAATCCACAACATCGGACTCTGACTGCGCTGTTTCAAGATTGAGCTTTTCTCCCCTTTTTAAGATTTTAAATATCAGTTTTTCGTTTTCGCCGCCCTGCTTGCTGCTGAGATTTTCGATATTTTCCATACAGGGCGTTTCCATCGGGGTAAATCCAAATTTACCATATGTTTCTTTGATTACACTGATCACGTAATCACGAATCTGCATTTCCTCCGGCATGATATCCTTCATGCCTGTCACGGGCTTTTTGTTCAGTGCCATAACTGTACCTCATTTCTTTTATATATACTATGTCACACTCAATCACAACCAAAATTTCCGACAGTTCCTTTTGACCACGGACTGCCCACGTCACAACGTCCGTGGTGGTACTGGGTGTTGACGGTGCCCTCCTGCTGCTCGTCCGACACATTGACCTTGATGCGGCTCACGCCGTTTTCGGTCTTGCTGTCAAGCATCTTGATAATATCGTCGATTTCCTGCTCTTGCTGGTGCTGCTTTTTAGCCTCAAGCTCATCCATATCTTCCAGACCACTGAATACTGCCATGTTATACTCCTCCTTTAGTCATATCATTATCATATCGTATCATACCATATATTTAGATTGAATACAAATTCTATTTTGTTAATTCTACATCACATGCAAATCAATAAATGCCAGTGTCAGTTCGTCCTCACTGATTTTACGGACAAAAAAGCGGGCTGTCAGATCACTCATTTTTCCGTTTAATGGGACATTATCATAGTGAATTACTGCGATATCCTCTTTGCCCATCCAGCCATAATCTGACGAAATGTCAATCCCTGTGATAATTTCTTCTTTATCGGGATTGTCCAGCAGCGAGGTCACTTTATAATCAGCAGAACCAAATTCCTGTTCAAAAGTCATGATATCGTCCCCTCCATTGCTATATCCGCACCAGTCCCACAGCCTGTTCAAATGCCTCTATGGATTCCGCTCTTGCGGCAGCTTTATGCCATTTTTTCAATAATTCTAAATCCTTCTGTTGCAGAATGCAGGTTTTGAGTGAATCTGAAAGTTCTCCAAGATCTTCAAGAAGTTCAATTACAGCTTCTGCCCGGTCTTCCGCTTTGCCCTCTTTTCTTCCCTCTGCTCTGCCATCTTTCCATCCCTCTGCTCTGCCATCTGCCTTTTCTTTATTTAAAAGTCTTTCAAATGAACTGCACATATCTTTCTCATCTCCCTTTCTTAACTGTTCTATCCATTCTCCCCGTTCTTTTTCGTTCAGTTTCCGTATGACATTTGAAAACCATGTAATCCATTCATTTAAGTCGTTTGTATCCATTGTTCTGATCCGGTGCATCAGCCCTGCGATGCCGTCTGTCCATTCCTGCCTTGTCCGCTTCCTGTCTGCCAGAAATATGTTGTCGATCAGTGTGTTTGAATTGCTGATTTCGGATTCTGTGAGCTTATTGACAGATACGAGTGCATATTCAAAGTCTACAACATATTTCCCAAACAGCTCCGCCTGATCGATCATCTGGCTGAATCTGCACGGTGCAGTCCAGCTGCGCTCGCCGTTATACAGGACGATGGGCATGATGGCTGGCAGCCTGTAATCCTTCCTGCTGCGTTCATTTTTATCACAGTTTTTAAAGTAATCCAGCCAGATTGCCGTCATATATACTAGTAACCGAAAGGGCATAGTAAAATCATTGAAACTTTGCAGCTCAAAAAGGAAGAACAAATATATGACGCCTTTCGTTGTATACACCTTATAGACTAAATCAGATTCATAGGTATCAAACTGGTCTGTAATAAATTCTTTGTCAATCAGTTCCAAATCTTTTTCTTCGAGAGCCATCATCCAGTCAAGCGCGATGTATTTTTTGATAAAATCTAGGAAATTCTTTTTGATCGAAAATATCCTCTTGTATCCCTTGTCATGCGCATTGTCAGTATGATTTTTCTGTGTGTGTTCTTTATACTGCATAGTCATGTATTCTGCTGCTCTCCTGTTCTGGTAAGTTTTTATGAGTGCTGTTTTTTCCTTACGGAGGATATTTTATCTCCTGTAATCATAGTATCACAGGTATTCTGAAGTTTCAATCAACAGTATCTCGTTAATTCTACATCGAACCTACAGTGAATCCCGAAAGTTTAACACTTGTTGAGCGAATAGAGGCTGCACAAACATATGATGAAATTACGACATGTCGCGATTCAACAAGGGGTTCAAATGGATCTTATTCAGGTAATAAATACATCAAATTATGTCGGAAATAACCGGCAGAATTTGTACATAAAAAAGCAGCCACACGGTAGCAATTTTCTACTGTATAGTTGCTTTTTCTCGGCTTGAGGGGTTGGCACGGGGTTACTCACTCTTTATTGGCGGTTGTTGATAGAGCTTTCTGTTCACTTCTTTTTTCAAAATTTCGATTTCTGCTTTTGCAGCTTCTACACCGCCGTTTTCTAATTGGCGCTCTATTCGCTCGATAATAGATAACTGATCGAACAAATTACCATTGTATTCCTTTTCATTAGGTGGCATACCACTCGCCTCCTTCACAATTAAGAAACTCGTTTTTGTTATATGGACAGTATATCACATATGAACTATGATATCTATATTTTTCCTGTTAAATTCAATATAATATCCAAAAAGTACAAACCTGTATGCAGTTGCGGTGTATCTGATCTACATTGCGGTATATTTTATCGGACATCATTATTTTGAAATATGGAATGCATCTGTGATTTTCTCGGAATTTCTAATTGCGACTGCAATTGTCATCTTGATCTGTGTTCAGAAGCTGGGCCGGAAAGAATAGGGATATTGGAGCAAAAGGAGTTTGGCGCATTTGGTATACTTGCGCACAACTCCTTTTGTCAAATTTAATTTATTTTTTTCGATGAATTTTACTGCACTGCTGTTTACGTTGTAATTTTTTGGATAATGTGTTTGTCGTTTTCTCTTTCTCTTTTCTGGATTGGATTCTTTTCTCTGCAACAAAAACATACTATCCGTCTATTTCATGAACCTTAACGCCACCAAAGATAGAAGTCAGCTTATTTTTGTACCAGTCAAGTCTCTTTGTAACCATAACCAGCTTTCCGCCTATAACCAATTTTTTATATCCAACCTCAATAAAATGTTTTGGAACAGAAAAATCTGCGTGATAGGGTGGATTAGACAATATCAGTGTAAAATCCCCTTCTTCTATATTATTGTAGCCATCACTCACTCTAATTCTAATATTGGGCACATGGTTCCTGCGCAAATTCATTGTTGCATACGCTATCGCCTGCTCAGAAACATCACACATTACGACGTTTTCTTCACCGATCAGTTTGCCTGCTAGTATACCTACAATGCCATATCCACAACCCAAATCCAGTACTTTATCATACGGTGAGAAATCTACAACTGATAACATGGCTAATGTACCATTGTCAATCGAATTGGGCGAAAAAATTGAAGGTGACGTTTCAAATACCATATCAACATCTTTAATTCTTGTAGAAATCATCTGTTATGCCTCCAAATTCCAAGTGTTTATGAATAGTTTATCGTTATTATCTTACCACTAAAGCCTACACAATGCCATGATATTGAATGTCTTTCATTGCTTATATGGCACTGATCACATGAAGTCAGACATCTCTATCCCCTCGATTGATAGATTTATTTTTTTGAAAACTGCATCACTGCTTAAAATATAGATCTCATTTTTCCCTTGTTCAAACAATATCGTTTCATCTGCCTGCATGTTATCGCTGTCGCATAAAACATGTTTTGTACCGTCTGGACTGATCTGTACAAGCTGGTATGTACCTGTCTCTAATGCAATGTTATAGGAAATGGTAACTTCTTTTTCCTGCCCTAAATCAACTGAAAACAACTTACTGTCCTCGTTTACCTGCACATCTTTTCCCTTTAAAATGGAGTGGTCAGAGGAGGTCCACCCTCTTTTCAGAGATTTTCCAACAATGCTTTTCGGATTTTCAGCATTTTCAGTGCTGTATGACGCTGCATCACTAGATAGTTCCAATGATTCTTCTGGCATCGTTTCGCTGTCTGCATCTTGCGGCTTGCTAGACGAAGTTTCACCGGTCAAATCTGACTGTTCTTCCGACATCGTTTCGCTGTCTGGACCTTGCATATTGTGTTTACCAACAAGCATAAAATGTGTTTCTCCATTGTTGTCTGTATAAAATTCAAATACGTTGTGGTCTCCAATTTTACATGCTGTGAGCAAGGCACACAGCGAAAGTCCCAACATAAACACACAGCTTTTTTGATAAGTTCTTTTCATAATACGCACTCCCCCTCATCTTTCTATCCTGATGCAACATAAGTTTAGAGATTCAAAATATTACAGTACTTTTCATAATAGCCCTCAATCCTGCTTCTGGCAATTCCTGCTTGATATCCTTTTTCGATCTCATCGGAATAAATGCTGGTATCAAACGGCAAAAAATGACCTTTCTCTGCTGGAACAATCTCAAAAGTATTTTCATCTATAGATTTCACATTCTGCATCTGCGCTATACTTTGCCGTATTTTGCCGGGAGTCGGTGTGATGAGTCCTTGACTTTTTGGTTTTGGTATCTGCATTTTTTGGTAAAAATCCTGTATATCCTTTACTGTAAACTGCTCGATTCCATAATAATGAAACATGAGAACAAGTTCTTCGAGCTGTAAGCTAAATGGCAAACAAGAGAAATCAACCTCAAATGATTTACAGTAATAAATAACTTCTTTCTTGTTTAATTTTGTCCAATCCATGTTTTCCCTCCCTTAGGAACTGTAGGAAAATATCCTGCGCAAGTTGCAACGGTTATTTTCCCACAGTTCCTTATTTCAAGTCACAATTTAATTGTTCAAGAATTGTTTCGTACATCTCCGCCCAGTCAGGAAACCCGTTGTTCTTGAACAAAACGATAACATTTTGGATCTGCTGCAACAATTGTTCCTGCGTTATGGTAATCCAATAGTTATCGCCTTGATAAAAATCATTCTCGAGCCATTCATAGCGTTCATATGCTTGTTTGTTCGCATCTATGCCCCATTCATAGACCTCTACTGGTCCAAAACATCCTTTTGAGATGAGAATGATATTTCCGTCCTGATTTGGCATAAGTTTGGGTTTGCTATAAACCCATTTTTCAATATACACGGTTTTATTATTTAAATGCATTCTAAATTCTTTTCCTTTTGATATAATTCGTTAAAATAAGCGTTCTTTTCCAACAGCTCAGAAAAAGTTCCACTGCCGACAATGCTTCCCTCCCGAAAGACATAGATTTTGTCAAAATCACGAATGGAAGTTAGGCGGTGGGCAATTGCAATCACGGTTGCATCTTTTACCTGTGCCAAAACATTTTTCATAACAATGTGCTCTGTGACATTGTCGAGCGCGGATGTCGCTTCATCCAAAACGACAATCTCTGCATGGTCAAACCATAGTCTAGCCAATGCAAGCCGCTGTTTCTCACCGCCAGACAGACAAGCTCCCTTCTCACCAATTCTCGTGTCAAGACCACTGTCCAAAGCTGCAAGCAATGGCAGCAGTTGTGTATTTTCGAGACTCGTATGAAGTTCGTCCTCTAGGACTTCCTTCTCAAAAACCAGATTTTCTCTGATTGTACCATCAAATACGGGCGTGTCCTGAGAGAAATAAGACACCTTTTCATACAGCGATTCCAGCGAGAACCTTTTTAATGGTTTATCATCAATCAGAATTTCGCCAGACTCATACTTGAGCAAGCCGATTAATATTTTTGCCAATGTCGATTTTCCAGAACCGGACTCCCCGACAAATGCCACCTTTTGCCCCTTCTGAATTGTCAGACTCACATCGTTTAATATTTTCTTGTTATTTTCTGCGATATTTTCATGACAATAAGCAAATGAAACGTTTTCAACACGAATTTTATTAGAGAACGCATCAAAAAGTTCTCCTTCTTGTAGTTGCCTGTCCTCCTTCAAATCCAGCAGTCCTTCAAACCGTACCCATGCGGCTTTGTCCAATTTGTACTGAATATATATGACATTTAATATGGCAATGGGCGTGTATGCGTTGTCAATCAGCGTGATGAGCGCAACGACAGAACCAACGGACAACTGGCGGTTGTTCCACGCATAGACCATAAGCCCGATATCCAAGCAGGCAACCAACAAGGCAAATATGGTGAAAAAGGCTTCATGTATCATGGTCATTTTGACTTTTGATGCCACGATGCTTCGCTTGGCACGAGACGCCTTATGAAGCTCGGTTGGAAATTGATGCTTCATGCGAAAAACAGGCATTTCCATAAAGCCCCGCACGAGGAAATGATTGAGCTGCTCCTCGTTGTTCAATATCTTTTCTTTAATCTGATACAGTCCCTTCAGTAATAAATTGGTCACAATAAAAACTACGACATACCCTGCAAGCAGAGAATATGTTATCTTGTGGTCGATTTTCCAGATAAAAAATAAGCTGAACAAAATCGTTGGAAGTATTTGTCTAACAACGCAGAACCAAAAGTTATAGAGGACTCCTTTCCCTGCATTGGCACCGTTTTCAATCTGCTGTACTAATTTCCCTGTGCCGAGCTTTTGGTATTCCGCATAATCCATTCTGCCAATTTTCTGTAATGCTAGCAGTTTAAAGTCCAGATAAATTTCATTGGACAGCTTTGCCGTCGGGTACTCATCCAGATAATTCATTCCATAATTGATAACAAGCACCGCACCGTACAACAGTATTCCAGAAATGGTTATTGTTCGTTCTGTCAGACCGTCTACAATCCTTTGAAAATAATCCGCCTTATAATTTGCCATAAATGCATTCAATAATCCAATTGCCAGATATACAAGAACCCAAATTTTATTTTTTCTTACAATTTCTTTCATATAGCGCATAACTGTACTCCTTTACTAAATTCAATCATTCTGCCACCTATTCGTGTCTTTGAATCAGTACAGTTGCGACTGTCAGCAAGTTCAAAGTTCCTCAGCACAATCTGCTAACAGTTTTGATCAACTGTACTGAGTAGTTATCTCGGATTAATTTCTTCAAGTGTATTCACCTCCAATGTTGTTTGAATCTAATTCCTTGCCAGCACATTACTTCACCGCAACAATCACAGAAAACTTTTGACAGGTATAGACGCATTTGACAATCTGAAAGCCGCTGTGTCTAAGCCACTGTGTCTCCTGTTCTACAGAGCATTCTCTGTCTAATTTTCTGCGTTCCCTCCACAGCGCGATATCCTTGTCTGTCAGGCCGCGGTCTGACAACTGGTTTTCCCAATAGGCGTCAAACCAGCGATTCAGCTCAGGCTGGCCTGCACAGAACTGGTCATAGTTTACGAACACGCCTCCCTGCGGCAGTCGGTCATATAGTTCTGAAAATAAGTTCTTTTTGTCCTTATCTTCCAAATGATGAATAGACAGTGCTGAAATCACTGCATCAAACGCCGCGTCGGGCAGCTTATGACTATAATTACCGACTTCGTAGGATATGGTTTCTATGTGGTCAAACCGTTTGCGGGCTATGTCCAGCATATCATCAGCGATATCGATAAGGATATACTCAGCGCTGGGAAAATGCTGATACCAATAAGAAGTCAGTAATCCCGTTCCCGCCCCCAAATCAATAATCCTGTTTGGTGCGTCTATATTTGACGTGATGAACGCTGTTGTTTTCAGGTAAAATTCGTCAAAACAGGGAATAAATTTCCTGCGGTTTACATCGTATTCTCTTGCGATTTTGTTAAATTGTTCTTGTATATCCACACGCATATCCATTTGTAATACCTCTTATTTTGTATTCCTCTTTCTGTACTTCTTTTCGATCACGAGCACATATACCATCATGGCAACAATGCTTTCCATCATGACTCCCACTACGGAGAGCATTGCCCATGCGGAATTTTGCCCTGCAAGCAGCGGAACGCCTAAGACCATCAGCACAACGCCAAATGTGCCAAACAGCTTCGACATTGCATGGTTATACTTTTTAATATCCGTAACTTCAAACATCTCCGCGTTTGCCCAAAATCCCATTGGTTTTGGTTTCTTTGAAAACCATGCATAAACAGCCCAGCAAAGAAATGCCACCCCAATCATACAGAATACTATAAAACCCAATATCCGCCCCTCCATTTTCACACCTCCATAAAATGAGAAATTATCACGTCTATTATTTTGTCAATGGACGCGCCCAGATTGCTTTCGCCCCAGCCTAATTCCCAGCGGTTCTCATCAAACACATCTGAAATCACATAGATTGCTGACGCTGCACATTTTCTATAGTTTGCGATGGTAAATAGCCCTACACCTTCCATCTCCACGCATAAAGCGCCTTTTTCCCTGTAGTCTATAATCTGCCCCCATGTCTCGTGATATCCCGCGTCGGTGGTCCAGTGCTTTCCCCTTCGAAACGAAATGGCATTTTGGGTGAGAAGCCTGTCAAGACCGTCTGTCAGCGCTTTCGTGGCGTCGATGATATCCTTATCAAATCCATACAGTCTTGCAACCGCTGTGTCATTGTATGCACCGTCTGTCAGCACGATATCTCCCGGCTTCAAATCGGTCTGCAAACCGCCCGCAAAACCTATGTGAATCAATTCCTCAACGCCGCCCGCAATCAAATCCTCCGCCTGTGTTGCAATTGCGGGCGAACACATATGCCCTTTGATAAATCCGACTTCTTCGTTTTCATAAAATACGTAGAGTTCTCCGCCCAACGGATATTTATATTCCCCGCAATTTCTGGAAAGCATAGTATCATAAAAGCTGTCTGCCAGCAGAAATACTCTTTTGGGGATATGGATAGTATCCATATTATAACCAGCATTTTCCAGCTCCAGACGAACGATTTGGGCAGGGTCTGTCAGTACGTCATTCTTGTTTATAGTGTTATTTTTATTCATATGTATCTTCTTTCCTTTCCTAGTAAGTGAACGATTGTCCGACTCTCAGTTCTAGTATATGGAAAATTCGACAAGAACACAACCTATTTTCATGAATTTACATTGTCATTTGTGTAGAAATCCTTTATTATTATAATAAATTACCAATACAACAGTTTGAAAAAATTTGGAGGTGCGTACATGGAGAAATGGTTATATGTGATGACAATCAAAAAAAGCAAGACCTACAACAAGATGACGAAAGCGGTCGTGGAAAAGCATGTGGAGAATCTAAGACAGTTGGATGCCGACGGCAAAATTGAGCTTTGCGGTCCTTTCAAGGGCTATCCCGGCGTCGCCGGCATGGTTATTTTCAAGACGCAGAGCTATGAGGAGGCAGATGCTCTGTGCAAGCTAGAACCGCTTGTCGTAGGAGGCTTCGCGACATATACGCTCGCAGCCTTGCAGGTGGCTGACAAAGAAAATAATTATTTGCTGTAATAAGGTTTTGAGAGCCGTTATTTCATCTTAGCGTGCTTTGTACAATAAAATTCCCCGACTATGTCGGGGAAACTGTATCTTTTGAATATAATATTTTCAGTATAATTGGCGTTGATATAGAAGACACTATGATCAAAAAGATTACCGAAGTAAAATATACTGGTGTCAACAGACCAGCTGTTAACCCCTTTTGCGCTACGATCAATGCAACTTCTCCTCTTGTCATCATTCCTACACCAATCTTGAACGAATCTAATCCGTTAAATTTACACAGATGTGCCGTCAACCCACAACCGACCACCTTTGAAATTAATCCAACTGCAACAAAAGCTATCGAGAAAACCAGGATGTTCATCGTCACACTTTCCACATTGGTTTTCAGACCAATACTTGCAAAAAAGACTGGACCGAACAACATATACGAGTTTGTATCCATTTTGGCTGCTATATACTCAGAGTCGCGGATTGAGCAGAGAATAATTCCCGCCACATAGGCACCTGTGATATCCGCAATACCAAAATATTTCTCTGCTATGTATGCCATGGCAAAACAAAGCGCGAGCCCCATAATCGGAATACGTCTTGTATGCGGATATTTGTTGTCCACATACTGAAATATTTTATAACAGATGAATCCAACGACAATGGCAAACACAAAAAATAAAACGGTATTGATCAGTACTGTCATGGGTTGAGATTCTGGATTCTTAAAACCGATCACAAAGGTTAATACAATAATGCCGATAATGTCATCAATAATTGCTGCACTTAATATAGTGGTTCCGACCTTACCCTTTAATTTCCCCATTTCTTTTAGGGATTCCACCGTAATGCTCACGGAAGTTGCCGTCAGGATGGTTCCGACAAAGACCGCCTTGTAAAACTCCTCTGATCCCCATGGAGCAACACCGTAAAATGCCATATACAGGAGCGCGCCGCATATCAACGGAATAAATACACCTGCACAGGCAATCAGCGCAGCGATTGGCCCTGTCTTCATCAAATCCTTTAAGTCTGTTTCAAGTCCTGCCGAAAACATCAGCAGTACCACACCAATCTCAGCGAGCTGTATCAGAAAATCTGACTGTTCCACCCACCCCAAAAGACTCGGTCCAATCAAAAGTCCTGCAATAATCTCACCCACCACCTGTGGCGCTTTGCATTTCCTTGCAGCTATTCCGCATACTTTCGCAGCGACAAGAATAATCGCCAGATTCTTAAACATGAAATACGATTCCATACTGTTTCCCCCTCTTTCGTAATATACTATTCATCGTATTCTCTTTCGTCTACATTATAGCCTCTCACACATACAAAATCAATATTTTTTTCATTGACAAAAGACAATTCAACCGTTATAATCATGAATATCGATAAAGGCTGTGAAAAGAATAAGTAGCTTTTATGGGAACTTACAGAAAGCTGCCGGTTGATGAGAGGCGCAAGGAAACATAAAAGGGAATACCTCTTGGAGCTGCACACCGAAATTCGCATATATGCAAAAGTAGATTGTGACGGGAACCCCGAACGTTATATCGGGAGGAGTATCGGAAATTAGAAACTGTTTGATTTCCCGTACTTGCTGAGGCATAGAGCGTGAGCTCTATGTAAAAAAAGGTGGTAACACGTGGTATATTTATATGATCTGTACCTCGTCCTTTGGATTTATATTATTCAGGGGGCGAGTTTTTTGTTTGCAACTTCAACTTCTCTCCCCCGCTCATCATGAAAGGAGATTTAACGATGCAATTGTACGATGAATTAGTGGCAAGAGGACTCATTGCCCAAGTAACAAACGAAAATGAGATCAAAGAACTCATTAACGCTGGTAAAGCCGTGTTTTATATTGGTTTTGATCCAACAGCAGACAGTCTTCATGTAGGACATTTTATGGCACTTTGTCTGATGAAACGTCTTCAGATGGGAGGCAACAAACCAATTGCCCTGATTGGCGGCGGCACAGCGATGATCGGAGACCCCTCCGGCAAAACTGATCTGCGCAAGATGATGACAACAGAAACCATTCAGCACAATGTTGATTGTTTTAAGAAACAGATGAGTAAATTTATTGAATTTGGTGAGGACAAAGCTATGCTGGTCAACAATGCAGACTGGCTTCTGGATCTCAACTATATGAACGTACTGCGTGAAATCGGACCTCATTTTTCTGTAAATCGTATGCTGGCAGCAGAATGCTATAAACAGCGTATGGAAAAAGGGCTCACCTTTTTAGAGTTTAATTACATGATCATGCAAAGTTTTGATTTCTACACACTGTTCCAGAAATACGGATGCAATATGCAATTCGGCGGAGACGACCAATGGAGTAATATGCTCGGCGGCACGGAGCTGATCCGCAGAAAACTTGGCAAGGATGCACATGCAATGACAATCAATTTGCTGCTCAATTCCGAAGGTAAGAAAATGGGCAAGACAGAATCCGGTGCCGTGTGGCTTGATGCAGAAAAAACATCACCCTATGAATTTTTCCAGTACTGGAGAAACGTCTCAGATGCAGATGTAATCAAGTGCCTCAAAATGCTCACCTTCCTTCCTCTGGAAGAAATCGAAGCAATGGAAGGCTGGGAGGGCAGCGAACTCAATAAAGCAAAAGAAATCCTAGCCTTTGAATTGACACAACTGGTACACGGCACCGACGAAGCGCACAAGGCGAAGGAGGCTGCTGCTGCGTTGTTTGCAGGCGGTGCAAACTCAGATAATATGCCAAAAACCGTACTCTGCGATGACAACTTCACAGACGGATCGATTGACATTCTGACACTGCTTGTAACTGCGGGAATGACTGCGTCAAAGTCAGAAGCCAGACGTGCTGTAGAACAAGGCGGCGTCTCTGTAAATGGCAATAAAGTTACGGATACAAAAATGGTATATTCAAAGGAAGTTTTTGCAGAGGAATTTATCATTAAAAAAGGAAAAAAGAGTTTCCAAAAAATCTGTTTATAATTAGGTCTTATATGATGAAAGGTGTGTTTGAGGCAACCAAGAAAGATGGTACTGTTTATTATCGTGCTTCCATAACCTATAAAAGAAAGCATATCAGCCTCGGCGGATTCGATACCATGTCCCGGGCAAATGCTGCCTACCTTGAAGCCGACAGAATTTTAAATCGTGACCATCTGGGGATTTATCAATACAGGGATACTTCCCCGCTGCCATTTGAAAAGTGGGTCATTATCATCAACTTTCGAGATAATGGTATTTATTTTGGCACGCCAATTTATGCGCGTTCTAAATTTTTTTACTATTATCTATCGCCTACCGATGTGCTAAAATTTGATATTGATGACCTGTTTTACTACTCTTCACGCAAGATCATGAAACGAGATGGTCATCTCTTTGTCGCAGACTACGGGATGCAGGTAAATATCCTAAATCGGTATGGTATTCGAAATTTTGCTGTTGCAGGCAAGGATTATCTATTTCTAAATGACGATGACACAGATTTCCGACATGAAAACCTTGCAATCATCAATCGCTATCAGGGCGTTTCCGAAGTTATGTACAAAGGAAAAAAAAGATACCGGGCACGCATTAACGTGCCCGGATATTATATCGTTGGTTACTATCACAGTGAGATCGACGCAGCGATTGCCTACAACAAAGCAATTGATATTTTGAGAAAAAATGGTGTCAAAAAAAACTATGCACCAAACTATATTGAAGGACTTTCTCCATCAGCATACGCCGATATTTACTCCCATCTTAAAATATCAGACAAAATTCTGAATTATCACAACAAAAAAGAGCCTTGATACAATGCTCTTTTTTGTTGTGTTATCTATTATTTTGCATAGTCCTTAAAACTCAGAATCATTGCAGCATCACTTTTTATACCTTTTATGCTGGCATCCGAATCATACTGCCACATGCCAAACTCATACGGATACTCCGGCTCGTCACTGTCCTGTGCAAACCATACTTCATAGTCCTGCAAATCTTCCATATCCACCATTGTCAACAGCCACTCCTTATCACCATAGATCATAGGTGTATAACCTGCATCCTCTACTCTGTTCATAAAAGCTTTGGCGATCTGCGTCCGCTCAGCCTGGTCTAGCGCCTCAATCCGCGCCATATCATCGTCTACATTTTCCATGACAAATGCAACAGGATACTTGATATTATAACCTGATATAGCATCCATCAACTCATCGGCTTCCTCTCTTGCCTCTGATTTGTTGACCGCCTGTGAACAGAAATATACACCTATGTCCAGTCCTGCCTTCTTCGCCGCTTTTAGATTATCCTCTAAATTCACATCCGTCACAATATTTCCACTGCTGTAGCCTCGTGCACCAACCTTGATCATCACAAAATCGCATCCTGCACTTTTCAATTTGCTAAAATCCACTTCCCCCTGATTTGCCGAGATGTCAACGCCGCATTTGGATACAATCTTGCCATCCTCACGATAATTCATCAAAGGTTTCTCGTAGGTCAGATTTTTAAAATCATATTTGTTTTGGGGCATATCCTCATTGATCTCCACCCATTCTTTTGTCCCATCCGAGTGCTTGACCTGAATACTCTTCTCGTCGTCGTCCTCTTCTTCCTCCTCCTCATTATCCTCTTTGTCGTCTTTTTCTGACTTTTCCTTACCCGTATCGCTGTCGCTCTTCTGATCGCCGTTCAAATCTTCCTTGTTGGTCATATCATATACAGACGTCTTTCCATTTGACAGTTCATCGGCTGTCTGGGACTGACCTGTGCCCGAAGAACTTGCAGAACCGTCAATCACAGTCTCACCTGTTGTCTGATTTGTAACCGTGCCATTATTTTTGTTTGAGTTGGATGAATTTTTCTCCCTGCCAGTACTTGGCAGTTCCCAAATATCAAGATCATCGGATGTAAGCTTACTCTCGGCAATCACGCTCTCCGATGCATTTGCCTCCATCTTTTTGCTAGTCTCTGCTGCCTTTGCTTCTTTCTGCGCTACTGCCGCCGCATAGCCGCTTCCGTCCGATTTTGATTTCGACTGGTTTGCCCAGAACACCAATGCTGTCACTCCCAGTATCACAACAGACATGATCAGCAGCATATATACATATGTAATCTTGGAACCAGAGCTGTGTTCCTCCTCGTAATAATCATCGTGTAATTTCATATAATCCTCCCTAATTCTTACCATTCCACTGTTATGTACCTGCCATTTACGTCAGCATTCCAGTTTTATCTGACTTTATATACGCAATATTATATTTACATAATAAATTTACGAAGTTTATTATAAAGCATTTTTTCTACAATTTCAATTATTTTCTGATATTTTATCAAAATTTATGAAACAATATAGCATCTCAACATAGCACTCTGTATAATTTTGTAGTAAAATAACAAAATGAACGGTAAAAATACATTTTGAGGTTATTCTGTTATATGAAAAAAATATATTATTGCTGGATATTTTTGATGTGTACTGCAATCCTGAGCGGCTGTCTTGGCAGTCCTGCCAAAAACAAAACGCCTATCTCTCAGACAGGCTTTGCCTTTGATACTGTCATCACCATCACGCTCTATGATAACACTAATACGACAGTTTTAGACCACTGTCTTGCTCTCTGTGAGCAATATGAATCCCTCTTCAGTGCGACGTTGGAAGACTCTGAGGTATGGCAGATCAACCACGCAGGAGGACAGCCAACATCAGTTTCCTACGACACAGCTTCCCTGATTCAGGCTGCACGGTATTACTGTGCGCAAACACAGGGAATACTTGACCTAACTTTGCGCCCAGTGGCAGAGGAATGGCAGATCTCTGAACAGATGAAACAGGCAGCATCCACAACAGACTATGAATTTTATATCCCTTCTGACAAGACACTTTCTGATCTTTTAAAGCATGTAAATTATAAGAATGTACGAATTACAGATGCGGCCGGAACAGAGATGAACTATGACACCGCTCTTTCTAATGACACCAAATATTTTGTCTCACTCACAGATGATCAAAGCGCTATTGATCTTGGCTTTATCGCCAAGGGCTATGTCGCAGATCATCTAAAAGCCTATCTGCTGTCAGAAGGTGTGACAAGCGGCATTATCAGTCTTGGTGGAAATATCCTGCTAATCGGCTCCAAACCAAACGGTGCCCCTTTTAACGTGGGTATTCAGAAACCGTTCGGCGCAGTCAGCGAAGTTATCACTACTCTGCAAAAAAGCGAGACTTCTGTCGTCTCTTCGGGCTGCTATGAACGCTATTTTGTACTGGATGACATCAAAAAAGACAAGACAATCTATCATCACATCTTCGATGCGACGACAGGTTATCCTGTCCAAAATGATCTTCTCAGCGTCACAATCCTTTCCGACTCCTCCTTGGAGGGAGATGCACTAAGCACTTACTGTTATATCTTAGGCCTTGAACAAGGACTTGCATATATCCAAAACCTTGAAACAGTAGATGCTATTTTCGTGACGAAAGATTATGAAGTGATTCCTTCCTACACTGTATCCAAATGAAAAAGCCTCTTGGTATTTTTCATTGCATGTTCCACTAATATTTCCTCCGAAACATTCATGTATGCTGCAAGTTCTTTTGCAACATACACAATGTTTTGCGGCACATTCGTCCGATCGAGCCCCGGTACATTCCTCGGTGTCAGATAGGGGGCATCTGTCTCTATCAAAATACGGTCAAGTGGTATCATGCGCACTGCCTCCCGCAGCTCCTTTGCGCGGCGGTCATCACAAATCCAGCCCGTGATACCGATAGAAAATCCCATGGACAGATATTTGTCCAGAGTTTCCTTACTCCCCGTAAAACAATGCACGACCGATTTTTCACAAATATCTTTATGTTTCTTAAATCTTTTTATGAAATCATCCGCTGCACTGCGCTCATGCAAAAATAACGGTTTATTTAATTTCTCCGCAAGCACAATATGCTTCTCCAAACACCGAATCTGGTTCTCCTTGGTCGAAAACATTCTGTCATAATCAAGTCCGCACTCACCGACTGCCACAAGTTTATCATTCTGAGTCACAATCTTTTCTATCATTGCAAAATCCTGCTGTGATGCACGGTCTGCATTGTGCGGATGAATCCCTGCTGTACCATATGCACAATGTGTTTTTACGAATTGGTCAATCTTCTGATTTTCTTTGGGATCGGTTCCTGTCAATATACAGCATACCCCATGGTACATGGCATCCTGTATCACTTTTTCCGGTTCTGGAAACTGCCTGCAAAACAGATTCAATCCTATATCATAATATTTTATAGCTGTCGTATTTTCCTGCATTTTTTATGGTCTCCCTTCTATTTACTCAAACTGTGCCCTGTACATCTGATAGTAAAAACCCTCCCGTTCCATCAATTCACTGTGTGTCCCCTGCTCCACGATCTCCCCGTGATTCACCACTAAGATTTCATCCGCATTCTGGACCGTCGAAAGCCTATGCGCGATGACAAAACAAGTCTTGTGCGCCATCAATGCCCGCATTGCCTGCTGAATCTGCTTCTCTGTCCGCGTATCGACATTGGAGGTTGCCTCGTCGAGAATCAGCATTGGAGCATCTAATAGCATCGCACGCGCAATGGTCAACAGCTGCTTCTGCCCTTTGGATATATTCGTTCCCTCGTCTGTGAGAATGGTGTCATACCCCTGCGGCAGCCGCTTGATATAAGAATGAATCTTGGCAGCCTTCGCAGCGGCAGTCACGTCCTCAAGCGTTGCGCCCTGCTTGCCATAAGCAATATTTTCAAAAACTGTTCCCTCAAAAAGCCAGGTATCCTGCAACACCATTGCATATGCGCGCCGCAGGCTTTCGCGTGTGACATCGCAAATGTTATGGTTATCTGTGGAAATCTGCCCGTCATCCACATCATAAAAGCGCATCAGCAGATTGATCAAAGTCGTCTTTCCAGCACCCGTCGGACCGACAATCGCCACCAGCTTTCCCGGTGCAGCATGCAGGTTCAGGTGTTTGATAATGCGCTGTTCCTTGGTATATCCAAAGCTTACATCCTTTAGCAGCACATCTCCTTTGACGTTTTCCAATGAAAACGCAGTCTCTGCGTCTGCTATTTCCGCGGGCTCATCGATCATCGTAAATACACGCTCCGCCGCAGCAAGTGCGGACTGCAATTCACTCATAATGTTTGCCGCCTCATTGATTGGACCTGAGAATTTCCTAGAATACAAAATAAAAGATGAAATACTGCCTATGGTCATTTGTCCTGATAGAAATAAAAGCGCGCCAAATATGCTGACCAATGTGAGAGATAGATTATTGATAAAGTTCACCGCCGGACCAACCACGCTCCCATAATAATCTGCTCTGTAATATGCCTCCACCGCCTCCTCATTTGTGACGTCAAATTTCATGATTGTATTTTCTTCCTGATGATACGCTTTCAGCGTCTTCTGACCGGAAATCATTTCCTCCACAAAACCATTCAGCTCGCCCAATTTCCGAGAACGCAGACGAAATAACGGGCGTGTTTTTCCTGTGATCAGCTTTGTCAGCAGAATTGACAGCGGCACCGTAAAGGCAAAAATCAAAACAAGGCGCAAAGAAATGGCGAGCATCATCGCAAATGCACCAACAACAGTGATCAGCGTGGTAAGAATCTGTATAAAATCGTTTGCAAGAGATGTATTGACGGTATCAATATCGTATGAAATACGGCTGATGATATCCCCTGTCTGATGTGTGTCAAAATATCCCACAGGCAGCTCCAGCAGATGTGTAAAAACATCTTCCCGCATCTGATACACCACCTTACGGCTGATTTGAATCATTAAAACAGCGAGAATATAGGACAATAATGAAGAAATCAGATAGAACACCACCATCATTCCCACATAATAAAACACCTTTGGGAAATCCACCTTACCAATTCCCGGCTCGATCGCGTCGATCGCATAGCCTGAAAGCATCGGTCCAACCAATGCAAACAGATTGCTGCCAACCGTCAGCAAAAGGGCGAGCAGCACCCAATACCGATACTGCATCAGATACGTTCCTAGACGCAGTATCGTGCCTTTTCGATTCTTTGGCTTTTCATACTTCTTTTGATCCTCCGCCATGATAACTCCCCCTGCCTGCTATAATTGTGACTCTCTGATTTCACGGTACACTTCACATTGTTCCAAAAGTGTATCATGCGTCCCATAGCCAACCATTTTCCCATCCTCCAGCACAATGATTTGGTCTGCGTGCATGATGGAGCTGACCCGCTGTGCGATAATGATCTTCGTCGTGTCCGCAAAATGTACCGCCAGCTCATGTCTGAGCGCAGCATCCGTCTTGTAATCAAGTGCGCTCGAAGAATCATCCAATATCAAAATATCAGGATGCGCTGCCAGTGCCCGCGCAATCAAAATACGCTGTTTCTGACCGCCGCTCAGATTTGCCCCTCGCACAGTAATATGACTGTCATATCCGCGCCCTGCTTCCTCAACAAACTCCTTTGCCTTAGCTTGTGCGATCGCCGCCTTGATGTCGTCCTCGGACAACTTTCGTCCCATGCGGACATTCTCTGCAATCGAATCCTCAAATAGTGTATCATTCTGAAAAACGACGCCAAAATGCTCCCGCAATCTGCCTGTCGGCATGGCTCGAATATTTTCGCCCTCTATGTAGATCTCTCCTTTGCTCACCTCATAAAAGCGCATCAACAGTGCAGCGAGTGTACTTTTCCCCGATCCAGTCGCCCCTATAATCCCCAGCGTCTCCCCCTTGTCAAGCGAAAAATTGATATCGTCTAAATTAGGCTCCTCCTGCATCGTTTTATAGGAAAAGGAAACATGCACAAAACGAATATATGCCTCCTCCTCTGCCAGCCGTTCACAGCGCGCAAGCAGCATTTCCTCCGGCTCATCAATGACCTGCGCGATACGGTTCGCCGAGGCAACTGCTTTAGAAACGATCACGAACATCTTTGAGATATTGATCATCGCATTTAAAATAATCGTAAAATACGTAAGAAAAGCAAGAATTTTTCCAACCTCTGAACTTCCCGCATTCACTCTGTATGCGCCGACAATCACGACAAACACAAGCCCCAGATTCAGAAAAAGATTCGTCGCTGGATTGACGATTGCCATCGTGATATCTGCCTTTTTTTCAAGTGCGATGACTTCTTTGTTTAACGCGTCATACCGCTCGATCTCATACTCCGTCTTTGAGAGCGCCTTGATCACGCGGATTCCGGCAATATCCTCCCGCAGCAGGCGGACAAACTTGTCAACTGCTCTCTGCAAGGCATGATACATGGGGATACTTTTATTTGAAAAATAGTACGTGACATACGCTGTGACTGGCATCACAGAGACCAGCACAAGCGTCAGCACAGGATCTAGTGTCAGCGTCACAAGGATTCCGCCAATGACCAGAATCGGTGCACGCACGCCAAGGCGCTGAACCCGGCCTAACATCTGGTGTATGTTGTACGTATCTGTCGTGAGCCTTGAGATCAGCGACGGCTTTGTAAATGCATCTGTCTTTGCATTGGAAAGCCACATCACCCGCTCAAACAGATCATGGCGCAATGTCTCTGTCGTATCCCGTGCAACCTTGGACGCCATGCGGTTTGCAATGACATTGAATGTCAATGCGAGCACTGAGCACACCAGCATTGCAAATCCCCATAGATAGATGCTGTTTTTCCTGCCCTGCGGGATAACCGTATCAATCATATATGCCAGTATCCACGGCAGGCAAAGGTCCATAATCGTGCCGATAAACTTAATGATAAATCCAAACAGCATTCTTCCGTAATATGGTTTTAGATAAACTGACAGCACCTTTTTCATGACAGCCTCCTTAGATTGCCTTCCACTCGCCAGTTCTCAGAAATGCACCTGCCATATCATCTGCTTTCCGAATAATCTCCTTTGAAAATCCGATGATTTCCAGTAGCTTGATCGCATTTCTGGTGTGCGCCCGCCCCTCGAGCAGCCTGTATGAGAACAGCACATCTCCATCTCTGACTTCCTCCTCGAAATGACAGTTTTCATAGTTCTGTTCTAATAAATGCGTCAGCTCAATATCATGTGTCGCCGCAAAACAATAAATCCCTTTTTGCGAAAGCCTTTTTAAAATCTGTGTCGAAGCTGCTATGCGCTCTACCGTATTTGTCCCGCGCAGCACTTCATCTACAAAGCACAACAGCGGCGCAGCATCTTTTGTATCGGCGGCATCTATAATGCGCTTTAATGCCTTGATCTCCACAATATAATAACTTTCCCCACTGTCGAGATTGTCGCGCAGCGACATGGACGAATAAATTCTGTAATAATTCCCCTTATACATCTTTGCCGCACAGGTGTAGATGGTCTGCGACAGGATCGCATTGATTGCCGTCATTTTCAGAAACGTCGATTTGCCCGACGCGTTAGAGCCTGTGATAATCATTCCCCTGCTCTGTGAGAAGCTGTTTGCCACAGGATTTTCAATACAGGGATGAAATCCCTCACTGATCACGAAGCGGCCGTCACTGCCAGTCTGCAAAAGGGGCGTACAGTAATACGGCAGCGCAGCCCTGAAATACCCAATAGAAATCACGGCGTCGATGTAGCCGATCTCCCCTGCCAGCCCAGTGATTGCAGCTTTATTCTGATGCACGATATGGAGCATTGTATTAAAACGAATCAGATCAATATGGGTCAGCATCTTGATATAGTCAAACAATAATTCATCAATATTTCCGGTCGATGCATTCATTTTGAGCACCATTCCTGAATGCTTCTCAAAGTCCTTGAACCCGCTGCGTTTTGCCTTTAAACCAGCAACATAGTTCTCCATCTCTGGCCCCAATGAATGTCCCGCAATCTCGTCTGCACAGTGCAGCAGCCGAATAATATACGCAAAAGTTGTCACATACGGCGCCGCGATGCCCTTCTCTTTCATGTACGTCACAATATTAAAACACGCTGTTCCAATCAGCATCGGCACGCCCAGCGAAGTCCGCACAAACAAAACTGCGGCCGATACCAGAAGCAGCAATATGCACCCATAATGTACTTTGTTGCTGCGCACGCCCAGTTCATCGAGATAGTCCAGATAGTCAGAGAGGGAATATTTACCTGTATATCCTAGTGCCTTGAGCGACATCATTGTGTCGAGCCGCTCTTTCTCATGTTCCATCATGTACTCAATCTGTGCAGACATCTGCGCCTTGGCACCGTCTCTGTCATCTGTGACCGGCTGCCGCAGCATCGCATACAGATATTCTTCCCCCGACGAGGACTGCGTAAAATTCATGCGCGCAAAGATGCTGTCCATTCCCAGATCATTCCATGTGATTTCATCAATATCATGACTCGATGCCTCGCGCTTATGCCAGTAATACCGCGAAATCTTGTCTAACTCCTCGGCACTGTAGGTCCTGTCTGGAAAGCTGCCATACAACTCCTTTAGCTGCCTGCGGTATTTCTTTTTGCGGCTCTTTTCATCCAATGCACCGCGGACCATCACATACAAGAACACAGCGATCAATATGATTAGTAATACCAACAATTCCATACGCTGTCACGACTCCTTTAAATTTTCGGGACCAAATCCATGCGGAAGCATCGCCGCAAGTGTCTGCTCCATATATTGTTCCTCGGAAACTGCTGTGATAATCCGAAATTCTTCTGGATTGCAAAATTCCATCATCACCTGCCTGCACACGCCGCAGGGATATGCATAGTCTGTTGGATTGTCCTGCGAACCGCCCACGATCGCAATCGCTTCAAATCCACGTTCTCCCTCGCTTACCGCCTTAAAAAACGCCGTCCGTTCTGCACAGTTTGACGGTGTGTACGCGGCGTTTTCGATGTTGCATCCTTGATAAACTTTGCCCTGCTTTGTCAAGAGCGCAGCGCCCACCCTGTATTTTGAATAGGGTGCATACGCCATTTGACGTGCTGCCAGCGCTAGTCTGATCAGTTCTCTGTCATCCATATCTTTTATCCTCACTTCATTATTATGCTCTATATGCTACTGTTTTACTATACCATATATTTCAACCCAGAACAACCAAAAACAGGAGACCGCTCTGGTCTCCTGCGTGTTATATGATAATGCAGACCATTCCACCATTGGAGTCATTGACAATCTTCTGCATGGTATCCTGTAATTTAATCTGGCTCTCCTCCCCAATCATAGAAACCTTACTCGTGATGCCGTCGTTGACAAGCTGTTCGACTGTCTTGCCAAAAATATTCGTCTCCCAAATCCCCTCTTTGGAAGTTTCCGCATCTGAGATGTAGCTGATCAAATCTTGCGCCTGCTGCTGTGTGCCGACAATCGGTGCGATTTCTGTCTCGATATTTGCCTTAATCATATGTATTGACGGACTCTGCGCCTTGATCTTCACGCCATATTTATTGCCGTGTTTGATGAGTGTCGGATTCTCGAGCATAATCTCATCGCGCTCTGGCGTGACGACGCCATAGCCTTTTTGCCGCACACTCTCAAGCGCATTGAGCACCTTTTTATACTCCCGTTTCATATCTGCCAGACTTGACAAGAGCTGCATAAGCTGATATTCTCCCGATACATTTTCTCCGGTCATTGCACTTAACAGTTCATAATAATATTTCGTGTCACCCTCTAACAAGAACGCTGCCGAACCATCTGCAATATTCACTTTGTCATACTTGCAGCGTTTGATATACTCACTGTCCTTCTCTAGCAGCTGGCTGAAATCCTTCTCCACCAGATCACGCACAGTTCTGACCTTCTCCATAATGATGTGCAGCTTCTCAATCACTTCTTTTTTCATCGGATTGTCGATTTCCATGATATCCATCCACTTTGGTGTATAAAACTCAATGACAGACACCGGAAACTCATACATCACCTGCTCTAAAATCATCGTGATATCATCTCTTCTGAGCTGTTCGATATTCACAGGAATTGCCTTTACCATATATTTCTTTTCTAGTTCTGCGGCAATCTCCTTCGCCTCCTCAGCGTATGGCTTTGTCGTGTTCACCAGCACGACAAACGGTTTGCCAAGCTCTTTTAACTCTGTGATTGTCTGCTCCTCTGCCGCTTTGTACGAGCTGCGCGGTATCTCGCCAAAGCTGCCGTCCGTCGTAACGACAATTCCAATGGTGGAGTGATCCTGTATCACCTTTCTGGTGCCAATCTCCGCCGCCTGTGTGAATGGGATTTCCTCTTTGGACCACGGCGTTTTGACCATGCGCTCCACATCTTCCTCCATATGTCCGGCGGCGCCCTCCACCATATAGCCCACACAGTCAATCAGACGCACTTTCACATTGATGCCGTCACTAATCTCGATCTGTGCTGCCTCCTTTGGTATAAATTTCGGCTCTGTGGTCGTGATGGTGCGCCCGCCGCTGCTCTGTGGCAGTTCGTCCTGCGTGCGTGTCCTCTCATGCTCATTTTCAATCTGCGGCAATACCATCAAATCCATAAATCGTTTAATAAATGTGGATTTTCCCGTTCTGACAGGCCCCACTACGCCAATATAGATTTCCCCGCCGGTGCGCTGGCTGATATCCCTGTATAAATTAAATTCCTGAGTTCCGTCAAGCTGTCCCATTGTTTTCCCCTTTCCCATACGATAATCCTGTTCGTTTCATTAAAATCTTTTCAATTTTCTACTTAAACTTATGCATGCTTCTACAAAAAAAGAACCTAAACTGTCCTTTTTTCAGTTCTGGTTCTTTTCGGTGACTACTGATTCATATTTTGATTTATCTTTTTATTGAAATTCTTTTTCTGTTTCTGTGGCTTTGCCTTATATCCTGCCCTGCGCCCAAACGTTTTTCTTTTTCCTTTGGCAGCATGTTTGACAGCATCTGCGGCGCGCTTCTGGTCGCGCGCCTTCACTTCCTCACAGTTGTATATACATAGTCCGCCGGTTTCTGTCAGACGCACATAGTTGGGATACGCTGTGTATTTCATATGACATTTATTGCATTCGTAAGTGTTGAGCGCATCGCCGTTTGGCATGATCACCTTGAGCGTAAGACCATATTTGACTATCCCTTCACAATCTTCCCTGATACACCTATTGATCCGCTTATCATAGACGTAAAAAACGTCACCCTCTTGCAATCGTACCTTTCTCTCAGGTGCCTTCTTTTCCATCTCCTCGTCCTTCTCTCTTACGTACTAATTCCCTTTTTACATCTGTATTGTTATTTATTCGCCATCAGCTTGACCATCGCTTCATTCAGCCCCTTCACTGTCAGCTTATACATGGGAAAAATCTCCTTCACCGCTGTCTCCGCCTCACGCCACGGCGCTCTACCCGGCGCCATCTTAGGATTCATCCACACGATTTTTTTGTAATGCCGTTTCATCAGATGAAGCCACTCAAAACCGGACAAGCCGCCGTTTGGTCCCCTGTAATTGCCTGTGTTTGAATAAAGCTCCTCCGGCGCCATCGCCGCGTCCCCCACAATGATGACTTTATAATCGCTACCAACATTGCGAAACAGCCACTCCGTGTCAATCCAGTCGCCGTTCTCACACTCTGGCGTCTTGTACAGCTTAGAATAGATACAGTTATGGAAATAATAGACTTTCACATCTTTAAAATGATTGGATTTATTGACTGACTGAAATAAATCGTTCATCAATCTCGTATACGGAATCATCGTTCCGCCGGAATCCATCAAAAGCAGCAGCTTCACTGCATTTTTGCGCGGCTTCATCATCTCGATCTGTAGATATCCGCCGTTGTTACAGGTTTTGTCGATCGTCTGGTCTATATCGAGCTCTGACTTTGGGATGTCTAATTTTGTAGAAAACTGGCGCAGACGGCGCAGTGCCATCTGGAATTGACGGTTGTCAATCACCTTGTCGTCCCTGAAATCCCGGTACTTGCGTGCCCCGACCACGGAGAATGCCGACTGGTAGCCTGTCTGTCCGCCGACGCGCACGCCGCCGACATTGCCGCCCATATTGCCAAAGGACGTTTTTCCCATGGTGCCAATCCAGAAGCTTCCCCCGTTATGCTCTTCATTCTGGTCTTTGAGACGCTGCTTGAATTTCTCCTCCACATCGTCTTTATCTACCTGAATCTCTTCGACTTGGTTCAGATGCTTCCTTGCCTCCTCATGGGCAAGCTCCATCATGTCGGACTTGTCGAGCCAGCGGAGCATATTTTTGCCGACCTCTGTCTCCGTCTTTACCCCCTTAAAGCACTCCTCAAAAGCCATGTCAAACTTGTCAAATTCGGTCTCGCTCTTTACCAGTATCATTCTCGCCACATAGTAAAACTGTGTCAGCGAGCTCTCACAAAGCCCCTTGTCAAGCGCCTCCTGCAAATCAAGCCACTCTCCCAGCGAGACTTCAAGCCCTTTTTCTTTTAATGTATAGAAAAATTTAGAAAACATGCTTTTCCCTCATTCTATCTACTATGAACTGTTAATGAATCTCCTGCCGCACTGTCTCCAAATCCTCATCCTTCTTCACGACCACACCGACAAACGGCAGTTTCGACCGCAGTGTATCCGCTGGGATTCCGCCAATCTGAAGCGCGTTAATCCAGTCGATCAACTCTGAAGTGCTCGGCTTCTTGCGCACATCACGAAGTGCACGGATATCATAAAATACCTGCATCGCATGTTTCATCAGATTTTCCTCGACATTGGGATAATGCGTCTTAATGATCTCCTCCATGAGCGCTGCATCTGGGAAATCAATATAATGGAAGATACACCTCCTCAAAAATGCATCTGGCAACTCCTTCTCGGCATTTGATGTAATAATGACAATCGGGCGGTGTTTTGCCTTGACTGTGCGCTTTGTCTCATGGATATAAAACTCCATTTGGTCTAGCTCCCAGAGCAAGTCATTTGGAAACTCCAGATCTGCCTTGTCAATCTCGTCGATCAACAAGATCACCTGCTCATCGCTCTCAAAAGCCTCGCCAAGCTTTCCAAGCTTGATGTATCTGGCGATATCATCGACGCCCTCAACCCCAAACTGCCCGTCATAAAGACGCTGAATCGTATCATACATATATAAGCCGTCCTGTGCCTTTGTCGTGGACTTGATATTCCATATGATAAGCTTTTTGCCGAGCGAGTTCGCGACTGCCTGCGCGAGCATGGTCTTACCTGTGCCCGGCTCTCCCTTGATCAGAAGCGGCTTTTGCAGTGCGATCGCCACATTCACACTCGCGAGAAGTTCTTCGCTCGCCACATAATCCTGCGTACTGTTAAACTGTGTGTTTGTCATTTTGTATGTTTTCCTTTCTATATTCTTTAATTAAAAATACTTTTACCGGATTCCAAAATTTATGTCTAATGCTTCCAAATATTCCTCACTAATACAGTTTTCTGCACAAGCCAAAAATAAATTCTTCCCTGTTATTTTACTGGTTCCAATATGTATACTCCAATGTTGTAGAATATCCATTCCGATTAAGATATTTCCCTTCCTATTATAATTGATATATATCGTATCCTGACAGACAGGCATACCAGCGATATAAAAATTTTTAACAGTATGCTGAAATTTCAAAGCTGGACACTGCATCTTTTCTTCAAGCGTTGTTGGTCTTTGATGCCGTTCTCCACCAGACTCTACCCCGTAGCTGATTTCATATGGAATATTTCCTTTAATATCGTCTATTTTCAATGTCTCACAAAAATTCTTCAACGCTTGAAATCTAGCTAATGGAATTGTACTAATAGAACATCCTGTATCTATTTTAACAGGGACATTGCTAAAAGGCGCTAAAATATTATCCAGTTTAAAAGAAGCAACTGTCATATAAGAACCGCCGAGTCCTGCCTTGGTCGGAAGCAGCTCAATTGCAATGAATTTATTCATCATACACTACTCCGTCCTCTAATTCTGCACTGTCAAAAAAAACTGGTGTGATGGCTTTATCCTGTTGAAACCAATTTGTGTATTCTTCAGTATTTCCGCTGCCAAAATAAACTAACGTTCCCTCGACATCATTATCTGACAATAGCTCAGTATCCAGCAAAATCATACATGTATCCAGAATATTGCTGAGCTGAGAAACCCTGACCCGCATATTTTTTTGTAGTTCATTCAATGTATATTTCCTCTCTGTCAGCGTCATATACTTATGCATTCCTTTCCTTACACAAAATAATATCAGATTTTCACCTGTTTATTATCGCAACACCGTGATCTCATTTCAGTGCTCGCCCCAGTCCTCATCATGCGCGATCTCAATCTTTTTGTCGCGTATCATTAAGTCTTTCACTGCCGCCGCTGCCGGCTTTCCATGAAACAGCACCTCGTTCACCTGCTCAATGATTGGAAGCTCAACCTGATACTTCTGTGCCAGACGCATTGCCGCCTTTGCCGAATAGACACCCTCGACCACCATTTTGACCTCCGCCATCGCCTCCTCCATCGTCCTGCCCTGACCAATCAGGATTCCAGCACGCCTGTTGCGGCTGTGCATACTCGCACAGGTCACGATCAGATCGCCAATGCCAGACAACCCGCAAAATGTCTCAAACCTGCCGCCCATCTCCATGCCAAGCCGTCCGATCTCTGTGATGCCGCGCGTGATGAGCGCAGCCTTTGTGTTGTCGCCATAGCCAAGACCGTCCGCGATGCCAGCAGCCAGCGCAACCACGTTTTTCAATGCCGCGCCAAGCTCAATCCCCAGCACATCTGGGCTGGTATAAACACGAAACACATCGCTCATAAACACCGATTGGATAAATTCCGCTGTCTTTTTTGTCTGTGCCCCCACCACGATCGTTGTCGGAATACACTTGCCAACCTCCTCCGCATGGGAAGGACCTGACAAAACTGCCACATCTGCCTGCGGCACCTCCTCCTCGATCACCTGTGAGAGCGTCATGAGCGTGGCTTCCTCAATCCCTTTTGCCACATTCACGATAATCTGCCCCGCCGGCACAATCTCCTTCATGCTGTGCGCTGTAGTTCTCGTGTACGAAGAAGGCACAGCAAGTACCAGAATATCCTTATCTTTAACAGCCTCCGCAAGCACTGTTGTGAACACAATGTCCTGCGCAAGTTTTACCCCCGGAAGCTTATCCTTATGCTCATGCTCCCTGTTGAGCATATCAATTTCATCTTTTAATGCCGACCACACGGTAATGTCATGTCCATTGTTGTGCAGAAGTACCGACAATGCGATGCCCCAGCTTCCTGCTCCAATCATTCCTACCTTTGCCATAACGAACCCCCTTCAATCATTATTCACTCTTTTTACTCAAATAGGTCTTTCTTTCCTCCTTATGTAACAACCGTTTGATATTTGCCCGATGTCCCCAAAAGGCAAGTGCTGCCAAGAGAACCGTGACCAGATACAGCTCATTCAGCGCAGCCTGTTCCATTCCCCATACGCCCATCTGCCCAAAAATGACCATCTCTGCAATCAGCACAATTTCCACGACCAAGGAACCCAATGACACATAATGCGTCGCAAAAAAGATTCCGAAAAAAGTAATAACCTGTGGAATGAGCATGTACGGGTGAAAGAATATCACAAGCCCTGCTGTGCAGGCAATTCCCTTCCCTCCTTTGAAACCAAGATAAAAAGGAAAATTATGTCCCAATATCGCCCCCGCAGCCGCATAAATTGCAAGCAGATACAAGATCTCACCGTACTGCTCGCGAAACAACAGCCGCACGGCAGTCATTGCAAGCCCTGTCTTAATAATATCACAAAATAAGACAATTGCACCTGCTTTTTTTCCAAGAACGCGGAGAGAATTTGTCGTGCCCGCATTCCCACTTCCATATTTCCTAATATCAATGCCGTGCAGCCTGCCATAAATATATGAAGTCTGGAAGCAGCCAAAGACATAACCAATCAATAAACATACGAAACGAATCATTTTACACAAAGTCCTTTCCTAAAGCATTTATTTATCCTCTTTGCGTTCCCTGATAATAAATTTTAACGGCGTTCCCCGAAAGCCAAACGCCTCTCGGATCTTATTTTCAAGGTATCTGGTATATGAAAAGTGCATCAACTCCTTATCATTGACAAATACCACAAACGTCGGCGGCTTCACACCTGCCTGCGTTGTATAGAAAATTTTGAGCCGCTTTCCCTTGTCTGAAGGCGGCTGCTGGAGTGCCACAGCCTCGGTGACAATCTCGTTGACAACCCCAGTCGATATGCGGAGGGACTGGTTTTCAATCACCATGTCGATCGTCTCAAAAAGCTTGTTTAGCCGTTGTCCTGTGACCGCAGATATAAATACGATCTCCGCATAGAGCATAAAGGAGAGTGTGTTGCGCACCCGCTCTGTAAAACGGTAAATGGTCTTGTCGTCCTTCTCGATCGCGTCCCATTTGTTGACTGCGATGACAATACCTTTCCCCCTGTCATGTGCGATTCCGGCAATCTTGGCATCCTGCTCCGTAACGCCCTCCACGGCGTCAATCACAAGCACCACCACATCTGCACGCTCTACAGCACTCACCGTCCGAATAATCATAAAACGCTCAAGTTCTTCTTTAATTTTATTTTTCCGGCGCAGACCAGCCGTGTCAATCAGCACATACTCCCTGTTATTGTATATGATTTCCGTGTCGATGGCATCCCGCGTCGTCCCGGCAATATCAGACACAATCACTCGGTTCTCTCCTGCAATTTTATTAATAATAGAAGACTTCCCCACATTCGGTTTGCCCACAATCGCAATTCTAGGTCTGTCGTCCTCCTCGTCTGTCAGCGCCTCCTTGTCAAACAGCGCTGTCACCGCGTCAAGCATCTCGCCAAACCCAAGCTTGTTCACCGACGATATTGGATAGGGTTCACCGATGCCGAGATTATAAAACTCATAGACATCTGCCTCCATCTTGGCAAAGCTGTCCACCTTGTTCACGACGAGCACGACAGGCTTGCGGCTTCTTCTGAGCAGATCTGCCACTTTGGCATCCGCATCAACCAGTCCCTGCCGCACATCGACAAGGAAAATGATAACATCTGCCGTGTCAATGGCAATCTGCGCCTGCTCACGCATCTGAGACAAGATAATATCCTTGCTGTCTGGCTCGATACCGCCGGTATCAATCATCGTAAAATTCCAGTTCAGCCAGCTCACATCTGCATAGATGCGGTCTCTTGTAATCCCCGGCGTATCCTTTACAATCGAAATCTTATCACCCGCGAGCGCATTAAACAATGTCGATTTCCCTACATTGGGCCTGCCCACGATCGCCACAATCGGTTTCTTGGTTCTATTTTCCATTTTATTTTGTATCTCCATTTCTCGTGTTATAGTATACCCTCCGCAACACGCAGTATCCTATCGTGCGTGTTACAAAAGTATTGCGTCCAGCAAATCCTGCCCGCTTGATTTTACAATATCTATCCGCACTTGTAAAGCCTTTTCGAGTTCTGCGAGCGTCATATCATCCAAAAATACCGATTCACCGCTCTTTAAAACATTCTGTGGCAGCAACAGCTTCTCCCCCAGTCTCTGACCCATGAGCTGTGCTGACAAATCCTGCCCTGTCAACAGCCCGGAGACCGTTATCATTTCCCCGAAAAAGTCGTTCCGTATCGCATATACATGCACTGTTATCTGCGGAAACAGCGCTGTAACCTGTTCAGCCATCTCTTTTATAAACCGGTAGGCAAGCTTTCCCGTCGCAATCGACAGCTCTCTTGGCGGTATGATCACACCTTCTGTATGCCCGAATGCGTCAAGCGCCTCCTGAAACTCATTCATCAAAAGGCGCAGCATACCGACTCCGTTTTCCAGTTGCAGATAACCGTCGTAGCGCTCCTCCTCCGGCAGTTTTTCGCCCGCAAGGATATACCACTCATCGCTTGCATGAATAAAATGCAAGCCGTATTCAGGAAACAGCCTGTCCTGCCATTTGTGTACTGTAGAAAGCACCTGCTTTGCGTCCTCCTTCGTAAAAGGCTCTAGTGGAAACAATCCCTCACGGTATTTGGACAATCCCACCGGAACGACAGATACACTCTCCAGATTGGGCAGATAATGCGAGAGGTCCTCAATGCTGCGCTCAAGCTCTGCCCCGTCATTGACGCCCTTGCACAGCACAATCTGCCCATTCATGACAATCCCCGCTGCCGCGAGCCGCCATGCCTTTTCCAGTGCCTGCCCTGCAAAGCGGTTGTTGAGCATCTTGCACCGAAGTTCAGGATTGGTTGTCTGAAAGGACACATTGATCGGCGAGAGGTGATATCTGATAATGCGGTCCACATCGTCGTCTGACATATTTGTCAGTGTCACATAATTTCCTTGTAAAAACGAGAGTCTGGAGTCATCATCTTTGAAGTACAGGGTGTCCCGCATTCCCTTTGGCATCTGGTCTATAAAACAGAAAATGCATTTATTATGGCAGGAACGGTACTCGTCCATCAGCCCATTTTCAAAAGTAATTCCTAAATCCTCATCGTATTCCTTATCAATCTCAAGAAGCCATTCCTCCCCTGACGGTTTGCGGATCAGCACTTCAATATATTCATCCTGCGTCAGATACTGATAATCAAAAATATCTTCTATTTTAGTTCCATTAATTTCCATGAGCGTGTCGCCCGCCTCAATCTCAAGCTCCTCGGCAATACTGCCCGCGGTGACGCACGCTACGGTGTGCAAATGCTGTTTGTTCATGTTTTTATTCCTTATTTAATCTCTGTTATTTTAAAACTTTCTACTCTCTTATTTTTAACTTTTCTAAATTCTAACTTTCTTAATTTCTAATTTTCTTAATTTCTAACTTTCTTATTTCTACTCCTTAAAAACTTTTTTACTTTTAGATCTTTTATCTTATTTATGATCACATGACTGCCCTTTTAATAATAATACTAGAAATTCCTTGACGTGTCACTACCTGAATGATATAAAATATAATAGACAATTTACGCCGGCAGCATTCATGGATAAATTGTAACCCCATCGAGAAAGGAATGGAACATAATGTCATATTTGAAGCAGCTAAAAAATGCCATGCCCGTAGCGCCGTTAAAGTTAATGGTCTTAAACGGTGCTGCTGAGCTTGGAAATCAAGTAAATAACTATCTGGTCAACTTTCGCAGCAAAGTGAATAATGTTTATATTAATGACCCTGCATTTCAAGGCTACTCAGAGAAAAACTATCTGTTTCAATTCAGCACACCCCGCTTTTACAGCGGTGAGGGAAAAGCTGTACTAGATGAAACCGTGCGCGGAAAGGACGTGTTCATTCTTGTGGATGTGTGCAACCACAGCCTGACATACACCATGAATGGTTATACCAACCACATGTCTCCCGATGACCACTACCAAGATTTAAAGCGTGTCATCGCTGCGACAAACGGAAAGGCACACCGCATCAACGTCATCATGCCCTTTTTGTATGAGGGCAGGCAGCACAGGAGGACAGGCAGGGAATCCCTTGACTGTGCCTATGCATTCAAAGAGCTCACCAAAATGGGCGTGAGCAATTTTATCACCTTTGACGCCCACGACCCTAGAATCCAGAATGCCTCTCCGCTGAGCGGTTTTGACAATTTTACGGCACATTATCAATTTTTAAGGGCACTTTTGCACTCAGAAAAAGATTTGAAACTGGACAAAGATCATATCATTGTCATCTCACCCGATGAAGGTGCACTAGACAGGGCAATCTACTTCTCGACAGTGATTGGCGCTGACACTGGTATGTTCTACAAAAGACGTGACTACTCTACCATCGTAAACGGCAAGAATCCAATCGTTGCCCATGAATTTCTGGGCAATGATATCGAAGGCAAGGATATTATTATCATTGACGATATGATTTCCTCCGGTGAGAGTATGCTTGACACGGCGAGACAGTTAAAATCCATGAATGCGAAACATGTGTTTATCTGCACAACGTTTGGTCTTTTCACAAACGGCTTTGCCGCCTTTGACAAGGCATTTGCGGAAGGCGTGTTTGACAAGGTTATCACGACCAATCTCTGCTATCGTCCGCCTGAATTGCTGACAAAACCTTATTATCTTGAAGCGGATATGAGCAAATTCCTTGCCTCTATCATTGATTTCCTAAATCATGACCTGTCGATCGAGCCTGTGTCTACGCCGACAGAAAAAATCCGCCATATTATAAAGCTCTATCAAAATGGCGGGGAAATTTTTAAAATATAACAGAAAACCAGGACTGTCATTCTTGGACAGTCCTGGTTTTGAACAGTTCACATACATGCTCAAAGTCTGACCAGGTAGTTATCTTAATGTTATTCTCATCTCCTGGTATCATCACGATATCCATCCCTGCCATAACCGCTGGTTCTGTCGATCCATGAATCTCATGTATCCTGTCTGGGAGCAATGCTCTATTTGCCGCATAGTATTTCCCAAAACGAAATGTCTCTGGCGCCTGCCCGGCATATATTTCACTCCGATTTAATAGTGTATCGATTTTCTTGCCATCTATACTTTTATATACAGTATCCTTCATACAAACCACTGGCAGCGCACCATCGTGCCCCTCAACTGCATTCAAACTGCTTGTAATCATCGTATCGGAAATCAAAGGGCGCGCCGCATCATGTATCATCACAATATCTGAATCTGATGCATAACATTTGATATCCTCCAAACCATGCAAAATAGAAATCTGTCTATTCTCTCCTGGATCAGAAAAACCACGAAACTTATTTGAACAAATTCTTGATTCACATTTTTGAATACCTTCTATAATTAGCTGATACCATCCTCTATGTGCTACTATTTGTACAGCATCAATTTCTTTATGCATAAAGAATTGCTCCATACAATAAAAAATGACATTTCTGTCGTTAATTTTCATGTACTGTTTCGGAATATTTTCTCCGAAACGGGAACCTATACCTCCCGATAAAATCAATGCAATATTCAAGTTTGTTCCTCCTAAATAGTCTATTGCAAATTTAAATATATTGTACACGCTGTCCTTCTACCACTATCCATTGCTATGGTAAAATTTATCTCTTTGCTATTATATCACAAGAATGATGAATCTCCTGTATTACTTCCCTATATGTTTTTCCTTTGCCGAATAATAATGTTGTACCGAGCACAAAACCATCCATTCCCAATGGTGCAAACTTAATAATCTTGTCTGCACTGCATGCACCATCCCAATAAGTCTTGAACCCCATTTCTTCTTTCAAATGTAATAACCGCGTTATTTTCTTTCCGACATATGGCATATACATCTGACCTGCATTTCCAGGATTGACAGTCATGATCAAGACCTTTTTGACAATACGCAACATCTCGTATACTGTCTCTACGCTTGTTCCTGGATTGATAGCGATTCCTGGAATCATCCCTGCATTAATAATCTTCTGCAACGTCGTTGACGGATGATACTCTGCCTCAGGATGAATATATACTGTATCGCCCGGTCTTAGGTTGTCCAAAAATAATTGTACATTATTATTAGGATGTTCTATCATCAAATGAACATCAAGTGGTCTTTTTGTTGCACTCGCTATGTATTTCATATCATTTAAAGACATTGCAAAATTAGGAACAAAGCGCCCATCCATAATATCAATATGAAAAGAATCAATACCTCCCTGATCAAGCTCTCTAATTTCTTTTTCCAAATTGCCGTAATTAGCACACATCAACGATGCAGTCAATTCGAAGTTCATATACATACTCTCTTTCTGTATTTTTCATATCTTATAAACAAAACTATCAACCAGTAGTCTATAGTACATCTGTTATATTAGTCATTCTATTAAAAAAGGTATCTTCCACTACTAGGTTCAAGAAATCCCTATCTGTTATTCTAAATTTATGTATCAGCCCTAAGAAGACTTCATCCAGTTTTCTATTAATGACTCTTTCATTGGATGGACACAGCCTGACATACTCCTTAAAATAATCCAAAATTCCCTCCTGTGCTCTCATAAAACACATAAGATCCCTATCTTTCCTTGTTTCTAAACCATATAAGGGGGCTCCTTCCTTGTCAAATCCAATCACGGATGGATGTGGTGCTGTCAAAAGCGTTTCAAGGATATAGTAGTCCTCGTAAACCATACAACATCCAACGTCCTGACTTCCATAAAATGACTGTATTTCAATCCCCTTGTCCTTCATCTCCTCTGCCTCAAGCCATAGGAAATAAAATCCCTTAAGATGCTGATGTACAAGCTTTTGTAGATACATTTGGCTTGTACCTTTTGCTACGAAGTCAAAGAAAGCGATATCGCCCTCTCTGATACTTAATCCTTGTATATATTTTTGGTAATTTCGATATTCTTCCTTCGCTTTTTCTAATATGAGCTTCTGATAATACATTAATCCACTTTCTTCATCTACAGCTTCTTCTGGCAATGCTTCTTCTGCAATAATTCCAAACCGCTCTTTTAGATTTTGATCCAAAGTACCACTATATCTCATGTTATCCACATACTCAATATCACACTTGTCACAAACTCCTGCCCTAACCGCAGCTATCCGAGATATCAAAAAATATATAGATTCATCTTTTTGTCCACAAAATTCTGACAGATACATATACATCTTTTTAATCAGATATCCGTCTCTCGCCCCTAGCCAAATATTATGTAACTGTTGTTCTTCTATCTGCCTATAAAACCACAGAACAAAATCACAAATTATAGGCGCACATATCAGATAACCAATGTCATACACATCTGCTATTCCTATCCTTCGATCTTCTTTTTCAAACCAAAACGGGCTGTTAAAAATTTTTGCCAGTAAAATGCCTATTTTCAACCGATCTGACAAAGATTCTATCTCTTCCCCAAATCCCAAATTTCCTGTGGATTCAAACAGATCCGCAGCACTCATTAACCTGCATGTTGTAAAGTTGTGTTTTTGGGCACTTTCCACATCCGCCACAATGTCATCCCCTATATGAAGATATTTTTTTCCTGGTTCCCTTCTCTTTAAAATTTCATATAAGCCTTGTTGCTTTCCAATTCCGTAATCGCTAGAAGACAATATATCCACATATCCTGAGATCTTAAATTTCTCCAGTATCTCAGCAAGCTGTCCTTTTCCATAATATGTATCTGAAACAATGTATACCTTTTTACCACTCCTAGCTGCCTCATGAAAAAAATCACATATCTCTTTTCTTGGAACCATCAATTTGGTATCTGTTTGCCATTCTATATCTGCTAGAATTTTTGCCGTAACATCCAAAACATCTCTTTTTACTGCCTTCTCTAATACAAATTGATAGATTTCTATTAAACGAGGTGCCTTTTTCCTCGATAATACCTTTTCTCCTTCCATCCTTATTTTAACAAAATCATTCAGGAAAATACCCATCTCCACCAGTTTACTTTCCACATGTTCAATTACATCTACTACATCCAAAGTCTGACGCATTACCAGTGTATCAAAAAAATCAAAACTTACTACATCGGCATCCGCAATCTTTTGCCTAAGCTGTACCTTTGTGACGCCGTTCACATCTGAAAAGTCATAAACTATCTTTGTCCTTGCTAACAAATCTTTTCCTCTGAGGTCCAATAGTGCTATACCACACTCCCTGCACCTATTACCAATCCTTTTCGCGATTGCCTTGCAAGAACCAGGACGCGCAGCTACAATGATCAACTCCACCCCATTTTTAACTGCTTCCTCAAATGGAATAATCGCTTTCCCGTACATTTCACCTTCTTCTCGGAATCCATCAAGAATACCTACCATCTCAAATCTATCTTCAAAATCCGAAAGAACTCTTTGTGTTTCTGTACCAAGTCCATATATTGCTATCTTCCTTCCATGATAGCTCGCAAACAATTCATCCTTATCCATTTACCCCACACCTACTTCTTTCTCCAGAATATGTTTTTCCACACTCCAGAGCATTTCAAATACTCTTTAGGATGGCATTGACGATATTTAAGAAATTCCCTTCAAAAGATTTCATGGAAAAAAACTGGTCGTAAAGTTTTCTTGCCTTTTTCCCTATAGATGGAAGACATTCTTTTCTTTCCACACATTGCTGGATTTTTCCTGCTAGGGCTTCCGCATTCTCATTCTGAAACACAAAACCATTTTCACCATCACGTATGTAAGCAGCCGTTCCTATTGCATTTGACACAATACAGGGTACAGAATGCATCATTGCTTCCGCCGCAACAGTTGGCATTGGATCTTGTCTGGACGGGCAGATCAATACATCCGAACGGTTTAGCAACGCATGTATTTTCTCACGTCCAACACTTCCGGTAAAAATAATTTCTCGTATATTTGCACTTTTCCTATATAATTCTTGTCCAAATATCGTTTTATTATGACCTACGATATAAAACAGACAACTTTCTCTAACAGAAACGGGCAATTGGTTGATTGCCTCAAGCAATATATCCTGTCCTTTTCTTTCTTCCAAGAATCCAATCGTGACAAAACATACCTGACTAGAATGTTTCACCCTATCTTGTCCTTCTAGCTCAACATCTGTACTATGAGTTTGAATATCTTCCACACCATACAATAATCTGCCGCACTCCATATCAGGCAGAAATTCCTTTATCGCTGCTTCTGGAACTGGTCCCACGGATACCGCTTGTAAATTTTCAAGACAAATACTTTTCATGATTTCCCTTTTGACACCATTATAAAAATACGCTGAGTCATGCAACCACCACAGAATAGGGATGTCTGTATTCCGCTCTGAAAGAAATACATGAAAATTCAGCGTATTACATACCACCAAGGAGAATGTATTGACCCACTCAACTTCAGCCATCGTAGCTATTTGCAAATTTTCATCCACCACTACAGGAATGTCTCTTTCCATCAAACTTTCCCGCAATGTTCCATCCAGCATAGACGCATAAACTACCAAGTATCCTTGTTGTTTCAAAACTATTGCCGCATAAAACAATGCAATTGATGGTCCTCCTAACGATAAATCATTGGACAAAAGCAATATTTTTTTTGGGGAAGTATTTACGGATTTTACAATTTTCTCCGCATTTAGATAATATTGTATCTGCCATTTCCTTTTATTCTGTCCTAATAGTCGATTTAAGTCATAAAAATGAAATATCCTATTTTCCGCCACTCCAAGCGAAATAAGCTGCTGCTTCATTTGATTCACATGAAAACTCAAAATCACAATCACATCATAAGAAAGCTTCACCCCCTCCTTTGGTGGCAAAATCTCTGTTTTGTCCATAAAGGTATATTGTTTTTGCTGCGAATTATCTAAGAGTGCTACAACGTCTTCATGCGCAAACCATTTTTTGTACCTGTTGTAATAATCACCTGTTCCAAAAATAAGAAACTTCATGTTTATACCTCATAACTATTTATAACAGTTCTAATGCCTTCTCTGTAACAGGTATCCTGACAGATTACTGATTTCCATATTCTGTAAAAAACGAATACCCTCTACGCTTTTTCTCTATTACAACCATAGAATCATAATAATGGCATGCTTTTATATCCACTGCATATGAAGGCAGCTCTTTTTCCATTCCCAGATCCACATACTGACTGTTAACACAGTCCGCAAACTTCTTGCTATATTCAATAAATGTATCTGGTTTCTTATATCCACCTCCATATCTGGCAGAATAAGAACTCTGGCAGTCTTCACAAATATACACTCCATCCTCCTTGAGCAACGGATAAAGTGTCTCAAAAGTTATAATTTGATGATCCACATTATGACTTCCGTCATCTAGTACAATATCAAACGGTCCCCACTTCTCTGATACTTCTTTGAGAAACTCTCTGTCTGCCTGAGAACCAATACATATATGTATATTTCCATCTTCATATTGCTTACAATTATAATCTATATCCATACCAACAATGACAGCCTGTTCACCGAAATACGCCTTCCACATCTGCATAGAACCGCCTTTATAAACACCAATTTCAAGTATATTTACTCTGCTTCCAACATATTTCTGGAAAAATGTATGATATACCTCAAAATAATGCCACCATTTATTCATCACTCTATGCTCATACTTAAAATAAATTTCTTCAAGTTTATTGCTTGGAATAACTTTATCTGGTATCAAATCACTTACATCATAACAGCCTTTTTCATCACATTCTAAACGAACACTGCCCAGATTTGCCTTGACTGGTACAATGAAATCACTGGCTCTTACAATTTTACTGTTTTCAATGCCATAATCGGATATCAGTTGTTCTTTAATTTGCTGAAATGATGCTGGTGTAACTACTATCTTATCCCATTCCATTGTCTTAATAATATTCGGAGATTCTATGGTGAATATCTGTTCAAACTTTTCTCCCCATCTAAGTGAATCATTATCTGCTATCCCAACAATTTCTAGCTTTTGCGCAGCTGGACTAAACCTAATAAATCTTCTCGCATTTTCTCCTGCCCCAAACATAAATACCTTCATTCTTTTTTCCTCCTATTCATTTCTATATCTTTAGCCTAATAAAAATTAAGGCTTGTAGATTCGACGATGGCACTTTCTATGACTCTTTGAATCCAGATATTACTGATAGTAATCACTTAGAATTTCGAGACATTATTCATATCTTCCCACAGTTCCGAATTTTCTGTCTTTAATGCATACATTCTGCGACAAACAAACTTTAGTTCTTCCACATTTTTTTGCTTATTTTTTTCAGCCTGCATCATCATTTTTTTTAGTAAACTACACAATTGTTCTAATTTTGATTTTCCTATATACTCCCTCTTATTTTCTGCAAAACACTCTGTAAATAGTTTCTCCTCTTTTTCGCTGAAATCAAACCCATTCAGATGTAACGCATTCTTCTGTATTTCTGCAAATTTTTTTCTCCGTTCTTGTGCCTGCTCTCTCCCAGCACGAAATGTTTCCGATTCATAAGTTTTTCTCCAATATAGAAGCACTCTATCTATATTGGCTATATTTCCTACCACTGAACATTCTGTCCAAAATTTATAATCTTCCATCCCCAAATAACCATCCTCATATTTCAGATTGTTCTTACGAATAAATTCTGTTCGCATCATTGCTGAACCATTTTCTATAACATCCCAAAATATCAATTCGGCCTGAATACGTTTTGGATTGCATATAATCTGATCAGCGTAGGAGATCACCTTACCGTTTTCATCAATCCACAATTCACCACCTCCCACAACATCAATGTCTTTATGTTCTTCAAGGAAATGTGTTTCTAATTCGAATCTGTTTGACGGTGCAATATCATCGTCATCCATTAATGCAATATATTTTCCTTTTGCAAGCTCTAATCCTCTGTTTCTTGAGTAAGCTATTCCTCTGTTCTCTGTGTTATGTACTATACGAATTCGTTCATCTTTCATCTCTTGTGCAATATCCATACTTGAATCGGTGCCACAATCATCTATTATAATTAATTCAAAGTTACTATTTGTCTGATTCAAAATAGACTCTATTGCTTCTCTAACATAGCGTTCTGCATTATAAACTGGCATAACTACTGAAATTTCTGGTCTTTTATCCACTACAATCATTTCCTTTTACAAAATCCTCCCAATAAAAAAATTTCCTGAACTTTGTTTTCAAGAACTCATCAACCACATGGTTATGTTCTCTTAAAGTAATAATTACTGCATCCACATCTGGCATATCATTCTCTGGACTATATAAATCCAGACCTCCAGTTTCTCTTTTTTCCTGATCAATACAATAAATTAATTCTAATTTTAATTTATCTACCAGTTTTAAAAACGCCTTTCCGCCCATCCCCATACCATACAGTGCTACTTTTTTAATTGCAAATGTTTGCAAATACTCATTAAACTGCTCTAACATACGTTGATTATAAATCCTTCCACTATATACAGTATTACTTTCTGCTCCAAATCGCTTCTTATAAGAATAATCACCTCCACCCAAATACAAATAGGCACAGTTCTTTTCCACTAATTGTTCTAATGCAATTTCATACGTCACATAACCAACCGATAGTCTACTTAATTTCATATCGTAACTCATATTTTCCAAATATGCAGTGTCACCGACAATGCACAGAAACAGAATCCCTACAGGTTTCTCTCCCGCATAAAGCACCAGCGCATGTGTAACATAATATTTTTTTAAATATTCTGGTGGCGTCATATGGTAATCCATTCCATGTGTTTCTCGTTTCCAATGAAAATACAAATCCACTACTTCATCTGGTATATCTTCCTGATAAATAATCGTTTCCAATCTCCCGTATTCCGCTTCAATAAGGCGCTTGAGTCTTTTCAACGTATAACGATGCTTTCCACTCAATCGACACAACAACGCTTCCACTGTCTTTGGCAATGGCACCCTTATGTCATTTTCCTCATTCAGCATATTCAGGTAATCATTTCCCGACTTTCCCACTTCTATGTAACGGCTCTCTGGGTATCTGTCAAAAATATCTTTTATTGCAGCCTCAAACACCCATTGTGGAAAAAGTTTCCCCCATGTATTGATTGTTACTACATTATTCTCACAATGCGAATCAATCCTATATATTAGGGACTTATCTTTATATACAAAATGCTCGATATCCAAGCCATATCTTAAATCAAACCTGTTATATATCAAATTGTCTGATTGAAAATTATACATTATGCCATCATCCTCTATATTTCATCTATTTAATTAGGATTCATCACCTTCAATTCCTGCCACTTTCCAAAAGTTCACGTAACGATATCACTGTTCTAAATCCCAAGCCTAACAGCTCCTTTCGCACTTCATCGAAATAGTATACCGCCGTCACCACCACTGCATCCACTTCTGGAAGTCCCTTTTGGGGCATATATATTGGAAGCGTTTCCCACTCTGTCTGAAGCACCCTTTTATCCAAAACATAAGCAACTTCAAAATTACTCTCCCTCAGTTCCCTGCACAATAATTTTCCAAGCTCTGCATATCCATACACCGCAACGCTCCGAAATCCATACTCCCCTAAGCGTATGCCCATATCATATCCTTTAATTTTATTGTCCACCCATCTCGTCAGCATCCAATAAAATAAGATTTGCTTTTGCAGTTTTTCTTCCAATTCTACTGTGTCATCTCTAGGATGTTCTATGGGTTTTCTATATGCATAAACCTCCAAATATTCTCCCATCCTCCGGTTCTGAATTGCCCTGTATTCTGCCATACTTTTCGCCAATAAATCATAGGGCCGACTCATAAGCTGAGATTTGTGAAACCTAATAAGTTCCATTTTCCGATCTATGACATGCGTAATATCCAACATATGAGTAGGTCGTTGAATAGGCGCATGAACTTCGTATAAATATATCTCTGTGTCTTGTATCCCCTGATGCTGCAATGCCTGATATACACTCAGGCACGCTGCTGTATGATCAGGATGATTATCATGAATTCCCGTCACAAATATTTTCGTGTAATCTGACAGCGGAATGGAAAACATACAATCCGTATGCTGCATCAGTGTACCATCCTCATAGCCTAACATCTGATAACGCTCTATGCCAATCGCATCCATTTCCGCAACAAATTCTCTCCTCCTAATTTCTATTTCTTCTCTCGGCGGAACATGTCCCTGCCCTTGTCTTCCATCCGTCAAAACCAATATTGTACATAAATCTGGATAACAGGAAAGAATACCACCAACACCGATACATTCATCATCTGGATGTGGTGCCACAATAAGTAATTTATCATCCTTTTTTACCGTTAAAACCTGCATTTTGTATTCCTTTCCGTTTCTGCCTCACAGCCCGCAAATTAATCAAACATGTAGTCAATTCATTACGTCTCAAATCCTGATTTATGTGGAAAAAGTTTCTCCAAAGCATGATTTATCTCCAGCTTAATTTGTTCAAAGTTACCTTCTCCTGTTTCATTTAGACAAATTATTGGATATTCCTGATTTCTGATCGCAGCAACAGCCTCCATATAATTTTCTCCATCAACCAAAAACATCTTGCCACGATATTTGTGTGGCACAAAATTACCAGAACATATCTGCCACATAGTAACAAGCCTTTGTGTCACATCCGAGTAGGCACGGAACTTATTATAGGATGCCCTATCAAGTGTTTCTGGTTCCTTCTCCCATATTTCTCTTAGAACCGATTTCTTCATAGGCACCGCCTCATGCGGATACACAAAGGATTCAAAATTATTCCAAAATGCTAAATTATAATTTTGCTGCAAACGCTCTCCGTAGCTTGAATGAAACCATTTCTCACGATTTCTTTCCACTACTTCGCGTTTGTCAAAGTTACGATTCAGTAGAACCATGTTATTTACACAGGCATAATTCATCTGTAAATCCATACCTTTATCCGCTTTCAAGATAAAATGCGTCTCCACAGCTTCTTCACAAGGCATGCCATCTTTGAAATAATACTCTTGTGGTATTGGCTGTATTGGAAAAATATCATCATTAAACAATATGAAATTCTCACTTAAATCCGCTATCCTAAAATAGTTCATTTCTATGACATTAGAATTGAATGTAGGCAAATATTTAGCTGGAATATAATCTTCATGTAGAATCACCTGAATCCGCTTGTAGGAAGTATTTAGCCATTTAGGTAAATGTCCCCATGTCACAAAATACACTTTATGCACCCACGGCATATTGGCTTCTATCCCCCGAAATATATATTGAAGATTATCCCATGATTGATAACGCACCTCGGATGTATTTCGCCCTATGTCATATTTTTCTTTCTCAGATCTCCAATTGGGATCATTGCCATCGACCCAAGGGAGAATCAAATCGACGCTTGGAACCATATCTCTCATTCCTTTCCACACCTATTTTTTCATCCTGTCACCTGCTTTTCTATGCCATGTATTTCAAAATTCTGGTATAACAATTCGCCGACTGTACCAGCGTCGTTAATTATTTTATTCATGTAAGCCTCCTGCTGCCGTGTACTTAAATATGGCAGTCTGCCTCCTCCATGTCTACATATCTTGTTTCAAACATCTGTTCCTATTAATTTTATTCTCTCTAATAACATTTCTTCGTAATATAAAAATATCCTGCTGTCCAATCCTGTATAATCTTTGAAGAAGGCAGGAATGAACATCAATATTCTTCCCTGTAGAAGCGCATCAGGTTTCTATTTTAACAAATGTTTAATACAATTTCCTTTGACTAATGCAGAACTTACACTGTAACCGTTTCCTAATTAGTACAATTCTCTAATTCATATACTGGATATGCACAATAATTATCAAATTCCAAACAATTCAAATATCTACAGATTTCCAATTGATAGTCAAAATTTGCTGCTATAAGAATCGGCATATGCCGATATTCCTTTTTAGGAATTTCAACCGGAAATCCTTCTATATAAAAACTTGAATTAGCCATATTTGAAACTAGAAAACATTTGGGTCTCAACCCTTTTTCCTGTAATATTTTTAATATTTTTTTAGCCAGCACTCCTGCGCCGTATATTGCAAATTGATCTGTCCTCAATTCATTTTCAAACTTAAGATATTCTTTCTTTTGTAATAAATCTAATAAAGAAACAACCGTAAAATATTTTCTATGTATATGTCTTATTACAGTTTGATTAAACTCATTGTCAGTAAAGCCCGTGCTTTTTATAAGATTTAAATAGTCCATGTCTAATTCTGTAATATCAAACATATGTGTAGTGACTAGCAAATCAATTAATATTTTAACTTTGTCTACAAAACCGATATGTTTTTTTAATAATTGATAGACAGCTTCTTTATAGCTTTCCTCTGCATTTGTAATACTGTCATTTTGCCTATATGCCCTTACCAATGCTTCCGCACAGTACCCAATCTGATATCTTTGTGCAATCCTTATCACTAGCTCATAGTCCTGAAGTCTTGGAAATGCTTCATCAAACCCTCCTACGCATTCAATAACTGATTTTTCCATAATTAAGGTTGGTGTCCCAATAGAATTTTTATACTTTAGCAGTTCCCCAATTCCCTTTTCATATTTATCACTTTGTAGATAATCCTCCGGAATAATACTGATACTTTTGCCATGTAATTCATACGGGCAGTAACATACCTTATAATTATTTAACTGCATATAAGCAATCTGTTTTGCCAGTTTATCAGGCAGCCATTCATCATCACTGTCCTGAAAAGCAATATACTCCCCTCTTGCCTCATTTATTCCACGATTCCTAGCCGCATTTGCTCCTTTATGTTTTTGGGAGAAGATACGAATTTTGGATTCTGAATATCCTTGAAGTATCATCATGGTACTATCGGTCGAACCATCATCCACAATAATGACCTCAAGATTCTGGTATGATTGTGCCAAAACACTGTCAACTGCCCTGGAAATTGTATTCTGCCTGTTATATACAGGAATAATAACCGAAACCAGTCTTTCCATCAAACACATCCTTTCTCATTCCAATGTAAATATCTGCCTTTATCTTTTTACAATGTTGTCAATAATATATTCATAGTAATTAAGCAGTTTTTTTACTGCAATCTTCGGATTCAGTCTTTGAATCCGTTCTTTTGCTGTTTTTCCCATTGCATTTCTTAACTGCGTATCCATTCTAGCCGCCTGATTCATTTTCTGCAATAACCCTGCTGAATCACCAATCGGACATAGCAGCCCATTTTTTCCATTTTCTATCAGTTGTTCAAAGCTTGCTCCATCTGTCCCTATAACAACCTTTCCAAAATACATCGCCTCAATACATGCATTTGATAAATTTTCCATAAGTGACGGAAGAATTATAAACTCCGCTTTTATGATAAGATAATACAAACTATTATGAGGCAGCGGATCAAAAAAAATCACCCGCTCTACATGCTCTTTTGCACTCTGTTTTAAAATTCTTCTGGCATCTGTTCCGTTAATTACTGTCGTTTCCCCACAAAATACAACATAATACTCCTCATTTTGCTCTAAAAAACTGCACAATATATCTGCTATAACTAATATACCTTTCTCAGCATAAAGTCGCCCAAAAAACAAGACATATTTTTTCCCGTACAAGCTTTTAATGTATACTGTGTCATCGTATTTTAAAATATCATCATAAAAAGGCGATTCGATTACAGATACCTTTCTGCCTATATCCTTTGAAAACGCGCTGGCTGTATTTTTACATGGTGCAAAAACAGCATTGCAACGCTTTGACGCCATCCTTTCCAAGAAAGAAATCATTTTTTCTTCGCCTACACTCAGCGTCTGATGTGTCTGGTATGCTATTTTCGCATAAGAAGACAGCCTCATTACCGATGGTACTCTTCCATAATAATATAGACTCAATCCTCCTAATGACGTAAATTGAATAATATCTGCCTTCCCCTCATAACATAATCTTTTTATTCTTTTATTCACTGCCCTGCTCATCTGTAAATAGTTTATTAATCTTTCATAAGTTTTACATTGAAATGTTTTATTGCAAACTTCTTCTATATAAATCTCTATGTTTTCTTCCCAAAAATGTCTGCTATACTTGCCACAGGCAACTACAATTACTTCATTGCCAAATTCAGTCATTGCTACAGCAGTTCTTACTAAATATGCCATAAATCCCTGCATTGCTTTACTCTTAGAAGCATAATGATTTGCCACAAATATAATTTTCATTGTTCTCCTTACTCATTTATATCTGATTTATAAAACTTTGACATTAGCGTATAAATCGTTATAGAAAATAAAATCTGCTTTATATAACAACCCTTTACTTTTTAGAAAAGCAGCAATTTCATTTTTAGCATTTTCAATTGCAATAATAATAAACAGCTTTTCCCATTCATTAACTGAATCTGGCTTGGTTATCTTGATTCCATGAAATTTCTTGCCATTCAATGATTTATCATTGTCTATAACAAATTGAATATTTAAATAATTGCTTCCTTCTACATCAAGTACATCTCCAAAAACTTTTTCTCCTATTTTTCCACTTCCCCAAATTACTACACTCTTAGGACTTTGGATGCACTCTTTTATTTGTGCAAAATCAGGTTTTCGATTCCTCCACTCCAACTCCAGCCTGTACCTATAACTCCAAAATTCATTCACCAAGCGAAATATTGAATCCATTTCTTCCAATTTTGCTTTGTCATTAAAATGATGAACCAGCCATTCTATCACAAAACATATACAGTAATTTTCCTGTAAATTATGAGCACTACAATACTGTCCTAAATCACAATCATAAATCCATATAATCAAGTCCCCAAATATATTAATTCCATATCGAATTTTAATCTTTAATGTTTCACAAATTTTTTTCATTTGCTCCATGTCCGATTTATCTCTCAAATTCATTAATAAAATATGTCTTCCCTTTTTTAATTGGTAAATGCCATCCGTTCTATGCCATTGATCTTTTGAAAGTTTATTTTTTGTTATTTCTTCAAATCTACATGAATAACTGTAGTCCTTTAGTAATATTTGTGGATTAATCGCAACTGCGGTTGCACCCTTGATGTAATTTGCGCATTCTAACGTAGCAGCTCCCCCACCTGATGAACCCCAAAATATAACTCTATCATATCTAACTTGTAAATAATCTGCTATTTTTTTCACATAATTTGCAAGATGCAGTCTTAAATTCTCCTTATCAGTTCCATAATACCAGCCCAGTTCCAAACCAGCATATTTTTCATACATTGGATCAGCAATATCTAACACACTTCCATCCAAAAAACTGTAATAAGACCATCTATTAAACTGAGGCTTTTTCCCAGTTAAGGCTCCATTTAGTATTACATACAAATACTGGCTTTCTTTTCTGTAAAAGAAGCAATCAAACTGATACCCTTCGTAAAATGAATGAAGTATTCCATTTGACAATTCTTCTATATTATCAACATCAATTGTATGCTTCTTTAATAACAGGCTTTCATCTACCAATAACATGTCATCCCTATGATTGTCTACATTTTTCATAAATTCTTGTATGTCATTGAACCAAATATTGTTCATATAGGAAAAGACATCCATAATCCTAAATTTCCTACCTTCCTCTAAACCTCATACAATATATCTTCCAGTGAAATAATTGGACAATCTAACTTCTCACTCAGTTTTTCCTCTATCTCATCAAAAAATGTAATCGCTGTTACAATAACGGCATCAACATCTTCCAATGAATCATCCACAGATACAATATCTATGCCTGTATACAAAGAATCTGCTCTTTTATCAATTCCATATGCAACTTCTACTTCTGAATCTTTTAATTCATCTACAAGCGTTTCTCCTGCATAACTCATTCCATATATGGCAATCCTTTTATAACCGTTTTTCGCAAAATAAGAATACAGATTTTTGCCTTCCTGCTTTACCTTAATCCATTGATTCATCATCAAAAATAAACTAAGATGCTTATCTGACATTTTTTGTGCTTTGTTTATTTTATCTCCCTGAATCCTTCCAACAATTCCTGCCCCTGTAGCTACCCCTGTCAGCATTGATAAAATTGAAACCACACTTTTTTTCATTTAATTTTTCTCCCTTCATTTACATTAATTCCTGATCATTTACTTATATAGTTATAAGAACTCTAACTTTATGGACAATATAGTTTAAGTTATCTTCTAATTACTTTTTCTTGTCAAATTTCCAAGACACTATCCCACATGCTTATAATCTTATCCATACCAAACATCTTTGCACGTTTATATGATCTGCTACGATATTTTTCATACACCTCATTTTCTGTCAATACCTTAATCATAGCATTTCCCATGAGGATTTCCTGTTCTGAAAGCCTTGAATTAATTTTCAGTTTTTCACGAGGCATGTGAGGTGTTAATATTCCATATTTACAGTACATTACCGAACGAACACTCCCCATGCTTTTTGGCTTGCCAACAATTTCACCACATGCGCCCGGTGAATCTGTCGTAATAACCGGAACTCCATAATACATAGCTTCTACCATGCTATTGGGAAAACCCTCAACTTTTGATGCCATAACAAATACTCGAGAATGCTGTAAATAAAACGACACATTATCCGTAAAACCCACAAATATTACACGATCTCTAATCTCTAATTTTTCACATAAATGTTCTAAAAAGTTTCGTTGATCTCCTTTTCCTAATAGAACTAACCTTGCATCAGGTTCTATTTTACAAACACAAGAAAACGCTCTTATAATTCTTTCCTGTTGCTTTATCGGTTCTAAACGTCCCACGCATACTACAGCCTTTGTACCAAAAGACCATGAGCTATTATTCTCCTGCGCTTTTAAATCAGTGGATGGATTAGGTATTTTTATTAATTTTTTCAATGGTACTCCATAGTGACAATACATATCTTTCAAAGCATATTGGCTCATTATAATAACCTTATCTGCATTGGAATAAAAAAATCGTACCACTTCTTTTTTATATAAAAAACCTTTTAATTCTTCTCTTGGAGAAAGAATTGTACATACCCGAGTAATAACTTTTTCCTTTCCTTTTGATAGAACATTCAGATAATTAAATTCCTCCATAAAGCTAATCGCAACATCTATCCCGTACTGCCTTTTAAGCCTTCTTATCTTTAAAGAAGAACAAAACAGCTTAATCATTCTTTGTGTATCATTAAATACTCCGCTCATGCAGCTTTTTATATTTGTCTGAATAATTTTACCTTTTACCAAGTAGTCTTGTTTTATGTCCGCATCTGCAATAAAATAATATATTTTATTGCCTCTTTCTACATAATAGTTGCCAAGTATCTGTGCTACCCTTTCTGCCCCTCCTCCGCTAAGCGTTGGTATCATTATAGCAATGTTCATACTTTCTCCTTACTAAATACACATTCTTTCAATTTCTTTCTTCATACAAACAAGACTATTATTCTCAGCATATTTCGTACAATTTTCCTGTTTAACTATCTTTCCATAATTTTCTATGCTTGTCGTAACTATTATAATGGTATCATTTGGTTCATATTCTGACAAAATGCTGTCTTTGACATAACTATCATTCTCATCCGAAAGCCTATTATCTATCACACAAGATGCAGGTATATTTAATCTGTTCATACGATAAAGCAAATACTTACCACTTTGCGCTGCTCCCCATACAATTCTTTTATTTGTTTTTAGTATGTCTCTATTTGTTTCTAAAAAAGCATCTATTCCCCTAATTAAGTGAAACGGAATAACAACACTATTATCAAATTCAATCAATTTTCCGCCAAAACTCATTTTATATTGTGTTATATTTTGCAACTGAATGTTATCATTCCCCTTGTAAATTCCTCCAAAATCATAAATAGAATACCCTTTTTCCTTAAAATACAGCATACATTTATAATGCAGCAGTCCATTTGCCCTTCCAATTAAATTTGCAATGTCTATTTTTTCCCTAAATAACGAACTGCTCGTATATAAAGCCACTCTCTTACTATCTTCATCAGCTATATAACCATGCATGGATAATATTTCATTTTCTGCGGAACTAATTTTAGCAATGATCAGTCTGCCGTTTTCCATCAAAGCATATGCCTTTCCCTTTGCAATATCAGTCCTTCCCTTGCTTTTGGCAAATTCATTATAAAAATCAAAAAACTCATTGCACTCTAACCGGGTATTTGGTTGATAAAAATCAATATACAGATTGTCCCTTTCCATTGCACGCCTTATTTCATATCTTCGCGTCTTTGAAAAACATCCCATAATCTCTGCTGCATCCTGCGTTAAATCGATACCTGCCGAATATGCCTTTCCTTTCCACCTTCCGTTATACTCAATATATGTCAATCCATCCCCATACTGTTCATAAATACGGTCATCAATATTCTGCGGATACCAGACACGCAGGAGATCACAGCTTTTTTCTTTTTCTCTTACCTCTTCTAGTGATAAATTCCTGCTCCAATAAATTTCGTTAATAATTTCCCTACCATCTGACCACTGGATTTCCACAATATCTATTCCTTTCTTTTTGCATATCCGCTTAATGAGATCCCTTTGTATAAGTTTCCTATTCTTTCAAATACTATTTCTAAATGCGCATACATTCTTTCTATGCTTTCTTTACTCCTAAAAGTGGGGCTTCCCCCTGGCATCAGTTCTGATGAATGTATCATAAACTCTAGGTAGTCACAGCTGCTCTTTTCATACCTCTTAACAATATCAAGCATGTCTTCCAAATTATTTCCATTCGGACGCAACCATATTTTTTGTGAAACAATTTTTCTATATGATAAAGGAGCTTCAATTACTGCTTTGACTTTATTTTTCAACGAAGCATTCATTATTGTCGGAGGCACCTCTAACATTCCCGAATTTCCTTCTTTAAACAAATACTTTTTATCCATATAATATGTTTTATGAGGATATTTTTTATAGTCCACCCCATAACATTCATACCCTATGCAGTCCTCCCAGCTAACACCAGGAGTTACGCTACAATCAACGATATATCCCAATTTTCTCAGTGCATGTACATACCAAGCGTCAATATACCATCTTCCTCCTCTGTGGCTCATAGGCTTGACTTCAAACTGCTCTCGTAACAAATTAGTCATTATTTTCAATTTTTCCCACATTACCTGGCGTGAATATTCACATGCATACGGATTATTACTTCCTCTTTTATATCTGAACTCAATAATCGGCGGTGTATTCCATGCGTGCATGTGCATACCGATTTCACATTTTCCGTTTTTCACCCATTCTTTCGCCTGCCCTGCAAACGGTTCTGCTCCAACCATTTCGTAATTCACTAAATAAGTAGGGATAAAACGATGCTTTTCACATAATCTTTGAAAGCGTTCAATACAACCTGCGTTTTTTACTGAAATACTTCGCATTCCATTTGGTTTTATGACCGGTTTCCACAGATTATCCCCTTCTGTGTCAACTGTTATAATAAAATATTTATCCATACACCATTCTCCGTAATTGCTATGTCGCTAATTCTTTCCACTCCTGATTTAGCCTGTCACATGTGATTGGAATTTTTTTCTGCCTTGCTGCAAAGTAATTTGGCGGTACAGAAAATCCCCTTTTCTTTCTGTACAAAATCCTAGAAGGGATTGCATCTTCATATGCAGCTTTTAAAATTCTTTTTAACATACACGAATTGCAACACTCTTCTTCGCTCAATGAGAAAGCAAATTCAATTACTTCCCTTCCCAAAAACGGAACCCTTGCCTCAAGGGAATTTGCCATACTTACTCTGTCCACCTTCGTTAATATATCTCCTGGCAAATATGTTTTAAAATCAAGGTATCTTACTCTTGTAATAATTGGGAGCTCTCTCTTATAATATTTCTTAAAATACCAGTATGGGTCATAATCTTTGCTGATTTTCCATTGACTCCTATAGGTTTCTACAGCCGATTTTTCGGTTATTGAAATATAAGGTAAATAGTTATCTAACCCCGTATTTATAAATCTCTGCATATTTTTACTGGATAAATATTTACCGACCCCGATCCGTTCTCCTACTTTACTGACTATTTCGCTGTCTATGCACTTACCATTATATGTATCCGCAAACCATCTATATCTGTTATATCCTCCAAACAGTTCATCTCCTCCATCACCAGTTAGAACCACCTTTACATCTTGTTTTGCCAATTTGGATACAATATAAGACGGATACGCCGAAGTGTCTGCAAAAGGTTCATCATACCATACTCTCAAACGGTTCTTAATAGAATCCACATCTTGATGGTTTAATATTTGGGTTGTACAATTAAGGGCGTATTTCTGAACCATCATATTCACATATTGGGACTCATCATATTTCTTTTCCTTAAATCCAATCGTGTATGTATGAATGTTCGGATTATATTTATTGCCCTCATATGCAATAATGCTGGAGTCAATACCACCGCTTAAAAAACATCCAACTGGCACATCCGCCACTAATTGTTTCTGGACAGAACGAGATATAATAGACCTTAATTCGTCACATAACACTTCATCTTTTCTGTATCTTCCTTTTGTAGTATTAACATGTAGTTTCCAATATTTTTTCATTTCATGAATATGGTTGTTTTTCAAATCATAGGTTAAATAATGTGCAGAGGGAAGTTTATAACAGTTCAAATACATTGTCTTTGGTTCTGGTATATATTGATAGAACAAATAATCATATAATGCTGTGTAATCATTTTTCCATTCCACATCCGTACAAGTAGCTACAAGGGCTTTTAGCTCTGACGCAAAGGCAAATGCCCCATTATTGCAGTAATAATAGAGCGGTTTGATACCTGCTCTATCTCTGTACAGCTTTAGCTGCATTGTTCTTTTATCATAAACTGCAATGGCAAACATCCCGTCAATTTTATCAATAAAACTATCCCCATACTCCAAATAAGCGTTCAAAATCACTTCTGTATCAGAATTTGATTTAAACTGATACTTTTTCCCTAACTCCCTTTTTAATGAAGAATACCCGTATATTTCTCCATTATAAACTATCGCCACATCACCATTCTGGCTTTTCATAGGCTGCATACCGTTATCTGATAAATCCATGATGGCTAACCGTGTAAATGCCAAGGTACAATCCTTAAACCTTTCTACTTTATGCCCATCAGGTCCCCTATGGTATATGCTCTGTATTCCTTTTTGATAATCCCAATTATCCCTATTTCCGCCCAAAATTCCACACATATCTTATATGCGCTCCCTTTTATTTTCTATATAGCTATTTTTTTACTCATTCTTTCGATATATCTCACTAAATTAATAGGTGAGCATTCATTATGGTATTTATAATTGATATTTATTTTTTCTTTGACAAAATCAAAATCTATTTCATCTATATTCGTAAATATCTGTATATACCTTGGATCATAAAAAGAATACTTTTTGATATTTGTATTATTCGTCAATAATTTTTTTCTATAGTACACCGCTTCCAACGTTCTTAATGTTATTGCAGACTGCCCTTTTTGTACAACTTCCAAGATGCAATTACTCTTTTTAACAACATCAATTATCTCACCATAATCCATTAGCTTATTACTTGTAAATTTTCTTTCCTTATAACACTTAATAAATGTTTTTAATTTACTACTCTTAGCTTTTCCATTAATTTCTCTTAAAAGTTTTTCCCTGCCCTTATCATATCCGACAAATGAAAGGTCATAATAAACATCTGGACTATCCACCAACTTAGGCTGTGAATATATTAAAGGGAAAAAGGAGATGTCATATTTTGTGGCATCCAGATTATCTGTGCTGATTAAAAGGTCAAATTTGTCTCTGTACTTTTCTAATTGATTTGTATATTGGTTCATTCTTTTTTCAATAGGGTCATCTATATATAACACTGCAAATATGTCAAACCTATCCCGCATTAATCGCAGATCATCCCAATTAATACATTTCAAATAATCTTCTGTAAATATCAGATAATTTTTGCAATTCTTTCTTATATTCAACTCATTTTTAAGCCACGCCTCAAAAATACGTCTACCGATTGTTTTGTTTCTAAGCAGCTTTTCAAATTCCTTCTTTTTTTCATCCCATATACACTGTTGTGAGTATTTATTCCTGCATTTCACATTTCTATAGACTTTAATATCTGTGCACATATAATCTATATAATCCCTGCAACATCCCCATAGAAACGTAAAGTTATTTTTCTGCATAAACGACTCCTCTTCTTACATCTAATTCGTTATAGAAGCTTTCGTCCCACAAAAAGAACATATACCCTTTTGATGTGCTCGTTTTATAGCCAAAATTTCTGAGAATATTTTTTATTATATCCTCGTCATTTTTATTGTGATATGAGCAGATCGAACAAAATGCTTCACTTTGTTTCAAACATTTTTCAGCGCCTCTTAATGCTTTAGGTTCTGCACCCTCTATATCCATCTTTAAAAAATCAACTGGCTCATCAATAAAAGAATCAATCGTACTTGTATGATCAGACGTTTTTTCATCCAAAAACGTATTTACAATCTGCACTTTATTTTTATAAGGTCTAAACGTTTTTTCCAATACCCGGCACCACATCCTTTCACATTCCACGATATAGATTTTCTTACATAGTTCGATATACTGTATCGCAAAATTTCCTTCCCTTGCCCCAGCATCTACAATTACTCCATCCTTTTTAATTTTGTTATTTGGAGGCAGATATAAATGTGGCGAATCTGTACTTTGTTCCATATATATATTGTCAATAAATGGATATGCAGAAATATTGACATATTCTTTTGGATAATACAATCTTTTCCCATCAACCATGATATATGGATCATCATCCAAATCATCGCAATAGAGTTGATATGTTTCATTTCCTCTATCCATTTCCATATTAAAAACTCCCGGCTCATGAGTTTCCATATAGCTAATCATTGATTTTATTTCTTCATCATGATATTGAAAATACTTTTCAATAAGTATATCTCGTAAAATCCCAAAACCATTATAGTTCAGAAAAGTAGCTATTTTTCTCTTCTCTATGCCAAGCTCCATTAAATAACTATACATCTCTTCCTGAAATTTCCTTGTTGTAGTGCATAATAAAATCACGTCCCAATTCAAATCTAAAATTTGCATAGGAGCGTATACTTTTTTTCCATTCAACATATTCCCTTGTTTCTTAGGATTATTGTCAATATAACCTATAATTTCAAAATATTTTACATAATTTTTCTTATACTGCTTATCAAACAACAGTAATGCTGCCCCTGTTCCCCATATTAATAATTTTCTCATGTCATTCTCCATAACCTGCGCAATATTTCTTTATTACTCACTTCTCTGTCTGTGCATATAAGGACCAAACCATTTATTATGAACTACATGTTCATCAATTAAATCAGGATGAATTTCATTTTTATTCAAAACATAAGGTAGACTTATCTGATCTCTTGCTGATTTATCAAGCACCTCCTTATACCACTCTTCCATACATTTCAAAATTTCTTCCCTGTTATGTTCTCGTACAATATATCCGCCACAAAACAAACCATAGTGTTCTGGAAAACCCGCTGCATTATACTGATACATTTGATTAATAATGTTCGCCGTATTTTCTCTATGCTGAATTATATTTGCAGCGCCTTCTTCATATATGCAGTCTCGCTGATAATGGGGAAAAACAAGTATTCCTGATAATCCCATATACTTCTCTATTAATGGTTTTAATGGCGCTATTAGCTGACCGCCCGCGTCAACCCAAAAACTTATATCATACTCCTTAAAAAACCGATGCGGAAGGCATTTATATTTTCTGACTTCAATAGCCATATTGTCATGTTCGCACTCTACATACCGGATTTTCCATTTTTCTGACTTTAATTCTGCGTCATCTGTAAAGCATACATAATCAACATCCGGCTCTGTTACTAATGGTTCATGCAAGTCATCGTATTTACCAAATATGCCCGTATACACTACCATTTTTTTACCTGCCATCGAATATACACTTTCTGGTTTTTCACAGTATCGTTTCATGTATTGGGTGTGTACATATTGTAAGTCTAACATTATATCAACTGAACATATTTTTTCTTTCAAATGTGGATACTGTTCCTCTATCTGTCTGCTGATTTCATGATACGCTGTCGTTACCACTATATGTTCACACTCAATATCATCAAGCTTATATGGAGGCAAAATACAAACCTGTTCAAATTCGTTTCCCCATTTTTCCGAATCATTGTCAAATGCAGCAATAACATCTATGTTTTTACACTGGCGTAAAAACATCCTTGCCACATTTCCTGCTCCAAACAAAGCAACTTGAATATTATTACCCATTATTATTTATGCCCCTAACTTCGTGATATTTTGTCAATTATTTTTTATCAGCAAATGGCGCCCTTAAAAAAGAAATATTCTTTAAACAGTCCGACCGTTTCATCTCACAAGAATTACCTTCCTCATAAAAATTTATCTCACTATTTTCTTCAACTGTTGAAAGGTACTGCTTATAAAATATGCTCCCTCCGGCATAATTTTCATTATGCACAGCTTCCTTTATCTTAAGTAAATCACTGTCATTCATGAATTTATAATGGCACAACGCAATCCAGATAGGACATTTCCTAATTGGTTCAACAGGAATCATATAATGCGCACTAGCCACAAAATCATCATCACGATAATAAAATAAGGGATATTTAGACAAAAGCATCTCTATTTGGAAAACTCTTTTTCTAGGCCCTCCTGTAATTACGACTTCATTTTTTTCAACATTCAAATTGTAGGATAAAGTATCAAACCATTTGAAATTACATACATAGTTATCATCGTAATTACCCTTAAAAAGATTTTCCTTTGAATACATATCCATCATAAATCCCTCTACCCTATAATAATTATTCTGGACAGCCTTCCTGACCATATCCGATATTTTATGCTTTTCACAATCGACATATGTAACCAGCTCATCCGAATCAACGACCAGACACCATCTATCCTGCCCGTATATCGCCAAAAGCCTATTAATCCATGCCACTCTTCTCGCGGAGCTATATTGCTGGTCTGAAGTATACAAAATAACATCTTCCTGCCGACATAAAAACTCTTTTGTCCCATCGCCAGAATTATTGTCTAAAAAAATAAATGCTTCTACTCCTAGTTGTCTGTAATGTTCCATAAATACTTTAATTTTATAAATATCATTTCTAATAACGCAAAACAAAATCGGCGCATATTTATTCTTTCGTCTAATATTATGATGAGATATCTTTTTCATCTGGCATGTAAGAAATTCCGATAATAACTCCTCACATCTAACATCTTTAGATTTCAATAAATTAATAAATTTTCTTTTCCATAAGTCGGCGTTTATTCCCCGTTTTTTCAACTGCTTCGATTTTAATTCAAAGCTGCAAAGTATTTTTATGTATAATCTAATATAGTTCAAATCAATTAGTTTATCTTTATACATTATATTACTCCATCTATTATTTCTCTTTATGATGCTAATATCCTTAATCATCGTTTTCGGAACGTATTATACATTTGCATAATTGATAAACATATTGATCAATATCCATATCAACTAGTGTCAGCGAATAATCCCGATGATGTAACCGAATGTATTTTTGCTCAAATTTTAAATCTAATGCATCCATAACGTCCTGATATATAAACATTTCATTGTTATCAAGAGGAGACAGCGTATAAGGTATCTCCCCATTATAGCCTAAATGATTTAATATCCTAGAAGCAATTTCTTTAACTAATATATCTGAAATATGAAATTTTTCGTAAAACAATTTTTTATACTTATAATTATCAAAAATGTAATCACTAATTTTTATATCCCATTCTTTTTCTCTTTGAAGCAATTTAGTTTTGAACTCATTCCACTTTTCTTGTATTTCTTTTTTATGGTATACACCCCCATGAAGCATATACTCCTTAATATCCTCCTCTGTCTTCCCCATCTCCAACCATTTTTTCACATTTTCTTCTTCCCCTGCAAAAAAATGGCAGAAACATCCCCATCCTTTTGTCCCACCCGCACTTTGTTGTGGAAAAAAGCAATCTGGCATACCATATAAATTAGGTATTGAAAGAACCTTACATTTTTTTGAAAGATAGTCTATCATACTATTTGATGCATATTCCGCGCCAAACTTATTTGTTTCACGAATTGATTGATGAATAAATAGATCACAATAGGGTAAAACTTTTTGATAATTGTCTAATGTTTCCATATATTGAATTGCAGGAAATGGATAGAATCCATAGTCCGAAGCTAACCCTTTATTCCTTTCCAAATATTGCTTCACAGCACCCATATGGCAATTCCCATATGCAATTGCCATCTTTTTATTAAAAATACGATAAGGCACAAAATCATTAAACTCAGAATATCCCATCTCCAATAACTGTTTTCTAATTTCATAATATCGCTCTGAACATACAATAATAAAAATATTTTTTTCGTATTCTGGTTTCCTTATTGTCCGCCCGTAATACCCCCCCCCCGCATAGTTGTCAAAAATAGTTTCTATCTCTAATGTTCTTCCATATTCTGCTAATATTTTTTCTCCAATATGTCCTGCGCCAAAAATTACGTATTTCATTATAGATTTCCTCACATCCCTTATTCTTTGAGAATCACTATTTATTCATTTCACCCTTCACTTTTTGCTTATAATAAGAATCCTCTAAATGATAGAAATAACATTTCCTGCAATGCTCACTTGGATAACGTCCATTTAATAGATTTTGTCTGATTTCAACCAGTTTATCGCTGTTCCATGCCTCCATAATAGAGTCATAATCAAAGATATATCCAAGTGACTTTATATCGCCATGAACAACTGCCGCACACGCATGAGGTATCATATTTTCTCCATAACGTTTAGGGTCACATCCATTTACCGGCCATGTTTGAAATTTATCCCAGAACACATTGCACATCTGCGTTGTTTTATCTGCAGGTAATGGAATATTTACTGTAATTCCTTTCTTGCTTCCATACATAACTAATTCATCTAACATTTTTGTTATTTCTTTATCTGTAGACACATATACATTCTCGGAAGAAGTAAACTCAGAATAATCATAAGAAAACAAATTTCCTATGTTTAGTTGAAAATTCGTAATCCCTCTTTCTAAAAAATCATCAATAATCCCTTTGATGTGTTTGCAATTAGATTTTGTTAATATCAAAAAAGGGCAAATTTTTATATTGCTATTTTTTGCAATATACTCTAAAGAATCCAAAAGTTCGCTATACTTAGCTCCTTTTTTAATATATTCATGTTCTTCTGGCAATGAAGAACATACATCCGTTGCTATGTATGAGATATAGTCTGCACGTTTTACAATTTCAGATAAATAATCGTTCTTATCAAATAATTGTTTCCAAAAATTGGTCTGAAAGGAAACTTCTTTGTACACTTCAATAACATAATCCAGCATATCTATAACAGAAGGGTTTAAAAAAGGCTCTCCTGTCCCGCAGACATGTATCGTACCGTACTTACCCCCCCGGTATGCCATATCCACTATTTTTTTAAAATCAGCTATTGATAACATAAATGGTAAATTATATACTTCACTATTATCTTTGGCATCTTCACCATGATACGAACAAAAAAGGCATCTGTTATTGCATGCTGATGTTATCCCTATTGTTATGTGCCGAGGCGGATAAGAAAGTTTTACCTCCTTCAAATATTCCTTCTTGTAATTATTTTCTTCCATAATAATCCTCCATGCTTACTCAACCTGCGAATTTGTGCGTAAGCGCAATAGTTACAAAACGAACGAATTCATTTGTAAAAAATCTATTAACCACAGTGACCCCTCGTATTATTTTATTTATTTAAGTCATAAGGCATATAATACTGTTTCATAATTACATGTCGTATAATGGCGCATATACAATTTATAATCTAAATCTAAGCTTATAATGTATTCTGCAAGCACCCACAAATCTTCAGGTTTGTGATACACCGAAACTGCTAATCTTGGCTTATATTTTCTAATACTTTTTTCAGCCCCTATTAGCGTTTCCAGTTCACTTCCTTCAACATCCAACTTAATAAAAGTAACCTTTTCCCCATCTAAAACATCATCTATACTGGTAACGGAAACCCGATAAGGTGATACCGCAGAAGCATACACTTTGGAACTTCCGCGTCCTATTCCTTCAAAATAAAGTGTTGTTGTTTCTTTCCATGTCCCTTTTTTAATAAATTGGACATGATCTATTTTTTCTGCCTGAAATGTATTTTCACAACTCAACCAGCATGAAGCATCTGGTTCAAACGCATAAATCCGCTCATACTTTCCTTCGCACCATGACACGAATTCTTTCGATGTTGCACCGTCCCAGCATCCTGCATCTACAAATATTTCTTCATTCTTCGGTTCAAACATGTCAAAATACTGTTTTCCCATAAATCCCAACAAAAAGCCATTCTTAGGAATAAATATGTTTTCCCGTGGAAATCCCATCATAAGCAGTTGCTGATATACGGGTAAAATATGTCGTCTTATTGAAATAAGGACCGTTGCATCTCGGTAATGATTGACCAATTCTCCCGGCGATATTACCTTGATGCCGTCTATCTCTGTTCCCCACAATATACGATTATTGTCACACCATGCAGCTATTTTACGATTTGTAGCTTCAAGGACTCGTTTTGATTTCATTCCTTCTTGACCTGCTCCAAATATAATATAAGAATACCTCCCCCCTGTAATTTCGTATAAATCCAATTCGGGACAATCTATTTTTTCATTTTGATTTAAGCTCCAATCAAACAGCTTTACTTCATCCTTATTAATTATAAAATCAAATTTAGCTCGAAACACTTCCTTTGATTTTTCATCACATAATAATTCGTATATTTTTGAAGCTACCTCAATACTTTGCATGTTCATTTATTTCCAATTCACCTTTCCGACCGTTTTATATTTTCTGCACGATATCAAAAAATCCTCCATATTTGTTCAAAACAACTTACTACTAAAATTCATTCGTATATAAATTACTTGCTTTATACATTATACCCAATTCTCCTCCCACAATAAAAATCTGTCTCTTTGATTTGATTCCCAATAAGAGCTTGGAAAACTAAATCCTTTTTTGCTTTTATCCAATATTTCCTTGGGGATTATACCTCTATATGCCTCTTTCAGTATTCCTTTCAGTTCTCCCTTTGGACATCTTTCTTCCTGTGATAATCCAAAGGAAAACTCCACTAACTCTTTTGATAGCAGAGGAACACGCGTTTCTATAGAATTTTGCATGGAAACTCTATCCACCTTGGTTAAAATATCCGCAGGCAAATATGTGTTAAAATCTATATACTGTGCCCTTGTGATGGGTGGAAGCTCCTTATGGTAAAATTTCCTAAAATACCAAAAATCATCGTATCCATATCCGATTCCAAGTTTTTTTATATACGCGCGCTTTTCGCATCTTGTATATGCATAAGCTTCCCTTGCAAATAAGGAAACTGCATCTAAAAATTCTTCTTCCCATTCTTCTTTTGTCAGTACATTTTTCAATAGTTTGGTATATAGATCACATAAAATTGACCATGACTTTCTTTCCCCTGCTTTTTGATTATAGACAGTATATCTTGTATAGCCTCCGAACACTTCATCCCCACCATCTCCGGTCAGGATTACCGGCACATAATTTTCCTTCGCCATCTTTGAAATCATATAAGTCGGATAACACGAAGTATCCGCAAAAGGCTCATCATACCAATCCTTTATATATGACTTTATCCTTTTTAACTGCATACGGTCAAATTGTCCCACTGTAATAGGGAACACATAAATCTTCGCTAAAAGTTTTGCATAGCTTGTTTCGTCATATACTTGTTCATCTTTCGTGCGCACCCGAAACCCCATACTAAATGCCTGCACTTTTTTCGTTCTCTTAAAGATTTCAGCTGATACGATACTCGAATCGATGCCGCCACTTAGAAAAGTTCCAATAGGGACATCTGCGGTTAATTGTTCCTTCACTGATTTTCCTATCAAACGCCTTACTTCACCATATAAATCTTTTCTATTGTGTTTCGCAGACATGGACGTGTTAATCCTGAGCTTCCAATATTTTTCTTTGTATACATTCCTTTTTCTCAGGTCAAATGTTAATTTGTACGCCGGCTCCAACTTATAAATATCCTGATATAGTGTCTTTGGCTCTGGTATATACCTATATGTAAAGTAATCATATACTGCAGAATTATCCCTTTTGAAATTGATCTTAGAATGTAAACTAACAATTGCCTTCAATTCTGATGCAAACGTTAAATCAGTTCCATTATAATAATAATATAACGGCTTAATTCCTATCCTGTCTCTAAACAAAATCAAGTTTTCATTCCGCATATCATAAATTGCAATTGCGAACATCCCATCAATATGGTCGATAAAACAGCTCCCATATTCCAAATATGCATATAAAATAACTTCCGTATCGCAGCTTGTTTTAAAAACATATCCTTTTTGCTCTAAGCTTCTTTTTAACTTCCCATACCCATATATCTCACCATTGTAAACAATATACACTTTGCCATCTTCTGAATACATTGGCTGCATTGCCTGCATCGTTAAATCTCTTATTGACAGCCTGACAAACCCTAATGTGCATCCATGTAGATCCATAACCTTTTTGTCATCAGGACCTCTGTAACGCATTTTATCCAATGCGGAATCAAAATTTCCCTCTTTATACGTACTTCCTAATATTCCACACATGCCTATCACCACTTATTCAAGCAAATATTTTTGTAAATCGTTTTTCCACATTGTTCCTTCTGTCCGTTATCTGTCCTGTCTGTTTTGTTTTCGGAAATTATGCTCAATAAAGCTCGAATCCCTTCTTTTGATTCAAAAACAGTCTTATCGCTTCTAAGTCGCTCCTTTACTCTTTCTTGTAAAAATTCTAATGTTTTTTTAGAAATGCTCCATGGAACATAATCAGTGACCAGCGTATCCCTTTGAATTTTCACAAGCATATTACTATTTCGCGGTATTAAATAAATTTCTTTTTTCAATATAACTATTTCACTAAACATAACCTGATGGTTGATTACAGCTTCCTCATAAAATTTATGATTGGCTGGATACTCAAGAAATTTGACTTTCAACTGTCTGGCATCAAATAATGTAATTTTATTATCATACTTAGGTATCATGGCAAACTGGTTACTACACATAATCATATATCCATATTTTTCGCTAAACTGATATATCTTTTCAGCGTTTTTTTCAAACGCCAAGTCCGTTTTCAATATACGCATTTCATTATCCAGCAGATAGATATCGTCGTTCCATATCTCAATATCCGCAAAGCCTCCGCTGGTTCCATGAATGACCTTCCATGAAAACTTCTGCGTATCCATATCCATTACGAATACTTTATTGGTAAACGCGCTAGGAATAATGACAATGTTGCCTAATATAACATTTCTCTTGGTAAAATACCCCATTTGCTTATATTGTTCTGCCTCGATACCCTGTAGCATCATTTCCCGTAAACAGTTTATTTGCTTTGTCTGGATGTCGTATCTTAAAATACAATCTTCATATAATGGAAAAACATATATAGCGTCTTTATATGAGGCAATCGAATAAAATTTGTGGCTTACATCACTTAATCCCTCACATTCGTACACTTTTTTCTTTTTGCTCACAGTATCAAAAACTGCAAAATTCTTTGAATAGCAGGGCGTTAAATATATCATTCCTTTATAAAAAAAAGTACGAAGGTATAGCCTGCTTCCCTCTTCTTCTTCTCCTCCTAAATCACATACATGATTTATTTCCGCGTTTTCCACATTGATGGTATAAAGGGTATTATCTTCACTGCATACGCACCATATTTTTTTATCATAGTATGTCCCGCCGTCAAAAGGCAGATATTCTTGTGATGATCCATCCTTCAAAGCGCAATTCTGCATCATCATTGGTTTGCCTGTCTTTTGATATAGCTGTACTACGCTGCTCCTGTCCCCATAGTATGCATCACTAATCTCAATCGCCCTATCCACATCTGCAGTATCGTCGTATATACCCCAGCCTTCCTCTTTATACTGTTTTAGCAATTTCTCGTATTCTGCAAAAAGCTGCGGGCGCATACTTTCAACTGTCGCTTTAATCAATGGATGCGGTCTCCACAAAAGCGCCACTTCCTCCTGATTTTCTTTAAATATGCGAAATACATACTTCATTTTCTCAAGCATCTTCTCATTATGCTGCAATAATCCTGCAATGCTTGTATTATAAAAGATAATTCTCTTCCAGATTCCATCCGGTTTCTGAATAATCTTCAGCCAGTTTTCTGGTATCTCTAAATCTTCTTTTTTCGTATTCAATACTTTGTCATATTTCGGCGAACCTGTCCCCAGAAATTTCGTTTCCAAATACGTTTTGTCCAAATGTTTTCCCGTAAGTCCATATTCTTTTGCTGCTTTTAAGTATTCACGGACATAAATCTTTTTCATATTCTCAGACTGTACGATTACTTTATTCGCGTTGATAATTCCTGGCATAAAACAAAAATGCTTTATTCCTTCCGCTGCCTGTTTGTTATCAGTATCAATCTCGCCCAGCACAAAATATGGGATATAGACTAATTCTTCCGTATATTTGTTCAGGTTCCGTGAGTAGAAGTTCGGATGCACGCTCGTAACCAGATTCCAGTCATCGTAGCCGTTATGGATATAAATCACATCGGGCATATGTTTTTGGAAATCAAACACATCATAACGTGTTACTGGCACATAATCCGGATACCCGTCTCCCTCATAATGCTCTTCCTTAAAACTCCCGTCAGGGTTTTTATCAAAATAAGGTATAGGAATTACATATGCGTCACAATCCGGATCGGCGTCAGCCGCCTTCCAAACACTTTCCAGAGAATCCCACATACTTGCCATGTATGGCAAAAATACTGCTTCTGTCCTGATCTTAATGTCATTTCTTATGCTGTTTAACGCCTTAATAAGCTTCTGCCGAAGGGATCTATATATTTTATTAACGTTAACTGTGTTAACATTGCTGTATAATGATAAACCTTCATGGTTCTGATAAACCAGCTCGCAGTATTCCTCTAAAACTGTTACTGCGGGATGTCCTTCCCCTTCTGTAGTCTCAATCAAAGTTCCTATGGCAACTGCAGCGTTCTGACAGTCTGCCAAAAGCTCACCCGCCTGTACAAAATTCCCCTGAGATATGCACTTTTTAATCTCATCATGAGCCTTCTCCATCTGTTTGATTGTTTCTTCAATTTGCCGCTTCTGCGCCTTTCTCATATCTCGTCCCTGCCATTTCATCATCTGAAACTGTAAAATATTCGCTGTATCTACAGCATTACACCTACAAAACAATATTTCTAATTTCTAAAAAAACGATCTGCTACAGCATCCGCGCACGGCATTCATCCGCCATGCGCACTGTAGCACACAGGAAAAGTACGTAGCGTGAACCTTTTCCTTTAATGGATACATACGGAATCACAGCCGTCTGTTCCGACGGTACCGCTTCATTTGAAACAGCTTTGTGCCATGCCATTCTCAGTTTCCATACAACTACGGACAAGAGTTCACATAACACCGGCGTACCTGTTTTTGCATATCCCCAACGCCGTCTTGTCTTTTATATCAAGATATCGCCCGCCACAGTCCCCAATGTCTCTGTCTCGCAAAGCCAACGTCTCCGCTAACGCGGAGCCAAGGTAAAACCATGCTTCCCAGCCGGTTCATCTTCCAGGCGTATCGTCTGACCATTTTTTATTTAACTGTTTTCCGGTTTTCCCCCTGTTCAGGGCATTCCTCGCACCGTTTACTTTTTTATTTTCCTCGTATCCGCAAACGGGACACTTAAAATTTTCACTGTCTGTATAACCAATCTGCCCGCATGCACTGCATTCCCTACTGATTCCCTTACCGATTACTTCTACCATTTTTATACCGTTTTTTTTACATTTCCACTGCATCCTTTCCATCACGAAACCTTTCTTCCACATCCTGAGCAGATGTGTGTCGCCTGTTCCCTTTGTAAGCTGTCGGGCATCATGATGTCCAGTAGTATACATACCTGGATTGTGTGGAAGTTTTGCCATATAGACCACCTTTGGTTTTTCCTGTTCAAGCATCCTGTTGATTTCCATGTTCACGTAATTTTTTAATGCCGCATCCATTTTTTTCTTACGTGCCTGGTAATTTTGCGTATCTGATACGTTTTGCTGTTTTTCCCGATAATTTTCTTCCAATATAAAACGGGAGATTTCCTGCTGCATTTTTCCAAAGCTACTGCCATATACGTTTCCCGTGCTTGTCGTAATCATATTCCACAAACCAAGTGAGATGCCAATTTCATTTACATAATCCTCATGCTGCTGTGTATTTACAAAAATCGGTATAATGATTTCAATACTTTTTTTCTGCGGATTTAAGCTGATATCGAGCATCCTGTCATAGACGTTCGTATCAGTCAGCGGTATAAACATTCTCTGACGGTTTACTTTTGTTGCAAGAAATATGCCCTGCTCCCCATCCAGTTCGCCGTACCTGTATCCCTGCTTTTTTATCGTAAAACGTAATCTGTTGTCTGTGTGCTGCCTGTGCAGCCTCTTTCTCGTCTGCCTGCATATATATCTGTTGAGATTCTTAATACGCTTCCCGCTCTCACTGCCAAGATCTGCAATGACTTTTTCATATCCGGGCTGTATTTTTTCAGGCAGCGGTACAGACTTTCCGTTTAATATGTTCCAATAGCAGATATCTGTTTTAAGTACAAAACGGATGTAATGTCTCTCCTCCGGTGAAAACCTTTCATTTCTGCTGACAGCATCGTTTATTCCGTTTTTGACTTGTGCCCACATAATCTTGATATCAGCTAATGCCCTGTTCACAGATGCGGAAAAATACACACTGGGAAGATCTATTTTTTCTCTGAATCCGGCTGCTCTGACTTCAGAATCAACCTCATAACCGGAGTATACTTTTACAAGGCTTTTAATACCTCCATATTTTTGGTAAATATAGTTTTTGACCACCATGCACCCATGTCCTATATCCATGAGCACATTCATGTTTTCACTGCTGACCTTACCCTTGCTGTACTGATGTACAGCCTTACACATCTTCTCTCCGCCCTGCGGCAGCCATGCACCATTACTGCCCTGTGGTAAATTCCCTGTTTTTGTCTTTTCCGCAGACATAGGCGCCGCCTCCGTCACTTAGATCAAGTATTGTCAAAAAGTGTACTTTTTGACAATACTAATAACAAAAAGATTATACATAAAAAAGAGACAGCTTGCAAGTACTTTTTGCAGATTTCAAAGTTTTTCCACTATAAACACAAAATTTTTTGTAGTTTTTTTATTTATAGAGCTCTCAGCAGGTTATGATTCAGTCCAATGAGGAGATTGCCAAAAAGTACACTTTTTGATAGCCGCAACACTGTCCTTAATTTCTTTTACCGTTCAATAGCAGCCTGTGCTCCCGTAATCTGCGGTAAAAGGTCGCTTCACTCATATTGCACTGTTTCAGAACTTCCGCAAGAGTCAGTTTCTTTTGCTCCCAAGCCTTAATAACTTTGCCAAAATCATCCGGCACTGATTTCTCAGGTCTGCCGAACTTTACCCCCTTTGCTTTTGCTACGGCAATTCCTTCTGCCTGCCGTTTCCTAATGTTTTCACGCTCACTCTGCGCCACAAAAGATAAAATTTGAAGCACCAGATCTGCAATAAACGTCCCCATCAAGTCTTTGCCATTACGGGTATCGAGCACAGGCATATCTAATACGCAGATGTCAATACCTATTTCTTTTGTAAGGACACACCACTGCTTTTGTGTTTCCTCATAATTGCGTCCCAGACGGTCAATACTTAAGATATACAGCAAATCTCCAGCTTTCAGCTTCTTCACCAGTTTTTTATAATTTGGGCGGTCAAAATCTTTGCCTGACTGCCTATCCATAAAAATATTCTTTTCGGGTACATCCGCATCTCGCAGAGCCGCCATCTGGCGTTCCTCATTTTGATCAATACTGGACACCCGCACATAACCATAAATATTCATATCATTTTCCTCCATTTTCCAAAATTATTATAAAAAAGAAGAACAGAGACATTCTACTGTTCCTGCTCCTATCTCACTCCTTTATTTTTCTGTCTTGCTTAATAATTCCTGATTGCTTTCTTTTATGATTTGCTTTTTTGCCTGATCCTGTCTCTTATACTCATGGAATCCGCCACTTTGTCTCCATAGATTTTCTCCCACTCTGCGCGTACCGCCTTATAATCACAATTCTCTTCCATCTCCTCCACAAACTGGACATAGCAACCGCACAGAATCATCATCCTAATCGAAAGTTTTAATGGATATCCTCACTGATTTAGACTATAATATTTCTGTAAATTAATGCGTTTGGTCATATATTAATTTTACACCAACTGCTGGATTCTTTCGAGATCTGGTAGTTATTTTTTGCACAATCGAGTAGGGGAGCTTAAATCTCCCCTCTCATACCACCAGTACATGCCGTTCGGCATACGGCGGTTCAACATAACTTCATAGCATGACGTTCTATGTAATAATCGTAGCAACTTACTAACCCTGCCCGTGTCAGTTTTTCTTTCAATATTGCCTGACCACACATGTTTTTGTTACTATCCATTGATAGTGGTCTCCCTAGTAAGATGTAAGTATCGCCACATCTTTTCCTATTCCAAGTTTTTCCAATCCCCACTGACGCTTTTTTGGTACTTTCCATTGTTTCCAGATAATTACATGCAACCGTGTACGCAAATGGGCGTCTATGTCGTTCATTGCTCTTTTCATTGAGCCTATTGCAAAGTAGTTTATCCACCCTCTGCACTGCTATATTGTTCAGCCCTTCGACTTATCTCCTTTTTTTCGGAGACTGCCTACTATGGCTTCTGCTGACTTCTCACAGTTCGCTGTTACTGCGGCTAATGAAACCTCCTGTGAGACCTCACGGGATAAGTCCGTGTTCTTTCGTCATCTCTCCTCCTGATTTACATATACGAGTTACGGCTACCTTTTGGGCTTCGTTGCCTTTAACCAACTTCCCCACCGTATACGCCTTATTATCAGGTTTCTGTTCGTATGGCTACGATTTCGCTATCCCTTCTTCTCGCCCACACCTCACGATGTAAAACTTGGGAGTCGCTATGAAATTCGTTGGTAGCTACGCCTAAGTGGACTTTCACCACAGAACACGGGTATGCCCGTCATACGAAAAAAAAGAGCTACGCACTAATTACTTAGTGCGACAGCCCCTTCATTTTCAAATTCCTTACTCTATAATTTATTGGTATTTGTAAATCATTCTTAATAATCTAACTGATGGAAGTTATTAGGAAAAACGTAAACCTCCATCCCCGATTTCCCGTCTAGCTTCTTCCACACAATGATCTTATAGGCTAGGGATGTATAGTATAATGCTTCCCACAATGCTGACTGCCAATGTGCAGATAACGGAAATATATTTGCTTACTACTACTAAAACTGCATTTACAGGTATTGCTAAGAGATATGTTTTAAATGCCATAAGAGATACCACCTTTTGAAAACTACTGCCATTATAACTCACAAAAAGGTGGATTGTCTGTATTTATTGTAAAATATTAAATTTTTAAGGTTCAGTTGTTAGACTTTTGACCCCAGCATCGTGACATTGAAAATATTCACTCCTCATTCAAATTCACCAGCTTCATGCGTTCCATATCCAGCCTTCTGTAAAAGCAGTTATTTGCCACGCCTTGATAGGAGGTATGGCAGATATTACCATTTAGGGGTCTGACTTTATATACGAGCGAATTTTGCTCGCAGTTGACAAAAATCTCTGCCAGCTCAAACTCATTTCCTGAAGTTTTACCCTTGTGCCACAGCTCATTGCGCGAGGTACTCCAAAGCACCAGACGGCGCAGTCTGACGGACTCTAACATTGCCTGCTCGTTGGTATAAGCCACAAGAATGACTTCGTTTGTATCTGCATTCTGAACCGCGACAGGAATCACCTCCTGCCCAGACATACTTTTTATTTTTTGAAAATCCAGTTTTAATTCATCGGTCTCTTCGATATAGCCCATTGTAAATACCTCTCCTCATCTATCGTTCCTAACTGGTTTTGACTGCCCAGCGCAGCTTGGTAGCGCGCGCTCTCGGATTCTGCCTGCACTCCTCCCCGGACGGCCGTATCACTTCCTCGGAAATCTCACAGAATACGCCTTGTTTTTTTCCCTGCTTAAAAGCCTTTTTGACCATTCTGTCCTCCCCGGAGTGAAAAGTCAAAATCGCTACTCTGCCATTCGGCGCCAATGCATCGGGCAGTTTGTCAAGAAATGCCTCCAGCACTTCAAATTCACTGTTGACATCAATGCGCAGTGCTTGAAAAGTACGCTGGCAAGTCTTTTTGATAAGTTCTTTTTTCTCATTATTCGCTGGCAGAAAGGATAATGCTTTCTCTATCACTTCCCTCAACTGCGTTGTCGTCTCGATCGGCTCTTTGCGGCGCAGCGTCCTTGTGACCTCCGCCGCGATTTTTGCAGCGTAGGGCTCGTCCGAATTTTCTATGAGCATTCCCTCTAACTCCTCCGGTGTCAGTTCTCTTAGGCGCTCTGCTGCCGAGATACCCTTTTCAGGATTCAAGCGCAGATCAAGTGGGCCTTCCACCTTATACGAAAAACCTCTGTCGGGATTGTCGATCTGCATGGAAGAAACGCCCAAATCTGCAAGAATGAAATCAAATGGTCCATGTGTCTTGGCAATCTGGTCTATCTTCGCAAAATTCTCCTGTATAATGGTCAACTGCGCAGTGCCATAGCCAGCCTGTTCCAAACGTTCTTTTGTTCTGACGAGTTCGATCGGGTCCACATCAAGCGCACAGATGTGTCCAGTGCCCTGTAGCTGCTCTAGCATTTTTCGTGTGTGACCGCCATAGCCCAAGGTAGCGTCCAGCCCCTTTTGTCCCGGCTTAATCTGTAGAAAATCAAGTATTTCCTGCACCATAATCGGCAGATGCATCCCTGCCGGCGTGCTCCCTTTACGGATAACTTTTTCGATGGTGTCCGCATATTTTTCAGGGTGATGTTCTTTGTATTTTTCTGTATATGTTTTTGGATGTGTTCCCTTGTAGCGCACGCGCCTTTTGTGTTGTTGTTCCTCCATACGAATCCCCCCATATGCCAACTAGCCGATCAGACATGTTTTGCCCGCAAAAGCAAAACCGTATTTTCGAATCTGATCCGGTCTCATTCCCTCTAAAATCAATTGAACCGCATACTGCTTTTCTTCTATCTGATTTAAGGCATGTTTTACTGTTTCTTCAAGCCCTTTTTCCTTTGCAGGCTTATGCACTTTAAACTCTATGATATAGGCATTATCCTTTTCTTGATCGACTGGCACAAGCATGATATCATAACGCCCAAAACCACTTTCCCTATTTGACATGATACGAAATCTTCCAGCCAGCTCCACCATCAGCCCCAGTACAAATCCGTGATAGAACCGCTCAGGTGCATCATTTCCCGACGCCCCCTTCGCTGTATCAAAATTCGAAAAACTACACAGTGCAATTCTATTCATAAATTCATTCATGGAATCTACATCGTCGAGTATCAAAGCCTTAATAAAATCATTGTACGGAAGCTGGGCATTATCTCCAAACCAGCCTTTTATCATCTTATGAAATAACTTTTTGACTTCAAGATTGGTGAGTGCCAGTGTATACTGCATCATTCCGTCATCGTCTGGCTTTTCCGCCCTAACATTTAATACCTTTAAATATCCTGTCGCCAGCAATAGACTCCAGACAGCATCGGTACTTCCGACCAGTTGATTCAGCATGATCTGCTCATCAAGATTTGCCAAAAAGCTGTTTCCCTGCAAAAGCGCCTCCATGGTCTTTTTTATTTCTGAATTTCCCCGCTGTATCAATGAATTGACAAGACGGTTGCTGCTCGTATTTGCCCAATAGGTCTCATACCTGCCTTTCTTATTCAAAAAAGAAACGATCGACCACGGATTATACATGTCTCTCTGGCTGCCAAATGTAAATCCATCATACCACTGTTTCACCTTCTGCTGCTCTGCACCAAGCCCCGCCTGTTCGAGTGCCTCAAAAGTCTCTTTTTCCGTAAAGCCAAATGAAGTTGTGTACTTCTCAGAAGTTGTAGTGACAACCTCCAAGTTGTTCAAGTCAGAAAAAATACTCTCCTTTGAAATTCGTGTTATGCCAGTGATCAATCCCCTGCACAGATATTTATTGGATTTAAAGGTATAGTTAAAAAAGCTTCTGAAAAAATCAACTGTCTCATCCCAGCATCCTGCTATCCATGCCTCCTGCATTGGCGTATCATACTCATCCAGCATGATAATCACATTTTTATGATAATACTGATACAGATACGAGCACAGACGGTTCAACGCGGTATATGCAGTCATGTCGTCCATCTGTTTGCTTACCGCATCGAAGTCCTCCCGATCTTTTTGATGAAAAATCTGAGCTTCCATAATAAACCGGTATTCACGGTACACGTCCGCAACAATCTGTTTCAATGCCGCCTTGATCTCATCAATTCTCCCCGTCTTAATTGGCGCAAAGCTTAAAAATATGACGGGGTAAGTGCCCTGCATGTTTCTGTATTCTTCACTCTGCCAAATAGATAAACCTTCAAATAGATCACCGCGGTTCGCAGACCTGTTAGAAAAAAAACATTCAGCCATACTCAGGTTTAAGGTTTTACCAAAACGGCGCGGACGTGTGATCAGCGTTACCATATCAGAATATTCCCACCACTCTTTGATAAAATCTGTCTTGTCTATATAAAATATATGGTCCTCTCTCATTCTTCGAAAGTCCTGATATCCTAATCCCGCCTTGTTCTCATACATAGAAATACCCCACGCTTATATCATTCTATGAGTTTCTGTTAACAGTATACCTGATTCCGCCATTTTGTACAACACCTGTGTGCAATCAAGTAGGAGAAGTAAAGCCGGCGTGTCCGTGTGCATAAAAAGAGAGCCGTTTCCCGCCCTCTTTTCACACGAACCTGTTCAACTATGCTTCAAAGCTACTGCAAAATACTCCGAACCTTTGCCTCGTACTCCTCTCTGGTGATGATATCCATCTCAAACTGCAATTGAAGCTTTTTCAAGGCTTCGAAATTGTCAAATTTCCTGCGTGCCTTCGCCAGCTTCTCCTCATATTCCAGCTCTGTGACAATATCCAAATCCTTTGCCTTGTCGAGCTTGCGCTTCTCGTTCTCAAACTGTTCAAGCGCCCTTTTTCTATCCTTCTCGATAGAATGCTGTCTGAACTGCTGTTCTTTCTGTTCTACCTGCTCTACAATGTCCGCGATCCTCTCCAGATCAGGATTGATGACATCAAGGATATCTGTCACATCAAACGGCTCCGTTCGGAAGGTATCTGCGATGTAAGCGACATATCGCTTGCCGATTTCTGCGTACTGGCTCTCTAGCTTCTTCTCAATTGCCGCCTTTTGAATCTTGAGATTTGCAAGCTCTGTCTGTTCCCGCGTCGCATTGCCGATATCTCTGACAGCTTTGGTCGTCTTATCAAAAAAATCCATCCTTTTTTCCTCCTGTTTTCCACCGCATGTACCCGAAATCTTCAGGCACATGCACGTCTTCATTAATAAGTTATCCTTATTCTACCATTCTATCGTTGAAGATGCCACAAAACTATCTATAAATTCTATGAAAAAAGCATAAAGCGCTACCGCTGCAATCCTTTTGCGAGCAGACGCTCGTACTCCTCCCACGAAATGTATCTGCCGCCCATGCTCTCCAAATGCTCTGTGTGGAACTGACAGTCAATGAACAGAAATTTTTCCTTCTCCAAGAAGTGCGCAAAGGCAATCAGCGCTGTCTTAGAGCCATTTTCCTTTTCGGAGAACATACTCTCACCAAAAAAGCACTTTCCGATGCTGACGCCATAAAATCCGCCTGCCAGCACGTCATCTTCCAACACTTCCACGCTGACCGCATACCCCTGCTCGTGCAGACGGCGGTATGCCTCCTCCATCTCATCGGAAATCCAAGTTCCCTCATTGAACTCTCTCTTTAACCGGCAGCGGTGCATCGTGTTTGCAAAATCTCTGTTCAGCACAACACGGAGTGTGTGCTTTTTCATGTACTTTCGCATAGAGTGCGACACATGAATCTCACTTGGAAAAATAACAAAGCGCTTTTTAGGACACCACCACAGAATTTCCTCTCCCGGATTATACCATGGAAATATCCCGTGCGAGTATGCTAACAAGAGCCGCTCGACAGACAAATCCCCGCCAACACCCAGCAGTCCATCCTCCCTTGCAAGTGTTGGATGCGGAAACGAGATTTCCTTTTCATTGATGCGAAATACTGGCATGACCGTTCTCCTTTTCTGTAATTCATACTTTTTTCTTTTTCGGATGAATGCTCTTTTTGGGCTGATCCTGCGGGTATTCAAGATGAAAGCAGTCCTCCTGCGTTGTCAGCTTACATACTCCGCCTTTTTTGAGTTTGCCAAACAAGATTTCATCAACGAGAAGCGGTTTCACTTCGCTCTGTATCACCCGGTCAATCTCTCTTGCACCAAATTCTGTAGTAATGCCTTTTTGCTGCAATAATTTTTTTGCTGCTGCGCTGACTGACAACTCGACCTTTTTTAAGCGAAGCATCTTTTGCAGCTCGCCTAGCTTTTTCTCTGTAATCTGGGCTGCCATCGCACTGTCCATGCCGTGAAATACCACAATCTTATTCAGACGGTTGCGAAATTCCGGTTGGAAGATACGTTTCACTTCCTCCATAATCACATCCGACTTGACGTCCTGTCCGGTGAAGCCGATGCCATGCTTTCCAATCCGGCTTGCACCCGCGTTGGAGGTCATGATGACAATGACATTGCGAAAATCTGCCTTTCTGCCCTGATTATCTGTCAGCGTGGCATAATCCATCACCTGTAGGAGAATGTTGTAAATATCTGGATGCGCCTTCTCAATCTCATCTAGCAATAATACAGCATGGGGATTTTTGCGAATCTCCTCCGTCAGCAGCCCGCCCTCCTCATAGCCGACATATCCTGCGGGAGAGCCGATCAGCTTCGCAACGGCATGTTTTTCCTCATACTCACTCATATCAAACCGAATCAGTTTGATGCCCATCTCATCGGCAAGACTTCTTGCAATCTCGGTTTTTCCAACACCTGTAGGTCCCACAAAAAGCAGGCTTGCAAGCGGTTTTCCCTCCTCCAAAAGCCCTGCTCTCGAAAATTTTACGGCATTGACCACCTGTGCGACTGCCTCGTCCTGACCAAACACACGGCTCGTCAGACGCTTTTCCAATGTCGCAAGTGTTTCAATCTCATCCTGCTCTACCACTTGTTTGGGAATCTGACAGGTTTTGGAGAGAATCTCATCTATCAAATCCGTTCCAACAGACTGTTTTTTTTGATTTAAAGGATGCAGTCTGCGATACGCCCCCGCCTCATCAATCAAATCAATCGCCTTGTCTGGCAGATAGCGCTCATTGACATATTTCGCACTCATGTTTACTGCATACGCAATGACACCCTTCCCGTAAGTGACGCCATGATATTTTTCATAGTTCTCTTTGAGTCCCTCCAAAATGCAGGTGGCATCTTCGATGTCAGGTTCTTTGATATCTATATTCTGAAAGCGCCTCACAAGGCTCTTGCTCTTCTCGAAATGCTTCTTGTATTCCTCATAGGTCGTCGCACCGATAAATCGGACATTCCCTGCTGCCAGATAGGGCTTTAGCATATTAGAGATGTCAAATGCGCCTCCATTCACCGCACCGGCACCGACAATGTTGTGAATTTCATCAATGTACACGATGGGCTTCTCCTCACGGCTGATGCTGTCCATCACGCGCTTAAACCGTTTCTCAAAATCACCGCGAAACTGTGTTCCAGCAATCAGGCTTCCAAGATCCAGCGAAAAAATCTTCGCGTCCCTTAATGGCTCTGGCACATTTTCCTCCTCAATCAGCCGCGCAAGACCATATGTAATCGCTGTCTTGCCAACGCCGGGCTCCCCGATATGGAGAGGATTATTCTTCTCTTTGCGGCACAGAATCTGCATCGTCCGCTCAAGCTCCTCCTCCCTGCCAATCAGAGGATTTACACCGTCCAGCGCATCGTTGAGACAGACTGCAAACTGTTGCCACACCTTCTCCGGCAAGGCTTCTGACGCTGCCTCCTCCGCCTCCGCGGTGTGCCCCTCCTCATCTCGGTACGCGTCTTTTGTCTGCCTGACAGCAACCGCTTCCTCGTGCAAAACAGTCATCTGCTGTAAGAGCTCCGCATGTTCGATTCCCTGCAACTGCATGTAGTATATAGCATAGCTTTCCTCCAGCTCAAACATGGCATGGACAAGATGCATCAAGCCAACGACATTCCGCCCACTCCCCTGCGCCGAATGCCATGCGTAGGACAACAGGCTTCCCATACCAGCGGAGAACTCTGGATTTTGATCTGGTGCCTGATTCGTACACTCCTCAGAGTGAACCGCAACCATATATTCATTAAAATAGCCTTCAAGCTGCGCAGTCAGATCATGAATACTGCCGCCACAGTCCTCAAATGCCTCCGCAAACAACTGATTCTCACAGATCACATACAATAACAGCTCTGGCGTCACAAGCTCGTAATGCCGTTCCTTCGCCAACACGATCACAGAATTGATAATCTCTGCAACTTCCCTTGATACCTGCATACCTGCCTACGCCTCCTCTATGGTCATTCGAAACGGAAACCCTTCTGCCTTTGCCCGTGCTGCTGCCGACTGTACCTTTGAGACTGCAATATCGTACGGGTACGTCCCCACGGCTGCCTTTCCTGTCTCATGTACCAACAGCATCAGTCTCTCCGCTTCTATTTCATCTTTATGAAAAAGCTCGCGCAGAATGTCTACCACAAAATCCATTGTAGTAAAATCATCATTGTGCATGATCACCTTATACTGTTTGGGCTCCCGTATTTTTATACGTGTACTCTCTCTTGTTTCTCCCTGTATCGCCATCTTGTATTACCTCACAAAATTACCTCATTTTCTCAAAATTAGACAAATCCTGCCCTTTCAGCGCCTTCTCCAAAAGCGTCGGCAAAAGCTGCGGTATGCAGGCAAAGCAAGGAACCCCCAGCCCTGCAATCTTCTGTGCTGTCTGTGCATCATAATACGGCTTGCCGCCGTCGGCAATCGCCAAGAGGCTGATCACCGTCACACCGGACTCCTTCATATCGCTGATTCGCCGCAAAAGCCCTGCTCTGTTACCGCCCTCATCCAAGTCGGAGATCAGAAAAAACAGGGTCTTTGCCGGATTCTCAATAAACTGTTCACAGTAGGCGATAGATTTGTTAATATCTGTGCCGCCGCCAAGCTGAAAGCCAAAAAGCAGATCAACAGGATCCTCACTTTTCTCTGTCAAATCCACGATATTCGTGTCGAACGCGACAATCCGCGTCTTGATGCTCGCCATGCTCGCCAGAATACAGCTAATGATCGACGAATAGATGACCGACTCCCCCATCGAACCACTCTGGTCAATGTCAAGAATGATCGTCCACTTGTTTGCTGCCGTGGTACTAGTCCGGTCAAAAAAGTAAAAATGTTCCGGCACAATTGTCTTTAAATCAGGATTATAGTGCTTTAAATTGCGGCTTATAGTCATCTTAAAATCCATCGCTGATGCGGACGGAATCGGTGAATGCTTTCTTTTGTTGACCGCAGCAGTCACAGCGCGCCGGATATCCTGCTCAAGCAGCTTATTGATTTCCTCGACAATCTTCTTGATAAATGTGCGCACACTTTCTTTGGAACGCTTTGGGATCTGGTCTTTGAGTGTCAGTATTGTCGAGGCAAGCCCCATATCCGGCTCCATATTCTCCAATAACTCCGGCTCAAATAACAATTGTTTTAGTCCGCAGCGCGTCACAGCATCATTCTGGATAACCGTCACCAACTCCTTGTCAAACAGTGTTCGCACATCGCCGAGCCAGCGGCTGATCTGCGGATTAGAGGGGCCCCTGCCCGCACCTCTGCCCGAATTATTCTGCCCGCCAAAACCGCCGAGCTCTGTCCTGTTATAGATCGAAGCCAATGCCTGATCCATCAAGTCCTGCTCGTGTGAGAGCGACATGTCTCCGTCTCCCATGCCCGACAGCCGCTTGTCACTCTCCTGCCCCAGAATCAGCCGCCATCTGGTGATTTGTTCTTTTGCTTCCATATGAATCCTCCTATTGCCACCATGCTAAGGAACTACAAACTGTTTAGAACAGTTTCTAAAAATTCTTCTGGTTCCCATATTTTTATTTCGGATTCTTTATAATCCTTGGTATTGCGTGTTATAATCCCGTCCATTTCCTGCAATAAAGCAACTGAATACTGCACAGAATCTTCAAAGTCACTCCATGATAACATCAGTGCATTTCTGATTTCTTTTTCCGAAACACCTGCAATTGAAACTATTTGTAATAATTTGTTTATAAGATTTTTTACCTGTGCCTTATTCCTAAGTGTTTGATTCGCGATATAATATATATCCGTAACCGATGACGCTGAGATATAGAACCTAAATTTATCATACATAGATAATTTTATTACTTTAACAGCACAACTGCAAAAAGGTTCCCTCTTTAGAAGTACATCAAGAATAATATTTGTATCAATCAGGTATTTCATATTTTTTAAGTCTCTCACTCCTATATTCCTCCAGCGTTTTACCTGTATCTGGAATAGAGCCTATCAGAGAGGCTACAATCTCCTCAACCTCTGCCTGATTCTTCACTGATTTCTCTTTTTTTAGTTTCTCCCTGTTCCTGACTTCGACTAAAAATTCAATATAAGAAACTGCCTTGTCATAATCTTCCTCATCCAGACTTTCCAGTAAATGATTTATTTTTATACTTGCAGACTGCATCCTATTCCTCCTCCCTGCTCTACAACATATCGTATCACGATCTGCCTCTTTTATCAAACTTACAGGTCAAAATCAAAATCGTCGAGCCCCTCGATCATCTGCTGTGCGCTCTCGTCGAGCACAGCATTTACCACCTCGCTGACCTCCTGTCCATTCAGCCCCAAAATCTCGCCAAGATTTTCTGCGATCTGGTCTTTTTCCACGGCGGAAAAGTCGGCAAACGCACGCCGCAGAAACACGAGCGCCCGCTTGAACTCCTCATCGTCGAGTGTCACAAGATAGTCATTCAGACTTTCCCACAAAGACAGCCGCGCAATCAGCGCATACCTGTTTTTCATGGCGAGTCCCTCAAACCACCCTGCGCCCAAATCTGCCGGAATCCCCTTGGACAACCGCCTTGATACTTCTGTCCGTAACTGCTGCGTGTTCATATTTCCACGTTCCAGCAAAATCGCTGCCGCAAAGCCTGATAATTTGGTATTCAGGTCATCGCGCTCGGAAATGTTGTTCAACACCTTAATCCACTCCTCGTGCGCTAGAAAATCATGCGCCAGCTCTACGCTGTTTAACTGTTCGACTGCGGTAAGAACCGCCTTGCTTGCCGCATCGTCACACACACAGGCAGACTCAAGTATCAGACATGCCCTATAGAACAACTGTTTGAGGATTGGCTCTAACGGCTTTGCATCAATGCGCCGAATATTTCCGTACTGTATGACAACGGAGAGCCGCTGTGCTGTCTTTGCCAAGTCCTCCACAGAGGCGGCATCGACTGCCATTTTTTGCAGCGCCGCAGTCGCATAGCCAACCGCCTTCTCCATACCGCAGCAGCAGGCGTCCTCAATGACAAGCGCAATATCGCCCATTTTCGCTGCGTTCTCGACACGCTCCTTCATGGCAAACGACGCTGCACCGTCTATCGTATCGCCCTTTAACGCCGATTCCACCAGCTCAATCTCCGCCTCTGGCGACCAGCGCACGACCCAGTGTTCAGACCACGTCGCATTGTCCTGATTGACTGCCTGCTGCTGGGCAAAACTCACTTGAATAACCCTGAGCCGATGCAGGAAAAAAGATCGGTGTAGGTCTATAAAAGCTGATTTTTCGGAGCTGACCCGTCTGTTCTCCCGCAAATCCAACATTAAATCCTGCGCTGTGAGCTCACGGTATTTCTCAAGCTTCAAGTCTTTTAACTGCCTGTAAAAGTCCTCCTGAATGCTGGTGCGGCTCACCCCGTCAGGAAGTGCACCGATGGTTGTGCCAATCTCTGTATCAGCCGTCGCTAGGATAATGTTTGACACACTGCCCTCCCCGATACAGGTCTGCGCCGCATCGCGCAAATCCCTGAGCGAAGCGATCGTTCCGCCCCTGAGCGAAGCTAACGACATTGCCAGCCGGACTGCCTCAATCACAGACGCCGATGAAATAGGGTTTCCTTTCTCACGCTGGTATTTTGCGAGCCGTATCAGATAACTGTAAACCGCGTACATCGGCTCGCCCTTCTTCAAACCTTCCCACAAAAGTGCATAGTACGCGGGCGCCTTGTTCCCTGCACCGTATCCCGCCCTCGTGGAAAGCCGATAGTAGGAGTACGGCATCAACGTATGGTTTGCGCCCACCTTGGGCATTTTTGACAAATCCTCGTCCGCCTCCTGCCAGCTTTTCAAGCCTTCGACATGATAGGACCCTGTCACCACGACGATGTTCTCCGGCTCAATGCCCGAATCTACCGCCTTTTTGATCTGCTGGCGCATATATGCCTCACGGAGTACAGTTTCCGCCCAGTCATTTTCCCGTCCTGCGGTGAGACTCCTGATATTGGCACCAAAGCTATTGGCACCCATGTGATAGGCTTCCATGCTGCCTGCCTGCTCCATAACACGCTCCCAGAAGGTGTCGTGACCGTCCTCGCCGCTCTGCTGGTCAAGCTGCTCATAAACATTAATCCGGCACTCCTCGCCCTCCGCCTCCTGCATTCCGCACTCTGGTATCGCGAGAAATGTCTCTGAGGGCAGATCTATAAAGCGGCACGTGACATGATGGTTGTGGCACCACTGGATTGCCTGATACTCGGGCGAGTACTCTGCAAAGGGATACAGTATTGTCCTCACAGGCGCCTCTTTTGTGTAGGCAAGCACTGCGATTGGCGGCTTTGTCTCCTTCCGCACCATATCCGACAGCAAATCCTCAAAATCACTTGGTCCCTCGACCAATACCAGCTTTGGCTTCTTCTCGTCGAGAAATCCCCGCAGGTAATACGCCCCGGCAGGCGATAAATGCCGTATTCCGAAAAAATTTGGATTTTTCATCTTGAACACCTAATTCCTCTCCTATAAGTGTCTCATCTCGTAAAACTTTTTTCACCAGAATTGCACAAAACATATAATTTTCCATTTTTATCCACAATCCTAAGATTCCGAACTATACTTTCACTATCAGGCACTGTAATATTCAATTTGTGATTCTTGTCATCAATCTCATAGATTAAATGCGCAAACATCGTCGCACTCAGAATAATATGAAACGGCACATCAAACTCATCGCTCGCAATTATGTGCATATTGGGATACATTAAATCTCCAACCTGAATCGTCACTTTATACAGATTACCATATGCAATTCCGCCAAACCCAGTAAAAGAGATATTTTTACTTACCAACTCAGCGCCAAGTCCCTCTGACAGTACACGTTCCCCGCCAACCCAGACAGGAATATATGCCCCTGTATCAAGCAATGCCTTCAATCCCTTTTGAAGCATTACAATCGGCCGTTGCTGGCTCTTATCCAGATCTAATGTAAACTGTTTCATCTATATGCCCCTATCATTCCCAATTGAAAAAAATTGTCCGGTGTTGTATATCTCGCATCAATTTCGCCTCGCAGCATCATGATAGTCAATTCATCTTTTGACTTATCTGTGTATTTTATAACTGCCGATTTCACCGTTGCAGTATTGTCTGGGCACCATTCCACATCAACTAATCCAACCCACTGATCAGGGTATTTTTTTTGAATCTCTTCCCATGTCATGCGATTTTCCATACAAACACCTCATTCCTTATACCAGCTCCTTACACGCCTTATACAATCCCAGCCACTCTGAGCCGCGCTTTTTCATCACATTCTCGAGATACTCCTTCCATGCCACTTGGTCTTTGTCCTCATCTTTGATGACTGCTCCTTGCAGCGCTGCCGCCAAATCCTCATTTGTGATTGTGCCATTTCCAAAACTTCCCGCCAGCGCCATGCTGTTACACAGCAGAGAGATAGCCTCTGCGGTGGAGAGAACACCCGATGTACCCTTAACCTTCTGTGTGCGGTCTAAGGTCTCGCCGCAGCGCAGCTCACGGAAGATCGTGCAAACCTTCTCCACCACATCATCTGCTGGCTGCTTTGCATTCAGGTCAAGATTTTCTGACAACTGTGTCACTCTCGTTCTGACAATCTCCATCTCGGAAGTAAGGTTTGCCGGTGCAGGCAGTACCACAATATTAAAACGTCTCTTGAGCGCGGCAGACATCTCATTGACACCTTTGTCTCTTGTGTTTGCTGTCGCGATCACTGAAAATCCCTTTTGTGCCGCCACTTCCACCGCAAGCTCTGGCACAGAGATTCTCTTTTCGGATAAAATGGAAATCAGCGCGTCCTGCACCTCGGAAGCACAGCGCGAAATCTCCTCAACGCGCGCGATGGAACCAGTCTCCATCGCATTGAATACAGGGCTTTTGAGCATCGCCTCGTGGGACGGCCCCTTGGCGATCAACATTGCATAGTTCCATGAATACTTAATCTGCTCCTCTGTCGTTCCTGCGGTTCCCTGTATAACCTTCGTGGAGTCGCCGTTGATGGCGGCTGTCAAATGCTCAGAGAGCCAGCTCTTTGCCGTACCCGGCTCACCGATCAGCAAGAGCGCTCTGTCTGTCACGAGCGTGGAAATGGCGATTTCCACCAGCCGTTCATGTCCTATGTATTTGGGGGTAATCTCGGTCTTGCCAGCCTTTCCGCCGCAGATGTATGTCTTTACAGACTGCGGAGACATGCGCCAGCCTGTCGGTATTGGATTTTTTTCTGCTGCGATCAACGCGTCAATCTCTGCCTGAAACAATTTTTCAGCAGGTAATCTTAAAATTTGCTCACTCATTATTTGTATCTTCCTTTCTACTATTATAATGATTCCTCCTGCGCTGTATGCGCGCTAAATACTCATCATTTTTTTCTTGAATGTCTCGTATGACTTTGCATTTACCCGGATTTTCCCTGTATCAATCATCTTGCAGACTGCCTTGTATTCCTCGTCAATCGCCGCCGCGCCGCCGGGCAGATCCCGCAGAAAATAACAGGTTTCCCATGAACTGATCTCGTTGGGGTGCATCTTGATATAGTGCACACCAAGTCCTTTACAGTCCGTCCAGCCGCATTGTTCCATATAGCCCAGATAACTCCTGCCGCCGGAGGAAACCTGTAATGCTCTGTTATAGAAGTATTCGCCGAACTCATGACACAGCTCTTTATCATGCAGCGGCAGCCATTGCATTAAGATTCTGTCCGTTTCCTCCGATGCATGTCTTTTGAGCCAATCCATGAATTTCTTTGCATGTGTCAGCCGAAGCGCCCTGCCGTAAATTTGATAAGTATTATTATTCTCATCCCACTGAATATAAGCCGCTGCATCCACTACCATATCCATACATTGGGCAGGATACTTGGCTGTGGAAATCTTATTTTCCAGCCAGTCAACACAGTCTTCGTCTCCGATTAGCTTTGCCGTCACCGCGGCGGACAGGAAATCTAATTCCAATGCAAGTGCGCACAGGTCTGCATCAGGATTGACAACCAAGGACTGTTGCAGGATTTTATCCAGTCCTCTCTCAATAGGAATTGGCTTCTGTTTGCGGAAATACCAGAAACCGCTGTCGATGACATCACAGTGCCATGAATACGGATATACTTCTCTCCATTTGTCAAGAAAACTGTTTATGCGTTCCTTTCGTTTCAGTAATTTCTGATAGCATCTGCGAATGGCTGGATGGCTCTTTCCATACATCGCCAAAACCAAATCATACGGGATCGCAATTTCGTTCAGTCGCTCTTTATCCAGCTTTGCGGGATCTCCTGCCCGGTCAAACCGTTCAAGCACTTTGTCACAGATTGTCTCGACAAGCTCTGCTGACCACGAGGATACTGCATTGATCAGGTATTTTAAGACGATCTCTGGCTGCTTCTCTGCGGCTTGTTCCAGACAGGCACGGGCGTCTTCATCTTCTATATTGGCGAGCGCCATAAAAACAGCATCTTTGTTCTTGCCTTTTTCTGTCTTTATCATGTCCATAAGCAGCGGTACATTTTTCTGGTCATGCCTGAGTGCAAAGATCACCGCCTGCCGAATCTCCTTCTGCGCTTCCTCGAGCATTCTGAGATAGAAATCGTTTGCCTCTGCGCCGGCAAGTGCATCTATGAGGTTTACACGGCGCACCATCTCTTTCTTGCCCTTGGGGTCAAAACCGTGATATAAAAGCGGCAGAATCGCTCTGTCCCTGCTTTCTCTAAGCCACTCCTCCACCTTGTCTGCAAGCTCTACATAGGAAGCCCCCAACGCCTGCACCAGCGCATACTTGACACGGTAATCGACAAAAAGCTGTGGCTGGCTGTCGTGCAGCTCACATACGGTTGTATAGTGCCCGCCGCCCGATGTTGTCAGCGCCTTCAGCAGTTGTCTCAGCACAGAACAGGGTGCATTGACAACGGTACTGCCTGTGTTTTCTTCCTCATAGGCAGCATGAAGCTGCTCAACCTCCCCTTTTATCTCAACAACGCCAAGCGTGCAGATCACGGCATCTGCCAGCGTCAGTGCATCAAGCAGTGCGCCCTGAACATTTTGACACTCCGGCGACAAAAGCTGTGCTGTCATCTGTCCCAATTTTGCAAAGACCGGCGAAGCAGGCTCTAAGGGCTTGAATGCCTCATACGCACGCTTTAACCGAAAGTCCTCCGTCAACAGGTTTGTGCCCGCGATGCCTGCCGCGCGCAGGCGTTCCCGCAGCTCATAAATTGGTGTTGTGTCCATACCTGAACCCTCCTCTATTTTATTTTCACACAGATATGTTTATGCGGTTCTCCGCTTCCACCCAAACAAGGTCTTTTTGAAATTGCGCTTATTTTCTATGACACGAATGTCACCCGGAAACTTATCCCAATAAGCAAAGCCTTTCTTGATATCAGCCGGTACGCCCAGCCCATACGCATAAATCTCACCCAGTCCAATCGCGCTGAGCCGCTCGCCCGGATACTGCTCAAACTCCCGCTTTGCCGCCGCATAGTCCACAGCAGTTCCCCAGCCCTTCAGATAGCACATGCCCATCATGTCAGAGACCCAGTTGCTCTTCTCCCGCGCGATGCGGAAATACTCCATCGCTTTGTTGTAATCCTTTGCAAGACCGCGCCCGCCTCTGAAATACACTTTGCCCAGCCTTGAGTATGCCTGTGTATCGCCATGCTCTAATGCCTTCTGATAGTACGTCAAGGCAGTCAGTGCATCATCGGGGCCATAGGTGTCCCCCTTTTGAATCTCACAATATCCTACCCCGTGTTCTGCGCCCAGATCAATGAGTTCCATCTCCTTGCGGTGATTTTTGGGCATGTTGTAATCCCCGGAAGTTACGATATTCAAATAGTTGCTGATCACAGAATAGTTGCCGTTGGCAATGCTCATGTCATAGTAGCGCATCGCCTCATGCATGAAGCCGCGTATCACTTCATCATTCACCTTCGGCACCTGCAAAAACTCGACTACATCTCCCCAGAAATATGCATTTCCAATCAAAAGCTGGCAAAAAGGCTGTCCAGCATTCGCGTAGCGCTCAACCTCATTCCAGATTTCTCGGAGCGACTGGTATGGCGGATGCACAAAAGTGCCTCCGGGGGGTATAAAGCCCGCAAGACGCATACTGGCAAACATACCTACCGCGCTGCCAAGTTCTATACTTTTTCTAAAATATTCATTTCCCTTATATTCATTCTCCTCAAATCCAAACACAGGATCGACAAAACATTCTCCCAGATAGCAGCGTCCCAGAAAATAATATGCATCTGCATTCCCTTCCGCCGCAGCCTGTTCAAGCATCTGCTTTGCCTTCTCTCCCTCCGCTTTGTCACGCTTCACCCAAAGCTGATTCACTGCATAGTCCACCCGTTCATCAAAACACGCACTCATATTCCTACTCCTTATCATTTGCCATGTATAATAAATTCACGCCTGCATCAAACACTTTCTGCGCTCATCAATAATAATATTCACTCCAGTTCTCAACCACAAAGGACGCATAGTCCGGCTCCACATGAAAGTCCCGCGCAAGGATATTGTGTGCCTCCTGCTTATTGCCCTTGATAATAATATCATTCAGTGCCTTGAGCTGCTCTAACGGATATGTCATACCGCCAATCTTTGTCTCTTTTAATTCAAGATATACCGATGACGCTGACGCTTTGTCCGGCGCAAAGATACCGATGCACAGCAGCACAAGACCAACAAGTGTCATGCCGCCAAATATCAAGGTGTTCTGCCTTATACCGTCAAGATTTACGCTGTACAACATATAGGGAAGCGTAATTTCCTCCAACTCCGACGCCTGCTCGACAAGCCCTACTTCAAGAAGCCAGTCCGTCATCTTTTTCTTGGTTTCATCATCTACTTGCAAAACCACTCCCTGAAACGGCACGGTCATTGTCCCCAAATCATTTGCATCGCCATACATATAATCCATTGATTCTTCCACTATGTTTGAATAATTCCCGGCACTGCCGCTAGAGATCGAAACCGGCACTAAGAAAATCTCCTCGTCCTCCGCGTTCTCCCATACGGCTGTCATATGATAATCCCTATTCTCCCGTCTGGAAAAACGATCTAAGACCATAAATAATTCTGTCTCGACTGCCGTGTTTGCCGAAGCTGCCGAAAGCCCTTCCTCCATAATATCAACCGGCCTGCTAAATGCCGGTATCACAAAACTTCTACCCGCCAAAAGCAGGATTCCTCCAAGCAAAAATAAAATCGCACCTACAATACCTGATAATTTTTTCATTCGTTTTTTCCTTTACTTTTTTGAAATGCTTCTGAAATAACTTGTGCCAAAACTGCCGCAGATTTTCAAATAACCGCTTCCACGATGGTCTTGCCACAAGCTTGAATTTCTTTCACACCGATTTCTTTGTGTTGATTAAAATTAAAGCTAATCATATATCCTTTCTCTTTATGATAGGCTTCCAGATAGTCCGCAAGCTGTTTCTCGCCTCTCTCATTGTATTCTTTTCCATGCCAGATTTTTAGTTCGACAATAAACTGCTCTCCCAGATAATCCACGATGATATCTGTGCGCCGCTCATCTCTTGTCTGCGCCTCCATGTAATAATTTCCCGTGCCGTTAATGATAGGCTTTAAATATAATAAAAAGAATTTGCGGCCGTATTTCTCAATGAAGTTCATATCCTGTTCACCGTATATCTCATGAAAATGGGCGACAAATTTTCGCAGTACCAATTCCATGTCAAGCCTGTTATTTTTGATAAACTGTATCCTGTCACTCCCACCTCTCCGATAGACTTCACTTTCAATGGCTTCCCTTGTCATAAAAAAGTTTAACAGGTACATCTCAAAAATACGGTTTGCAATCGCAACCTGACCCGTTCTTTCTGTCAGGAAGCCAAACATCACGCCGATACTGACTGCTTTTTCGTCAGGACTATATGGAATCCTTCTTCCTTGATACAGAATGCTTTCAATGATGGCGTACAGCTCGCTGTACAAGTCAAGCTGCTTTACCATACTCTCAAACAGTGGACTGCTCTCCCTTAAAATTCCAGCGACTGCCTTCGCCACACCCTCCTTTGACCATGCCGCACTTGGCGTCTCAAACCCTTCGCTTCCCACAATTTTCTCATCAATGCATTTACATATTAATGATACAAGCACAGGATAGCCTGCGGTATATTGATAGATCTCCTCTGCCACTGTAGACAAATCCGCGCCTGTAGTGTAATCAGCCTCATATTCCTCCAGCATCAATGCAATCTGGGCAGCAGAAAAACTCATCTCGATCTCAAATGGTGCGGCAATATTCCACGGACTGTTATACCGGTGTTCTACCTCAGCACGCAACTTTAATTTGAGATTTTTGATATTGTAAACTCCCGCCAGAATGACACTATGAAAAATCGGAACGCGGTCTCGTTTCAGATAATATCCCCGAAGCTGTGCCAAAAAGTCAATAAACACTTGATTATTGCTCGCGCTGTCCACCTCATCAATCATCAGCACAACAGGGCGCAGACTGATTCCGCACAGCTCACTCAGACACTCAAAGAGTTCGCTCAATCCGCCCTCCGCATTTTCTTTCATAAAATCATGCAATACTTGCAAAAGTCTGTCTTTATCCTCTGCCTTTGCAAACTGGAATGCGCGCGACAACTTCTTTGCAAAAGTCTGGGAGAAAAGAACATCATCCGCAAACTTTGCCATTTCAATTTCCTGAAAATCTAAAGATAAGACAAGATAGTTGTCCTCCAAATAAGTTTCCAGTGCAGCTAACGTTGTTGTCTTTCCATACTGCCGTCCCTTATTGATGACAAAGTAGCTGCCCTCGTCCACATAATTCTCCTTGATTTCCTTTAGCCGGTCATCAAGGCGAACCATATAATGTCTTTGCGGATTACAGACGCCTGTGACATTAAATCTACGTCTCATTCTGCTATAACTCCTTTTACCGATATTTCGTTCTCAGTTCTTGAGATACCAGTCCTGCATATATTCCTCCAGTGCATCAAGTTTTAGACGTGTTACTTTGAGTGCGCCGCTTTGAACCATCGTGCAGATCTCCCGCATCTCCTCCATGACTGCATCCTTGTCACCCGGCATTCTGATTAGATATGTGTAAATAGTATATGCAGTCGCTGTCGGATTGTCTTTGACATACTTTATGCCCAGCCCTTTGCAGACTGTCCAGTTGTAGTCTCTCATATAATTCATCCAGTAAATCCCATAATTGCCCTTGTTGGTCAATGCCCTTTGATAAAAGTACGCGCCCGCTTCCATACAAAGAACGTTATCATGTAACGGAACCCAGTTTACCAGCACTACATCTGAATCATAAGACGGATGCCGTATCATCCATCGAACCATATTCGCAGCATAGGATACTTGAATTTCTCTTCTGACCGACGAAATATTCGAATTATCTCCGCTGCCAAACAATTCATATCTCCTTTTTATTTTATCCCAACAGACGAAACCAAGCGCCTCAAGAACCATCCGCATTCGCTTTTCTGATATTTTTGACGTTCTTTGGTCTATGAGCTGTGCTTCAATCCAGTCCGCACAGTCCTCGTCGTTTAGAAGCTTTGTCATCACGGCAGCAGGCAGAAAATAGACATCTGCCCCATACAGTTCCAGCGCGAGCGCCTGCAAGTCTGCATCAGGATTTACCACCAAAGACTGCGTGAGAATCAACCCCAGACCGCTAATAAATTTGCCCATCGGATACAGATACTGCACATTCGCCAGACTTTTCAGGAAATCAAGCCGCCATATAATTTTCTCAACGGGATTATGCTGTTTCTTACGTTTTTCGAACAGCGAATTGATCGCAGGCAGATGTTTCAGCAGTTTCCTGTAGCATTCACAGCCATGCGCACCGCCCTTTCCATATAGTGCCCGCATCATATCATGCAACAGATAAAATACATCGCTCTGTTCCTTATCTGTAGCCGAATCCTCATCTATTTTTTCTATTTGTTCAAGGACTCGGTCACAGAGTTCTTCTACGACCTCTGCCGCCCAGTTTGAGGACGCATCTACCAGATACCCCAGCACCGCCTTTAGGTTCCTCTCTGCATACTCCCTGAAATAAGCTGCTGCCCGCACATCTTCCATATTGGCGAGCGCCTGAAAGGCGGCGTCTTTATTTTTGCCACGCTCCTTCTTTGTCAGCTCCAAAAGAAGCGACACATTATCCTGATGATGGCGCAGGGCAAAAATCAATGTCTGCCGTACTTCCTTCTGCGCAGTGTCCAGCATTTTGATATAAAAATCATTGGCATCTGCCCCGGCAGCCGCCTCAATTACCTCGACACGCCGCACCATCTCTTTCTTGCCTGCGGGATCGAAATTCTGATACAGCAGCGGCAACATACTCTTGTCCCTGTCCTCACAAAGCCATTTTGCCACATCGTTTGCAAACTCTGCGTAAGAAGCGCCCAGTGCCTGCACGAGCGCGCATTTCACACGGTAATCCCTGAAAAGCTCAGGGTGTTCCTCGCGGATACGATAGGAGCTGCCGCCTGCTCCTTGCAGCCCCTCCAGCAATTCCTTTAAGACTGAATACGGCGCATTGACAATCATGCCAGCCGCTGTCTCCTCCGACTCGAAGATCTCAATCGGAGTGACTTCTCCCTTTATGTCCACTGCGCCAAGCGTGCAGATCACGGCGTCTGTAAGGGACACTGCCTCCAGCAAAACACCCTGTGGATTGAGTATGTCATTTGACAATAGCCGTTCTGTCAACTGCCCCACTTTGGCAAAGACTGGTGATGCCGCCTCCAATGGCTTGAATGCCTCATATGTCCGCTTTAACCGAAAATCCTCGGCCAACAGGCTCGTCCCCGCCATCGCTGCCGCACGGAGACGCTCCCGCAGTTCGTATATTGGTGTTGTATCCATACTTTATTCCTCCAAATAATTAAGAATTGGCACACGAATCCATATCAATTCATCCACACAGTTTCTTTTTCTATTGTTTTATAAGCACTGCTGTTATTCACAGCCAATCCCATATCTAATAGCATTCTATCCATTTTGTCATCATCTTCCTTTAGCGCAGCTAAATCCACAATATCAAATTTTATTTTTATTTCTTTATTTAATGCGTCATACAATTTAAAATAATCTTCCCCAGATAATTCACCCTTGCCGGAGACTATAATATCCAAATCACTTTTTTCATTTGCCTGTCCCCGCGCATAAGAGCCTGCATATCCAAGCCTATATCCTAAGTTTAACTGCATCAATGCCTTGAATACACAGTCAATTTCCTTCATTGACAACATAAAATAATACCTCCTATTCATTGGCATTTTTATGTTCCTGACAATATTTTATCCTATTCTTGACCTGATCATAACTTCCATTTTGAATGCAATCCTGCACAAAAGAAAACAACACTTGTCTGTTTAGTTTTATATAATCATGTGCAATCATATTGCGTACAGGAACTAAATTTCCTGTACTGATAAAATTTAATGCCTGATAAGAATCTGTTGTAAGCTGCCTGCTCAAACTATCAATTTGCAGTATACAAAATGAACAAATATCCATGCAATCCTCATTCAATGCAAATTCGAATGAAGTTTTGCACTCATATCTTTTTAATGCACTTTTTATTTTATCCATATACGTCAGTATTTTTAATAATACTTGTACATCCCTTGCTAAAGTTTTTCCCATTTCTCACAAATCCTTGTTTGCATAACAATTCAATAATTCTTATTTGAATAACTACTACTATATCAATACAGCAGCCGCACCACCGCATCATGTGTAACGATGCTGAGCGGCTGTACCATGAGTCTGCGGTTCTCTTTATTGTAGTAAAATGCACCCAAAAGTACCTGATTTTCAAGCAGAGAGGCACTCGGCAGCATGGAAAGGCGCGCGATTGTCTCCTCCAGCTCTGGCATATCGCCCAGCAGGATTGTGTCATTGTTCTTGTCCACCAGCACAAAATCTTCCCCTATTTTTCCAATCTGGTTAAAGGCGAGAAGCTTCACCATCATAGGCTGTGTCATTGCATTTTTGAGGAAATTTTTGACGGCCTTTGCCTCCTGCTTGACAGAGGTCACTGCATGTTCAAAAACTGCTTCATAATCTGATTTTTCGTACTCTCGGATCTGGGCACCGTCCCATCTCACGCGGACATTGCCGTCGCCCGGATAAAAGACGGCACTCGGAACTTTCGCAACGCCAAAGACCGTATCCTCCTGCTTGACGTATTTGAGTGATTTCAATGGACGGTAATTATAATTCATGTAGATTTCGCCTGTGTCCAAATCCGCCCAGCAGCCCGTGTCAATGTACTCCTTTCTCGCCTCGTCATACGTCACCCAGAACGATAGCTGCATCAGGCTTGCGTCCTTTTTGCTCTTGCCAAGCTCCTCAAGCTCGGACAGCTTCCAGATGCCGCCTAACTCCTCATATAATACAGTATCCTCCAGCGTCACATCATCTTTTTCAAGTTTCTCATTCAAATATTGGCGCGACTTTTTGATCAATGTCCACAACTTTTCCAGTACGCTGATCGCTGCGTCGTAGTGCGCTTCATTCTGATCTTTCTGAAACGCTGTGATCTCGATCAAAAGCTGATTGCACAATCGCTGCGGGCCCGGCAGATAATAGTCGCCCATCTGCTTTGCAAGCTGCTGATAGGTTTTGAGCGAAGCGCCGCCAAGCGTTCCAAGCCCTGCGGACATCAAGTCATTGACCACCTTCTCTACCAGATCAAGCCCCTCTAGCTGTGTTTTTAACTTCTTCACTCTTGCATTCTTCGCAGTCTTTGCGGCGGAAGCTTTTTTCTTCTCCGCCTTTTTCTTTTCCTCCTCAGTCATCTCGCTCTCTGGTTTTGCCGCCTCGGCTGCCTTGTTTTCCTTTGCCTTTTTCTTCTCGCGCTTTTGCTGGATATCCTCCGGGATTTCACAGACGCCGAAGGTCTTTTTCGCCAGCATCTCATACATCAATGCCAGACTATGCTTGCACGGAAACTGCCTGCTGGGGCACGAGCAGCGAAATACGGGATTGTTTTCATCTATGTAGTCCGCCGATGTGATATAGTTGCTCTTGCCGCTTCCTGTACACTCGCCCATATAGAGTGTATCATCCTCGGACCGCTCTAGCTTGACAAATCCGCCCTTCTGTGATATTTTTTTGCCGTTTGAAGCCGCCGAAGCATTTGGCGCCAGTGCCAAAATCTGTTGTTCGTTGATCTCTCTCATGTGTTTCTTATTCCTTTCTATTTTATGATGATTTTTATTTTATTTCCAAGATAGCTCTTTTCTAAGCCTTTTACTATACTCAGCCACCTCCGCCGTCATGCCCTTGATCGTCCCCTCCTCCGCCAGTTTGACAAAGGCGTCAAGTTCTGCGAGCACTGCCGCCGTGTCACCCGGAAGTTTTTGGAAAAAATCAAGAATCTGCCACAACTCCCTTGCTATATACCGACCGCGCACCAAGGCAAAGACCCTTGCAATCCCCTGACATTTCTTCCACCCGCAGCCCTGCATATACTCCAGATAATGAAACAGCATTGTAAAGGCTCCGCCCTCAATCGCAAGACATCTGTCATAAAACCATTCTCCCACTTTGGCACATTCCGCCGCGTCGTCCTTGTTCGTCCACTGATACACCAGTTCGTCCCAGCCAATCTGCATCATCCAGTCCAAAACCTCCTTGTGACCGGGAATATCCAGTGTCTGCTTCACTTCCTCATCACTTCCCTGTGCGTGACCGGCTGCCACATACGCATGTCTCGACGTATCCCACTGGATATACTGTATAGCAGCCTTGATCGAAGTCAGTTTATTCACATCGGCATTTGCATAGACGCCATCTTTGAGCTGTTCATCAAACCACGCTGTACAGTGTTCATCGTGACACAGCTTCACCAGTGACGCCGCTGTCAGAAAGTAGACGTTTTCCTCCGCCTGTGCCATGATAAAATCTGCTGTCTGCGGCGAAGCCTTCAAGACAAACGAGCTTGCCAGATGCATACCGATCACCTGATCCCACGGACGTTTCTTCCGATCATTCCACCCTTTGTATCCCACTGTGATAACATCATAATAAACCTCACTGCTTACGACTTGCAGCGTATCTTTGTTTGCGAGCAGTTCCCGATAGCAAGCAGTCACTTCATCGCCGCTCTTGCCGATCAGTGCCTCCACACACCTACAGAACTCAAATTTCAGACTTTTATTGAGCGGACAATTTTTCTCATCATCGCATGAGCAGTTGGCACAGATCTCACTGTCGGACCGTCTCAGCTCATCTATTGATGCCAAGGCCTTTGAGAGCTGCTCCATACACAGCCGGGCAATCAGCTTTGATGCACTCCTTGTCGTCGATGTCAGCAGATATCTGCAAACCATAGAAAGCTTTTTCTTTGCCATATTCTCATAGATGTCGATCACACGGTCGTCGTCCATACGGCCCAGTGACTCGAGCGCCATATCCTTATTTTTGCCTTTTTCCGTCTGTGCCAGATGAAGCAGCAGTTCGATATTGGACTGGTCCAGACGCAGCAGCCGAAGAAGCTCCAGACGGATATCCTTCGTGGCATCTGGAAGCATTTCGCGGTAAAAATCGTTCTCTTTTGCCCCGGCAATGCTCCCGATCAGTTGTAATCTGCGCATCATTTCTATTTTGCCCTTTGGATTAAAATCCTTTTTTAATAAAGGAACAATCGACTCGTCCTCGCCAAACAGCATTGTCTGTACCAGCCCGGCAAGCTCTGTATAAGAGGCGCCAAGTGCCTTGACCATCGCATGTTTCACGCGGTAATCTTTAAAAATCCAAGACTTTGTTTCGTACAGCTTCTCCACATATGCATAGTGACCGCTGCCGCTGGTGGTCAGCGCTTCGATCAATTCCTTTACCAGTGAACAGGGTGCAGGAACCATCACACTCCCCAGATGTCCGGCAGCACTCGCGAGTCCAGCCGCCTCGACCTTCCCTTCCACCTCCACTGCCGCCAAAGTACAGATCACTGCGTCGAGCAGTGTGATTGCCTCGAGCAGTGCAAACTGTGGACATGGACAATCCGGCGACAAAAGCTGTGCCGTCAACTGCCCTGCTTTTGCAAAGACTGGTGAAGCTGCTTCCAAGGGTTTCAATGCCTCCAGAGCACGCCGCAGACGAAAATCTTCCGACAGTAGATTTACCCCTGCGAGCATGGCTGAACGAAGGCGCTCACGCAGCTCATATACTGGTTTTACATCCATCACAATCTCCTCCATGCCGCGGCCATGCCGCGACTCAAATCCAGATGAGAAATGCCGTATTTCAGGCATTTCTCGGTGTGAGACTTCGTACTTCTTCGCGAAGCAGCCTTTGCTGCAAGCGGAAACTGCCACAGGCAGTAAGAAGTTCTTCTCACGCTAACATATTTCGAAAACATACATCTATCTCAGGATTGTCGTGTTTTAACGAAATGACATGCCCGTCACTGTCCAAAAAACAATGTGTGCTTTTCCCTTGCGTGCGAAGCTCTCCCGTGCTGCTGTCTGTCACCTCATATTCCAAATCAAGCCTCACCCCGTTATACTTCACCACTTTGACCTGAATCTGAACAGTATCATCAAAATGCACCATGCTTTTATATTGACAGCTTACGGAGACAACGGGACTGATAATGCCTTTTTTCTCCATATCGCAGTAGGAAATCCCAAATTGGCTCATGGCGTCCATACGCGCCTCCTCCATCCAGCGGATATAGTTGGAATGGTGGACAATTCCCATCTGGTCTGTCTCATAATATTTCGCATGATGCATGTATGGTCTGATATGATTTTCTGTGCTCATCTTTTGAATCGCTCCCCTTTTCATGAATCAATATAATTTTATACAAATCATATTTCTAAAGATTTGTTTAGCTGTAAACTTGTTGTATTTCATCAAATCTAATAAATATCATAACACATTCTTGCTGAAAAATATATAAAATGTCAATAAAAATAAAAACCACTTCACAACTTATGGAAGTGGCTTTGATTCCTTTTTTGTCCGCTCAATCACACAGCTATGCGGTTTGTTAGGACAATCCTTATTGTAATTGATTGCCACAAGCAGTATGTCACCCACATAACCTTCAAGTGCCTGTACATAATTTCTGTCTCGAATCTGCTGTATTGCTGTCTGAGCTGTTTTTTGATATTTTAATTCCACTACAAGCGCCGGCTTCGCAGTACGGGGCTGCGGCAGAAAAACAATATCCGCAAATCCCTTTCCAGCGGGAAGCTCCCGTATGAGCTTATAATCCTTTCTCGCACTGTAGTACGCAAGTCCGATCGCACATGCAAGAGAATTTTCATCATTGTAGGTCAAGATCGAAGCAGCTTCTGTATGTGCCTTGTCCAGTGCTTTTGCTACACTTTTCTCATCGCAGCGAAGCGTGTCCTCGAGAAGTTTCTCCGATGCCTTTAAGACATTCATAACCTCTGACCAGCCGCCGACGCTCATGGCATTCTCAAACTCCATGATAATCTCTTTATTTGGAATGAACGCCTCCGCTGACAATGCATCATACCCTAGATACCCCAAGTGAATCAAGAGCGTCAAGACATCGTCTTTGATTTTAAAATTGCGCATATCATTCTGAAAGCTGCGTGTGTTCACCCTGACACGGCCGCCGCCAAGCATGTGCACAATATCCGCCCTCAGTCCATCAAAATCCATTTCTATATAGATTTTCAATGCATCATATGCCTCCGTGGCAGTCCAGTAATTTAAATATTTATGCCGGCGCATTGCCTCCACAACCGATTTCGGATTGTAGATGTGGTGATACGTGGTGAACCTATAGCCGTCATACCAGCTATTGATTTCGTGAAAATCCATCGAAAAACGCTCACATAATTCTGCCACTTCCATCTCTGTAAATCCCGTATATTCCTCAAAGATGTCCTGTTCTGTCATCGAGTACTCCGTAAACATATTCAATGCCGAGTGCTCTCCATACTTTTTTACAGGCAATATTCCGGTTACATAGGCAAGTGCTATATACGGCTGGTCTTTGATAAGATTTCTCAGGAAATCAAGGTACTGTTTCTGCATTGTTTCGGATTCCTGCCGCTCGCGCATCACACAGTCCCACTCGTCAATCAAAAGAATAAACTGTCTGCCCGTCTCTACGTATATTTTCCTCAGTGCAGCCGCCAATCCCAGCGCTGGTTCCCTCAGATCTTCACCGTATTCCCGCCAAAACTCTTTGAGCACCTCCCGCTCTAAATACTTTGTCAAAGGCTCCGATTCCGCCTCAATCAAAAACTGCTGCATATTTAGAAAAATCACATCATATTGGTTCAGATGCTCGTAAAAGGTATCTGCGTTTTCTATCTTGCGCCCCTGAAATAACTTTGTTGAATCACAGCCGCGGCTATAATAGGCGGCAAGCATTTTCAGTGCCATTGACTTCCCAAAGCGCCTCGGTCTGCTGACACAGATGTATTGCTGTTCGGTATTGATCAGCTCATTGGTACAGGCGATCAGTCCTGTCTTATCCACATAAATCTTTGATCGCACCGCTTTCCAAAAGCCTTTGTTATCTGGATTCAGGTAATACCCCATACACTCACCCCGCTGTGGTCTATTTTTTGAGCATCAAAAACGCCCCAAGGTTCCCGCGCCGCCCCTTGCTCGCCCTGTGACTAAACAACAGTTCTGGATTGCAGCAGGTACACACATCTGTCACCTCAATCTTATCATCTGGCACGCCTGCATCGCGAAACACCCTGAAATTAGCATACCATAAATTTAATTGATACTTGCCATTTTCCTTCTGATACACCAGACAGTCGTCAAGCTCTTTCTGTGTAAAGTCCTGCTGATACCTCGCAAGGTACTCTGCTGCCTTTGCATCGTCCTTTTGAAACGCCTGCTCAAACACTGCTGCGACATCCTCACTTACCTCGTAGCAGTGCTGGCAGATTGACGGCGCGATCGCGACACGAACCTCCTCTGGCTTCGTGCCATACTCCTTGTGCATCTGCGCCAATGTCACCTTCCCCATCCTGCCTGCCGTGCCGCGCCAGCCTGAATGTGACAGTCCGATTGCCTGATGCACAGGGTCCACGATAAAAAGCGGCACACAGTCCGCATAAAAGGTCGCCAAGATAATTCCTTTTTCATTGGTGATCAGACCATCTACGTCCGTGTAATCCCGCTCGCAGACAACGCCCTTTCCTTTGTCGAGCGCCGTGACTTTGCGGACATTTGTAGTATGCGTCTGCTGAGAACATACAATGTCGCTGCTGGTCATATTCATGTGCGCCGCAGCCCTTCTAAAATTCTCATCTACATGTTCTTTGATATCCCCCTGCGCATAACTAAAATTGAGGGAATACAGATAATCACTGCTCACTCCGCCGTACCGCGTCGAGAAAAAGTGGTCTACAATCCCCGTCTGTTCCAATCCTGCGAAAGTAAAGTATGCCATTTCCCGATGTGCTTTGTCATAGTCAAGCCTGCATGTGCCGCGGTTTCCATGTCTGATAATTTTTTCCATGCGAACCTCCACGATTCCGCCGTGCGGAATCTTAAATCAAGATGAAAAACTGTGTATTACGTATAAATATGCTCAAACGCATTTTGATACCATGTGATTTCCGCGCCGCAGATTGCAACTACATCATAGCGAACTGGCGTGAAATCTCCCATTTGATGCATCATTCTATAGTAGTCTGCCACCTTGCAGATCTTTCGCTGCTTGCCGTAAGTCACTGCTTCCGCAGGCTGGCCGGCTGCGCTGTCCTTGCGGTATTTTACCTCGATAAAGACCGTGTAGTCTCCATCTTTTCCAATAATATCAATCTCGCCCCTGCGGTTTCTGTAATTGTGTTCTAATACCGCTACACCCCTGCCTTGCAAATAATTGATGGCAAGCTGCTCATATGCCGCGCCCTTTTCCCTCGTATTCATTTATCCTTCCCTGTCAATCCCTACGGCTTGCTGCCGTCCTGATATGCACTCACCTTTGCTTTAATCTTATCCATACTGTCCACGAACATTAGTATCTCCGCCACAACCTCGTAGAGCTCTGGTGGTATCATATCGCCAATTTGCAGTTTAGACAAGGTATTTGCCAGTTTGTCATCTTTGTGGACAGGCACGTTTGCCTGCTTCGCCTGCTCTATAATTTTTTCCGCCAGCGCGCCGCGCCCCATCGCAATCACTTTGGGCGCGCTGTCCGCCGGGTCGTATTCGAGCGCTACTGCCTGTTTTACCTTATTATTTTTATCCACCGCCATCTATTTTACACCCTCTTTATGCCCTTGTGTCAAAAGTCCGATATCCAAGAACTGCACTGCCGCCTGCCACCTGCTCCTCCATATGCTCCAGAACTGTTTTTTCCTCATTCTTCTCCAGAACCATATTTTTGCATTGATATCCTTTTTTCAGCAGCCTCTGGGACAGCTCGTCGATATGCTCCTCCACCAGCGCAATCGACGCCTCGTCGAGATAAAACTTTGTAGTGACCTGATTCCGCTCGGTCTGAAGGGAAATACTCACATCCAGCGCCCCCAGATAATCCAGATCCAGATGCAGAAATGCCGTGAGCATACCGTCCTTGCGCGCCATATTTTTCTTGTTGGTATAGACGTACAAATCCCCATGCGCCTGAGAATTGCCAAACTTTAACGGAAGCTGTACATACGTGAACATCTGATTCATCTGATTCATAAACTCGACGTTCTCACTGAGGTTTGCCATTGCACGCGCAGGCGTCCCTGCGCTATTTTGCCCGCCTGCCTGCATTGCCTCGTTCATCATGCGTGTGAGCTGGCTGCTTTCTCTGGCAAGCTTTTGATAGAACTCCTCCACCTTGCCTTCCTGTGCCAGCTCCTGCGGCGACAAGGTCCACTGCTTTTGCAGCCCGTTTTTGAGCATGGATTTAAATGGCTCTGAGCGAAAAATCTCAGCCTTTTGCTCCGCTGTAAGCTGTCTCCCAATCTCACTGTCCAGCAGCAGTTGCTTTACGTCCTTTAGCCCAAGCGTGCCTTCCTTGAGCCCTCCGCGGATAAACGAAATGATTTTGCCCGGCATTGCCTGCGGTGTCTCACTCCTGAGGTGGTTTAAAATGGTTTCCAGCTCCTTGCCCGCTGTAGCTCCTGTCGTCTCTGCCTGTTTGGACGCCTGCTCTGTATGCTGCAATTCAGTTTTCTCAGCGGATTCCTGCGGGTTCGCTTTCACACCGGCATCGCTTTCCATATTCTTTCCAATAAGATTTTCTGTGAGCTGCTGGGACTTATCCAATATAGGAGTCTGTATCACATTTTCTGTATTGGGCTGCGCTGAACTACCATTCTGCTCATGCTGTACACCCTGATTTTCCTGTAAGACCGCAGCATCTGTATTTGTATTTGCATTTACGTTTCCACTGCCCTGTGCTGTGCCCGTCTGACCTTCGTCTCCAGTAAGCAGCACAAGCACCTGTTCCATAAATTTTCCGCCAGTTGTCAGTGCCGTCTGCCCTGACAGAACACCCTGCGCAGCCCCATTCTGGCTTCCCTGTCCTGCTGCCGTTCCAGTCAGCGTATCATATAATTTTAATATCTCGTCAGACGCTTCTCTAATCCCGTCTAACAGCTTATGCTCCATATTTTCATAATGCTGTAGCTGGGATAGACTGTTGTCGTTGACGGGAAGCTGTAACTTGGTTAATTTAATCAAATCTGCCATGCTCGCATTGGGATTTTGCAGCGTGAGACGGTTAAACAGCATCAACGTATTTTTGTTGATCGACATACCGTTTTCCAACAGTGTAGACACCAGTGCCATCGTCCTGTCATTGACTGCCATATGTGCTGCGCGCAGCGCCGCCTCACCCACGCGGAGCATCTGCATTTTGCCATCATATACTGGTTTGAGCACCACGCGGTTATCCTTGTTGGACTGCACTTGCAGATTCATGACCTGCCCGAGCGCAAGCTGCACATCGCGTTCCAGCTTGGCAGCCATATACTGCCCGTTTGCAAGCTGTATCTGCACATCTTCTCCGTTGACAGAGACAATCTCTCCCTGAAATGTATCGCCGGGCTGTAACTGTGTCACGTCCACGCCCTGCGCACTGCCAGAAGCGGCACTCCCTGTAGTGCCTACATTTCCTGTATATCCCTGTCCCTGCCCGATTTGTGTTCCGCTATAGTTCTGTGAATATCCCGACAATACACTGTCCATAAACTTCCCCTCCTGCCGGGCAGCAGTTTCATGTTCTGCCAAACTGCTGCCCTGTTAATTCTGCATTTCCTGACCATCTGTAATATTTTTAATAAAACTCTTGCGGTGAATCGGAGACGCCCCGTGTGTTTTTATTGCCTCAATATGTACCGCTGCGCCATAACCCTTATTGTCCGCAAAATGATATTCTGGATATTTTTTGTCATATTCCACCATCAGACGGTCTCTTGTCACCTTTGCGACAATGCTCGCCGCGGCAATCGACACACTCTTTGCATCTCCCTTGATAATCGGAACCTGTCTGATCTGCACATCTGGTATTGTGACCGCATCGTTCAACAAAAGATCTGGTTTCACGCTCAGCTTGCTGATTGCCTGACGCATCGCCTCATAAGTCGCCTGTAAAATATTTATCTCATCAATGCGTTCATGGGACACCATGCCGATTCCCACTGCCACGGCTTCCATCATAATTATGTCATACAGCTCCTCGCGCTTCCTCTCGCTCAACTGCTTGGAATCATTCAAATATAGAATCTGACAGTCCTTTGGCAGTATGACTGCCCCCGCTACAACAGGTCCGGCGAGCGGTCCTCTGCCGACCTCATCAATTCCACAGATATATTCATAAGAAGCATACTGCTTCTCATACTTTTTCATGGCTTCTGTTCGTAGTTTTTCCTTCTCAAAAGCATCTATCGCTTTCTTTGCCTTTTCCACAAGCTTCTGCACGCCGCTTCGTTTGTCGGTTTCGTACCTCTCCACAAAAACAGGCAGCTCACTTTCGCATGCTGCCTGTAATTCATTTTTGATTTCTTCTATTTTCTTCTCTGCTTTCTTTTCCACAAAATCTTCGTGTCCTTTCTGTATTTGAATCAACTTATTGATGTTTCAAGATTCCAAACTTTGAGGAGGGCCAGATTCTGATAAATGCCCTGCCAATGATGTCCTTGCGGTGGATATTCCCAACAGAAGGATCTCGGCTGTCCGAACTGTTGTTTCTGTTATCTCCCATCACAAAATATTCGTCATCGCCAAGCAATATCGGATCGTTTGCCCTTCCCGGATTCTGAATGACTTCGCGTCCATATGCTTCTTCTAATAGTTCTCCGTCCACGTAAATATTTCCGCTGTCATCAATCTGAACTGTCTCGCCGGGCATTCCGATAATCCGCTTGATATAGTACGTATCTGTGTCATATTGATATGGAAATACGATGATATCAAACCGTTCCGGGTCCTCGAAGCGGTACGAAATCTTGTCAACGATCAGATGATCTCCGTCACTCAGCGTCGTCTCCATACTGCTCCCGCTCACCTGCGTCCTCTGTCCCACATAGGTAACGATCAGATACGCAGCGCAGAACACCAACAGCAGATAAATGCTGATACTCAATATTTCCTTCAATACGTGTTTCATTTTATTTTCCTCTGTTTCTATTATTTCCGTTTCCATCATTCCTCCGGCATCTCCAATGTAATTTTCCCTATTCTTCCGTTTCTGAAATCATCCACGATCATCGAGGAGGCTTTCATAATATCCAGTTCTTCTCCTTTCAAATAACACTTTTTACTGACGCAGACTGCTTTGATCGTCTCGTAGGCATCCTGTTCATCGGGAAACTCTATCGCATACCGCTTTTCCAATAATCCAGGATATTCCTCACGCAGAAAACGAATCAGCTCATATGCAAGCTCATCTAAATGAATAATCTCATCATTTATAGAGCCAATCATTGCCAGCCGAAGCCCCACCGTCTGATCTTCAAACTTTGGCCATAAAATACCCGGGGTATCCAACAGTTCTAAGCTTTTGTTCAGACGTATCCACTGTTTTCCCTTCGTCACCCCCGGCTTGTTTCCAGTTTTGGCACAAGCCCTGCCCGCAAAGGAATTGATAAACGTGGACTTGCCTACGTTGGGAATCCCCACCACCATTGCACGCACAGGTCTGTTGAGAATCCCCCGTTTCCTGTCTCGCTCTATTTTTTCCTTACATGCCTCCTGCACGACACCCTGTATGGATTTCACGCCAGCGCCCGTCTTGGAATTGATTTCCAAGACATGAAATCCCTTCGATGAAAAATAATTTATCCACAGTTTATTTTTTTTCGGATCTGCAAGATCTGATTTATTTAATAGAATAATCCTTGATTTATTTTTGCCCAGCTCGTCGATATCTGGGTTTCTGCTGCTGAGCGGCACTCGTGCGTCCACCAGCTCGATCACCAAATCTATAAGTTTGATATCCTCCTGCATCATTCGTTTTGCCTTGGTCATATGCCCCGGATACCATTGATAATTTGCCATATTTTTTTGTCATGCCTTTCGTTTTATTTGATCAATGCCTATTCAATCAGTCCCATTTCGCTGCTGCCAGAAGCCAGCTTCATCCACGCCTTTCCTATAATATAACTCTTCTTGACTGTTCCAATATTGGCAGAACGACTGTCCTCACTGTTGTTACAATTATCGCCAATCACAAAATATTCGTCCTCCCCCAGCGTGACCTCACTCTCCAGCAAGCCCGGCTCGACAATCCTGTCATTGAAATACTGTTCCACAGTCTCGTCATTGACATACAAGATGCCGTTTTTTATGTATAGGGTATCACCCGGAACACCCACCACACGCTTCACATAGTAATGAGATTTCTCATTGCCGTTTGGCAGAAATACAATGACATCTCCCTCCCGCGGCGAAGCGACTTTATAAACAAGTCTGTTTAAAAAAATCCCCTGCCCATTATACAAACTCGGCTCCATGGAGGGACCGATCACACTTGTTTTCATTCCAACACAGAACACCGTCACCACCGCCAATAACATCGAAGCGAAGATCCAGAAAATCCAGCTTAAAATTTCCTTGATCACAACGATATTCAGTTTTTTCTTCTTCTGATAAAATGTTAATCCCTTTCGTCTAGCCATCCATTCCGTCCTTTGCAATATATGTATACTTAACAGTTCTGCCCAGAACTTAGCACTTGCTGCAAAGTTCGTGATATAGCGTAACGCCTGAGATGCATCAAGCTATCGCGAAGCAATTTTGCGTGGCTTGATGCCTATAACAGGAAGCCGAAGGCTGAATTGTTAGATGTATACGAAGATACACCAATAATTATACTCAATCTGTACAGTGATTGCAAGTTAAAAAATAACGGAGCCTGTCACCAAGCTCCGCCACAGTTACTGTCCACTCTGTTCCAGTAACATATAAAAACCCATTTTTACTATTTCACCAATTCCTTAACCTTAGCTTTCTTACCAACACGATCTCTCAAATAGTACAGCTTCGCACGTCTAACCTTACCTGCTCTCACAAGCTCTACCTTCTCAACGTTTGGAGAATGCATCGGCCATGTCTTCTCTACGCCGACACCGTTCGAAATCTTTCTGACTGTAAAGGTTTCCCGATTGCTGCCGCCCTGAATCTTCAGAACTGTGCCCTCAAAAATCTGGATTCTCTCGCGATTTCCTTCCTTGATCTTACCATGTACTCTCACAGTGTCTCCAACTTTAAAGCTGTCAAGGTTTGCTTTTAACTGTTCCTTCTCAATTTCCCTGATAATTTCGTTCATTTCGTTTGCCTCCTTATTTTCTCGACGTTCTTAATACTTCTCTATCGCAACTACGCTTGTTATCTGTAATTACCTGCATCATGCCACGCATGACTCGTACCAGAGGACCATCTCTTTCTTCGCAACATTAGTAATTTACCACATAATCTGGATAAATGCAAGGAAATTTTCTGTTTTTCTAAACATTATTGTTCTTTTCTCGGTTCTTCCTGGCTCCAGCGATCAACCTCGCTGTCAACCAGATTGACACTCACAAGCGTGGATACGCCTTTTTCCTGCATGGTGATACCATATAACCTGTCCGCCTGCTCCATCGTGCCGCGTCTATGCGTGATGACAATAAACTGTGTGCTTTTGGTCAGCTTGTTCAAATACTTTGCAAACCTGCTGACATTTCCCTCATCAAGCGCCGCCTCAATCTCATCGAGCAGACAGAACGGTGACGGTTTTAAATTCTGAATCGCAAACAGCAGGGCAATCGCGGTAAACGATTTCTCTCCGCCGGAGAGCTGCATCATATTTTGCAGTTTCTTCCCGGGCGGCTGTGCGATAATCCGCACGCCTGCTTCGAGGATATCCTCCTCTTCAAGCAATTGCAAGGTTCCCTTACCGCCGCCGAAAAGCTCCTTGAACACCTTATCAAACTCCCGTTTGATCTCCTCAAATTTCTCGGCAAACTGCTTGCGCATCGCTGTGTCAAGTTCCTCAATAATACCTTCGAGTGTTTTCTCCGCCTCGATCAGATCGTCATGCTGGTTTTTCATAAACGTATAGCGCTCCATAAGTACCTTGTAATCCTCAATCGCATTGACATTGACATCCCCAAGCTTTTTGATGGCATCCTTGATGGCTGTGATCTGCTTTTTCATCTCCGAGATGTCCTTCAAGGACTCATTTCGCATGGAAGCTGCATTGTTCAGCGTAATCTCGTACTCATTCCACATATAATTGATCTGATTCTCCACAGTATCTTCCAGCTTTTCCCGCTGTGCATTCAGTCGGTATACCTCCTTGTCCAGCGCGTTTTTCTTCTCTGAGATCTCCTCTCTGGTCTTGAAGAAATTCTTCTGTTTCTGCGTCAGCTCTTCCTTTGTCTTTTGCTTTTCCTTCAAAGAACGCTCCGCATCCGACTGTGTGTCATGTGACGCGGTGATCGTCTTTGTAATTTCCTCGATATTTTGCTGTCGGTTCTGAATATCCAAAAGGCAGCTATCGAGACTGGTCTGCACCTCTGCAAGTTCCTCCTGGCTGCGCACCAGCTCTCCCTCAATGCGGTTCAGATTGGTCTGCTCAAATTCCTGCTTCTGGAGCATCTTTTCATACTCAACATCCCATTCTCCGACTTTGCCAGTCTTGCCGGACTCGTCCAGCCGATAGCTCTCTAGTTCCTTCTGACACGCTGCGATACCCTGTTCCAGCGTTTTCTCATTTTCCTCTGACGCCTGTAGCTCTTTGCGCGTCCTCTCCTTATCTATATTGATTTCTTGAACCTTGCGCTCGATGTCCTGCTGCTCTTCGATCAGATCGCCAAATCCCTGCTCTGCCTCGTTCTTCCGCTCCTCCGCACTCACAACATTCAAACGGGCAGTATTCTGTTTGATGTACAATTCCTGCAAGGCTGCCTTCTCTTCCTCAATGCTGCGCCGGACACTGTTGCGCTCCACCTTGATATTCTCAATCGCTGTCGTCGCATCCTCCAGCTTTTTCTTTGCCGACTTTAGCTTTTGTTCCAGTTCCTCTAGTTCTCTCCTTCGCCCTAAAAGGTTGGAATTATTTTTAAAAGCGCCGCCGCTGATTGCACCGCCCGGCACAAGCAGCTCGCCCTCCAATGTCACCATCCTAATGCTGTAATTATATTTCTTTGCTATTCTGACAGCATTGTCAACATTGTCAATCACCACAATTCTGCCAAGCATTGTTTTTGCCACATTTTTATATCTTGCATCCGTTCGAACAAGCGTATCTGCAAGTCCTATAACGCCCTTCTCCCTCAATGCATCATCCATCTTAAATGCCTGTGGTTTGGTGATGCTGGTGAGCGGCAGAAATGTAGCACGTCCAAAACGGTTCTTTTTCAGAAAGCCAATCATTGTCTTTGCGGTTTCCTCATCCTCTGTGACGATGTTTTGTATACTTCCGCCGAGCGCTGTCTCAATTGCTGTCTCATACGCCTTATCCACCTTTATGATATCTGCGACAACGCCGATAATTCCCTTGTGATGCTCCCTCTGCTCCATAACCTTCTGAATACTGTTTCCATATCCCTCATAGCGTTCTGTCAGGTTTGAAATCGTATCCAATTGGGATTTGTAGCGCTGATATGCGCCTTGGCTCTCCTTGATTTCCTCATCTTTTTCACGCAGTCTGTCCCGAAATGATTTATTGCGCTCCTCCAACTGTGCCAGATGTGTATCCGCCTCGGAAATCAGATCACTAATGCGCTGAAATTCTTCTTGGAGTGATTGAATCTCAGCATCGCGCTCCGCCTCATCGCTCCTGGCGCGAAGCAGACGGGAATTTAGCTCTGCCCTCCGAATGCGCAGCTGTTCCATCATCGTGTCAAAACTGCTCATCTTTGATTTGATGGTCGCCCGTTCCCCCAGCATCGTGATAATCTGGTTTTTATCTTCTTCAATCTTATGATTCAACGCTTCTATGCGCAGCTGAACCTCCGATAGCGCCGCCTTTGCCTCATTGCGCTCCTTCTCCAGCGCCGCCACCTTTTCATCCAGCGCTGCCTTGCTCTCAAAGATCTTGGCGCGCTCACCTTCCCTGCGCGCAATCTGTTCCTCTATGGCTGTGATTCTCTCTCGAAAATGCTGCTCATTTCCCTGGGCGCCTTTAATCTGCTCCTTTAATACATTGATCTCGCCCTCAAGTCTGCCCCGTGTCACACTCGCGTCTGTCAGCGTGGTTCTGGTGACTTCGATTTCCTGTTCCAGCGCTTCTATACGTGACTGAACCTCATCATACTCAATCTTAATTCTTTCATATTGCCGAGTAGTGTTATCATAGTCTTCCTGTGCAATGGCACATTTTCCTTCAAGCTCTTCCAATTGCTGTGTCAGCTTTTTGTTCTCCAACAGAAAAACATTCACATCCAACTCTTTTAACGCTTCCTTTTTTCTGAGATATACCTTTGCCTTCTCAGACTGCCTTTCCAGAGGCTCTACCTGCTTTTCCAGCTCACTTAAAATATCCGTCACACGGACCAGATTCGTCTTTTCATCCTCAAGCTTTTTCTGCGCAGTCGCTTTGCGCTTCTTAAATTTGACAATTCCGGCTGCCTCGTCAAAAAGCTCTCGTTTCTCCTCCGGCTTACCGCTTAGAATCTTCTCAATCTGTCCCTGCCCAATGATCGAATATCCCTCTTTGCCGATACCAGTGTCATAAAATAGTTCATTTACATCCTTCAAACGACAGGGAGTCCCATTGATCGAATACTCACTTTCGCCTGAACGATATAAACGTCTCGCCACTGTCACTTCCTCGTATTCAATTGCCAGTTTGTGATCCGCATTGTCAAATGTGATGCCCACATATGCATACCCCAACGGTTTGCGAAGTTCTGTGCCCGAAAAGATAACATCCTGCATGGACTCCCCGCGCAACTGCTTGATCCGCTGCTCGCCGAGCACCCATCGAACCGCATCTGCCACGTTGCTCTTGCCGGAGCCATTTGGCCCTACAATCCCCGTGATTCCCTGGTGGAATTGAAACACAATTTTATTTGCAAACGACTTAAACCCCTGTACTTCAATACTTTTTAGATACATTCTCTATTTTCTGCCCTTCAATTTTTTGAGTGCCTCATATGCGGCCTGCTGCTCTGCTGCCTTTTTCGTCCTGCCCACACCGGAACCAATCAGCCTGCCGTCAAGATACGCCTCGACGCTGAACTGCTTGTCATGGTCTGGTCCCTCCTCGCCTACCAGCTCATATCGAAGCTGCGCCGTATTTTTCTTCTGTATCTCTTCCTGCAAAAGTGTCTTGCTGTCCAGAAATAAAATCTTATCCTCCAAATCCGAGAGCACAAAACGATAGATAAACTTCTTCGCTTTCTCAATGCCGCCATCAAGAAATATCGCGCCGATTACAGCCTCCATCACGTCAGAGGTAATGGAATCCCGCTTTCTTCCGCCAGTTGCCTCCTCCCCCTTGCCAAGCAGTATATAGGAGTTTAAGTTAATGTCCCGCGCACAGTAGGCAAGCGCTGGCTCACACACCATGGACGCGCGCAGTCTTGTCAATTGTCCTTCCGGCATGTCCTCATTTTCATTGTACAGAAATTCACTAGAGACCAGTTCCAGGACTGCATCCCCCAGAAACTCCAATCTCTCATAATTATTTAGTTTATTGATCTTTTGCTCATTGGCAAAAGAACTGTGTGTCAATGCCTGTTTTAACAGTGTTTCATCCTGAAACTGATATCCTATTTTCCCCTGCAACTCATGCAGAGCGTCTTTCATATTCTGCATTCCTTCCTCTACTCCTTCTCAGAGAGGCTTCCCGCTCTTTCCATCCACTCGACAGCCTCCCGCACTGTCGTGATCTTGTCCAAACCTTCTGTTGGGATATGAAGCCCTGTCTCCTCCTCCACACCCACAAATATTTGATACAAATCCAGCGAATCAGCGCCCAAATCTGTAAGAAAGGTCATGTCCATCTCAATTTCATCCGGGTCCATCCCCAAAATGGTCGCCGCAACCTTCTTCAAAGCTTCAAATTCCATTGTATCAGGTCCTTCCCTATTCATCCTTTAATATAGCTTTCTCTTTTATCTTTTGATTGATCCTCTGTTCCTTAAAGGTCACACATTGAAGAACGGAATTTTTAATCTCAATAGCTTTCGAACTGCCGTGTGTCTTAACCACTAAACCATTTAAACCTAGCAGTGGTGCGCCGCCATACTCTTCCACGCTAAATGTTTTTAACGTTTCTTTGAGTGCTGGCTTCACCAGCAATGCACCAATCTTACTCCTGAGCGATGTCATCATGCCCGCCTTCACCTTCTTGATCAGCGTCGCGCCAACGCCCTCATACAATTTTAAGATAATGTTTCCAGCAAACGCCTCACACACAATCACATCCGCATAGCCTGTCGGTATATCCCTTGCCTCAATACTTCCAATAAAATTAATCTCCGGGCAGTTTTTCAACAGTGGAAATGTTTCTTTTACCAATGCATTTCCCTTCTCCTCCTCCGCTCCGATATTGACAATCGCAACCTTGGGATTTGGAATGCCCATCACATGCTCCATATACACAGATCCCATCTTTGCAAACTGTACCAGATGGGAAGGGCGTGCATCCACATTCGCACCGCAGTCAATCAATAGAGAACAGCCTGTCTCTGTCGGAATGAGCGGTGCAAGCGGCGCGCGCTCAATGCCTTTGATTCTTCCCACGATGAGCTGTCCGCCGACGAGCACTGCACCGGAACTGCCTGCCGAGACAAACGCGTCACAGACGCCGCTCTTCACCAGATTGAGCGCGACCACGATGGAAGAATCTTTTTTCTTTCGAATCGCCATCACAGGAGGTTCTGCCGTATCGATTACCTCCGCAGCATTTACGATCTCGATCTGTTCTTTATGGTATGTATACTGCACCAGCTCTTTCTTGATCTCTTCCTGTCTGCCGGTCAGATATACCTTTATTTTGTTATTTTCGTTGACTGCCTCCACAACACCCTTTACGATTTCGATCGGGGCGTTATCGCCACCCATGGCGTCCACTGCTACCTTGGTCATTTCATCCATTGCCATAATCCTCCATATTATATAAATATACTAGACCTCCTGCCAAAAATCAAGGGAAAAAAATAAGGACGGCCGAGTCCTGATCTACTCTTCCATCCTTATCTCATTAATCTACTGCTATGATCTCTTTTTTGTTGTAAGAGCCGCAAGCCTTGCATACTCTATGAGGCATCATTAAAGCGCCGCACTTGCTGCACTTTACTAATGTAGGTGCGCTCATTTTCCAGTTTGCTCTTCTCTTATCTCTTCTTCCTTTAGAAGATTTATTTTTTGGACATATAGACATCGTTACACCTCCTTATTCACATCAAACAAATCCTTAATTGCCGCCATTCTGGGGTCCGGCACGAAATCATCACAGCCGCACTCCCCATCATTCAGGTTCTTTCCGCAGATTTTGCAAATTCCTTTGCAGTCCTCCCTGCACAAAACCTTCATTGGCCAATTCAATAGCAATTCATTTTTGATCAATTCATCTACATTTAAGTGATACCCATCCAACAGTTCCGATGCAGCTTCTTCCTCTGCGTCCTCCCCTGTATAATCCGGCGAGATGACAACTGTATCAAAGGATAAATCAAATGTATAATCAACATCTTGCAGACATCTGTCACAGGCAAGCGCAAACGTGAGCTTTGCAGTTCCCTGAACCAATGCTTTTGACTGCCCTATATTCGAAAGCCTCAGTGCAACAGGACTACTCTCCTTGATTGAAAAAGTTCCTGACTGACTGGTAAACGTATCTGTATCATAAGATACTGTCTGTTCCTGCACTTGTCCTTCATTTGTAAATACATCTGTCAAATTCACTAACATTGTAGACTCCCATATGATAGAAACTTACCTCTATCCACACATTCATTTATTATACAGAACCAATTCATGTTTGTCAACAGTATTTTCCAGAAGATTATCAAAACAAGTCCAACAAGTCCAGCGCTTAGGCTGACGACTTTTTATTTGGAAGAAATACCGCGGCGACTCCTGCGGACAAAAGACAGCCCACAGCCCCAATGCCAAACACAAGCTGCGGCGAAACCTCCCACACCCAACCAATCACCACAGGCATGATAATCCCGACAGCGCTGCTGAAGGACTCGACGATGCCCAGAATGATTGTTCCGTTGTGGTCGTCAAAAACATCATAAAAATAAGCAAAGGATACTGACGCAAACACATCTTTCACCATCGAGAGGATAATGCCAAACACAAAAAGAGGCACATTCTGCGACAGCAGAAAAATCATTGCCGGCAGTGCATCAAAACCAATGTCAAAGACATAGAACCACTTCCTGCCCTTCAAGTCCCCCATATGGCTGACAAAGAGCGCCCCGACCGCATTAAACAGTGTCATAAACGAAAAGATCGACATCACATTTGACACCGATATGCCGATTGTCAAAGCATACAGTGGCAGATACTCCATCGCAACACCATAGATATTGGCAAAAAACTTTACAATCATGTAAGACCAGAACTTTTTATCACCCGCAATCCTGCGAAAAACACGCCACGATACCCGTTCTTCTGCCTCCTCCTCGGCATCGCTGTCTGTTTTCTGTCCGTCCTTGCCAGCACCACATTCCCGTCGCACTATCAGTAACATGACCAGCGGCAGTACATACAGCAGCCCTGCCGCCGCATACATTCCGCTGACGCCGGCGCGCTTTACGAACAGTCCGCCCAGAAACAGCCCCAGAGAAATTCCTCCATACAAGAATAAATCCCGCACTGCAAAGTATTTTCCACGGTGCTCGTCCTCAATCTCATAGTTGATATCATTTCCAAGCGAATAGTTAAATCCTGTGCGCGCACAGGCAAGCACCACCAGAACTGCAATCAGCAGATACGTCTGGTTCACGCCAAAAGCCATACAGCCCGTTACAATGGCGGCAATCATTGCAACCGCTGCCACCCGATAGGCATTGTACTTTACAGACAAGATACTGACCAGCCCCGGCACGACTACGCAGCAGGCATTGATCAGCGCGAGCAGATAGCCATAATAGCGCGCCGGCTGCCCCTTCTCCTCCAAGAGCACTGGCAGCATATTCTGCACTGGACCGTCCACCATAAAAAAGAGCATGTATAACAGGTAGATTTTTACATATTTTTTTCTGAACATTCCTTTGTAGGATTGAAGTATGGATTTCATCTTTTATCGTACTCCTTTTGTGTCTTATTGCTTCCTTACGATACATGTTCCAAAACAATCGTCTTGTTGCAAATGCGCTGCAAAGCTTCCTTATGTGAGGTTACAATCAGTATACTGCTGCTCTCTTCGATATACTTTTTAATGCTCTTTATCACAAGTTCCTCTGTGTCGGCGTCCAGACCATTTGTAGCCTCATCCATAATTAAAATCTTTGGTCTGCGAATCAGTATTCTTGCCAGTGCAAGCCGCTGTTTTTGACCTCCTGACAAATTTTTTCCCGCCTCTGTAATGAGGTATCCAAGACCTCTTTCCATAGCCAATTCCTTTAGTTGAACACGCTCCAATACCGTCATAATCTCGTCGTCGGAATAGTCTTCCCCAAGCACAATATTTTCACGCAGCGTCCCTTCCAGAATAACCGGCTCCTGAAATAATATTTTAACCACTTCAAACAGACTCTCCTCCCGTATCCTGTCAACCGCTTTTCTGTTAATACAGATCGCACCATCTTGTATGGGATAAAAACCACAAATCAGTCTCAAAAGTGTTGTCTTTCCAGTGCCGCTGTCCCCCTTGACAAAAATACAGTCCCCTGCCTGATATGTCTCATGAATATCCTGCAAAATCGTCTTGTCCGCCCATGCAAATCTGTTGATATCAATTGATAAATCAATCGTTCCTTCTATATCTAATGACGTTTTTCCTTCATTTTCATCCGTAAAAAGATAGTCATATATACGTTCCGCAGAGCCAAGCGCCTTCTGCCTGCCTCGATAAAAATCAGCAAGATTGCGCAGCGGTTCGATCATTTCCTGTGAATAGGTATAAAATAATATAATTGTTCCAACTGTAATCTCCCCATGATAGAGAAAGATTCCCCCCATAAGTACCATCAATAACGGAAACAGCGCACAAATAACACTGATCGCCGCAGTAGAACAAGTATCAATATGGATTACTTTTTTCACTGCCTTAAAATAGCGCTCCCACACATGATTCTCAAATTTCTGGTTAAAATATGCCTTCTCATTCAACGTTTTAATCTCCAGCACTGCTTTCGTATCCTCTGAGACATGCTGTGTCAAATCCGCTTCCTCCTGCGAAAATTCCTGATAGCGCTCCCTCGTCGTTTTATTAATCTGATTATTTACAAAAAAATAAGCTGTGCATATAATGATCGCAGCCAGTCCCATCACCATATTTTCGTAAAGCAAAACACCCGCTACTACAATCAATTTAAAAAGATTGAGTATCAGCATCAAAATACTGATTCCTGCATTCTGCGCAATCATAGAGCCATCTTCCATGACCGATGATACGATATCACCTGTTGTCCGTTTGTCAAAAAAAGCTGCTTTCCAAGTCAGTAGCCTGCGATACATCATTGTCCGCATCTGATTGATAACGGAATGCCGAAACACCTGCCATTCATTTGCCTGAATAATTTGTGCTATCAGAAACAATAACCCAATTAACACAATCCGAAGAAAAACCTGCAATACTTTCTCAAAACTCTCTCTTCCTGTCACCAGATTCACAAATTCCTGTATCTGAAAGAGCATATAAAGATTTAATCCATCTGCCAGAATACATAACAGCAAAAGCCTGATCTGCTTCTGACGCATATTCTCAAACAACTTTACAAGCTGTTTATATTTAACCCGTGATTGTGTTTTCATTTTCATCATCTCCTCATTCTTCTATGAGCACTTTCATGTCTGTCATTTATCTCTTAATATAACACTTTTCGACAAAATTTTACCATGTCAAAACCAGAAAATAATTTTTTCCAATTTTGACATGGTGAATGATAAATTTCTATGGTATGATAAACAATTAATGTATTTCAGGTGGTATTTCTAATGAAACGCCAAAAGAAATTTACAAAAAAGATTACTGCTTTTATAATGATACTTATATTTTTATCTGTTATTCCGTAATATTGTTATTGTAGCGAACCAGAACTTTTTCCCCAAATTTCATCTCACTCACTTACATTTCCAGACCAAAATGATATTTAAGATTCTCGACAATACTTTTTAGATTATATTTATCCTTTCTTGCAGCCGCAATATAATATGCCTGTTGCATCATTTTTTTAGATTCCGCCAATTCCTGTTGTTTTCTTTCCGTATCGATGCCATTCTTCGCTATTTTCATCCTATTCCAAGCTGTTCCCATCATAAGTTCCACCAACCCATGTGCATATCCACGGCTGATTGCCATATTCAACCCTTCTTCAGCTTTTGCCAATGCTTCCTCATATCGTCCCAGTTTACCAAGCGGTCTTGATAAGTTTGCCAGATTGATAAGTTTCAGCTCCGCAGCGTTTTTCTCATCCATATATCCGGCATCCAGACTTCGTATAATCATCTCATAGATAATAATATCTTTATCCAACTCGCCTACATCATAATATGCAATCCCCATTCCCATCAATATCAAAATCTCCTGCTCTCTGTATGGATAAATCTTGCCACGCTGATCTCCCCACAGATAACTTTCATAAGCTGGAATCGTCATCTCCATAGCTTCCTGTAGCTGCTTTATAAATGCCTGTGCGCTGATCTCTCCCAGCTCATAGTCCACCAAAGCACGAACCCGTTTCAAGTACTGTCTGTCTACCACGGAGTCTGATATCTTCTCACAAATATGTGCCAAATATTGTTTAGAAATATCGTATTCCCGCTTCGACAGAGTATCCTCCAATAATATGTACTCCTCTAACAAGGACATATCATTGCCCATGCATACTGCACAGTTGTCGTGAATCCCCCGTTCCATCCTTTCCATCAACTTTCTATAGATATCCCTTTTAATCTTATGTCTGTTGTTCTCGATCCGAGACAACGTTTCCACAGAACAGATACCATCGCTCAGTTCCTCCTGTGTCATGCCAACTGCATTCCTCGTCAGACGAATCACATCTCCAGCTTTGTAATTTGCCATTCCAGCTCCTCCTTGCAAAATTGTTCTATCTGATGCATTTGCTGCAAATCACCAAATACACTGCATATGCTATACGCCATCAGGCATTCCTCTTGAATCTCTCGTTTTTTCATGCGGTCCTTTCGCACATCTGTTCCATATCGTATCAACAATGACTGTGCTCTGAGAAAACGAAACCGATCCAGTCCTGCAATTTCCCTGCTCTGCGCAACATAATTGATACCCTTGTCAATATACGCCAATACCTTATCCTGATCCCGCAATGACTGTGCAAGTCTGATTAATTCCATCAAAAGCTGATTCCCCAAGCTCTGTCTTCTGCGATCTGTATCATAATATTCTAAATGGTGAAACAAATCTGACAATATATACTCTACCTCAATATTTGTCTTTTGATAATCTCCATATTGAACCAGCGCAAGTATCAGCTCTGTTTCCGCTGTCGTATAAAGCTCGTTCTTCCATTGATGTTCTATATTAAACGCAGGTTTTGTCAGTTGCAATGCTCTCATCGCTGTCTCACAAATCTCTGTCTGTATTGGATATCTTTTACTACTATCCTTCAATTCTGCCTGCAAGATCAGGACTTCCTGACAAAGACAAAACTGTTCGTGAATTTTACAACTTATTTTTTTCTTTTTTCTGTAACGAACGAGCTCCTGTCGTACTTGTTCATATTCCTTGCGCTGCATATTCTTTATAATAGACTCCCTCGCAAGCCACAACTCATAATCTGCATCATTGAAAAGCAGTTCAAACTGACATATCTGTTTTCCGATGCGCTCAAGAAGCAGACTGCTTGTCAGAGAATCAGCACATCTGCTTCCATCTTCCAGACGTGATAATGTGCTAACAGAACATATTCCATCGCACACTTGCTCTAATGCCAAATCGTATTTTTTTCGATAATATGATAAAATTGCTCCTGTAGATTCTATTCTCATACTTTTTTATACCTTTCTTGCATCTATTATTATTAAAACTACATAAACTTCTTTTAAAGAAAAATGCGTGACTTTTCAATATCCTTATGATAAAATGTTCCTCACACAATTGATATATCATGAAAGGTATTTATAAATGATTTTACGCTGTCTGATGAAAAAAACGGTGATTACTATGTGGCTGCGCGCCGCGTCCTTACAAACATTTTTGGAAAAAGGACAGTCCCTGCATATGTTACATCTACGGATAAGGAGAATGGCGTCAGACGCCTGTTTTTCAGTACCGTTTTTCCAGAACAGATCCAGATATTTTGTGCATGGCAGGAAAAATCGCCGCTGAACCAGACTGACAGCTGCCACATGCAGTATATCCCTCTGATGCTGTATGCTTTCAGATGGAACATAGAAGGTAGTTCAACAACATGGGTATTATTAATAATGTTGTAAAGTGGTGTTAAACTGACTTACAACTGTATTTACTGAAAGCGTTAAATTTTTCAAATTATGTGCTTTCTTAAAATTCACTAACTCAAATAAACGTCCATTTTCTTTTTCTAAAGGTTGAAATCTTCTTTTCTTTATGGTATATTAAACCTAAAGAAAGACACCTGCTTCAACAGATGCCTTTCATGGAACTACCGATAGACGGTTAGCCCATTCAAATTTTTATGTTAAAAATAACCGCTAAGTTGGTTGGGCTGGGCGGTTATTTTTTTGTACTGTTACTGCCGATTGTATATCCAAGTCCGAACGCAGTCAATACAAGACTGATTATAGCGATCAGACTGTCAATAGTCATCATTAGAATCACCCTCTTCTTCCATATTTCCATACCTTGTACGGATCTCTATGTAAACGGAGGGTCACAGTTCCTCCGAAGAGGGTTAACCGCCTACCATCTTGGTAGTTCCAAACAAATATTACCACAATGTGACAGGAATTTCAACTGGTATGTCATTTCATGGAATATATGGACAACATTCAAATATGAATCTTGTCCTCACACAATTGCTATATCATGAAAGGTATTTATAAATGAAAGTAACAGCCGTCATCGCCGAATACAATCCGTTCCACAACGGACATTTATACCAGCTTCGTACCATTCGCACGGCAGAGCACGCCGATTGGATTGTTGTCGTTCTTAGCGGCGACTTCATGCAGCGCGGTATTCCAGCCATTGTCGATAAGTACCAGCGCTGCCAGATGGCGCTTGCAAATGGCGCCGATCTGGTCTTTGAACTGCCTGTATACTTTGCACTTGGCAGCGCAGAGTACTTTGCTCAGGGCGCAGTGTCTCTCATCGACAAGCTGGGCGTGGTCGATTCCCTGCATTTTGGTAGCGAATGTGGTGATCGATCGCTGATTTCAGACTGTGCCCGCATCATCGCGAGCGAGTCTTGTCAATATCAATCCCTGCTAAACGTTTTTCTGAAACAGGGCTGCTCCTTTCCTGCTGCCAGAGCCCGCGCTGTCGCTGCCCTGTTTCCTGAAAAAGATACCGATACGCTCTTAAACGCCCCCAATAATATCCTAGGCATCGAGTATGTCAAAGCCCTCCTCCAGCGAAACAGCGCTATCCAGCCGGCGACACTCGCGCGAAAAGGCGAAGGCTACGCCTCAGATGTTCTTGATACCGACCATTTTGTCTCGGCAAATGCGTTGCGCAGTGCGCTTGAGCACAGCGCGACTGCCGCGGCAGCAAGCCCCCATGTGCCGGCTAATGTCTATTCGCTGCTGTCCCAGCAGGATTTTTTATTCACCGATGATTTTTCTGAAATTTTGTTGTATAAGCTGCTGCGCGATGCCAGCGGCAAAGACGCTTTCGCGCCGTATTATGATATTGGAAAACAGCTCTCACACACGCTGTACCGCCATCTGCCTGCGTATTTGTCATTTGAAGATTTTGCAATGCAGTGCAAGTCCAAAAATCTGACCTACACCCGCATCTGCCGCGGACTAATGCACATTCTGCTGGACATGACACAGGAGAATGCAGATGCCCTGAAACACAAGGATTACACCCAGTATGCGCGGCTTCTTGGCTTCAGTGAACATGGAAAGCATCTGTTAAAAGCCATCAAAGCAAACGCTTCTGTTCCTATTATCACCAAACCTGCTATGGCTTTAAAACAGCTTGACGGCGCAGCGCGAATGTCCTTGCAGGCTGATCTCCACGCCGCCGATATATATGACAGTATTTCTCAACAAAAAAGGCGGCGCCTGACAGGTCAGACCTCCGCCATTCTTCGCTGCAATGAACTGACCCGCCAGCTCATCACTAATTTTTAAAACTATGAATCGGTGCTGGAATCCTGCCGCCGCGGTTTACAAATGCATCGCAGGAAAACTGGTTGACAGGCATGATCGGCGCATGGCCCAGCAGTCCGCCAAACTCTGCGCTGTCTCCCACGGTCTTGCCAATCACAGGAATGATGCGCACCGCCGTTGTCTTTTGATTGATCATGCCAATTGCAAGCTCGTCAGCAATGATACCTGCAATGGTCGTCGGCTTTGTATCCCCCGGAATTGCAATCATATCCAGCCCTACAGAGCAGACGCACGTCATCGCCTCGAGTTTCTCAATCGTGAGCGCGCCCGCATTGACCGCGTCAATCATTCCCTGATCTTCACTGACGGGAATAAAGGCACCGCTCAACCCTCCGACATAAGAGGAGGCCATCACACCGCCCTTTTTCACTTGGTCATTCAATAATGCCAGCGCCGCTGTCGTTCCCGGCGCACCTGCATACTCTAAGCCGATCTCGCACAAAATATCAGCCACGCTGTCACCGATTGCCGGTGTCGGCGCGAGCGACAAATCCACAATACCAAACGGTATGCCAAGGCGCTTAGATGCCTCCTGTGCGACAAGCTGCCCGACACGTGTCACCTTGAACGCTGTCTTTTTGATCGTCTCGCAGAGCACCTCAAAGGTTTCCCCGCGCACGCTCTCCAACGCGTTTTTCACAACACCGGGACCGCTGACGCCCACATTGATAATCGCGTCCGCCTCTGTGATGCCATGAAAAGCCCCCGCCATAAATGGATTGTCGTCGGGTGCATTGCAGAATACAACAAGCTTTGAACAGCCGATGGAGTCCTGATCTTTTGTGAGCTCTGCGGTCTCCTTGATGATATCGCCCATCAGCCGCACCGCGTCCATGTCTATTCCTGTCTTGGTCGAGCCGAGATTGACCGAGCTGCACACAAGCTCTGTCTGCGCAAGCGCTTGTGGTATAGAGCGAAGCAGCAGCTCATCTGCCTTTGTCATTCCCTTGGAGACCAGCGCAGAATATCCGCCAAGGAAATTGACGCCGACATCCTTTCTTGCGCGGTCTAATGTCTTTGCAATCGTCACAAAATCCTCGGAAGTCTTACAGGCAGAGCCGCCTACCAGCGCAATCGGCGTGACGGAAATCCGCTTGTTGACAATCGGAATGCCAAACTCCTTCTCAATCTGCTCACCGACTGCCACCAAATCCTTTGCCACCTTCGTAATCTTGTTGTAAATTTTATCATTTAGACGGTCTAAATCCGAGTCAATACAGTCCAACAGACTAATGCCGAGTGTGATTGTCCTGACATCGAGGTTCTCCTTCTCGATCATCTTATTTGTCTCTAACACTTCATTGATATTAATCATTTTTCAAATGTCCTCCTATGAAAAGCTCGATGATAAGTCAAAGTTCCGCTTATACCCTGTGCATACTATTAAAAATCTCTTCCCGCTGACATCTGATAATGACACCAATCTCTTCGCCAAGTTTGTCGAGGTTATCTGAGACCTCGCTGACAGACTTAACTGCCTTGCTCATATCTGCAATCATCATCATATTGAAATAATCGTCTACAATGGTCTGCGAGATATCAAGAATATTGATCTTATTTTCAGCTAAATATGTACAAACCTTTGCGATAATGCCAACTGTGTCTTTCCCTACTACTGTGATAATTGTTTTTTTCATAATGTTTGACTCCTATCTCCTTTATTCAAAATCTCTTTTATTCAAATTTTATTCAAATTTTTCCTAAATTTCTGCCAACTGTGACATTTCACTCCGGTTTGCCACAAAAATCGGAAAATCGTCTGGCTTATAGGGATTGTCCGCCATAGAAATCTCAAGGCGCACGGTCTCATAAGCGAGCTCTGCCAGATTATTTTCCTTGCTCAAATGCCCCAGAAATACAGTCTTGAGCTTATCATGCAACAGCCTGCTTAGCAGCCTGCCGGAAAGCTCATTGGACAAATGTCCCTTTTTCCCCAAAATACGCTGTTTGAGCGCATAGGGGTACGGCCCCACCTGTAGCATATTGATATCGTGATTTGCCTCCAAAAGCAGTACATCCATACCTTTGAGGCTCTCAACAGTGTACTCATCATACATTCCTAAATCCGTCGCAACTGCCATGCGCTTGTTTCCATATTGGAAACGGTATGCCACAGGCTGCGCCGCGTCGTGGGAAATCTTCATTGGATTGACTGTGATATCCTTCAAAATAAATTTTTCATCTGCTTTCACAACACGAAAAAGTGAGTCCTCTATCACACCCAGATTACTCACTTTCTTAATGGCGGCTATGGTCCGATCTGTAGCATAGATTGGTATGCCAAATTTTCTGCAAATCACACCCAGACCACTGATGTGATCTGAGTGTTCATGTGTGATGAATATTCCGTCAATATCTTTTCCGCTAAGTCCCAGCTGTCCAAGACCCTCCAGCGTGCGCTTACAGCTAATTCCTATATCTACCAGTAGGTGTGTGGCATCTGTCCCGATATAAATACAATTTCCACTGCTCCCACTGGCTATACTGCACATTCTCATAGTTATCCCCCATGCCGCCCTCGGCGGCTTACGTTTACTTCCAATAAACCTCAATCTTGTCCCCGTTGTAAAGCTCCTGTGTATACTGCGCATCTCTTCCATTCACAAGGGTTGCAATCCCTGAACCGCGCATTCTGCTGGTATCAAAATCTATGTAATCAAAGATATCCACAAACATGTAGCTCTGTTTGCCCCGCATCACAATCGGCTTTTGATTCACAATGACAATAATCTTCTTGCCTGTTTCCGGCTCTGTTTTTGGAATATTGTTGGGTTTCTTTGCCTCACGCGCCGGCGCTGCCTCTGCTGATTTCACCTCTGGCGCCGAAGTTTCGCGCGCAGTGGTACTGCTGCTGGCTGCGGGTTCTGTGTCCTTTATAGGTTCCGGCTGTGCTTGTGATGGTGCCTGCTGCCCGCTCTGCGCCGGTGCGTTTGCAGACGCTGCTTCTGATTGTGCAGACGGCGCTGGCGCTGGGGACGGCTCACTTTCCATGGATTGTGATGGGTTTGTTGTCTGGTCTTTTTGATCCATTGCTTCTGAGGACGGTTCCGGTCTTGCCGCCTCAACAGACGGTTCCTCCTGCGCTGCGAAAGCTTCGGCAGGCTGCACTGGCTCAGCAGACACGGCTTTTGCTGGCTCTGAGGAGGGTTCTGGCTCAGATGCTTCCGGTGACGGCACAGACTCGTGCGCGGAAGCTGGAGACTCCACAGACACTGCTGGCTCAGCAGACGTTGTCTCAGCTGCCTCTGCGGGCTGTTCTTGATGCGCAGTCTGTGCTGCTGCCTCCTTTTTTGCCGTCTGGTCTTTCTCCTCACGCGCTTTTGCCGCAGCCTGCTCCCTCATTTTCTCTGCCTTTGCAACCTGCTCTTTCACGGACTCTTTGAAAGCCTCTCTCTGGGATTCCTTGTAAATCTCCTTCAGTTCATACTCTTTGCGGTTGCGAATCTCAAGCTGATCGGAAGCGACAATCTCAATCGTGTCATCAACCTTTTCCCCATTGACAAGCAATACCATGTCCTCCGGCGAAATATCCATGAAGGCAAACAGTTCTTCATAGGTATATGCCGTAGAAATCTCAATTTCGTCACCGTTTTGTATCTCGTACTCCTCTGTCACAGGAACACCATTTACCTTCACAGGCTTTGGAAGCTGCATCTCATCGCCATTGATGCGGACAGGAATCCTTCCGCTAAATTCCGCAATGTCCGCGATCTTATCATGCGCCGACGCCCCAACCGTCGCCTCCTCCAGCACGATGATATCGTTCGCCCTGATATTATGGCTGAGGTTTACCTCCTCGCCATTGACATACACATGGGCGCTCTCCCCGTACTCTCCCTTCGTGATATGCGGCTGTCCATTTACGCTGTAGCGCAACTCCTCACCGCGTCTTGGGAACAACCCTTCCCGTGTGAAATCCGCCTGTATTGCCGCATCGGTAACAGTGAGCTTGTTATTGTCGTACAGCTTTACTTTGTTTCCATTAAAAGTAATATAGATAAAATTATTATACTGGTCATAGTATGTCAAGCAGATTCCAATCGGTGTGATGATTGTCGAATCCCGCAGCGCCCCCTCTGGGAAGTCAATGTCCCGCATAATCTCCTCCCCGCGCAGTGCGACACGCTTGGGGTCCAGACCAAGCTCAGCGGCAATCAAGTCATCGAATCCACTGATTTTACCACCGCCGCCAACGATAAACACAGCGCTTGGCGGTGTGCCGCCGTTTAGTTCTCTGACGGTATCGGCAGCTAATTTTGCCATCTTCTCAATCTCTGGCTGGCAGATGGCAATCACTTCCTTGGCAGTGATCATCTGCTCCATGCCCATGATGTCCTCATATACAATCTCCTCCTGCTGTGTCGCCGCTGTCTTGATCATCTCCGCAGTACCAAAATCAATGAGGCATGTCTTTGCAAGAATCTCTGTGAGCGAATCCCCCGCATGTGGAATCATGCCAAAGGCAATAATATTCCCGTCCGCCGTAATTGAAATATCCGAGGTGCCCGCCCCGATATCAACCATCGCAATATTCAGCAAACGGAATTTCTCTGGAATAGCAACCCGTATCGCTGCGATCGGCTCTAATGTCAGATTGGCAACCTTTAAGCCCGCCAGCTCTACCGCGCTGTACAGACCGTCCACAACATCATCTGGCAGAAATGTCGCAATCATGTCGGCACCGATTGTCCGCGCTTTATGGTGCTCAGGCTGTCCCATCCACAGACCATTCAGAAAATAACGCACCACAGAATAGCCGACACAATAAAAATGCATATCCATGTCATTCTTTTCCTGAAAATCCGAAAAGGCCTGCTCAATCCCCAATGAAATCAGACTATTCATATCATCTTTTGTAACATTGCGTTCCCGGTCAAGGTCCATATCTACATGCACATTCATCGTCTTGAGCACGCGCCCGGCGGCGGCGATACACACTTCATCGAGCTTGACGCCAATCTTCTCCTGCAAGGATTGTCTGATATCCGCTATCGTCGCTGCCACTCTGTTAATGTCATGAATCTGCCCATCGAGCATGGCACGCGTCTGATGCTGGCGGATTTCCTGTGCTGTCACGACAAATCGGTCTCCCTGTCTGTAACCCACTGTACCCACAACACTCCTCGTACCAATATCAAGTCCAAATACAAGATCTTCTCCGTTTACTTTCACTTCATTCATACTTCAATCTCCCATTATATCTTTGACCTGTCTGTAGGTTTCCTCCAAATCACCATTGTTCGTAATCACCACCTGACAGTGCGTTCTAAACGCCTCCTCGCTCAGTTGTCCCTGCATAATGTCCGCGATTTTCTGCGCACTGTACTGCCTGCTCTCTGCAAGCCTCTTTTTCCGCACTGCCACATCTGAATGCACATACCACATTTCATCTACAATCTGATCATACTGCTCCTCAATCAAAAGCGCTGCCTCGATAAAAAAGTACTCCGTTATCCCCTTCTCCTGCTCATGTGCAATCTCTGCTAAAATATAGCGCTTCACCTCAGGGTGAACAATGCTGTTGACGCGTTCGAGCAATGCCTTGTCATGAAAAATCCGTTTTGCCATCTCCGCCTTGTTGATCGTGCCGTCAGCATTCAGCACCTCCTGTCCCAAAAGCGCCGCCAGTTTTTGATAACATGCCTGTCCCGGCTCATACAATCTATGCGCTGCCTCGTCCGCCCGGATCACCCTGCATTTGTAATGGGCTTCGATATACGAAAGCACCTGCGTTTTCCCTGTGCCAACACCGCCTGTAATCCCAATGATTTTCATGCTCCCCCCCATGATTCCACACTTCTCACACTACTTCGCCTCATACCAGTCTGTGCCTGTGTGAAGGTCAATCTCCAAATTTACCGCCAGCTTACATGCATTCTGCATCTCGTGAGACAATACCGACCGTACCTCCTCGATTTCGTCCGCCCGGGTCTCGATCAACAGTTCATCGTGTATCTGCAAAATAAGTTTTGACTTTAAACCTTTCGCCTTCAGCACATCATACACATGAACCATCGCATATTTAATAATATCTGCCGCCGTGCCCTGTATCGGAGAATTCATGGCAACACGCTCACCGAAGGAACGCTGGTTAAAATTCGTAGACTTCAGCTCTGGGACAGGCCGGCGCCTGCCAAACATGGTTTCACAGTATCCTTTTTCCTTGGCGTCCTCCACCATCTGATCTAAAAACTTCTTGATTCCCGGATACGTCTCAAAATACGCATCAATATACTCTTTTGCCTCCTTGGGCGTAATGCTCAAATCCTGACTCAGCCCAAATGAACTGATTCCATATACAATTCCGAAGTTCACTGCCTTTGCGTTGCGCCGCTGCAAGTCCGTAACCTCCTCAAAAGGCGTGTGGAACACCTTCGAGGCGGTGATTCTGTGAATGTCCTCGTCCATTCTGTAAGCCTCAATCAACTGCTCATCATCTGACATATGTGCCAGCACACGAAGCTCAATCTGCGAATAGTCCGCGTCCATGAAAATACAGCCCTCCTGAGGAATGAACACCTTGCGTATCCTCCTGCCAAGCTCCATGCGCATTGGGATATTCTGTAAATTTGGCTCTGTTGAGCTCAGCCTTCCTGTCGCCGTAATCGTCTGGTTAAAGTTTGTGTGAATTTTATTGTCCGCAGCTATAAATGCCGCAAGTCCCTCCGCGTAGGTAGACTTGAGCTTTGTAAGCCCTCTGTATTCCAGTATATCCTTGACAATCGGATAGTCTGCGGCTAGCTTCTCAAGCACCTCCGCCGCTGTCGAGTACCCCGTCTTGGTCTTTTTACCGCCGGGCAGCTTCATTTTCTCGAATAAGATTTCTCCTAATTGTTTCGGGGAATTAATATTAAAATTTTCTCCCGCCGCTGAGTGAATTGCCTGCTCAAGCTCGCCAATCCTGCCGTTGAGCGCCTCTCCATACGCCTTTAGCTCCTCTGGCTTGACAAGAATGCCCTCCCGCTCCATGTCAAACAGCACATACGTAAGCGGCATTTCCAGCTCTCTAAACAGTTTCTCCATATGATTCTGTTTCAGCGCGGCTTCCAGTATCGGTCTTGCCTTGTATAAACAGTATGCTTCCTTTGCCAGATATGCCAGACATTCTTTCCTCCTGCCGCGGTATGCCGAGGCGAGGTCTGCCTTGCCAAACACCTCCGCCCACTTCTCAAGCTGGATATGGAGATATTCCGCTGCAATGTCGGTGCTATCATAATCATTTTTGAGCGGATTTACCAGATATGCAGCAATCTTGCAGTCAAAAACATTTTTGGTCAGCGCATATGCGGAGAGTGTCCTGTCACGCTCAGCTGAAACCATTTTCTTATAATCATTCTTGACATCAAACACAGAGACGGTCATCTGCTCTGCCAGCAGCAGCCGCTCAAGCTGTTCTTGCAAGAATGCTGCCGAGATTGCCTCTTTGCTCTCAATCAAGTACACATTCTGCTCATTCTCAGAACCGCCGCACAACAGACAGCCAAATACCTCCTCCGACGCATCTACTTGCAAATGCATCTGCCCGTCGGCAAACGTCCCCAGCTCGCCAGCGTCCTTCGCCTTGGCATAGACAATTCGGACTGCGGCATTTCCAGCCTTTATCGCTGTCTCAAAAGCACGACTGGCATCTTCTGTTGTCCTGATCTCGACAACCTTGAGGTCTCTGTCAAGATTGACTGTCGGCGTCCGGTTCTCCTGTCCCTCCTGCTCAAACTTGCCGCTCAGCCCAAGCTGGCGCAATCGGGTGTCCGCCTCTATCGTAAAAAGGCTGTCTGCATCGAAGCGAGCTTTTTCGTCTGAAAAATCAACTGCTGCATCTGTATTAATTGTATAAAAATCCCGATATCTGTCAATATTTTCTTTATTTTCCTCAAATTTCTCCCGAATGCTCTTCTGCGGCAGCTCGTCTGTATGCGCATACAAATTCTCAACCGACTCGTAGGTATCCAGCAGATTTGCCGCTGTCTTTTCTCCGATGCCAAGCGCCTTTGACAATATCAAGGCTTCACAAAAATGTGCTGGTACTGCCTCATTGTCCACAAACTCCATTTTTCCTTCGCCAGTTACAAGCAGGCTGACCTTGACATGTTCCGATGCGAACTGCAAAAAATCCCGATTACCTGACACAACTGTCATTTTTTTGTCCGAGCGCGCTGTGATGGTACCGATTATATCAATAACCTTGCAGCCCGCCTTTTCCACTATATATATATTCATCGCCGAGAGAAGTTCCTTCAGAACAGGAAGCTGCTCGCAAAGTGCCTCTGGCATTTTCTGTAAAGCCTTCTGGCTGTCAGCGTTGTCCGCTTCAAATACCACACCCAGATATTCTGGTTTTTCTGATGCATTTTTTTCTGTTGTAATCCGAAACAGAAGGTTCAAAAACCCATAGACCGCATTGGTGTGGAATCCCGCCGTATCCGTCATCATTGGCACACTATAAAAAGCTTTCTGTAAAATACTGTCACCATCTATCAATACAATTCTACTCATTCAGCTCTAAACTCCTCCCAGCAAAAACATACATACTATCATAGAGCCAACTAAAAAAAGACCGGCTTTGAGCTGTTTATATACCTTTTTGCGCGTAATAGTACGATTCAGCCTGTCCTCCAGTTCACTCTGCACATCAATATCCTCAGCATTCTCCAATCTGCTGATGCCTTCCAGCAGAAGGTATTCTACCGTAAGCTCTTCCATACATTCACTACAGGAAGATATATGTTCTACAAACTGATATGCCGTATCCAAATCCAACTCATCTTTTAAAAATAAATGAATACAGCGCTGTGCTTCTTTACAATCCATTGCTGTCCTTTCATCTTCGTATCCTTAGCGTGCCCTTACAGCACGCCGGTCCATCGTTTGAGAGCAGTGCCCTTCAAACATGTTTCCATAATTCGTTTACTTGAACATATTACCTTCCTAATAATACACTATATCCCGGTAATTTTAAAGAGCGAATTTCTAAAATTTCACTTTTAAACAGTTTCCTCGCGCTATTTTTGTAAAATTTGACAAGATTTTATATATGCCTCATACAGTTCCGGCCTGCGCTCCTTTGTCCGCTCCAAAGACTGCTCCATGCGCCACTTTTCAATATTGGCATGGTGCCCGCTCAAAAGTACCTCCGGTACTCTTCTCTCATGCCAGATTTCCGGTCTTGAGTACTGCGGATACTCCAAAAGCCCATTGGCATGGGATTCCGTCTGCGCCGACTCGCCATTATTGAGCACCCCCGGCACAAGCCTTGACACGGCATCGATCAGTACCATCGCAGGAAGCTCGCCGCCTGTAAGCACATAATCACCGATGGAAATATAATCCGTAACAATCTCCTCTAGCACCCGCTCGTCAATTCCTTCGTAATGTCCGCACAAGAAAATCAAATCCTCCTCCTGTGACAACTCTGCTGCCTTTTTTTGATGGAAAACCTCTCCCTGCGGCGTCACATAGATGACGCGCGTTCTGTGCTTTGCACCCTTGCGCTGTGCAATCCTCTCCTCTAATGCCTGCCAGCAGTCGTACACCGGCTGTGCCTGCATCAGCATACCTGCCCCGCCGCCATACGTGTAGTCGTCCACCTTCTTGTGCTTATCAAGTGTGTAGTCGCGTATATTTACCGCCTCTATGGAGATACAGCCCTTTTCCTCTGCCCGTCCTATAATGCTGGTCCGAAGCCCGTCAAGCACCATCTCAGGAAACAGTGTCATAACATGAAAATGCATAAATCCTCTCCCTAATCCAACAGTCCATCCATAATGTGTACCTTCATCTTCCTATTCTCCAAATCCACGTCAAGGATACACTGCTTGATTGCCGGGAACAATACCTGTCTGCCGTCCTCAAACTTGACCTCGTACACATCATTGGCGCCGGTCTCGATCACATTTGTCAGCACGCCGAGATACTGGTCTTGATCATCATATACTGCCAAACCAATCAAATCCGCTATAAAATACTCGTCGCGCCCAAGTCTCACTGCGTTTTCCCTTGTCACAAGCAGCGGTTTCCCCTTGTATTTTTCTATGTCGTTGATACTGTCAAAGCCCTTGAATTTCAGGATTGCATACTGTTTAAAGAACTTGACACCTTCTATTTCAAGCAGTTTCTTTTCCTTTCCTGTATCTAAGATAACCTCCTTGAGCTTCTTGAATCGCCTCACATCATTTGTGGTGGGAAACACCTTTACTTCTCCGTGAATGCCGTGCGGCTGCGTGATCGCCCCTACCTGCAATAAATCGTCCATGAATCCTCCTTCTGATTTCCAAAAATATGTTTCAGTACTGTATTGCGCAAATAAAAGGGTGTTCATAAGAACACCCTTTTATGACCTTACACAATCTCAACATCTACCTTTAGATTATCCTTGGAAGATGCTGCCTTGACAACAGAACGGATTGCCTTCGCAATTCTGCCCTGCTTCCCAATCACTTTCCCCATATCGGTCGGTGCTACATGAAGTTCTACAGTGATATTTTTACCCTCTGTCTTCTCTGTAACGACTACCTCATCAGGATTGTCCACTAAAGCCTTCGCGATAACTTCGACTAACTCCTTCATCATTCACACCTCCATGAGTGTTCGATTCATCTTATTTTTCAATTCCTGCCGCCTTGAAAATTTTAGAAACGACCTCTGTCGGCTGTGCGCCATTTGACAACCACTTCTTTGCGAGCTCCTCATTTACCTTAAACTCGCTTGGGTCTGTGTTTGGATTGTAGGTACCGATCTCCTCGATGCACTTTCCGTCTCTGGGTGATCTCGAATCTGCTACGATGATTCTATAGATAGGAGCTTTCTTCTGACCCATTCTTCTTAATCTGATTTTTACTGCCATTTTTCTTCACCTCATAAATCTTTCTTTTTTATTAAAATAATAATGTATTAAAAAGGAAGTTTAAATCTTCCCTTTTTACCTCCGCCAAAACCTCCCATCATTCCCGGGAGCTGCTTCATCATCTTCTGAGACTGCTCAAACTGCTTGATGAAACGGTTTACCACTGCGATATCCACGCCTGCACCTTTTGCGATACGGTGTTTCCGGCTCGGATTCAGCAGTCTTGGGTCCTTGCGCTCTGCGGGTGTCATGGACAGTACGATCGCCTCCATGCGCGCAAGCTGCTTGTCGTCCACTGCCGCCTCGATATCACTCGCCTTGATTCCCATACCGGGCATCATGCCAAGTATACTCGACAGACCGCCAAGCTTTTTCATCTGGCTCATACTCTCCAGATAGTCCTCAAAGTCAAACTTGCCCTTTTTCAGACGCGAAGCCATTTCCTTTTCCTTCTCCGCATCCATATCAAGATTTGCCTCGGCAACCTTGTCAATCAGCGTGAGGACATCTCCCATTCCTAGAATACGGTTCGCCATTCTGTCTGGATAGAACTGCTCCATGTCTGTCAGCTTTTCGCCAGTACTTACAAATAAGATCGGCTTGCCTGTGACCGCCTTTACCGAGAGCGCCGCACCGCCTCTGGTATCGCCGTCCATCTTCGAGAGAATGACTCCGCTCACGCCTACCTTATCATCAAATTCCTTCGCCACATTGACGGCATCCTGTCCGGTCATCGCATCTACGACCAAAAGAGACTGGTGCACCTCGACATTCGCCTTGATCTCTTGCAGCTCTGCCATCATTTCCTCGTCTATGTGCAGACGGCCGGCAGTATCTATAATTACAATATTGTTATGATTCTTTGCGGCATGTTCCAAGGACGCCTTCACGATATCGACAGGCTTATGATTTGTTCCCATCGCAAAAAAGTCCACCTGCTGTTTGTCCGCATTCACTTTCAACTGCTCGATCGCGGCGGGTCTGTAGATATCACACGCCACAAGCAATGGCTTCTTGCCCTTTAATTTCAGCTTTCCAGCAATCTTCGCCGCAGCAGTCGTCTTGCCTGCACCCTGCAAGCCGCACATCATGATGACGGTCGTCGCCTTGCCGGGCTGCAATTCCAGCTCTGTTGTATCAGAACCCATCAAGGCTACCATTTCTTCATTTACAATCTTGATAACCATCTGCCCGGGATTCAAGCCATTCATCACATCGGAACCGATTGCACGCTCCTCCACGGACTTGACAAACTGCTTTACGACCTTAAAGTTGACGTCCGCCTCGAGAAGCGCCATCTTGACTTCCTTGAGCGCAGCCTTGACATCGGCTTCTGTCAGGCGTCCCTTGCTTCTTAAATTTTTAAATACATTTTGAAGTTTATCTGTTAAGCTCTCAAATGCCATCCGATCAAAGCTCCTCCATTATTTCATTCGACAATCGTTTTATCTGCTCATCATCTGTAAGCCGGTTAATCTGTTGGATATTTTGCTTGATCTTGGAGAACTTTTCCACCAGACGAAGTTTTGTCTCATATTCCACTAAGATTTTGTCGCACCGCCTGATCAGGTCATGCACGCCCTGACGGCTGATTCCCTGCTCGTCCGCAATCTCACTCAGGGACAGGTCATGAAAGATCGCATCTTCATACAGCTTCTTCTGATGTGGTGTCAAAAGCTCTCCATAAAAATCATAGAGCATACCTTTGTATTCTCTTTTTTTCAGTCCATTCACTGCATTTTCAGCTATCAGCTTCCCCGTTTCCATGTCACTTCCTCCAGTCATATTGTTATACGACTTTAACAGGATACTACAAAAGGTGGTGGGTGTCAAGCAATTTTTCTTTACGGGACAAAATTTCTGTCTGTTCGCCAGAATGTGTGCGCTGTTCATCTCCACCACCTAAGTATTTATTTCCAATAAAGCTTCATAAGTTCTTCTGTCTCCTGCTCACTTTTTTGGTATTTGAGCATGAAAGACTTTTTTACTTCTTCTTTTGGTATTCCTAATTGCTTTGCAAATGTTATTGCGCCTTCCAGTTCTCCTTCATTCCTGCCTTCACTCCTGCCCTCTATTCTGCTTTCTTCCCTCATTTCCTGTATTGCAAGACACATATTAACCGACTCCTTTCCCTCATCTATCTTTACCTTTGAATTGGTCGCTGCATTGATTATTTCCACTGCGCTTCGCTCCACACTCCTGAACCTTTGTTCTGTTTTGAGGATATTATCCAGTTTCTTTTTATCATTAGAATATTTGATATATCGCATAATCTCTCTCAGATTTGTCTGAAACTCATCAATTTCCTTGTCAGACAAGCCTCTTGGCGTGATCAGGTTTATGCGGTAATCTGCAACATATTCTAAGTCATGGAGAATGACGCGCTTTAACTTGTCCTCTACGCTTTGGGTATTTGTAGCAGAGAAATGTACCTCAACTAAATACCTTGTCCTGTCAATCTTCTGTTGTAAACAAGGTGCTAATCGCCCTGTGGTCTGAATGTTGTCGCTCATGTTCCTCCTTGTTGGGCAATGTGTGCAAGCACACATAAAAAAGACGCATGGTTTACAATTTACGGTTCCATGCGCCTTTACGCTGTTATTTTGATATAAAATTATTTCTCTGATTATGCTAACTGCATAACCTCGGCTTCAAGCTTCTTTAATTCATCGAATGATAATGCTGGCACACATAAACCAATTTCCTCCAGTGACAACTTTCCCATTTTTATCAACCTTTCGGCTGTTTCTCTGTCTTTATCGTGAGTAATCTTATCAGTAAGAGTATTTTCCATATCCTTCCAATATGTTTTCATTATCTGCTCATCATCAAATAAACTCATCATAATCGTCACTACCTCCACTTCTCTACTCATCAGATATTCTTTTAAGATGTTCCTATCCTTGCAAATACGGATTGTTTCTCTAACTGTCTGCTCTGTCATTCCATACAGCTTTCTCTGTTCATCAAAAACTTTACAGAAAACGATGTATTGATTAATAATGTCCTCTGTATCGCTCTCATAGATGACCTTTGCTCTTACCTCAATATCTATATCTGCTCCGTCAAAAAACTCTTGCGACAAAGATATTATATCGGGT